>Ga0310696_10002777_pt1 | contig 22593 bp, 17 predicted proteins | sample AusTroGonzalo_MG_4_FD_203885 | JGI IMG/M metagenome (GOLD analysis project Ga0310696, IMG submission 203885) | Bovine rumen microbial communities from tropical cattle in Woodstock, Queensland, Australia - Gonzalo_02 (v2) (version 2) | ecosystem: Host-associated > Mammals > Digestive system >...
AAAGAGTGTATCGCCCTTTTTGAGCCATTGCCCTCTTACGTTTGTGATTCTTGCATCGCGCGAGATGAGAGCCCTTGCAGCGACAGAGCCGAGCGCAACTACTATTTTAGGTTTTAAAAGTACAAACTGGGTGCGGAGAAGCGGCAGACATGCGTTGCACTCATCCTCCGAAGGCTCGCGGTTTTCGGGCGGACGGCATTTTACTACATTGGCGATATAGTAGTCGTCTTTTGAGAATTCAAGCGCTTCAAGGGCAAGGTCAAAGAGCCTTCCAGCCTGTCCGACGAAAGGAATTCCGCGCCTGTCCTCGTTCTCTCCGGGGCCTTCGCCGACAAAGAGAATGCGGCCGGTGTTCCTGCTGCCCCTTCCGATCACGACACTGTTTCTCGTGTTGCAAAGACCGCAGGACCTGCATTTTTGCGCATTGGCTTCAAATTCTTCCCAGTTCATAATCAGCTCCGGTAAAAACAGCCGCCGAAAAGAAACTTATAATGTTTCAAGACGGCGGCGTTTGGGTTAAACTTTATCTTACTGAACCGACAGTTCTCGGGAACAGAGTGATGTCCCTGATATTCGACATGCCGGTAATGTACATAAGGATGCGCTCAAAGCCGAGGCCGAAACCGCTGTGAGGAACAGAGCCGAACTTTCTTAAGTCAAGGTAATCCCTGTAGTCGTCAAGCTTCATTCCGCGTTTTTCCATTGCCTCGATGAGCTTGTCATAGTCAGCTTCACGCTCGCTGCATCCGATGATTTCGCCGACGCCCGGTACAAGCAGATCCGTTGCAGCCACGGTCTTTCCGTCGGGGTTCTGCTTCATATAGAAAGCTTTGATGTCCTTCGGGTAGTTTACAACGAAAACAGGCTTGTTGAAAACTTCTTCCGTGATGTAGCGCTCGTGCTCGGTCTGAAGGTCGCAGCCCCAGTCGCAGGGATAGTTGAACTGACGGCCGGAATTCTTTAAAATTTCGACAGCCTTGGTGTATTCAAGAATCTCAAACTTGTGCGAGATGATGGTTTTGAGTTTGTTTGTGAGGCCTTCCTCGAAATGCTTTTCGAAGAACGCAAGCTCGTCGGGGCACTTTTCGAGGACGTCGGAGATGATAGTCTTTATCATATCCTCAGCAATCTCGATTATATCGGGAAGCTCTGCAAAAGCTACCTCGGGTTCGATGTGCCAGAACTCGGCAAGGTGCCTTGGCGTGTTGCTGTTCTCGGCTCTGAAGCTCGGTCCGAAAGTGTAAATCTTGCCGAAAGCCATTGCGGCAACTTCGCCCTCAAGCTGACCGGAAACTGAAAGGCCCGCTTTTTTGCCGAAGAAATCATTGGCGTAGTATTCTTCCTCAGTCTTGCAGCCGTGATCGAAGGGCTGAGTCGTTACGCGGAAAACTTCGCCGGCACCCTCTGCATCGCTTCCGGTGATGATCGGCGTGTTAACGTAAACATAGCCTCTTGACTGGAAATAGTTGTGAATCGAGCTTGCAAGAACCGAACGCACCCTGAAAACAGCGTTAAACGTATTTGTTCTGACTCTGAGGTGAGGCATGGTCCTTAAGAACTCAAGCGTGTGTCTTTTCTTCTGAAGCGGATAGTCCGCAGGAGCTTCGCCGAGCACTTCGATATTATTGGCGTTTATCTCCACGCCGTTATTCGGATTCTCGCAAATAACGCCAATAACTTTAACAGAACTTCCGAGCTTCATGGCGGCGTCGTAGTCGCTTATCTTCACTTTGTCGATAACGACCTGAAGGTGCTTAAGCGTTGTACCGTCATTAATTTCAAGGAAAGAAACGTTTTTTGAATCTCTTGAGGTTCTGACCCAGCCGCAAACAGTGACTTCACGGCCGATAAACGAAGTATCTCCGAAGATATCTCTTACATCGATGTGTTTCATAAGAAAAGTTCCTTTCAAATTGCTGAGCGGGCAGCAAACCTTTTCGTTGCCCGATTCGATATTTTAGCACTTTTACGGCGCCTGTAAAAGCATTTTTTGAATCGCTTCCGCCGCGTTCCGATTGATTCGCACTTTGATATTTCATATAATTTCTCAAAAGAATTCACCCCGAAAGGCAAAAATCATGACCTCATGCTTTGATTTATTCGAACACGCCAATGCAAAAGACGCATATATCCCCGCAAAACCTTCCGAAGTAAAGTTTTCCGGCATGCTTGACAACGCAATTAAAAGCGTAATTGACGGCCTCTTTCTCAAACTTGACACGGACGCTCTTGTCAGATGGTTTAAAGAAAGGACCGACCCGTTTGCTGCAGGCGAGTTTTTCGGAAAGATTTTAAGAGCCGCCGCAAATCTCTGCGCATACAGTAAAGACGTGCGCCTGAAAGATATGATTGACGGGATGGTAAGAAAGATTCTTGCGACAAAAGATCCCGACGGATGCATAAGCACAGTAAAGCGCGAAAATCAGCCTAACGGTTCAAACGGTTCAGACCTTTGGGAGAGAAAATACGTACTTTTAGGTCTTTTTGAATATTTTGAGAATTTCGGACCTACGCTTGATACCGAAAATGACGTGCTCGATGCGATGACAGCTCTTGCCGAATATACCGCAGGGCAGATAGGCGACGGAGCGTGTCAAACCAAGATAACCGAAACGGGTTGGGCGTTTTGCGGGATTGAGTCATCTTCAATTCTTGAACCCGTAATGAAGCTTTATCTTGTAAGCGGAAACGCCCGGCTGTTTCAGTTTGCAGAATACATAGTAAAGTCAGGCGCCTGCTCGCGCGAAAACATATTTGACGCAGCGTTAAACGGAAAAAGTCCTTACAAAATCGGCTCCAACGGAAACCCGAAAGAGAGTATCGCCAAGGCATACGAGATGATGAGCTGCTTTGAAGGCCTCCTTGACTATTACAGGGCAACCGGCAAAAAAGAAGCTCTCAAAGCCGCAGTAAACCTTATTGAAAAAATAAACGATGAGGAGATCACGCTTCTCGGTTCGGGCGGCGGCGATGCGCCCTACAACCTCGGACCTGGCAAGGGTGAACAGTGGAACAGGACCCGCTATGAGATTCTTAACCCCGACATGGACCTTGCCATGGAAACGTGCGTCACAGTCACTTACATGAAGCTTCTTTACAAGGCATACCTTATTACCGGCAACGTCTCATACGTCGACAGAATTGAAGTTTCTCTCTGCAACGCCCTTCTCGGCGCCCTTTCAAAAGACGGCTGCTACTTTGAATATTTTCCTAAATTTACAGGTACAAGAAGAGTGTTTGACAACTTCTCCTACATGGTCGGAGACATGAATCTCTCATGCTGCACAGCGAACGGGCCAATGGGACTCGCGATAATTCCAAAGCTTGCCGTCACAAAATCTGCCTCAACAGAAAACGAGTATTGTATCAATATATACGCTCCGTTAAACTTCAAAAGCGAAGAAGTATCGTTTTCGATTGAGACGAGATATCCCGAAAACGGAGACATCAAACTGACGGTAACAGATGCGCCGACAGACGGCTTCGCCCTGCTTTTCAGAATCCCCGAGTTTGCAGAGGGTTATAAGATTAAGCTTAACGGCAAAGAGCTTAAAACAAGCAAGGCAAGCTACGGTTATTGCAAAATTCCGGCAAAGCTGAAGGCAGGCGACTGCATCGAGCTGTCCATGTCTTACGGAATAAAGCTTCACAAATCTCTTCAATCGATCAATCCGCTGACACCGATTAAAGGACTTTACACCTACGGACCGTGCGTGATGACGCTTGACGGCAGTGTTTGCAGGGATGACATTGGCGGGTTCAGGATTAAGAAAGAGACACAGGTTTCAGACTTCGGGAAAGGCGGCAGCGACCTTAAGACGGAGCCGTTTAGGATCACAATTAACGAAAAAGAATTCATCCCCTATTTTGCGGCCGGAAGGCTTGGCGATAAAGAGAATGAATTCGTGAGCTGGTTTGATTTTGAATGATACTTATTTGGTCTTCTTTTTGACCGAAAAACCGAAGTCGCCGATTTTTCTGCCTGTCGCGCGATACTCGCCGTGAAGATATGCAAGGAGATCGGCTTTTTTAAGGTCAACGCGACCCTTGTCGTCAACGAGCTCCTCATCGACAGTTACGCCTACAATTTCGGCAAAAAACATGTCGTGCGAGCCGAGCTTTTTTACCTCCGTAACCTTGCACTCGAGGTTTACGGGGCAGTCATCTATGACCGGACAGTCGGAAAGATTTTCAGCTTTAAGTTTATTAAAGCCGCAGATTTTGAACTTGTCGCCTTTTGAGCCGGTCTTCATGCCGCAGAGGTCAACACGCTTTGCAAGGGACGCTGACGGCAGGTTTATGACAAACTCGCCCTTCTCAAGCAGAAGTTTGTGTGAGTAGCGCTCGGGCCTTACCGAAATGTATGTCATTGGCGGTTTCGAGTTTATGATGCCGGTCCAGGCAATCGTGATGATGTTCGGCTTTTCAAATGTTCCGAGGCTTACAAGCGCAGGCGGAAGCGGGCCGAGAAGAGTTCCGGGATTCAACGAAATTTTCTTTTTGTTTTCCATGATTTAAATGCTCCTTAAGACATTGGCGGTGCCCTGTCTCAATTGATTTTACAGGAAAATTTGAATATAATCAATCCGGAGTGATTCAATGGAAAAAGTTTCTAAAATCGTAATCAGATACCTCATAATCACGTTTGCCGCAGCGCTCATGGCGTCGTCGACATATATTCTGGTTATCCCCAACGATTTTGCCCCGTCGGGCATCAGCGGTATCTGCGTCATGGTGCAGTACCTTTTCAAGTTTTCCGTCGGATACCTGAACATCATCATAAACCTGCCGCTCTGCATTGTCGCATTCATCATGGGTTACAGAAGGTTCGCGGTGAGGTCCTACTACTTCTGCCTCGTTTACTCGCTTCTTTACGTAATAATCCAGCGCATCAACCCTGTGTTTCTTCAATATGACGCCAAGGGTCAGGACACGATGCTTCCGGTTCTCATTGCCGGTGTCACGTCGGGTCTTGTAACTGTGATGTGCTACGAAAGCCTCGGTTCACAGTGCGGAACTGACATCATTTCAAAGATTCTTTCCGAGAAAAAACCTGAGTTCAACTTTTTCTTCGCAAGTTTTATAATAAACAGTGCGGTTGCGGTGATTTCACTTTTCGTCTACGCGTTTGACGAAAATCTGGTGTTTGACTATCACAACCTCAGCAACTACAAGCCCGTCGCCCTCTGCGTGCTCTACTGCCTCTCGGATTCGCTTCTTGCGGACGTTATCTGGAGAAACGGCAAGGAAGCTTCGCAGTTCATCGTTATCACTTCATCACCGGAGCAGATCATCGAATCCATCATGAAGATAACTCACCACACGGGCACAATCATAGACGGCCGGGGGGTTTATACGGGAGATGACAAGACTGTTCTCATCTTTGTCGTCAATAAATTCCAGGTGCCTCAGATAAAACGACTGTTAAAACGGTTTCCGGACACGTTTTCATATATTGCAACCGTCAACGAAACCGTCGGATATTTCGACTCACGCAAAGTCAAAGGAGTCGATAAAGCCCTTAAGCAGAATAATCAAAAGGAGTGAATCATATGTCATTTTGTAACAAATGCGGAACCAAACTTGACGATAACGACCGATTCTGCAGAAACTGCGGAAATCCTGTCTTATCACAGGCAACACTGAATGCCGGACCTTCGGCAAACCCGAATACAGTTACCCTGAGCCCTTCGATTCAGGCTGCCGCCAATGTATCAGACAAGAGCCTTACTTTTGAAGAGCAGGCCTTACTTAACAGAATATACAGAAACTTAAGAAGAGAAAAGAAAGCCTACATTATATGCTCATCTGTCGGCATCGCTATTTTAGCCATCTTAACCGTCCTGATTTTTGCGTGGTCATCGCTTTTCGTCAGCAACAGCTTTTACTTCTTTTTCGGAATTCTGGCCTATATGATCAGGTTTTATCTCATTGTGTACCTGATTTTCATTTTGCCGGTTTTCATTATCGGATTTGCGGCCGCGGGCAAGATCAACCTGTACACGAGCACGATTTTCGACAACGTTACATTGGCGAGAAAAAGATGCGGCTCAGTCGGCATGATCGTTTTCAGCGCGCTCTTCAATAACATCGCGATGATCTTCGTCATCATCAACTTCGTAACAGTGAAGCGTAACGCAGGGATGCTCGACTCGATTGAAAAGAAACAGATGATGCAATAAAACCAATATGCTTATACACGCAGAAGGTGCCGCCCGGAATGAACTCAGGCGGCACCTTCTTCTTTATCTAAATATAATTTAGATTATTTTTTCATAGCTTCTTCAACTGCAACTGCGCAAGCAACTGTCATACCAACCATCGGGTTGTTTCCTGCGCCGATGAGACCCATCATCTCAACGTGAGCCGGAACTGAAGACGATCCTGCGAACTGTGCATCGCTGTGCATTCTTCCCATTGTATCAGTCATACCGTAGGAAGAAGGACCTGCAGCCATGTTGTCGGGGTGAAGCGTTCTGCCCGTGCCGCCGCCGGATGCAACTGAGAAGTACTTGACACCGTTTTCAACACACCACTTCTTGTAAGTGCCTGCGACGGGGTGCTGGAACCTTGTCGGGTTCGTGGAGTTTCCTGTGATGGAAACGCCGACATTCTCCATCTTCATGATGGCGACGCCCTCGGGAACGTTGTCAGCGCCGTAGCACCTGACAGCAGCTCTCGGTCCCTTGGAGTAAGGAGTCTCTTTAACGATCGTAACTGTCTCAGTGTAAGGATCAAACGCGGTCTGAACATAAGTGAAACCGTTTATTCTTGAAATGATCATTGCAGCGTCTTTTCCGAGACCGTTAAGGATAACTCTTAAGGGCTTTACACGAACTTTGTTTGCGTTGAGAGCAATCTTGATTGCGCCCTCAGCTGCGGCGAATGACTCGTGGCCTGCGAGGAAGCAGAAGCACTCTGTCTCTTCGGAGAGGAGCATCTTGCCGAGGTTGCCGTGGCCAAGACCAACTTTTCTGTTCTCGGCAACAGAGCCGGGGATGCAGAATGACTGGAGGCCTTCGCCGATAGCGGCAGCGGCGTCAGCAGCTTTAACGCAGCCCTTCTTGATTGCGATTGCGCAGCCGACTGTGTATGCCCAGACAGCGTTCTCGAAGCAAATAGGCTGTGTGGATCTTACGATGTTGTCGCAGTCAATGCCCTTGGCGAGTGTGATTTCTTTGCACTCATCGATGGAGTTAATGCCGTACTTTTTAAGAGTTTCGAGAATCTTAGCTTCTCTTCTCTCATATCCTTCAAAATTTGCCATAGCTTTCACTCCTCCCTATCATTCCTTGCGCGGGTCAATGTACTTGACTGCTTCGGCAAAGCGGCCGTATGTGCCTTTTGCCTTCTCGTAAGCTTCGTTGGGCTCCATGCCTTTTTTGATGAAGTCTGTCATCTTGCCGAGAGAAACGAATTCATAGCCGATAACCTGGTCATCTTCGTCAAGAGCCATTCTTGTGCAATAACCTTCGGTCATCTCGAGATAGCGTACGCCTTTAGCCTTTGTGCCGTACATTGTGCCGACCATTGAACGCTGACCCTTGCCGAGGTCTTCCATGCCTGCGCCGATAACGAGGCCGCCCTCTGAGAAAGCGGACTGTGTTCTTCCGTAGACGATTTGAAGGAAGAGCTCACGCATTGCTGTGTTGATTGCGTCGCATACGAGGTCTGTGTTAAGAGCCTCAAGAATTGTTTTTCCGGGGAGGATCTCAGCAGCCATAGCAGCCGAGTGCGTCATACCGGAGCAGCCGATTGTTTCAACAAGAGCTTCTTCGATAACGCCCTCTTTAACGTTAAGGGAGAGCTTGCACGCGCCCTGCTGAGGTGCACACCAGCCCACACCGTGTGTGTAACCGGAAATATCGCCAATCTGTTTAGCCTGGATCCACTTGCCCTCTTCAGGAAGCGGTGCCGGTCCGTGATCGGGACCTTTGGCTACGCAGCACATAGCTTCGACATCCTTAGAATAAACGATTTCACTCATAAGTCTTAATTCTCCTTTGCGAAAATGCGCAATGTTTCTTTGCGCAATCCTGTATTATATAAAATCATGCTTGTTTGTTCAATGATTTTATGTTTGCCGTATTGTCTTTAAGAACCGTTAAATCTTCCTTAAATTCCGAAACTATTGATTTTTGAGCTATTTTTGCGTGCGCGACCCCGAAGCTGTATGTATATACTGCGAGAGGGGAGCTCGCGCAAAGCAAGTCGCAAGCAATCGTCGTCAGACACCTAGTGTGCTTTTAGAAGTACATTCGGTTTGTTCGGTTTTCTTTCGCGACTTGCGTAAAGAGCCAAAAATCAGGATTTTTGAGCTATTTTTGCGTGCGCGCCCCCGACTTGCTTAAGCCAGCGATTTCGGAGCTATTTTTTCGTGAACAAACCCGACGATGTACGAAGGTACTTCGAGCGGTTTGTTCGCGAAAAGCAAGTCGCGAGTAATTGTCACAAGACTCCTTATATAGTTTTAATTTCTCCCGCGACTTGCGCAAAGAGCCCGAAATCGCGGCTTAAGAGCTGTATGAATGTACTGCGAGCGGGAGGCTCGCGCAAAGCAAGTCGCAAGCAATCGTCGTCAGACACCTAGTGTGCTTTTAGAAGTACATTCGGTTTGTTCGGTTTTCTTTCGCGACTTGCGTAAAGAGCCAAAAATCTCACTCAAGGATATTGCTGGTGATAAAGTCAACGCCAAGAGCTTTCAGCTTTTCGGCATCGCCAATGTTATCGCACGTCCACGCATTTACCGAAAGACCACCCTCTTTGAACTTTTTCATGTACTCGGGGTGCGAGAGAAGTGTCGGGTAGTGGATGTCTACGTCGATGTTATTGGCGATAAGAAGATTGATTGTTTCATCCGGGAGCTCGCCGCACAGGAACTGGAACTTGGTGTCCTTAGGCGTGAGAGTCCTCAAAGTAAGAAGATTTTCAATGTAAAACGAAATGAAGATAACGTTCTTCATGTAGTCTCTTTTATTGATTGTATTGACAACGTCTATGAGCCTTGCCTTTTCAAAGGGGTTCTTGATTTCAAGGACAGAGACCTTGCCGTATCTTTTGCAGATTTTGATGTAATCGTCAAGCTCAATGAGCCTGATATCGTTTCTCTCAGCGCCGTCCTCGCGGTCCTTAAGCTTTATATCCTGAAGAACATTTAAAGGCGTCTTTTCAACGTTCAGATTCTCGTTTGAGATTCTGGCGGTCGAATCGTCGTGGATGATAACGAGCTTTCCGTCGGATGTCGCGTGAACGTCTGTCTCGATTCCGAAATATGACCTGTTGCCGGCAGCGACGAAAGAAAGAGCCGTGTTCTCGGTTTCAATGCCCGAAAGACCTCTGTGGGCGATCATTTTGATATTGCCTTTGTCAAACTTGACGGTGTCCTGCATGATTAAATGCTCCTTTGTAATCAAGTCTCGGAAGAAGTCTCGCTTGCGGGCTGCTCGGAAGCCGGAGATGCGGCTGCGGATGCGGCTTCAACTGCGGCATTTTCGCTTGCGGGGGCTTCGGCACTAACGGATTCCTGAATCTCTTTTTCTCTGATGACGACCTTTTCAACCTTGGGAAGGTCTTTTATGCTCTCAACGCCGAGGGCCTGCAGGAACTTCGTGGTGGTTCCGTAAAGAATAGGTCTTCCGGGGGAATCAGATCTTCCGCACTCCTCAACAAGACCTTTTTCGATGAGCCTTACAAGAACGCCGTCACTGTTTATGCCGCGGACAAACTCAATTCCGGCCCTCGTGACAGGCTGGTTGTAGCAGACAACGGCAAGCGTCTCCATTGCAGCTCTCGAAAGGCCCGTACCCGTGCTCTTTTCAAAGAAAGGTCTCAGGTTCTCGCCAAGCTCAGGTCTTGTGCAGAAAAGGTATGACTTGTCGATTTTGCGAAGGATTATTCCGCCGCAGCGCCGCTGGTAGCGCTCAACAAGACCGTCCATTACCTTGTAGGCTTCTTTTTTGTCTGAATTGATAGCGATTGCGATACTGTCAATCTTAACCGGCTCGCCAGACGCAAAAACAAGAGCCTCGGCAATAGCCTCCTGCTCCGAGAGTCTTTCCATCGCGTTTAATGCGGCCTCTTTCTCAAGGCTTTCAGCAAACTTGAGCGCCTCTTCGCCGGAGAGAGTATAAGGCTCTGACGGTGCATTGGCGGATTCGATTGTCAGTTCTTTGTCAATCTCCCCACTCATTGTAGTCCTCCATATTGATATCAAGGTTATCAAGGTCTCTGTGCTTCTTGCGAATTGTGATATCGCCAAAGACTTCCTCCTGTTCAAGCTTCACGGCGTCGAGTTTACCGAGCTCGAGGAGCGCCAGGAAGCCTGTAACGATCTCAGGGACTGAATTCTGCTTAAGGTTAAACAGCTCCGAGAACTTGACCTTGCTTCTCTGTTTGATCTCGTCAACTATCTTTGAAATCTTCTCTTTAATGGAAACCTTCTCGATTTTGAGAATGACGTCCATCTTTTCTTTGTTGTCGCGGTTAACGGACTCGTAGCGCATCCTGGCGCGGTCATATCCGGCAATCAAAGCATCTGCGCTGAGTTCGATTGATTCTTCAATCTTCGGGAAGTCGATAACTTCGCGGCCGCGGCACATCGAATCCTGCCAGAAGATGTAAGCCTCGTTCATGCTTTCGGCGGCAAGCTTGTACCTCTCGTAAATCTTTACGTGTTCGGCAAGCTCGGCCTCGGTCATCTCCTCAGCCTCTTCGGTCTCGGTTCTCGGAATGAGTCGCTTTGTCTTGAGGTAAATGAGCCTTGCGGCCATCACTATGTACTCGCTCGCGATGTCAACGTTAAAACCGCCCGCCTTAAAAACGATATCGATATAAACGTCAGTGACTGCGCTGATGGATATCTCCGTGATCTCGATGTTTCTGCGGTTTATGAGGTTGAGCAGCAGGTCAAAAGGACCCTCAAAAGAGTCAAGCTTAAGAAGAACGTCGCCGACGCCAAGGTCATCGCGTTCCTCCTCTTCAATCTGCACTGTATCCTCGGGATCAACCGTGAGCTTTTCCTCATCTATATTTGATTGGGAAACGTTTTCATTATCCAATCTAAAATACTCCGTTTTATTATTCGGTAACTATGTCACCGGTCTCGTAGCCTTCTTCTTTTATAACTTCGCGAAGTTTATCCCCGTCAAGTTTTTTCGCGGAAACGATAACCGTCTCCTCGTTTTCAAAGCTTGACTCGCAGGAAACAACGTCAAACGCGCCCTTTACGGCATTGTTAACGTGTCTTTCGCAGTTGTGGCACATCATGCCTTTAACCTTGATTCTGGTTGTGACCATCTTCTTTTCCTCCGGTGCTGAAGTTTCAGGGATAATGCATTGGCGGTTTTCATCGCCGTCGATATTTTTACCGGAATCCATTATATCACAAACGCTGCCTGAAATTGAACAGCAAGTGCTCATATTTTCGAGCTTTCCGAAGGCCTTATTACCGTACGCAAGGAGCCTCAGGGAGTTTGTGACGACAAGAATCGAGCTAACGCTCATCGCAACAGCCGCAAAAGCCGGAGAGAGAACGAAAGACTCGTTGATAAGACTGAAAAGACCGGCAGCAAGAGGTATGCCAATGATATTATAGCCAAAGGCCCAGAACAGGTTTTCGTAGATAATCCGAAGCGTTTTCCGCGAGATGATCATTGTTCCGGAGACCTGTCTTAAGCTCGAGCCGGTAATTACAACGTCGGCTGATTCGATTGCGATGTCCGTACCTCTTCCGATGGCTATTCCGGCGTCTGCCGCTGTGAGAGCGGGTGCGTCGTTAATTCCGTCGCCTACCATAGCGACTTTCGAGTTTGTTTCTTTCTGAATTTCTGAAATAATGCCTGCCTTTTCGCTCGGAAGCAGCCCCGCCCTGTACTCGTCGATTCCGACCTCGGCTGCGATTGACTTGGCGGCAGTCTCGTTGTCGCCCGTAAGCATCACGGTTCTTACGTTAATCCTGTGAAGCTCGTCCATGCACTCTTTGGCGCTCGCGGAAAGGACGTCGGAAATCATGATATCGCCAAGATACTTCTCATCGCTTGAAACGTACACAACGCTGCCGGAGAAGCCTTCGTTCTTTGTGACCGGGACTTTTACAGGGAGAAAATCGGGTTTTCCGCAATAAAGATTTAAACCGTCGGGAAGTTTAACAGTCGCGCCTTTTCCGGGTATAAACTCGCGCTCCAAACTGCTTAAATCTTCGTTTAAGACGTACCGTTCCTTTGCGTGGGAAGTTATCGCCGCGGCAATCGGGTGTGTGCCGCCAAGCTCGCAAAGCGCCGCGGCTTTAACAAGTTCTTCAGCGCTGACGCCTTCCGCGGGATTTGCTGCAAAAACTCTCATATTGCCCTGAGTTATGGTGCCGGTCTTGTCAAACATGACGGTTTTGACCCTGCCGCATATTTCAAGCGCCTCCGAGCTTTTGAAAAGAACTCCGCGCTTAGCTGCGGCTGCAGAGCCGCAAATGATTGCGACAGGTGTCGCAAGACCGAGAGCACACGGGCAAGAAACGACAAGCACCGAAACCGCTCTTGACAGTGAAAAAGCAAGCTCCCTGCCGGCAATCATCCAGACAATGAATACAACAAGAGAAACTGCCATAACGGCGGGCACGAATATGCCTGCGACCTTGTCGGCAATCTTGGCGATAGGAGCTTTGGTTGAGGCAATCTCCCTTACGAGCTCTGCCATGCGGTCGACGGTTGTTTCGCCGCTTACGGCTGTGACCTTGGCGGTAATGACACCTGTGATGTTTACTGTGCCGGAGACGGCTTTGTCGCCGGTCTTTTTGAAAACGGGGACACTCTCGCCCGTTACAGCAGACTCGTCAATCTCAGAAACGCCGGAAATAATGTCACAGTCAAGAGCAACCCTGTCGCCGGGTTTAATGACGATTATATCGCCGAGGTTTACGTCTTTTGTGGGTACCACAGTTTCATTGCCGTCAATAATCACAGTGCAGCTGTCGGGGACAAGCTGTTTCAGCGCTGAGACGGCGTCGGTGGCACGGCCCTTGGCGGCAGCTTCGAGGAGCTTTCCGATTCCCATGAACGTGAGTATCATTGCCGATGACTCAAAATAGTAATCAGGTCTGTAAAGAAAGTCGTTTGAGACGATAACAGAAATGAGAACGGCAAGGCTGTAGCCGAAAGATGCTGCGACACCTGTCGCAACAAGCGAATCCATGTTTGGAGAGAGCTTAACGATGCCTTTGAAGCCGCTTACGAATATCCTGTAGTTTACGAGGATAACGGCAAGCGAGAGCACAGCCTGAATAATGCCCGAAACCGTCGAGACCGTTTTCGGATAGACTTCCTCAAACATGGGCATCTTCATGCTGTAAGACATCGAAACAGTAAAAAGCACAACAAGTATCGAAGCGGAGGCTATGAGCCTTGCCACTCGCCCTTTTATGTCTTTTTTTCTTTCGTCTTTAAGTTTGTCTTTCGTCTTGTCGGAATCGTCGCGGAGCCTTGCGCCGTAGCCTGATTCTTTGACCTTGGCGATAATTTCGGACGCGTCAAAATCACCTTCCACGCGCATATCGCCCGTGAGAAGATTGACCGTGACGTTATTCACCCCGTTTGCGGACCTTGCGGCCTTTTCGACCCTTGCCACGCATGCGGCGCAGCTCATTCCGCTTATAACAAAATCCTTTTTCATATCTTACCTGTTGCTCACAACGACAAGCTGTCCGATGCCCGAAGCCCTCATGAACCTGTCAAGATAGTCCTTTTCGCCGGCCTTATCACCAATGAACATAAGCTGTCTGTCGGTCTCAGCCGATGCGAAGGACGAAAGCGCGCCCCTTATTGAGAGCAGCGCAAGCTCCTTGTCGGAACATTTGGCGGTCACATTGTAATCGCTGTCGATGCTAAACTCGGCGTTCTCGCCGATAGTTTTAAAGTAGATGTCCTCTGCCTTCTTTGCAACCGGCCCCGCAATCTCCGTGAAGAACCTCTGCTCGGCAGTCTCTGCAGCCGAAATTGCAATCTTTACGGACTCAATCTCGTCCTGAAGTTTCTTTATCTTATTGTCAATGTCATAAAGCTCAAATACCGCCTCAGAAAAATCTGCGTCGCCGCCCGAGGTGAGTTCATTGATTTCTTTGTGAATTGATTCGATTTTTTCGGTAAGAGGCTTCTTTTTGGCTCTTAAGGAAGTCATCGCGGCTTCAAGATCGTACGCCTGCTTCATGACGGCAAAGCGCCTCTCAGCATCCTTGGCGTCTCTCATAATGTCTTCAGACTCGCGCCACTTGTTTAAAATCTCATTTGCAGAGCTGTCAGAAAGAAGTTCCAAAAGCTCAGAGTTTTTAGCGGCAAGCTCAAGTTTAAGCCTTTCAGCCTCTTCGGGATGAGTCGTTAAACGCCCTTCGGTATTAAGTTCAAACCGCTTTGTGTGCCTGTAGAGTCTGAAAACCGCATAAAAGATTCCGAAAATCGCAAGAGCCGCACCGAAAATCTCAACGGGATAGCCAAACGGCGTACCTTTAAAAACGCCTGTTCCGAGGCCTACAAAGAAAGCGCCGGAAAGGAATACCGCCAAGGGCTTAAGCATCTTCTTAAGAACACTTTCCTTCTTGAGCCTCTTGTACTCCTCTTCAACAAAATCAAGCTGCCTCATGAGTCCCAAAATCTGGTCGTAGAGCGCCATGATCTTGTCTTTGTTGAGAAGAGTTCTCGCGGCTTCGCAGAGACCGTAGATGCGCTTATTGGCGGCAATCTCGGAATTTACCTTGGCAAGTTCCTTCTCGGTTTGTTCAAGCTCGCTTCTGAGCTTAATCAGCTTGCCGTCCCTGTCCGCAATCCTCGAGAGCGTGTTCCGCATCGACATCTTCTTGATGACAAGCATGTCAAAAATGCCCTTCTTGGTCCTGCTGTTTGTGAGCTGCTTTAGCTTTTCGTTAAGCTTCAGTTTAAACTCCTTCGGTGTCGGATGGCTGTCGAACACGCCAAGGAGCGCCGAGAGCTTTCCGAGCGAAACAGTCCCGCCCGAAGTCTCCTCCGGGTCATATCCGAAATCCCTTGCAGCCGAAATAAACGCGCCCTCAGAGATTCTGAGAGTCTTTTCCCCGAAAGTCCTGCCGATTTCAATCTTGACGTCCCTTCCGGTTACAGTGTCAATGATCCTGTAGATGTCGTCCTGTTTCGTTGCTCCGTAGAGGCACGAAAGCCTGTAAGTTCTTCCGCATGCGTCGTAAATCAGTTCCCCGCCGTAAAGAACCTTCTTGCCCCTGCTGTCAATGAGCTCCTCCGGCATGTAAAGAGTCCTCGTGGAGACGCCGTTTCTCAGCGAGTGGCCGTAAAGCATTGTCCGCACAAACTCAAAAAACAGATCCGTATCCGCAATCAGTCCCTTGGTTACGTTCAGAATGCCTTTCTTGTCAGGTTCAAATTCGCAGTTAATCAGGTGTCCGAAGCCGAACACAATCGCTTTTCTGATGATCATTCGAAAGAAGCACCCCCTTCCGGAGATTCCTCTTTGCTGCCGCCAAGGTCAAAACTAAACTCAAACGCGCCCTTCCGCCTCTCTTCGGCTTTCTGAGCCTCTTCAGGCGTAATCTTCCTTCCGAGTGACGAATAAGTACCTTTGACGCTCATGTCGTCAATTATTTTCAGCCCTAAATTTACGGCAGATTCGTAATTCTTTTCATTGTGGTTTACTGTTCCGGCCTTCCTCGAAATCTCGCGCGACGCCTTGACGCTCTCCCAGATTGAAGACGTAAACATGCCGCGAAGTGTCTTTTCATTGTTGAAAATCGAAAGGTCTGCCCTCTTCATGGTTTTGTCGCAAACCTCGACAAGGGGAAACATAGGATTCAGGATATCGCCAAGCACATCAACGTCAATATTCTCGTCAAAAAGAAGCTCGCCGGTGAGCTCGATGCGAGTGCAATTGGCGGTATTTGAAAGCTTTAGAATGTCAGCGGCAAGCGCATCCGGTGAGATATCGTCTCTTCCCGTGACATCAAATAAGATCGTCTCGTATTTATATGGCGCAACGCTTACGTAATCGGAGGTCACAAGACCGCCGTCAGAGACCTCGCCGATGTATACACCGCAGTCGCCCTCGTCAGAAAATCGCGAAGGACAGAGAGTTCCGGGGACAATAAGGTTGCCTTTACGCCTGCAGGATGTCTCGCCGCCGATGACGCAAAGGTCAAATCCGCAGCTTTTCAGAACATCCTGAGGGATGGGATTGAAGCTTCCGCGCATCTCCTGACCAACGAATCCGTGCATAACGAGGACGTTTATGTAGCTTGAGGAGATCCTTGGCGTGTTCCCGTCGGAAGTTAAAAGGAGCGATTCCTTTTTAAAGTGGCTGTCAAAAGCCGCGCCGTAGATTCTGATGCCTTTTCTTCCCGTCTCGCGTCCGCCGCTGAAAAGATATTCCCTGTCGATTGCGCCGCTGAACCTGTCGCCGAACTCGATGTAGTTCATTTCGGACGAAGGGAAAATGAAAACGTTTTTGGGAAACGAAAAGCTTTTGTAGCAGGAATTTATGGTGCTCGGATCGCACGAGCCGGGCGTGATGATGACCCTTGCCGTAAGACCCGCCAATGAGTTATAAACGTGTTTTAAGACTTCTTCGGAAGGGTTAGGCGAATCGAAAAGGTTGCCGGCAATGAAGATATAGTTAATGGACTTCTTCTTGGCAAGTTCAATCGCAGCATCAAAAGACGCGAGTCTGTCCGAGGCTCCCGTGATACCGCTTGTGAACTTTCTGTCAAGATGAGCATTGCCCATCGCCATAAATGAGAAGTTCTTCATTTGGCTTTAAATACCTTCCTGCGTGACAAGGTTGTAGTAAACACCCTGTTTTTCCATGAGTTCGTCGTGCGTGCCGGTCTCAACGATGCCCTCGTGTCCGAGCACGACAATCTGATCCGCGTGGCGGACCGTCGAAAGTCTATGGGCAACGATAACCGTCGTCCTTCCTTCGCAAAGCTTTTCGAGCGCGTCTCTTATAAGCCGCTCTGTTTTTGTGTCGACTGAAGCCGTAGCCTCGTCAAGAATGAGAACAGGCATGTCGCGAAGGATTGCCCTTGCAATGCTGATGCGCTGTTTCTGGCCTCCCGAGAGAGTCATTCCGCGCTCACCTACAATTGTATCATATCCGTCCTCAAAATCATTGATGAATTCATCTGCATTGGCAAGTTTTGCGGCTTCTTTTATCTTTTCTATCGGAGTATCATTCCCGTCGGGGCTTCCGAAAGCGATATTTTCAGCAATCGTCCCGTGGAAAAGGAACACGTCCTGAAGAACCGTGCTCACCTGATTTCTAAGGCTCTTTAGCGTAAGTTCCCTGATATCGATACCGTCAAGGAGTACCGCGCCGCTCTCAGGATCATAAAACCTCGATATAAGGTTTACCATCGTCGTCTTTCCGATGCCCGTGGGACCGACAAGCGCAAAAGTCTTGCCGGCTTCAATTTTGAGGTTAACGTTCTTAAGCACCGGCTCCTCGGCTTTGTATGAAAAAGAGACGTTTTTAAACTCGATTTCGCCCTTTACAGACCTTGGCAGCAGTTCCTTCGTACCGTCAACAATCGTGTCCTCGGAATCAAGTATCTCGTAGCTTCTCTCAAGCGCCGTCGAAGCCGTGTTGAACTGCTCGATTATCTGCGCAAGCGAAATGACCGGCTGATAGAAGTTTGAGACGTACATCATGAACGCAACAACGTCAGCCGCCGCGATATTGTTCTGCCCCGCCATGATACCGCCAACGATAAGAACTATCACAAGCCCGATATTGTTGTTGAAAAGTATCATCGGATTCATTATAGCGCTCGCCTTGAGAGCCGACATGATGCCTTTGTAATGGTTCTTCGACGACTCCTCAACAGACTTGCAGCACTCGTCCTGTTTGTTAAAGGAAGATATCTCGCGAACGCCGGACAGTTTATCCTGGATATTGGCGTTAAGCTCGCCCATCTTTACGTGAGCCTTCTTAAAGCGCGGTCTGAACTTTGTAGCGTAGATAAAGACCAGAACGCCTGTCACAGGAAGCGTTATCATAGTGATTGCCGCAAGCTTCACGTTTATCGTGAAAAGCAGTATCGCGCTGCCGAAAAAAAGTATTCCGTTTACCAGAAAATCAGGTATCGCGTGCGCCACAAGCGGCTCGATGTTTGACGTATCGGTCGTGATTCTCGAAAGAAGCTGCCCCGTCTGCTTGTCGCGGAAATAGCCAAGGGACATATTCTGTATATGGGCATACAGTTTCATTCTGATGCCGTCAATGTAGCCCCAGGCCGCGACGTGGGCAAAATAGCTTCTTAAAAACTGCCCCGTCGCGGATAAAACGTAAAACCCGAGCAGCACAAGGCCGAGCATAACCGACTTCTGCGTAAGAAAAGGGTCGGCGCCGGCAATAAGCTTTAGAAGCCACCTTGTTATAAACGGCACGGCAAGCTGAGCGGCGCCGACAAAAACCATGCCCAAAAAAGCCACGGCAAGAATACCGTAATACGGTTTCAGCTCTTTAAACAGACGTAAAGCGGGAAAGGGTTTCTTTCTTCCCGCTTTGTCTTTAGAATCCTTTTGAGCCGGGGAAACCTTCATTTCCCCTGTGTCAGTCTTTTTCATGGCTTTTGCTTAACCTTGATTTTCTTAATCACTCTCCGTGCCGTTTTTAAGAAGGTCGCCTTCTTCGTTGACGCTCGTTGCATTGGCGGCAGCTTTTTCTTCACTCAGCTGTTTGAAGATTCTGTTGTAGTAAATGATGTACAGGATGAGCGACACGACCACGGTAACAAGAGAGAGTGACGTGAGTACGATCGCGATGATGTCGATTGCTGGGCTCGGGATGACGGGACCGAAGACGATCAGGAAAAGCACCGATCCTTCGAGGATGACCGTGTTGGCTTTGCCGAACCACTTGGCGCTTGAAAAATGAGACGTTCTAAGTTTCAGGAGAGTTCCGTAAACGATCATTACAATCTCGCGGATGATGAAAGCACCGATAAGTATGCTCATATACCAAAAACGGAATATGAGGCAGAGCATGAGCGCGCCCTGCGTGAACTTGTCACCGACAGGATCGAGGAGCTTTCCGAGCTCGGACGTCATGTTGAACTTTCTTGCGATGATACCGTCAATGATATCTGAAAATGCCGAAATACCCAGCAGCACGAGCGAGAGCACGTACATGTGGCGAAAAGCGTATGTGTAGACTATGACAGGAATGAGAGCAATCCTGAACATACTGATTATGTTTGGAATGGTAAAGATTTTATCGGACCTCGTATCGGATTGAAGCTCTTTCTTCTCAAGGACCGAATCATCGCCTGATATTTCATTATTGCGACTTTCATTATCAAATGAAGTGTCATCTTTCATGATAAGACCTCCGTCATTAACGCCAATAATTATATATGAATGAATAAAAATTTTCCATACCCAAATTTTCCTTTTTTGTAAATTAACTGCTCCTATCTTATCGCCAATACACAACATATGCCTTAATGACCCTCTTTCACGGTTTTTCAGCCACAATATTTGGGTGCGATGCGTTTATTCTGCTTGCTTTTGGATATGCCTCTTTGTATAATCTACGTGTATTAAAAACTCACGGAGGTTTAATATGAAATATTTTCACATTGGCGCTATGGCGGACAGCTTCAGGCTGCCTGCAAAAGAGGCTCTGCTGAAGGTTAAGGAAGTCGGAGCCGAGGGTTATCAGATTTATGCAAGCAACGGAAGCTTTGCTCCCGATAATCTTGACAGAAAGCAGCGTGCGGAATTCAAAAAGTATTCGGACGATCTCGGTCTTACGATTTCAGCCCTCTGCGGCGACCTCGGAAGGGGTTTCTACAACAGAGAGCTAAATAAAGAGCTCGTTGAGAAGTCAAAGAAGATACTCCAGCTTGCCGCCGATCTTGACACGCATGTCGTAACGACTCACATTGGCGTTGTCCCGGAGAATATGAACGGTGAGAGATTTGAGATTATGCACGATGCATGTCTCGAACTCGCCAAGGCTGCGGATGACATCGGCGTTAAATTTGCGGTTGAGACAGGTCCCGAAACTTCACTGACGCTGAAAAGATTCCTCGATACTTTGAATTCAAGAGGTGTGAGCGTAAACCTTGATCCCGCAAATCTCGTGATGGTTACAGGCGACGACCCTGTGCAGGCGGTTTACAACCTTAAAGACTATATCGTTCACACGCACGCAAAGGACGGCAAAATGCTCACAAAAGGCGACCCGGAGATCATCTACGGTCTCAAGCCCGCACCTGCCGGCGGAATTCCCGCTCCGTTTGTCGAGGTTCCCCTTGGCGAGGGCAGCGTTGATTTTCCGAAATACCTTGCGGCGCTCCGTGACATCGGTTTCAAGGGCTTCCTCACAATCGAAAGAGAAGTCGGCGACGACCCCGCCAAGGACATCGCGATGGCGGTCGGATTCCTCAGAAAAACAGTTGAAGGACTTGACTAATTTTAGGAGAAATTAAGCTATGGAAAAATTGAAAGTCGGTATTATCGGAAACGGCGGCATTTCAGGCTGCCACGTCACAGGCTACCAGGCAATTCCCGACAGAGCCGAGATTTATGCGCTCTGCGACATTAACAAAGAAAGAGCTCTCGCCCTCGCATCGAGGCTCGGAATACCGGGTGAAAGGGTTTTTGACGACGTACACGAGATGGTTAAGCTTAAAGAGCTTGATGCCGTCGACGTCTGCACCTGGAACAACGGTCATGCCGAGTGCACCATTGCCGCTTTAAACGCCGGCAAGCACGTTCTCTGCGAAAAGCCCATGGCTCTTAACGCAAAGCAGGCAATCGAAATGCAGAAGGCTGCCGAGAGAAACGGCAAGCACCTTCAGATCGGTTTTGTCAGGCGTTTCGGCAACGACATGGAAGTTCTCAAAAACATTGAGAAGGACGGTTTCTTCGGCGACATCTACTACGCCAAGGTAAACTACACCCGCCGCAACGGCTGCCCCGGCGGCTGGTTCTCCGACAGTTCAAGGTCGGGCGGCGGTCCGCTCATCGACCTTGGCGTTCACGTTATCGATTTCTCGCGCTACCTCATGGGAAACCACAAGCCTGTTTCAGTCTACGGCATCACCTTTGACAAGCTGAAGAACAGACCCGACATCAGAAAAGCCGGCGGATATTTTTCGTCAGATTCCGCAAACAGCGAGATTTACGACGTTGAGGACCTTGCGGTCGGCCTCATAAGGTTCGACAACGGCTCGGTCATTTCGATTGACGCGGCTTTTTCCCTCAACCAGAACGGTGACAAAGGCGACATGGAGTTCTTCGGAACAAAAGGCGGTGCCAAGATTGCCGGCAATGTCGAGCTTTACTCATCCATGGCAGGCTACATGACAAACACGCAGCTCGCATACCCGACAGCCTTTGATTTCGTCGGTTCGTTCAACGCTGAGATCAAGCATTTCGTTGACTGCATAACGGTCCCCGGAACAAAATGCATCGCTCCCGCAGAGGACGGCGTTGCCCTCATGAAGATTCTTGACGGTCTCTACGAATCGTCAAAGACAGGCCACGAGGTAGTGCTTGACTAAAAGGTTTTAAGCTTAAACCGCGCTGCTTTTTCCCTTCTTTTAGGTAAAAGCAGCGCAATTTTTTAAGGAGAACAAGCTTTTTATGAAAACATCTGTAAACACTTACAGCTTCGGAAGAGTTACCGGTAAAGACGGAAAGCCTCTTAACATGATAGGCATGGCAGACACCGCCAAGGAGCTCGGCTTTGACGCAATCGAATTCGTCGGCCTCACGGTACCTGAAGGTATGGACCTTGATCTTATCGGTTTTGCAAAATACATGAAGGATTATTGCAAAAAGATAAACCTCGGCATCTCCGCATATACAGTCGGAGCGGATTTTCTCGTTCCCGGCGCAGCCGAAAGGTTGAAGGCTGACGTCGACATTGCCGAAGCCCTCGGCGCCCCTCTCATGAGGCATGACATAGCTTTCGGCCAGCCCGAAGGCAAAACGTACTTTGACCTCATCCCCGACTTTGCCAAAGAGATCAACATCTTAACCGAATACGCCAAGGCAAAAGGCATCAGAACGTGCACCGAAAACCACGGCTATTTCTCTCAGGACTCAGACAGGGTCGTCGCGCTATACAAAGCCGTTAACAACAAAAACTTCGGTCTCCTTGTTGATTTCGGAAACTTCATGTGTGCAGACCAGGTTTCAGTAGAAGCCGTAAAAGAAGCCGCTCCTTACGCGATACACGTACACGCCAAGGATTTTAAATACGTTTCAAAAGAGGAATCAATAGACCCGCCTCCCGGATACTTCAACACAAGAGCCGGCAACCACATAATGGGCTGCGCTCTCGGTGACGGTGTCGTTGACGTCAGAAAATGCGTTGAAATAATGAAATCCGTAAACTACGACGGCTACATCACACTTGAATTTGAAGGCCCGTTCGGAGACGCCAGGGAAGAGATCAAAAAAGGACTTAAGTTCCTGAAGTCCTGCTTCTGATAAATGTAAACGCCCCCGCCTCAGGAAAATGATCAGCCCCTGTCAAGGTATACAAGCAAAATAACAAAAGAGATTCACGGCACTGCGGTGCCGTGGGACCCGCAGATTCTGTATCGCTGCTTCGCAT
>Ga0310696_10002778_pt1 | contig 22589 bp, 8 predicted proteins | sample AusTroGonzalo_MG_4_FD_203885 | JGI IMG/M metagenome (GOLD analysis project Ga0310696, IMG submission 203885) | Bovine rumen microbial communities from tropical cattle in Woodstock, Queensland, Australia - Gonzalo_02 (v2) (version 2) | ecosystem: Host-associated > Mammals > Digestive system >...
ACATCGGCTGATCCGTCGCCCTTGGTAGGCATGCGCATGGCGCGGCACTCTTCAATCGTCTCGCCCTCATGCTTGACGAATGCATCCGGCTTGGGCATAGCTACGCCCAGACCTTTGCCTTCCTCGTAGGCGCAGAAATAGATACCCTCCATCCTGTCCGCCTGCGCACGAAGTGCATCCAATTTGGCAGGGATAGCGGGGTTGAGGTAATTGTCCTCAACCATAGCCAGGTATTCGTTGTAGAGCGTGTTGTAGCGGTCGTACTCATCCTCCTCGTAGTACATGATACCGTCGATGTGGTGGTTGTACTTGTCGTTGAAGATTGCCTTGGATTCGGCAGGGGCGTTAGTGCGGTCAATACCGGTCGCCTGGTTGCCCCAGAACACGCAGTTGAATGCCAGGTGGATACTGTCGTAGCTGGAATAATGCTGGTTGCCCTGGAAGTTGAAGATGGCGGGGAACGCCACAGCTTTGTTGTTCACAAAGTGGCAGTTGATCACCTTGACCTTCGATTTTCGTGCCGCACTGATCACACCGGCGAACCCTTGACGTGCATCGGCATCCTCGATGTACTCGTCACTCTCTTGGTCGATGGTTATCGGGTAGTCACCACGCTTCGCCTCGTTGTTGTCGAATAGGCAGTTTGACACACCGCAGATAGCGTTGGTGGCTATACAGCCGCCGGCCGTCCAGGGTATGAGCGACTGATCGAGCACGGACATCGGTCCTTGCGAGTAGTTCTGCGCAAAGTGCGAGGTATGAATATGCAGGTCGCCGTTGGAGTAGATCGCTCCGCCGTTGCCCGCCATGTTGTCCTTGAACTCGCAGTTGCGCACCACAAGCAATATATTGTGGTCAGCCGGATCGGTTACGTTCGGGATCGAGTATTCGGGGTTGTTGAAGTCCTGCGTCCAGTTTCCGTCCACGAATATACCTCCGCCACGGAAGTAGGTCTTCTTGTTATAGGGGTGACCATCGTAGTCCGTCTGGTCGATATGGTTGGCGTAGCCGCCTTGTATGGTCACACCGTCGAGGATGATCGATCGTGCACCCTTCGACTGCTCGCACTCGTACTTGAAGTTCGCTACGTCCTTGCTGCTTATGGGGTTGGACAGCACGCCGGTAGCCGAGTTGTAGTTGCGGTACTTGAGGGGCAGTGGACCGATCTTGGTGGAGTCGGCAAAGCAGGTGACCACGTGATAGACGTGTGTCGGCTCGTCGTTATCCACCGTGTTGCCCGTCATGATCGAACGTTTCTCAAACTCCCAGGGCTCAATCACGGAGTTCTTGTTATGATCCTCCATGGTGCGGGAGTTCTGGATCTGCTCGGTGGAAGCGTTATTCAGGGTGAATGTACCCTCATCGGTTACTACCTCCACATCCAGATCGCCACCGATAGGTCCATCTTCGCGCATCGTATAGCGGTCGTAGTAGCCTGCCTGGCAGAAGTTATGCCCATCAGCAAGGTGATCGAGTCCGCCGATGACGGTTACGCCTTCGGGGATAACGAAAGTGTTGGTGTGTACGTGATCCTCTTCACCGTAAGCGTTGCGGTACGGCACGTATTCACCCTGCCCGAGGAAGACTTCAAAGCGTTTGTTGCGGTACATCGGATCCTTCTGGCGCAACGTGATTATATATGTGAACGCGTCACCGAGTCGATGGAACGGATTGAGGAACGACGAGCCCATCTGGCGGTACATGAGCGAGGCTTCATCTGTTCTTGTGTTATCTTGCAACTTACGTGCTGCGTCAGATCCCAAGAGTTCGGTGTGTACTACAAACAAGCGGTACATGGCACGACTCAAGTCAGGCTCGATAAGGAACGTACGGTTCACGGCACGCGCACCGATCTCGATGAAGTCATTGTCCTTGATAGTCAGCGTGTCGCCCCAATAGTATGGACGATGCACACCCGCTATGTGCCACGATGTGCGGCTGACACCGGAGATGTCGATTGAGTCCAAGGTAGGATAGCGGAGCATAAAATCACGCCAATCCACGTACGTCATACCGGCACGTGCCAGGGTTGAGGACATCTCGATGGGGTAATAGAGCATCTCGTCGAAGATATCTTTTCTATCCCAGCGCACGCCCTCAGTTTCGGTGGCGGAGAGCTCGACGTTACCCTGTCCCTCGATCTTGCGCACCTCTACGCCGGAGAACATGAACGGGTAGTCGGCGTTAGCGGCAATCTCAGCCGAGGTGAACTGACCGGCTACGTTGGCGAAGTCGTTACTGGTGTTCTTCCAGAGCACGGAAGAGTTGACGCGCACGTTCTTGTCGAACCACAGGCCTCCGGCACGGATGGTGGCTTCGTTGTGGCAGATGGTGGAGGTGAACACACGTGAGTAGTTGCCGTGCTCGGGATCGTCTTCCTTAGGTTGCTCGACATATATACCGCCACCTATGGCTGCTGTGTTACGGCGTATAATCGAGCCGCTGACCAGTGCTCCGGGTTTGAGATACAGACCACCGGCGTAGTTCAGCGCCTCGTTGTTCTGAATGACGCAGTTACGAATATGTACGTAGCTCGGCACGATAGCCGCAGCACCCGAACGGTCATCGCCGTCAGGGGCATCGGCATAGCCGTCCTCAATAAATACGCCATCCAACACCGTACGGTGGTGCTCGGCATCGGGCAGCGAGGAGAGGAACGAGAGCTGGTCGGTCACCTGCACCGACTTGCCGTCCTGTATCTCGGTGTACAGTTTCTGGTTCGGGGCAAACAGATCATCGGTGAATGTTACTACATGATAGGCATTACCCTCTGCGCCGGTAAGCGAATAGGTCTTACCCGACAGGATCGTTCGGAACGTAAGCGGGTCGCGCTCATCTACCAGCATGGCACCGGCTGTACCTTCGGGAACCTCTACGCCATCCTTCTCGTAGTGGTAGTAGTTGAGCGAATAGCCACCGAGCACCTGCACGCCGTGCGGGATAATGAACGAGTAATCCAAGGTGTTGTCGGTGTAACCCGGCACGGAGTGCTTGGTAGAACGCGTAGCCTTATAGAACTGCGGTGTGGAGGATGACGAACGCGAACCGATAGAGTCGCCCGCCATACGCAGCTGCACTACCCAGCTCTTGTCGGGCTGTCCGGCTACCGGTGTCGGACGAACGGTCGCATAGCGGTCGGCGGTCATCAGTGCATATTTGTATCGTCCGGCAGCATCGATGATCTGCTGGAGCTTGGTGTCGCAGGCAGCATTGTCCTTGGAGTCACCAGAAGCGTTACCTATACCCTCAAATGCCACATAATAGATCGCATATCCCGGGTGGGTAGTCGTATCGGGTTTGATGGATAGCGTTCCGTCAAACTCGTAGGCGCCCATATCTATCTGGCAGTCCTGCACGCGGGCGGCAAATGCTACGTCATTTTGCGGAATTTCGGCTTGTTCTACGCTCTTATATACGTACAAGTTCTCGATTTGCGATTCCGTTTTTCCTTTGTAGCGAAGCGCGGTAAAGAACGTGCCGGCAAAATCCTCCGTACCTTTGTTGTTACAGTGCTCCTCGGAGTTACGCAGACGGAAGTCGTTGGTAGCGCTGGCGTTACCCGGGGTATATACGCCGTTCACAAAGTCCGCCGCAAAAGGTGTATTCGCAGCGGAAGGCGCTACACCGTTGAGGAACACGTTACCTATACCGTAATTCGTTGTGACGGACTCTGTCCAGTTGTTTACATTTTGTTTGGTGGTATTGTTCGGCTGCGCCACCTGCGATTGTATGTAGCAGTTCAGGAAAGGATTGACCTTGTCCACTCCGGCATTACGGTCACGGATGGCGATACCGTTATTACCGTAGATGATCGTATTTGCCACAAACAGGTTCGGGTTAGAGGCAGTAGCCAGGGATATAGCGCCACCGCTGATTTTACCACCTTCTTGAAGACTACATGTGTTGTACGCTACTGTGTTGTTGAAGAATCGTCCCACGCAGAAACCCAAGCCACCGGCTGATCCATATGAATAGTTATTGGCAAACAGCGAGTTGAAGCACGTTCCTTCGTACATAAACATTCCGCCTGCAAACACTTGGTTTTGTGAAACTTGAGACCCCCCCACGGATACATTGTTGAGCACAAAGCAACCTTCAATCGTAGATGTCGATCCGTCGCAGAATATACCGCCGCCTTTCACACGCGAGCAAGCAGACAGGTTGTTGATAACGATACAGTTGCGCAAGTGAGCGCCCTCGTACATATTCACACCTGCGCCGCCGCCATGTGCCATACCTTCGTCATACAGGAATCCGTGACGGATGGTAAAACCGTCCCAGTTCGCCTCGTTGTACTCAACATAGAACGGGTCGTCTTGCTTTTCCAGCGTTGCAGCCGTACGTTTGTCTTTCGTAGCACCTGTTGCGCGGTCGGTATGCGGCAATGCATCTTGAGTGAAAGTGTATGCCATTGTTACTGGATCACCTATACCGCCTCCGCCGTATGTAGGCACGCATACATCCGGCATTGTCAATACGCGCTTGCGCAACGTAGTGCGGTGGTTTTCCGGGATTACGGTATAGACGCCGGTGGCGGTACCTGTTTCCTCAGATGAGACAATGCGTGATTCTTCAATTATTTCGCCGTCAACATAGGCAAAATTGCTTACCTCGTACAGGTGAGGATTAGCCATCAATACATTTCTGTAGTTGGCGCTGGTCTTAGAGAATGCGCCTGTACCTGAGGGATCAGTGGCTCGTGTACCGGGTTTAGACATGATACGGATGATCAGATCGCCTGTTGCCGGTTGCTCAAACTGGAACTTATATCGCCTAAGTTTACCGCTCTGACTGTGAACAGGTTGTTGAACTAACGTGTCGCCGTTAGAAGCGATAATATAGAATGTAATACATGTGTTTGTTAATTCTGGAGCTCCCGTGTAGTATGCGCCGAGATCAATCTGCAACGCATAAGGCCCGGCCGGTACGTTTTTCAGCGTCTGCCATGCACTCATCGTATTCATGACACCCTCCAGTTTCATACCTTGAGAAACGGTTCCGAGTGTATCACCAATAGCATTAAGAACGTATCGGGTGTCACTAAAAGCCCATTTTTCGCGGTAATCCACATTGTAGTCTCTGTCTTGATAAGCCAATTCCCATCCTTGGTTCTGGTCAGATGAACGCTTAAACGTCGTTCCGAATGTTTGCCAAACGACTTTCTGTCCGGCAGTCCACGTTATACCTCCCCACTCCTCATCGCCTGCAACAAAATACTTATTCGATGCTTTTTCCAGACTATTACCTTCCTTGTCACGTCTGGTTCGCGTAAGATTATACATATTGTCATAATCGCGAATATACGTGGTAGTCACCTCCGTTTCAGTTTGTCCCGCCCAGACTTTCTGATGCTTGCGCGTTATTTCCTCTACTTGGGTTGTTTCAAGATCAACTGTCAGATCTGCCGAATAGTCGTCATCCCAGAACTTGGCAGCACTGGTGTTAAACGCATACGCATTGTCTTGTTTGGGGTTAACATCCGAAATTTGCAAGATACACTCATAATCTTGCGCATCAAATGCTTCTGCGGTTAGGGATTTCGGGATATTGATTACATTCGACATCAACGCTTGTCGTTCCGTCATACCGGGCGAGCGGTATTTGCTCGTCGGGAAACCGCCCAACACCGTTACGCTGTCGCGCATGACAAATCCTTTGTAGTCGCTGTACTCCCCTGCACCTATCCAAACTTGTACCTCGGTGTTATGGTTCGTCTTGTTGAGTCGCGAAGCTTGCTCTACGGCGTATTGCAGACCGCCTACATATCGTTCAGCACGGGTGTTGTTGATCCAACCGTTCGCCTGTTCTGCTGTAATGAACGACTCATACGAGTAGGCGCTCGGCTCCCTCGTGTAGGGATTAGCGCGCCAGAACGTGCGCGATGCACCGGAGATCTCGCCGTACGGATAAAGCAGGCTATATTCATAGCCGGGAACAAATCCTGCCGGTCGTTCACTATCTAATGTTTCCGTAGTGGTCGTCTCGCTGTAGGATGGATCGTTTAGCAACTCCATCTCACCGTTACGTGCTCCACCTACATACTCCGTTGAGTCCCTTGTGGTTATCTGACGCGTTAGTTCGCGCGTGCCTGTCTCTATTTTGTCGGTCAGCCACACTCTGCCCCAACCGCCGCAGTACTTGCTGTCGGTGGTGAGCACGGGGTTGCCGGTGGATTTGTTTACCAGACGCGCACCGTTTTCTGTATCAATGGAATCGCCCGTAGCCAATGATGGGCCGACTACGTCATCCAACATATACACCGTATTGCCGGCAATCGCATCGTCCCACGACGAGCCGTCGCGGTTACCCGCACCGTTCGGGGTGACATAGATAATAGCACCGGCTCTCGGCAGGTTCGTGTTCTCGATAGCACCTACGTCCGGCTCACCGCCAAAGTTACGACGGTTGCTGTCCGAGATGTCGTAGTCCTCAATCTCCGAACGGGGGATATTGTTACCTCCGTACTCCGAAGGCGACGCGGCATTCACACAAGGGTTGACGTTCAGCGGCATATAGGATATATTACCGCCGAACAGCGGCTTGTCACCATCGTAACTGTGACCGACATTTCGCGCGGGGTTAAGGAATACAGGATAGGTCGGTTCGTTTCGGTCACCACGGGTGAAGATACACTGATTCTTTTTCACGTCGTTCGATGCCGGCATTGCCAGATTCAGCGGGTGGTTAGCTACATCCGGCATTGTGGCAGGCAGTACACCGGCCGTATTGGCATGCGTAAATCCTTCCTTAAAGAATCCGGTCGGCTGGCTTTCGTCCTCCTTGTGCAAGCGCAGGTCGGCATCGAACAGGTTGTACGTACCGTATACATAGTCCTGACCATCGGGATAGACAGATAGTACCTCAGCCACTGCGCCCAACTCGCCACGGTCGTCAAGTACCTTGTCACCGTTGCAGAAAATAAGGGAGTTATCCACGCGGATATATCCGTGGAAAGGCATTTCGGTATTGCCGCGTGTGGTCTTGTTGTCCGCCTTGAACGGATAACCTACGTTATTCACTACATCGCAGTGATCCATATCAATGAACGCACGTCCGTTGGCGGTGATCACACCGTGGCTGGTTAACAGAGGATTCTCTGCATCGTAGTCCGCCGTATTGTTACGGATGATACAGTTGGTTACCGTTAACTCGGCGTAGCACACCTGCATCATGCCTGACAGACCTTTTCGATGCTCGCCATTGACGTAGATGGCTGCACCTTTCGGCGCGGAGTTGTTCGCCAGACGGCAGTTACGGAGCTCGTTGCCCACCATGTCGATACGCTTGTTGGCATTCGTTGTCTCGTTGTTCACAATCACGCCTGCACCAGCCATAACCGACTGTGTAACCGTCAGGTTGTGGGCATTGCCGTTATAGAGCTTGAAGCCATCGACAATGGCGTACTCGGCGTTCACATAAGTAAGCACGTGGGCGGAATTGTTCTGATAGGCGTCATGACCGGCAGCACCCAAGATGTTCGCCGTGATCTTCGGCGCGAGGTTCATCGGATCACGCCCTGCGGTGCTCGTGCCGGTCAGGGATGAGGGGTAACCGCCGTACAATCTCAGGTGCGAGAGCATACGGATAGATGCCGTACGCATCTCGTTGCCCAAGTAGTTATTCGGACCCGCAGTACTCAGCTCGCCTTCCTTAACGAGGATCTGCACATAATCGTAATCGGTGTAGGCGGTCGGATTGCCGCTACCGTCCCACGCTGAAGGCAGGTGGTAGTGTGCGCGCTTGCCAATATCCTTGTTCGGCTCTTCCACAAGGTTCTGCCTGAGGAACATGATCGCATCACCGATGTTCCTGACCGGTGCATCCCAACTCACACCGGTATGTTCAGGAATAATGTAATCACCCTCTGCATCGAACAGACCGAGACGGTTCGGGTCAACGAAGATCGTCGGGATAGGTGTCGTCTCGCCCTTGCGGTACTCCAATGCCTGCGGCGCAATCATCACATAGCGTACGTTCTCGTTCTCACGGATCAATGCGCCGAGCGAGGACACCGGCTCAAACGTGTTACCTACCACGCCGTAACTCGTATGCGCGTGCTGAATCCATTGGGATGCACCCTGCATGGCATCCGTCACCTGCACACCTTTCTCCGCCAATGCCGAGAATATACCCGGGTGCCAGTCACGTACACGCGGAATAGCTTCGGGGTGGATGTTCGGATAGTCCTCATCGCCATTGCTGTCGTAGGTCATCACACCGGCTTTGGGCGTAGGCCGGTGGAAGCAAGGATAGTTGGCATGCACACCCTCATGCGGCATATTGTCGCGTTCAAGGGCGAACACCATATCTTTCTGCACACCCGTCCAGTCCGTAATGTCGTGGTTCATGAACGCGCAGTGGTAGGTCAGGATCTCGTCGTCTGCCTCTTGGTTCTGCCGGATGGCTGCGAACTGCAGGTTGTTGTTCGCCTTGCAGCTGCTACCCCAGAACACGGAGTTGTATATCAATCCGCAGTTACGGATATATACACCGCCCGAACGACCGTGACGACGACCGTAGTACATCACATCCGCACCTATACAGTTGTTGTTCAGCACCGAGCAGTGGTTGAGCGTACCGCCCTCGTCCAGGTAGACACCGCCACCCTCGGCGTTAGATGTGTTGTTGCTGATTACACTGGCGGTACAGAACGGCGAGAAGTGATTGATCTCATCTTCGGCGACCGGTTCGCGGTTGTAACGCGCACGGATTCGTTCACGCCACGGGTACTCGCCCGGCACGTGGCAGATAGCCAGACCTGCACCGATTCGCGCACAGGACTGCGTCAGATACGAGTGCTCCACCGAGCCGTTGTAGTCGATACATGCCGCACCGCCGTAACCCTGAACTATACCTACACCCGATGCCTGACAGGTATGGATATAGCAGAACTCCACACGTCCGCCACCGTCCATATATACGCCGCCACCACGCATCGTCGCCGCGCAATGCGAGATCTCGCAGTGGAACAGGGCACTGTTCTCCACCATATACGCACCGCCGCCGTAACCCGTATGACTGCGGTTGCCCGTCTGACGCGACGAGGCATTACCACCGTAGATGGTACAACCGTCCACCCAGGCTTTCTTCTCCAGAGGTTTGTAGTGGCGCGCCAGCGAGTCGTTGGTTACGGGTATCTCGCCGTTGGTGGCGAACCACACTACGTGGTAGGAGTTGGCAGGGAAGGTGGTATTGAATCGACCGCGGATACTGTCGTAGGTAAACGTCACATCCAGCGTCGAGTGGTTACCCGACAGGATGGTCTTGTACTTTAGGTTCCAGTGCGCTGACACCTGTTCGTCGGTAGCCGATCCGATCTGCAGACGTGATGCCCAGTTGTCGTCCCAGGTCTTGTTGTTGAGCATCTTACGCAGTCCCGGACGCGCCTCGGGTGCCGCCTCGTTAAAGCCGCCGTACACGTGTATGCCCTCATAGATCTTAAACGAGGTATTGAGCATCGAGCCGCCCGACGACTCCGTGGATTCGGTGGGCACATACGTACCCTCGGCTATATACACCGAGCCGCCCGACAGGTTGTTGCGCAGCATATAGTCGCGCAGGTCGTTGATGGCATCCTGCACGTTGTTCATCGCCGTTGCCCAACTCAATCCGTCGTTGTCATAGTCGCCCGACGTACGTACATAACGAATCGTATCCGTCTGCGCATACATGTGCGCGCAGGCGAACAAAAATAATAGTGTTATGTAACGTCTCAGATTCATCAGCTGCCGATCGTTTTTGTCTCGGATTTATTCTCCAACGGCTTGGTCAGATTAAAGTTTCCGCGCAGCCACGGCACGAACGCTGCCGTGGTATCTATCGGCTGATTGAGCGTCAGTTGGTAGCCTGTGCCTGATGTGCCGTTGGTACGCATCAGCATCTGCAGCGGAAAATATCTCTTCTCACCCTCCACGGTGTAAGGTATAGTGTAGAAGTACGCTCGTCCTTCCCACCACAATCCTTCGTCGGTTTGGGTGACAATATGTATATCATAGCCCGAACTTGGCAGTTCGGCTACGGTGTTTCTGAGTGGCTTGAAGCAATACGCATTGCCGTTGTACAGCCTGCGTGCATCCATGTATGTCAGCCGCACGGCCTCGCTCGGGTCGCTCAGATTAATGCGCATGGTGTCCACCACGTTCCACTTGATATCCACCTTGGCGGCTACGTGGTAGAGCATAAGGTTCATCGTTTGCGCACGTTTGCCTATTGTGCTGAACGCACCGTAGTACGAACCATTCACCTTGTAGTTATAAGGCGAGGTGTAGATATGTTGCAGGTTCTGCTGCACGGTGGTTGACGAGGCATCGAAGGTCAGCGAGAGCAGGTCATCCATGCTCCGTACGGCGCTCATCGACTTGTTGAACGTCAGCGGCACGGCGGAGGCTATGGCATACACTTGCCCGTCCGTGCGCTTGTAGGACATCATCAGGTTGATATGTTCGGTATATTCGTAGATGCTGTCGCCATCGGTTTGCAGTGTACCGCTATAGCGGCGCTTGATCCACTGCTCGGAGGTCGGTTCGCTGTGCAGCGTGTACATTACCTTCCATTCATCATCGGCGTACATCGTCACGAAGTAATAGATATGTTGCGGCAGCAGGAACCGCTCGGTCGTTCCCGGATCACCTGGTACGCGCCGCTGCGGGGCATTCATGGCGGCATGCACCTCGCCTGCAGGCAGAGTGATCGACAGAGGCAAGGTAACTGACTCAGCTACCTCTGCACGCTCCTTGCAGCCTGCCATCAGCAAGGCTGCAATACCTATTAATGTATATAGTATATGCTTATGCAATATCTCCTTGCATCAGCCAATCTTGGCTGATGGCTATATATCTATTTCATGCTCGCCGCCGTCTTTCCAGTCCAGAGTGACACTTGCACCCACATGGCTGTTGCCTACCGGCATCAGCGAGCCGTCGTCCTGCACCTCGCAGCGGATGATCTCCAAGTCGCCCGCCAATAGCGGTTCGCTCACGCTCAGCACGGTCTCGGTTATCTTGCCGTTAGGCAGCGTCACGCGCGACACAAGTTCCCATAATGCCTCGCTCTCTACTTTGCCACGCTGCGGCGCCGCTGCGGGCAGAGCGTCACGCGACGGCATACTCACTGCCGCATAGCAACGGGCATCCAGCTTCTCGGCACGTACAATGGTCGGACGGTCGTAACGGAACACGCTGTCCTTAACCGCGAATCCAGATGCCGTACCGCGAAGCAACACCTCCATGCGGGGGATACGATGAATCGATGTATCGAGCACCAGAGCCACGGCGGCACTCACCGGATACAGGTTCACTACAAACGAGCGATTCTCATCCTCAGCCAGATCATTCAGTACTATCGGATACCGCGCCGTATAGATGGCGGTGGGATGCGAGGGTAGGGTATCGATATCCGCGCATTCGATGTACATCGTTGAGGAGTGAACGCTGTCGTAGGTATATACCTCGCCGTTGCCGTTGGCATTCACTACGGCCAGGTGCATGTAATTCTCGCGAGGCAGGTAGAAGGTGAACGACGACCGTCGTGCCGTCACCTCCTCAATGGCGTGGTCACGCATCTCATCCGCCTCATCGTCAGAGTAGAAGCACAACTCCACATGGTGGTCTGTGCCCTCGAAGATGGGTTCCAGCCACGAGCGCAGAGCCGCGGCTACAGGGCTATCGCTCTCTGCGCGCAACTCTGCCTCGATGGCTACTTGCATATCCATCGTCAGCCGCATCTCATAATCGATGCGGCAGTCCACACCGCAGACGCTCAGGTCGTCGTCAATCAGACTACAACCGCCCAGCGCCAGCAACGCAATGAATATGCCAACCCTTCTTTTCAATGATTATTCAAAATCTACAGTGTACTCACGACCATCCTGCCACTCCAGATCAACCGAGAAACCGAGCTCCAGTTGCGGGGTACGCAAGTCAGGAATCGTGTTGTAAGCCTTCTTCAGGTCTTTCAGGTTCAGCTTGGCTTTCGTTACGAAGTCCTGCTTGAATACCTGGCCGGCAACTGTCGCTTCCTCAACCTTGGTTGCAGCCTCCAACTCGGCGCATACATAGAACTTGCCGCCGTTCGGTACGAGCTGACCGCCAAAGCCGTAGAAGTCCTTGCCGGTATTGTTCTCCATCTCCACTGCGATACGAACCTTCGTTGTGGTAGATGCGGCTGTTTCCAGAACCAGCGTGTGGTTCCAAGCCGAGTATCCGGTCGAAGCAGTCATTACAGCAGGAGTAGCCAGTGCGCTCGGTGCCATTACGCGGTCGTAAATGGTGTACTCAACCGGCGAAGCCTCGGGGCTGGTACCAGGAGTGAAGTCAAAGCCTACGTTCTTCTGTCCACCAACCAGAATAGCGGTAACAGGGAAGCCCGGGCAGGCAACAGGGGTAGCAACGCCCTCAACGGTCTCGCTGTTGTCTGCCAGATTGGCAGCAGCCAACTTAACCTGTACATCCAGACGAGCTACAGCATACTGAACCGGATCAACGATGGCTACGGCACGCGTGCGGGTGCTTACTGCATCGTCAGCGCTCTCACTTTCCATTGTCGAGATAACGGTAGCCCAATCCTTAGAGGTGTCCTCAAACAAGGTCTTCTTCGAGGTCGTCGAAGCCTTGATCTGAGAGTTGGCGAAGTACCACAACTGAGCAGGATAAACGAAGCGGCCGGGGTTCGTCATGTTCGAATATGCACCTTCCTCAAAGACATGCGTCGAACTGTTCCAAGCAATGTCAATCGAACCTGCAGGCAGGTTGTACTCTTGCGGGAAGTTATCAATACCCGAAACTAGAACAACCGTATCATTCGTGCTCAATTCGGTTTGATCAAGATAAGTTGCATTGTTGATTGCAGCCTTGATAGCAGTAGCTATAGGCGAGCTCAGAGGCTTGAGGGAGCGGTACAGGTCGGTAAGTACGCGCGATACCTCGAACGATGACAAACCGTGCATCGATACATAGGTGTCGAACATAGCCTTCATAGCAGGATCGGCAACAGCCGTCACATTGTACCAGTATGCGTGACCGGCATCAGGAGCAGCATCGGCGCAAGCTATGTTCGTCAAGTATTGCAGCAGCTTGTAGCCGGCAGCAGTTGTACCGAACATATCACCCGGGGTTTCCATAATCGGTTCCAGCTCGAACAGGAAGTTCTCCGGAGTAGTTAAAGCATTATCGTAAGTAGGAATCAGCGAACCGGCTTCAAACTTCTCTGCTGCTGTCGAGTTGGCTGCTGCCGACTTGGCGTAGAACAGGAACGAACCGGTGGACAGAGGTATACTTACGTCCGTATAAACCTTGGCATTCGTGCCGGCGTTCAGCGATGTTACGTTCACACCGTCGCTCAGAATGATATTGTCACCCAGACGGCTGTCTGTTCCTTCAATAGCGCCCAGCTTGGCGAACGGAACGAGTACGATACCGTCAGCTATACCTTGGAAGGTAACAGGATCATCGGCCTGGGTTTTCGTGGCAGGCATGTGACGCTTGCCCTTCAGTTGTTGCGGAAGAGCGATAGAGAACTCGGTCTTTACCTCTTCCGGTTTACCTTGACGACCACCGTCTTTCGGCTCGTCCTTCTTGCAGGATGTAAAACATACTGCGCTTACCATAGCGATTGCGCATGTGTAAGCAAAAAAGTTTAATTTTTTCATCTCTTTTTTGTTTTTAAGGGATTTTGGTTAATATAATAAAGTTATCGTTCGTTATCGTTTCTCATAATAAACGGTAATCGTTCCTAAGTTACGCAGGTACCGCTTGAAGTGCGTACGCATGTAATCATACGTCTGCCCGCGATTCAGGCGTTTGATCTGCGCCTCGCGCTGCTCCAGATCAGGCTCGGTGTCGATGATACGCAGTACATCTTCTTTGCCCGGGAATGTCTCTTGCTCCAGATACCAGCGCAGTTCCTGCCAGCACTCGCCACCGTTGTATATGCGGTAGATGTTCTCGTTGAACTCAAACTGCTGCTGTAGATAGTCGTGCAGCGCTTGCGCACGGTTGTTGGCGAGCCGTTTGTTGTTGGATAGGGAGCCGTCGAACGAAGCCATGCCCACTATGCGTATCATCCGAATGCGGATCGTCGGGTCGCGCAAGGCATCCTCAATCACCTGAACGATGCTGTCCAGCAACTCGTCGTTGTAGATGAACGAACGATCCACCTGCGTCTCATCGACATCAAAGTGCATAAAGATGCTGTTCGGCTCATGCGTTATACGTCGCGTGCCGTCGTACGGCTCAAACTCTTCCAGCGGGCGCAGCACCAGTTCATGCAAGCGCGAGAGCTGCTTTTGGTGCTCCAGCAACGTCTGACGTGCATCCTCCGGTGATTGATGCGTATCTTGGGCAATAGTACGTAACATATCCGACTCACGCGGTGTGGGCTTGGGCATCGTATCCACCGCTGCGGGGGCTACCTGCTCAGGCTCAGCCTCTACCTCTACCTGCTCAGGCTCTACCTCTACCTGCTCGGGCTCGGCTATAACCTCCTGTTCTGCCTCGCTCTCGTCCGTGCCGTGCAGACGGCGGCAGTCGCAACGATCCTCGTAGGCTTCCGTGTTACCGCCAAGCAGCACCGATATATTTACGCCCAACCGGGGCACAACAAACCACTTGCGCTCCTGTGCCAGCTGCTTGCCGCAATGCACGCACGTGAACTTGTCGTACCACGTGAAGCCGCCGTCAATGCCGCCCTCCAGCTCGATGTTCACATGCTTGCTCAAAGGCCAGTCCCAGCCGTACGACACACCGGCCATCACGGCATCGCCCTGCATACGATATTGGCGTACATCCTTGTACAACCAGCCTACAGGATACATGCCGCCTGCTACATTGTAATGCGCGTAAGCGATATTAAAAGATAGGAAGTCCCGAACAAACACGTCGCACCAACGCTCGCTGCGGTCAACACCCGAACCCAACCAGTAGCGCGGCGCCAGCTCTACGGCTATGTGTCGCCACTTGGGGAGCACGGCATCGTTGAGCGGGAACGGATTGAAGCCTACGCCTGCCTGCAATGTCCAGCGCTCACTGAGGCGGAACTCAAGTTGCAGGTTAGGCGTCGCGGCTGCGTCGTACAGCAGATTGTTCTTCAGCGCCACAACAGGATAACGTGGCGCGCTGCGAACCGTATCACCCGCCTCTAACACGATAACCGAACTTTCTGGCATAGCTATAATGCTCTGCCAAGCCCCGGTCACCAGAGCTATACAAAGCACAACCCGAACCAAACAGCTTGGGCGGTTGGGGGCATAGATAATGTTCTTAACTATCCTCAAATGAGTAACGGTTTAATAATTGACGTTTTTGCGAAGCTTTATTCAAGCTTGCGACTGCAAAGGTACAAAAAATCCCGCACATATGCAATATGTACGGGTACTTTTTGACGGATTGCCCCCTAAAAAGGGCTATTTTTTTACGTATTGTCCTATAGGACGAGCTGCGTTTTACGAATTGTCACCCTGTTTTTACGAATTGTCACTCTGTAATTGCGCCGACAACCACTCATTGGGTGTCATGTCTTCTTCGCGGGCGAAAGTGCGATAGAATGATCGGGCAGATGCGAACCCGCATCGTTCGGCGACATCCTCCATCGTCATGTCCGGATGCCCGGTCATAAGGTTCTTGGCCTCCTCGATACGCAGCCGGCTGACCCATTGATAGAACGTACAACCGTATTCGGTATTGATGAACTGGCTCAGATAGGTGCGGTTGAGCGGCAGCACCTGACGCAGATCCAGCAGACGGAACTCGGCATTCAGATAGGGCTTATCAGTATCCATCCACTTCTCCAACGCTACGCGATAGTCCTGCCATGTGCTGTCAACCTCCTCCGGCTCATCTTCTTGCGGCACTTCCTTCCACGGGTTACGGCGGGCTATAATCTGTATGGTGTTATAGGTGAATAACGCCAGCACCAGCCACTGCTGCGTGAACAGACGCGTAGGATGATTCGTGAAGCACAGGTAGATGTACATCAACCCGCTGATGGTCAACATGACCAGATATACCCTAACCCACGGCAGAGCACTGTTCTCCACCGAGGAGTAGTTCTCCTCCATCGTCTCACGATACCGATGAATACGGGCAATCAATATACCCGACAAAAACAGCGGATAACAGATAAGCAGAATACGCATATCCTCTTGCAGCCATATGTTAAGCAGGTAAATGATGAAAGGTGGAAGAACCATCAGCAACCCGCGACGAGGATTCAGGAACTTCGGGAAAAGCACCTCGGTAGGATATACCAGCAGCAGACAGGCAATTATATCGCGAATCAGCAAATCTTGTTCCTCAAGCGTATGTACGCCAAAAATAATCGTGGAAGCCCCAAACATCTTCTCTGCCACCAACATGCCAACCTCAATCAGTGCCATCAGGATGAGTGATACCTGCCACACCCTACGCGCTTTGATGCCGTAGATATGCCAATTCAGCACAATGGCACCTATGACGCACACAAACAGAATAGATAGGTGCAACGACAAAGTGATGGTGGTCTCGAACACCTCCACAGGAATAAATCGGGAGAGATAAATGCTGGCGCACACTACGGCGGTCAGCAACACGGCAAACAATGCAATACGACCATAATCGTATTCAAGTTCGCGTAAATGTTTGAAGAACTGCTTAATTTTTGATCCCATAACCGGTATATATATATATATATATATATAAGTTTGGAAATCAGCGTTGGGGTATATCTAAGACAGGGAGGGCAGCGTTGATTTTCGAATGCAAAGATACAAAAAAAAAATCGAATATGCAAATTTTTTGACAAAAAAATGCAAAAAATCGTGCATTTTTATGGAAATACCTGCTACCGATAGATAAATTTTCTTCGGTTTTGTATATATATGTGACCCGGGTAAGGCGTTTGTACCTTGTTGCCCAACATGTCGTATATTGACATGTCCTCGTATGCCGATTCTTCGTTTTCAACCGTTCGGATTTCCTGCGGCAGGTCGGAATCAGCGGCGAGAACGGGGTGGATGGCCAGGCTGTCATCAGGCATAGTAATGGTCAGTTCGCTGCCCGGAATCTCTTGGTTGACGGCACCGGTCAGTGTCCATGCTGTCACCTGTCGGTCATCCTTGCTTTGGGCGCTGATAGTAACCGTGCGTCCGGCATAGTACTTGCCGTCGAACACATTGCCGGTGAGCTGAATGCCGTTGACCGTGAGCGTGAGATCATACAGATCCGTTGTGTTGACCGTGAGCGGGGTGGGCGTTCCCCATTCGTAGAAGTCCGCCAAGTGGTTGTAGAAGTGGTTGGCTCGCTCACTGAGCCACGTGCGGGCATAGTTCAGATCCTTGTCGTAGTTTGGCAATGCAGGCGTAATGAGGGCACGATGGTAAGGAAGCTCCGTTTGGATCATTTCCAACATAGGATCCCATACGGCTCGGATTCCTCTTTCATTCAGCAAGTCGCCCATATAGACAGCCGCTTTGTCCAGAAACTCGCGCCGGAAATCTGGATCCTCCATCAGATGCCTGAACAGAATCGTATGTTTCGGCTTGTTGGCCCATTTCTCATCCGGATTGTAATCGTGGTCGTACAGCCATGCGATCATATTGTAGTCGGAAGGACGCTTGTTGAGTCCCAATCCATAGTCGGTGTCTTTGATGAGCCATCGCCATTTGCCATCGTCGGTATGCGGACGCCACATGACATTGTTGTTGCCGGGGAAATCCAGGTTGATGTGGTAAATCTCACATATCATCAGGTTGATATACTCCTCTATATCCATCCATTGCGCATATTCGTCATATGTATGTCCGGGCTGATTGTAGAAGCTGACAAAAGCATTGAAGTTGTCGATGGTACCTTCTTTGAGTTCCCTTTTGTTCTCAATCATGTCAATATCTTCCAAGCCGTCGTAATTGGTGTAGATATTGTCTTCATTGGAACGCTCGCGGATGTTCAGCAAGCCTTGGTACTCACCGTTGATATATACAATGACGGGTCGCCATGCTTGCCAATCGAGGTCTACGCGCGTAGCCATGGCGCGTTGGATGACGGCATCACGCATATACATGAACTTGAAGTCGTGGCCTGCGTTACGCAGCAGGATGCTCTTGAACTCATGCAGCCCGGGTTTCTGGTCGGGAAAGAACTCGTAGTCGAGCCGGCTGGTGCCGAAACGCTTGTGGGCATAGATAGCCAGGGATTTTCTCGGGTACCTGCGCGAGTCACCACCGGCTATACGCGTCTCGCACAGTTGGTTGATGACACAGGTGTCGCCTTCCGTCTCAAAAAATTCTATATTCAGCGGTCGTCGCCAGTTATATTTGTAGTTTGGCTGATCCGACGAGTAGGTGCCTTCCGTCAATATGCCGATCGTGTCATCGTTGAGATACCGGTCATCTGTTACGAGACTTACCACCGACAGGGTCAGTTCGCGATCGGTGGGAAAAAAGATGTACGAGTGGCAGGTGGAGCGCGGTGATAGATATCCGTTGCAGAACAGCTTGGCACGTATGACTGTGTTCCGGCTGATGCCGATGGTATCGGTATAAAGCGTGCTTGTCGGTACGGGTTCAGAGCCGTCGGTCGTATAGCGGATCTGCGTGCCTAACGGCGCACCATCCGGCAGCGAGAGCGTCAGACGGATACTGCCCGGTGACGTAAACACCTGTCCGGGCGTGCTGAACACCGGTGCACCCAACACCTGTGTGCATAGGCTGTCGCAGTTGCTTGCACCGGGTGTAGGAATAGCCTGATAGCCCCATACTGCCGCGCCGTCCGTGCGGCGACCGTATGCGATGTTCGGGGCAGGCTGCGGGGCTATGTTCTTGAGCGAATCCGCCACAACGCCGTTCTTGAACAGGTACAGCTTGCTCTCCTTGTCCGTCTCCAGCCGGAAATCGGTATGCATGGCGGATACGCCGGCATCCTCACCCGCCTTGTCACAGTATATGATGATATAACCATGGGCAGCTACCGCTGTGTCCGGTAACTGCCATGCCTTGTCGACTTTTTTCTTGATGCCAATCTGATAATCTTGCAAACGGATGGCGGTGTCCGTGGGGTTGTACAGCTCTACCCACGAGTCGGGGAAGTCATTTAGTTCATCCATGATACAATCAATATTCGACTGCATCAGCTCGTTGATCATCAGGTTCTGCGCCATGCCGATCCAAGGCATGGCAAGGATGGTAAATATCAATACCGATTTTTTCATTCTTGGCATCCGTTTATCGGGTGATCACGGTAGCCTCGTCGCTAACCAGCACCTCTCCGTCGCATTTGATACCTTTCTTCGCCCCTGTGACGGTGATCGAGCCGCCAAGTATATATGCGTTTCCGCTATCCTCTCCTTCGTGATCGGTGGTCTGCCCGGTAGCCGTAGCATCGATGTCGCATTGGATACCGTCGTCCCCTACATTGTTGATGGTGATCGTGCCGCTCTCCATGAGGAAGTATTGGCTGCAGTTGATACCGTCGTTGACCGCAGAGAGGATGTTGAGGGTGGCGTTCTTGAGCGTCATATACTCGCCGATCTTGATGCCGTGCTTGGTTCTGCCGGTGATGTTGAGCGTACCTTTCTGTGCAAACTCGGCATGCCCCTTGATGTACAGACAGCCTTTTTGGCTGCCGTTCGCGGCATCGACGAGCGTGTTCGTTGTGCCGGTAGCCACCTTGACTTTTATTCGTTTGCCGTTCTGGATATGTATAGCCGAGCCCGAATATATAGCCGAGGTGTTGGTAAGCGTCAGCCCGTTAAGCTCGATGGTAGCCTTGTAGCTGCCTGCCATGTAGAACCCTCCGTTGGTGGAGGAGCCTGACAGGATGTAGGTTATCTCGTCGACCGTGTTGCTGCTCTGCGTGATGCTCACGTGTGCGCCCGACTGCGCGATAGTAAGGTATTGGGCAATATTCCCCGCCACGGTGACGGAGGCAGCGTTGCCGTTGTATGCCACCGTCACTACAGAGTCCGCTACGGCTGATTCGTCGACGTACATGCGGCTTATCTCGCTCAGCGCAAAGGTCTTGTTCATCACGGTAAGCGTCGAGCCGCCCTCAAACGGCATTTCTCCTGTCTGTGCCGCAGGGAACCGATAGGTCACATTACCCACCTGTATGTTCAGCGTTTGGGCGCTTAATGAAAGAGTACAGAGTACAGAATACAGAGTACAAACTACTATTGCTAACCGTTTCATCTTACTACCAATTTTTGCGATTTACCACTTTGTACGATTACGTACGAACCTTTGTCTACCTGCTGCACGGCTTGCACCAGGTTGCTGAACGAACCTACCTCTGTACCGCTGATGGTATACAGCGTAACGGGTTGGTCGCCGTCGAGCACGTTCTCCAATGCTGTTTCCGGGTCTATCTTGGAGAAATGCATGGATGCCAGTTCGGTGAGGGTGAAATTTACCGTGCCGTCGTCGTTGGTAACAACCAGCGACGTGCCGCTTACCGTAGCCGACAGGTTAACTGCCGACAGCGTTGTTGTTATTCCGCTCGTGTTGGTGAATGTCAGGTTGGCGTATTCACCTGCCATCATCGGCAGCAATCCCGCCGAGAGAATGGCTATCAAGAGTATTTTTTTCATAATTGTGAGATATTTCCTAATTTACCAATAGATAAACTTTTTTCTGTTTTGTATGTATATGTTACCGGGGTAGGGCGTTTGTACTTTGTTACCCAACAGATCGTATATTGTATAATTCTCGTTTGGCCGTTCTTCCGTTTCAACTGTTTGAATTTCACTGGGCAGGTCGGGTGCAGCGGCGAGGACGGGTGTGACGGCAAGGCTGTCATCAGGCATGGTGATGACCAATTCGCTGCCAGGGATCTCTTGGTTGACGGCACCGGAGAGTATCCAGGCTGTCACCTCCCGGTCATCTTTGCTTTGGGCACTGATCGTGACCGTGCGTCCGGCATAGTACTTGCCATCGAAGGTATTGCCGGTGAGCTGAATGCCGTTGACGGTGAGCGTGAGATCGTACATATCCGTAGTGTTGACCGTGAGCGGGGTGGGTGTTCCCCAGTTGTAGAAGTCCGCCAAGTGGGTGTAGAAGTAGTCGGTACGCACACTTAGCCAAGTGCGTGCTTCGCTTAGTTTCTCCTCGTAGGTCTGCTGCAAGGGGGGAAGGAGAGCACGGTGGTAAGGGTACTCCGTCCGGATCATGTCGTACATAGGATCCCATACTGCGCGTGTACCTTTCAGATTCAGGAAGTCACCCATGTATACAGCGGCTCTGTCCAGGAACTCGCGCCGGAAATCGGGATCCTCCATCAGATGCCTGAACAGAAGGGTATATCCCGGTTTGTTGCCCCAATTAAAGAACGAATCGTAATGGTTGTCGTGCAGCCATGCTATCGTATTGAAGTCGGCAGGTTTTCTGAGTCCCATAGCGTAGTCGGTGTCTTTCAAGATCCATCGCCATTTACCATCTTCAGCTGTGGGGCGCCATATGACATAGTTGTTGCCGGGGAAGTCAATGTTGCAGTAGTAAAGATTAGTTATCATCAGGTTGATATACTCTACTATATCCATCCGTTGCGCATATTCGGCATAAGTATGTCCGGATTGCCTGTAGAAGGATACGAAAGCATAGTAGTTGTCCATCGTGCCTTCTTTGAGCTCCGTATAGTTCTCAACCATGTCGATATCCTCCAATCCGTCGTAATTGGTGTAGATATTGTCGCCATTGGATCGTTCGCGGATATTCAGCATACCTTGGTACTCCCCGTTGATATACACAATGACGGGTCGCCATGCCTGCCAATCGATATCCACGTACGTGGCCATGGTTCGCTGAACGATAGCATCGCGCATGTAGAGGTTGTTGAAATCGGTGCCAGCGTTACGTAGCGTGATGCTCTTGAAGTCATGTAGTCCGGGTTTCTGGTCGGGAAAGAACTCGTAGTCAAGCCGTTTTTTGCCGAAACGCTTGTGGGCATAGATATGCATGGATTTTCTCTGAAACTTGCGCGATGAAGCGCCTCCGATACGCGTCTCACATAGTTGGTTGATGACACCGGGTTCGCCCTCCGTCTCGAAAAATTCTATATTCAGCGGTCGCCGCCAGTCATGCTGGTAGTTTTTCTTGTCCGGTGAGTAGGTGCCTTCCGTCAATATGCCGATCGTGTCATCGTTGAGATACCGGTCATCTGTTACGAGACTTACCACCGACAGGGTCAGTTCGCGATCGGTGGGAAAAAAGATGTACGAGTGGCAGGTGGAGCGCGGTGATAGATAACCGGCGCAGAACAGCTTGGCACGTATGACTGTGTTCCGGCTGATGCCTATGGTATCGGTATAGAGCGCGCTGGTCGGTACGGGTTCAGAGCCGTCGGTCGTATAGCGGATCTGCGTGCCTAACGGCGCACCATCCGGCAGCGATAGGGTAAGACGGATACTGTCCGGTGAGGTAAACACCTGTCCGGGGATGCTGAACACCGGTGCGTCCAACACCTGCGTGCATAGGCTGTCACAGTTGCTTGTGCCGGGGGTGGGAATAGCCTGATAGCCCCATACTGCCGCGCCGTCCGTGCGGCGACCGTATGCGATGTTCGGGGCAGGCTGCGGGGCTATGTTCTTGAGCGAATCCGCCACAACGCCGTTCTTGAACAGGTACAGCT
>Ga0310696_10002779_pt1 | contig 22582 bp, 14 predicted proteins | sample AusTroGonzalo_MG_4_FD_203885 | JGI IMG/M metagenome (GOLD analysis project Ga0310696, IMG submission 203885) | Bovine rumen microbial communities from tropical cattle in Woodstock, Queensland, Australia - Gonzalo_02 (v2) (version 2) | ecosystem: Host-associated > Mammals > Digestive system >...
GGAGACGGGTAGGCTGGTGGACCTGGAAGTACAGGCAGATTGACTTCTTCATATTACTGATTGACTACTGATTCATAAACTTTCTTGAGCTTCGCGGTGGCGTTGTTCCACTTGAGCGCGTTCACTTCATCGAACCCCTGGCGGTTCGCGAAGTCCGCGAGCGCCGGGTACTGCAGGAGAGCATAGATGTCGTCGGCCATCGCATCGACATCCCAGAAGTCCACCTTGAGGGCGTACTTGAGCACCTCGGCGGCGCCGGACTGGTGGGAGATGATGGACGGGACGTTGGAGCGCATCGCCTCGAGCGGCGAGATGCCGAAGGGCTCGGAGACGGAAGGCATGATGTAGACGTCCGACAGGGCGAACATCTTCTGGACCTCCTGCCCGCGCAGGAAGCCCGTGAAATGGAAGCGGTCGGAGATGCCCAGGCGGGCCACCTGGCGGATGGCGCGCTGCATCATGTCGCCGCTGCCGGCCATCACGAAACGCACGTTCTTGGTCCGCTTGAGGACCTTGGCGGCCGCTTCGATGAAGTACTCGGGACCCTTCTGGAAAGTGATGCGGCCCAGGAAGGTCACGACCTTGTCCTTGACGCCGCGCTCAATCTGGAGGTTCTCCCGGCCGCTGAAGTCCACGGCGTTGTGGACGGTCACGACCTTGGCGGGATCGATCCCGTATTTGTTGATTACGATGTTGCGCGTGAGGTCGCTGACCGTGACCACGCGGTCGGCGGCTTCCATGCCGCGGCGCTCGATGGCGTAGACGCGGGAGTCGACCATATCGTCGGTACCGCGGTCGAAGGACGTGGCGTGCACGTGGACGACCAGCGGCTTGCCGGACAGCTCCTTGGCGGCGATGCCGGCCAGGTAGGTCAGCCAGTCGTGGGCGTGGATCACGTCGAACTCACCGGCGTGCTCCATGGCGATGGTCCCGCCCACCTGGGCGTAGCGCGACACCTCCTCGAGGAGGTTGGCGCCGTACTTGCCGGAGAACTTGAACTTCTGGCCGAAGCCGACGGTGGTCTGGTGCTTCTGCTCGCGCTTCATTTTCTCGATGGCCTCGAAGTACTCGTCCGGATCCACGTAGGGGACGATATTCGAATCGACGTTGATGAACTTCACCTTGTCGAGGAACTCCTCGACGGTATCGCTGACATTCTCCACGGCCACGTCGCTCGCGTTGAGGATGGTCGCACAGCTCTGGTCTTCATCGCCCGACGCGGAGGGCATCACGAAGATGGTCTCCACGCCATTGTGGGCAAGGCCTTTGACGATGCCCTCGCAGGCTGTGCCGAGGCCGCCTGCGATGTGAGGGGGGAACTCCCACCCGAACATCAAGACTTTCATTTCTTACCCTCCTTATATTTGTCCAACATATATTCGATCGCCAGCAGGGCCGCCGTGCTGAGGGCCGAGGAGATGGCTCCGTGCGGCTCGTGAGGGGGATCTCCGTCGTAGAGTTCGGAGAAAGCGCCGACGCCGTGCTTGCTCAGGTCCTCGTAGAAGCCTTCGATCAGCCACTCGGCCCGCTTCCAGAAAGCGGGGCCCTTCACCTTGAAACTCACCTCCACGTAGGGACGGAGCAGGAAAGGACGGGTGCTGCCCTGGTGGTACGCCAGGTCGCGGTCGCGCTGCGTGCCTTCGTAGACGGCCCGGTAGTTGGGGTCGCGGGGCGAGAGGGTGCGCAGGCCGCGAGCGGTCACCAGCTCGTTGTCGATCACGCGCAGGATGGCCGGGAACAGGGTCTCGTCCACCGGTGCATATTCGACGGAGATGGCGTAGATCTGGTTCGGACGGATCTCCATGTGCTGGCCCTCGTTGTCCACGTAGTCCGCCAGGCAGCCGCGCTCGGGGTTCCAGAACATCGGCTGGTAGTGCTCCTTGATGAGGTCGCGGATGGTGGTCCACTTCGCCACGAAACGGCTGTTCTTGGCGCCGTACTTGGTCTCCATCGCCACGGCGAAGCAGACGCTGTTGTACCAGAAGGCGTTGGTCTCCACCTGGTAGCCGGCGCGTTCGGTCACGGGATAGCCGTCGATGTAGGCGTTCATCCAGCTCAGCGCCGTGCGGTCCTTCTGGGCCCAGAGCAGGCCGTTGGGCTGCATCGACACCTCGGCGCGCTCACCGGGCAGGTAGCTCTCGATGATGCCGCGGACGATGATGCCGTATTTCTTCCAGACGTGTTTCGGGTCCGCCCCGAAATCGATGTAGGCCTGCAGCACGCTCGCAAAGTAGAGCGGCGCCTCGACCTGGGTGGTGCGGCGGAAGAGCCGTTCCTGGTCGTCGGCGACCAGGTTGTCCAGGATCTCCTCGAAGAGCGCCGGATCGTTCAGGCCATAGAGGGCGAGGCCCGGCAGTGCCTGCAGCGTTTCGCGCAGCAGGCCGGTGTAGAGCCAGGACAGGCCGGCGTTGATGCGGGCCCGGCCGTTATGCTTGGTGATGAGGCTGTCCGCGCAGCGACGGAGCTGGTCGCGGTAGCTCGTGATCTCGCCGGCCCGGCGGACACAGGTATTGAAGCGGCGCTTGAAGGCGACCGTGTCCTCCTGCATCAGGGAGGCGGAGAAGATGATCTCGTCGCCCGGCTTGAGGCGCGCCTCGAACCAGCCCGGGACCATCAGGTCCTCCCGGCAGTCGAAGCCGCGGCGGTATTCGTCGGAATAGGTGATGTTCTTGTTCCAGTACGGGCTCGGCACGAAGATCGCGTGCTTGTCGCTCACCTGCAGGCTCAGGTCGGGGAAATTGGCATACATCCGGTAGGACATCCCGTTCTGGATCTCGGCGCCGGAAGTGTTGGCATCCGGGTTCTCATGGGTCAGTTGGTGGGTGTTGCGGAAGGCGAGGTACGGCCGGAGCTGGAGCACCACGGGCGTGGGGCTCTCCAGCAGCTCGAACTTCACCAGCACCTGGTCGCGGTCCTGCGCCAGCACGAAACTCTTGCGGAAGAGGATTTCACCCACCTTGCTGGTGATCTGCGGCACGGGGTCGGCGCTGAAGTCCACGATGTACTTGTGGCCGCGGGGCTCGTAGGTATCGCCGTAGCAGTGGATGCCCAGGTTGAACTGCTTGCCGTTCACGATCAAGGTCTCGTCCAGGTCGGACAGGAGAAGGTAGCGGTCGCCCCCGAAACGGTCCAGCGTGACGGCCAGCAGGCCGTGGTAACGGCGGGTGTTGCAGCCGATGATGGACGTGTTGCAGTAGGCCCCGGTCTTGTTCGCGCAGATGATCTCCCGCTTGAGGGAGTACGACAGGTTGACCAGTTCGGACTTGTTAAACTTCAAGAATGCCATATGGTTCGTTATTTGGTTTTCTTCAACACCAATGCCGTCCGGCAGGGCAAGTACAGCGAAAGCCGCCCGTCCACGGTGACGTGCTGTTCCTTGTCCCCCAGTCTCGAGAAGCCCCCGAATCGGGTTTCGTCTGAGTTGAACGCCATTTCATAGGTTCCTTCCGGAGCCTGGAACGAGAAATCCCCGAAAGAGGCGACCGGATTAAAATTGAATGCAAAGATACTATTTCCCCGGCTGAAAATCAAGACTTTCCTGTCTTCGTCGACATAAAGCTGCTGCAAAGAGCCGGAAAGGATGCTTTCCCGTTTCACATAGTGAACCATTTCCGCGTCGAAGGCCTGCAGGCCGCCGTAGCGGAGCAACGGGTTGTCGGGCAGCGACCACTGCCGGCGCGCATACTTGTAGGACCAGCCGTTGCCCTCGCGCGGGAAGTCGATCCACTCGGGGTGGCCGAACTCGTTGCCCATGAAATTGAGGTAGCCGCCCCCGCTCGTGGCGAGGGTCACCAGGCGGATCATCTTGTGCAGGGCCACGCCGCGGTCCACCAGCAGGTTCTGCGAAGCCTTGTCCATCGACCAGTACATCTCCTTGTCCACCAGGCGGAAGATGATGGTCTTGTCGCCCACGAGCGCCTGGTCGTGGCACTCGGCATAGGAAATCGTGTGCTCGTCGGCGCGCTTGTTGGTCAGCTCCCACCAGATGCCGCCCATGCTCCACTGCTCGTCGGAGAGCTCTTTGATCCACTTGATCCAGTGGTCGGCGATGCCCATCGCCATCCGGAAATCAAAGCCCACGCCGCCGGCCTCGAAGGGGGCGGCCAGGCCCGCCATGCCGCTGACGTCCTCGGCGATGGTGATGGCGTCGGGATTCAGCTCGTGGATGAGCTGGTTGGCCAGCGCGAGGTAGCTGACGGCGTTCTCGTCCACGCCCTGGTCGAAGTAGTAGCTGTAGTTGCCGAAGTCCTTGCCCAGGCCGTGGTCCCAGTAGATCATGCTCGTGACCCCGTCGAAACGGAAGCCGTCCAGGTGGTATTCCTCCATCCAGTATTTGCAGTTGGCCAGCAGGAAGTACTTGACCTCGTCCTTGCCGTAGTCGAAGCAGCGGGAGCCCCAGGCGGGGTGGTGGCCCGCCGCGCCCTGGTAGAAGTAGAGGTCGTCGCGGCCGTCCAGCTTCCCGAGGCCCTCGATCTCATTCTCGACGGCGTGCGAGTGGACGATGTCCATGATCACGGCGATCCCCCGGCGGTGGGCGTCGTCCACCAGGGCCTTGAACTCCTCAGGCGTGCCGAAACGGGAGCTCAGGGCGAAGAAGTTGGAGACCTGGTAGCCGAAGGAGCCGTAGTACGGATGCTCCTGCAACGCCATGATCTGCAGCACGTTGTAGCCCAGCTTCGCGACGCGCGGGAGCACGTCCTTGCGGAAATCCTCGAAGGACGCGACCTTCTCCTCCTCGCTGCTCATGCCGATATGGCACTCGTAGATGAGCGGATGGGGGCGCTTCCCAGGCTTGCGGCCGGTCCATTTGTACGGCTCCGGCGGAGCCCAGACCTGCGCGGAGAAGATCTTGGTCTCCGGGTCCTGGATCACGCGCGTCACGTAGGCGGGCAGGCGCTCTCCCCCGCCCCCGGGCCACTCGATCCAGAGCTTGTAGAGATCACCGTGGTGCAGGAACATCTCGGGGATGCGCAGCTCCCAGTTGCCTTCGCCGACGGGTTTGAAGGCGTAGGCTTCGGTGCGCTTCCAGTTGTTGCAGTCGCCGATCAGGTAGATGCGGGAGGCGTTGGGCGCCCACTCGCGGATCACCCACTCCCCCTTTTCGCGATGGAGCGGATAGTAGATGTGGTTGTTGACCGCGGACGAAAGCGGCTTGTCGCCCGCCAGTTTGCGGCGGTCGGAAAGGATCCGCTCGTGGCGCGCGTCGATGGCGCCCCGGAAAGGTTCCAGCCAGGGATCGGTCTGGTAGATCTTGGGTATCATAGGTTTTCGATTTTGTTGCGTGTCGTTCTGAGGTATTCCCGGCAGCGGCCGATCAGTTCGTCCGACCGCTTGATGCAGCGGTCGATCTCGTCCAGGCCGGTCGCGGGGTCTTCCACCCGGAGGGCGAGCTTCTCCAGCTCCGCCATCGCCTCGTTGTAGTCGAATTTCTCTTTCATATCTTTTCGTCCGGAGATTCGCCGGTCAAGCCGGCGAATGACGGATTAATTATCCATTCCGTTTCTTTTTCGTCATTCGCCGACGTGATCGGCGAATCTCATTTTTGTACAACAGCTTCAACGGTTCCGTCGGCAAAAAGCAGCTTGAACCGGGTCCCCGGCGGCAAGGCCGAGGCCGTTTTTACGACCACCCCCTGCACGTCGGTCACCAGGGTGTAGCCGCGGGCCAGCACCCCCCGGGGGTCGGCGCGCCGGATGCGTTCACCCAGCGCCTCGAGCCGCTGCTCCATCGCCGCCAGCCGGGACAGGAAGGCCGTGCGCAGGCGGGTGCCGTAGCCGCTGATCCGCTCGTCCTCCGCCGCGAAGGCGTCGATGAAACGGTCCGCCAGGGCCGTCGGCGTCTTCACGAAATCGTAGGCCACCTGGTCCGCCACGTGAAAGTCGCGCTCGTGGCCGATGGCGGTAAACACGGGAACCGGGCAGTTGGCGATGGCCAGGCACAGCCCGTAGTCGTCGAAGCACGCCAGGTCCAGCGCCGAACCCCCGCCGCGCATCAGCAGGACGGCGTCGAAGGGCTCCTCTTCGCACTCGATCCGCGAGAGCGCATCCACGATCGAAGCCGGGGCCTCCTGCCCCTGCATCGTGGCCTCGAAGAGCTCCGTCTCGAACACGAAGCCGTAGGCGTTGTCCGAAAGGTGGCGGCAGAAGTCGCCGTAGCCCGCGGCGTCGCGCGCGGAGATCACGGCCAGGCGGTAAGGCAGCAGCGCCGGCTCCAGCTCCTTCTGGCGGTCCAGCAGGCCGTCGGCAGCGAGGCGCTCCAGGGTGCGGCGGCGTTCCAGTTCAGCCGCCCCCAGGGTGAAGCGCGGCTCGATCTCCTCGACGGTCAGCGTCATCCCGTAGAGCTCGCTGTAACCCACCTGCACGCGCAGCAGGACCTCCATCCCGGGGGCGGGGTCACCGCCCGTCGCTTCGCGGAAATAGGCCCGCAACGGGGCATAGCGGCCGCGCCAGATGACGGCCCGCGCCCGCGCCACGATGCGCCCCTCCTCGCTCTGGCTCAGGTCCAGGTAGCAGTGGCCGTTCGCCTTGGCCTGCAGGGAGGCAATCTCCGCCCGCACCCACAGCTGCTCCGGGAAGGATGATTCGATCTCCTCCCGCAGCATCGACTGCAATTCGAGCAGGTCTATGAAATTGCGTTCCATTCCTCACAAAATTACAAAAATATCCGCAAAGATTTGTTATCTTTGCAGAGAATAAAGTAGTGTTTGTATGAAGATATCCGAGGCCGTGTTCGCAGGCAGCAGCACCCGGATTTCACAGAAGCCCAAGCGCAAATTGCCGGAATTTGCCTTCATCGGAAGGTCCAACGTCGGCAAGTCTTCGCTTATCAACGCTTTGTGCGGCAGCCGTAAGCTTGCGATGACCTCTTCCACCCCGGGCAAAACCAAGGTGGTCAACCATTTCCTTATCAACGACAGCTGGTATCTGGTGGATTTGCCGGGCTACGGCTACGCCAAGATGAACCAGAAGGGCCGCGAAGAGCTGGCGGCCGTCATCCGGGACTACATCCTGAACTCGCAGGAAATGGCGCTGCTCTTCGTATTGATTGACTCGCGGCGCGACATCGCGCAGATTGACATCGACTTCCTCGCGGAGCTGGGAGAGCACGAGATTCCGTTCGCCCTGATCCTGACGAAGTGCGACAAGCAGGGCCCCAACGTGCTGGCCGCCCAGGTGGAGCGGGACCGCGAGATCCTGCTGCAGCAGTGGGAAGAGCTGCCTCCGGTGTTCTGCAGTTCGTCGCAGACCCAGGCGGGGAAAGAGGAGATCCTGGGCTACATCGAAGAGATATTGAAGACTATTAAATAACTACATAGCAACTATTTAAGATGATACACACCCACCGATTGGAACTGTTCGCCTGCCGGGCTTCCGAGAACTTTGCACGCCAGGTCATCCAGCACATCAACCAGCTGCAATCTCCGGAGGAGCCGGAGCTGCATTTGGGCGAACTCGAAGTCACCCCGTTCAGCGACGGCGAATTCCAGCCGCAGTATGCTGAAAGCGTCCGGGGCGCCTCCGTCTATATCATCCAGTCCACCATCCCGCCGGCAGACAACCTGATGGAGCTGCTGCTCGCCATCGACGCCGCCAAGCGCGCCTCCGCCGATGAGGTGGCCGCCGTGATCCCGTATTTCGGCTGGGCCCGCCAGGACCGCAAGGACCGTCCGCGCGTGGCCATCGGCGCCAAGCTCGTGGCGAACCTGCTGCGCGCAGCCGGGGCGGACCGCGTGATGACCTGCGACCTCCACGCCGGACAGATCCAGGGATTCTTCGACATCCCGGTGGACCACGTGTATGCCAGCAAGGTTTTCATCCCCTACATCCGCGACCGCAAGTTCAAGAACCTCGCCATCGCCGCGCCGGACATGGGCGGTGCCAAGCGCGCCAACGTCTATGCCCGCGAGCTGATGTGCCCGGTGATCATCTGCCACAAGACCCGCGAACGGGCCAACGTGGTCGGTTCCATCACCGCCATCGGTGAGATCGAGGACAAGGATGTCATCATCGTGGACGATATGATCGACACCGCCGGCACGCTCTGCAAGGCCGCCGAGGTGCTGAAGAGCCGCGGCGCCCACAGCGTGCGCGCCTGTGCCACGCACGGCATGCTCTCCGGCGGCGCCGTGGAGCGCATCCACGACTCCGCGATGGAGGAGGTCTTCATCACCGACACCATCCCCCATCCCGAGCTGGCCGACGATCCGAAGATCCGCATCATCTCGATGGCCGAGGTCTTCGCCTCGATCATCCACAAGGTGTACAACTACGAAGCCATCAGCCCGGACTTCGTCCACTAGGCGCCTATGTGGCCGGTCTTCCTCGTCTGCCTCGTCGTGGTCGGGCTCTGCGTCCTGGGCCTGGGGGTGAACGTCCTCTTCTTCAAGAAGGAGTTCCCCAAATACGACGTCGGATCCAACGAGGAAATGCGCAAGCTCGGCATCCGCTGCTACAAGGACGAGGATGCCGCCCTGCACCGCAAGGCCTGCCCTGGAAAGGAACTGGAATCCTGTAAAGATTGTCAATTTAGAGAATTATGAGCCTGGTAGCCATCGTCGGCCGGCCGAATGTCGGCAAATCCACCCTCTTCAACCGCCTCGTCGGGATGCGGCAAGCCATCGTCGACGACACCGCCGGCGTGACCCGCGACCGCCACTACGGCCGCTGCGACTGGTGTGGGCGGGAATTCTCCGTCGTGGACACCGGCGGCTACACCACCAACTCCGACGACGTCTTCGAGGCCGCCATCCGTTCCCAGGTCCAGATCGCCATCGACGAAGCCGACCTGGTGCTCTTCATGGTCGAGGCGGCCACCGGCATCACCGACTACGACGCCGAGATCGCCGACATCCTGCGCCGCAGCAAGAAACCCGTGGTACTCTGCGTCAACAAGGTGGACTCCGGCGACAAGATGTTCGACGCCTACCAGTTCTACTCCCTCGGCCTGGGCGAGATCTTCAGCATTTCCGCCGCCAACGGCAGCGGCACCGGCGACCTGCTGGACGCCGTCGTGGCCGCGCTGCCCGAGGAGGAGCAGGCCGAAGACCCGTACGCCGGCCTGCCGCGCATCGCCATCGTGGGCAAGCCCAATGTGGGCAAATCCTCGCTGACCAACGCCCTGCTGGGCCAGGAGCGCAACATTGTCACCCCGGTGGCCGGCACCACCCGCGACGCCATCGAGACCTACTACAACAAGTTCGGCCACGAGTTCATGCTCGTCGACACGGCCGGCATCCGGCGCAAGACCAAGGTCCACGAGGACCTGGAATTCTACTCCGTGATGCGCTCCATCCGCGCCATCGAGCACGCCGACGTCTGCATCCTGATGATCGACGCCACCTCCGGGATGGAGGCGCAGGACATGAGCATCTTCAACCTCATCGTCAAGAACCGCAAGGGCTGCGTGGTGGTGGTCAACAAGTGGGACCTCTTCCTCAAGGATTCCAACACGATGCGCGACTACGCCGCCGCCCTCAAGGAGCGGCTCGCGCCGTTCAGCGACGTGCCCGTCATCTTCACCTCCGTCGTGAAGATGCAGCGCATCCAGGATGTGCTGAACGCCGCCACGGAAGTCTACGCGAACTATTCGCAGAAGATTCCCACGGCCCGGCTCAACGAGGCGCTGCTCCCCATCATCGAGGAGACCCCGCCTCCGGCCTGGAAAGGCAAGTACGTCAAGATCAAGTACGTCACCCAGCTACCCACGGCCTTCCCCGCCTTCGCCTTCTTCTGTAACCTCCCTCAGTACGTCAAGGACCCTTACAAGCGCTTTCTGGAGAACCAGCTCCGCGCGCACTTCAACCTGACAGGTTGCCCCGTCCAAATCTTCTGCCGGCAGAAATAATTACCGCCATTCGGCGCGGAGCGAGTGGACGAGGATGCGGCTTTCGGTGCCGACGGTACTGGTGTGCTGGAGGCCGAGGCCGCCGAAGGCGTTCGGCGCAATCTCCGCTTCCAGGTCCACCGATTCGTGGATGCGCGGATCACCCGCGCAGGTGGCCATGTGGTTGGGGCCTTCGACGTGGGCGCTGAGGCGCCTGCCTTCGGCGCGGACCGTCAGGACGCAGCCCGTCAGGAAGCAGTTCGTGGAGACGCCTTCGGTCAGCGGCGTGACCTCGCCGTGGTCATAGCGGACCAGCAGCACATCCACCGCATCCGAGAACTTCGTGGTGCGGATCACCCGCAGGGCGTAGCCCGTCAGGGTCTGCGTGTCGAACTTGATGAAGAGGTCGAGGTACTGCTGGCGCGCGCTGGCGAAGCCCTGGCCGCCGTCCTTGGCGGGATCGACCTGCCAGGTCACGGACATGTCGCCATAGCTCCCCGCCACGGGGGTGTAGCGCAGGCGGGCGCCCTGCTGGAGCTGCTGGATGCCGACGCCCTTGGCGCCGTTGATGCCCGTCCCCCAGGTCCAGCACGGCTTCGCGAGATCGACGCTCCAGGTATACTCGTGCGTGTCGGCGGGCTTGAACGCGTCGACGGTCCAGTAGCCCGGCTTCACGAGCAGCTGGTTGTCGGTCGGAAAGTCCGAGAAATCGGTCTCCAGCACGCGCGCCGCATCCACCTGGGAGGCCTTGACGGGGGTTTTCGAGACCACCCGCACTTCCTCGCCGGGCAGGCAGCGGAGGTGCTTGGGCGCCACGCCGGCCGCGAGGTAATGCCCCACGTCGCCGCGCGAGAGCGCGTAGCGCTTCAGCGGCTGTCCGCCGCGGGAAACGGCCACCGGGATGGCCCCGGAGCCCGTCCGGTCGTCGCAGCGGTACCAGGTCACGAGCGACTCGTCCGCACGGCCTTCCAGCGCCGCCGCATAGTCCACCCGGGCCTCGCCGCCCGCGATCGTCAGCACGGGCGCGCGGGTCAGCGCGGGAGCGGGCAGGAAGTCGGGGGCCACGGTGAGCTTCACCGCGCACTCGAGGCCTTCCTCGGTATAGGCGATCAGGTCGAAGGTCTGCGTGCGGTCTTCGTGGTTCTCCGGCGTGACGGAGACCTGGTTGCCGTGCATCGCGGACAGGCGCACGAAGCGCTCATAGCCGGGCTGCACCCGCCAAAGAACTACCTGATTGTTCAGCGGATAGCCCAGGTGGCGCGCCACCACGGCCTCCAGCGCCAGCGGCTTGCCGCCGGTCTGCAGGGAAGCTTCGCGCAGGTTCAGGTGCAGGCAGGTGGGAATGGCCCCGTAATCCCGTCCGTCACGGGCCGAAAGCGCTTCCACGCGGGAGCGGATGCCCTGCGGATCCCAGTCGTCCTCGCCGCGCAGCAGGTTCCAGGTGTTGTAGAGCACCGTGCCGTCGTCCTCCACCAGGCGGTAGGCAGCGAGCTGCGCCTTCTGGTCCAGCACGACCGTATTATACGGCTTGGCGGCTCCTACGAAAGCAGGGGCGCCGTCCAGGGAAATGTTGTACTGGTAGCAGCGCAGCCACTCCTCCGGCCGGAAAGTCCAGGCCAGCTGGACCGGGCGTCCGGCGGTGTAGCGCACGTCCACCAGCGAGTGGCGCGCGACGCTCTTGCTGACCGCCTGCACGGCCTCCCCGTGGCAGATGTGGAAGTCGCTGTCGAGGAACACGGTCCCGTAGGGATTGGCGCTGCCGAACGGCTGGCGGCCCCAGAAATCCAGGTCGCAGCCCAGGTACACGCCCGAGCCGTTGAGCGAATCGTCCGTACTCTCAAAGTGGCAGCCGACGAAGAGCGTGCGCTTCGAGCCGTTCAACGGGCAGAGGTTGAGCCGCGCCTCGAAACGGACGTTCTCCGCGAGGATCCGGTCGCCGTGGCAGAAGGCCAGCTGCGCCTGGGTGATGGCGGAATACTTTGCCTTGTGGCCCAGCTCCGGGCGGCGCGGATAGACGAGGTCGATGTCGCAGTAGTTGCCCATCGTCAGGTCACGCACCACCAGATCGTCCCCCCAGAACTCGAACATCGTGAAATTGCCCACCGCCCCCTGGGTCTGCCCGCGCGCCGACGCCAGGATGACGTCGTGCGCATCGTCGCCCAGGCCCAGCAGCTGCAGGCTCTCGCAACGGACCGTCATGCCGATCGGCGCGGAGCTTCCCGGCGCCGGGTAACGGATCTGCCCGTCATCCGGATCGTCCACCCAGTATACCCAGGGGGCCAGGAAGACGCGCATCGGCGCCTCGCGCGTGCCGTCCTGCAGGGCGGCCATCGCTTCGCCAAAATCGTTAAACACATACGGCGACGCAGCCGCCTGCGCCGCGCTCAGGCTCCCGTCCACCAGCAGCGCCCGCGGCCCCAGCTCCACAGCCTCTCCCTTATACTGAATCGTCTGCGCAGAAATCCCGACAGACAATAATAAACCGATCAATCCGGCAGAATAATACTTTTTCATTTTCTTCTGTATCGTTTATCTTGTGTCGAGCGCCCGGTCGGCGACCATTTTCCCGGGTAGGGTCGCGAAGCGATCGGGAGCCGACTGGGCGGCTCGACCAAGAGACAATTAATCTAACTTACGGTATTTGAAATTACTGAAACGGACTTCCCCGTCGCCGGCGGCCACCAGCCCGGGGAGCATGCTCTGGAACTCATGGAAGACATTGTGGTTGTAGCCGGAGATCTCAATCCCCCAGTCATCCTGCTTCCACTCCACCCCGTCCAGGCTGTAGTAAGCCGATACGATCTGGTGGTCGTTGCGCAGCCGCAACCAGATGTGCGTCACGTCCGGGGTACGCATCGCCCGGCGCCCGCCGCGGTCGCGCCGCCAGCGGAGCGTACCGGCATTGCTGATACCTTCGCCGATGTAATACTGGCTGTTGTAATAGATCACCAGGCCCGCCGTGACGCCCGGATCGCGGTCGATCTCGACCTCGAACTCATACGCCTGGTCTCCCGCCACGAACAGCATCGGAGCGGCATCCGCCGGGCTTGCACCGACGGCCTTGAGCGTCAGCGTGCCGCCGTCCACGGAAGCCCGCGAAGCGTCGAAATCCTTGTAGTATTTCCAGTCGAGTCCGATCCGGAACTCCCCGAGACGCTCGTGCCGGTCGGGCAGCGGCGTCTGCGGCAGGGGGGCCGCGATGGGCCCCTCGACGATATTCTCGCCGTAGGAGCGGAACCAGCCGTCCTCATCCAGCCAGACCGGCTCCAGGAGGGTCTGCCGGCCGAGGTTGTAGTAACCGTTCTCGTAGGCATGGTAGACGATGTACCAGCGTCCGTCGGGGGTATCGATCAGCGAACCGTGGCCGCGGGACCACCAGCGGTCGGTGTTGTGGTAGGTATGGACCAGCGGGTTGTAGGGCGAGGGCTCCCAGGGACCGTCCACGCTCTTGCTGCGGGCGATGGCCACCAGGTGGCTCGTCGGGGGACCGGCCGTGCCGCCCTCGGCGGCCACGAAGTACCACCAGTCCCCCACCTTGCGGATCTTCGGGCCCTCCATCGCGAGGCCCTCGGTGATCCAGCCTTCCGGAATGGGCCAGCCGTCCCAGACGTGCTCGAAGGTCCCGGGGACGGTGTCCAGCCCGTCGTCCGTCAGCCGGATGCGGTTGCCGCCGCTCAGGAAGAGCCACTTCGTCCCGTCCTCGGCCACGGCAATGCAGGGGTCGATCTGCCCCACGTGGACGTCTATCGGATCGCTCCACGGGCCGTAGGGCGTGTCGGCATACACGACCCAGTTGCTCCGGTTATGCACCGTGAAATAAATGTAGAACTTGTCCCCGACCTTGGAGATGTCCGGGGCCCAGACGCTCCCCAGATAGGTCTTCAGGGCGCAACTGATGGGTTCCCAGTGGACCAGGTCCTTCGAGTGCCAGACCACCAGGCCGGGGTTGTAGTCGAACGAGGAGTGCGTCATGTAATAGTCATCGCCGTCGCGTACGATGGACGGGTCGGGATAGTCGCCCCCGAGGACGGGATTGGTGTAGGTCCCGTAGGGCGTGTTCGGCGCCGGGCCGCTGCAGGCAAGCAGCAGCGTCAGCAGGAGGGTGGAGATAACGGTAATTGGTTTCATATTCTCTGGATTCTCAGAAGCAGGTAGGGGGTGTCGGGCAGGCGCACGCCGCGTCCTTCCTTGTCGGTGATGCGGTAGCGGCCCGGCTCGCCGGTTTCGAAGATCACGGGCCACGGCGTGACGGTCATGTTCCAGGTGTCGAGGATCTCCACGCGGTAGCGCTCCCCCGCCTGCGGACGGGGCCAGGGGCCGTTCTTGACCGGCAGGTCGAAGAGCCATTCGTCGCGGATCTCGTTGCCGAAATAGATCAGGTAGCAGCCGTCGCCCGCGGTCGAGGTATACTCATCCCAGTTGTGGTCCGCGAGGCCCAGGGGGTGCGGCAGCGCCTCCAGGATAGCGCGAAGGAACCCAATCCGCCGCCAGGACTCCCCGCGGAACACCCGGCCGTAGGCCAGGAAATTGAGCTCGTCCTCCGCGGAAGTCCCCTCTTCCGCGTTGAAGGTCTCCGCGTGCGTGACGTAGCAGCCCGACATCAGGCCGTTGTACATCCGGCGCAGCATCTCCTGTCCGCTCAGCCAGCCCCAGCGGCTCCCTACGTTGCCCTCGTAGCAGACTTCGTCGAAGAGGACCGGCTTCTTGTAGATCTGGCTGACGGTGTGCGCACGGCCCCGCTCCAGCACCGGACCGTGGTCCTGGATGCTGGCGTGGGTGAACACGGGATCGAAGTAGTTGTAGTAGGTCGCCGTGTAGCCGTGGATGGAGAGCAGGTGGTGGTAGGGATCGCCCGCGGCCACCGTCGCGGCGAACTTATCCCAGTCCTCCGCCGGGATGCCCTTCACCCCGTCCCACTCGTTCGCGAGCGACCACCAAATGTGGCGGAACGCTGCAAAGCGGGCCGTGATGTAGCGCAGGTAGCGCAGATTGGCCTCCAGGGGCATCCGGTCGAAGCCCCAGCGGCCCCCGTCGTAGGGGTGGAAGAGGATCAGGTCGGCCTCGACGCCGATCTCCTGCAGGGCCAGCAGGCGCCGCTCCACGTACTGGAAATAGGCGGGGTTGAAGCGCTCGTAGTCCCAGCTGCCGTCGGCCTTCTTCTCGAAGGGGTAGATATCCGGATATTCGACCGGCAGGTTGTGCAGGAAGAAGAGCATCCGGAGCTTGTTGAAGCCCGATTCGCGCAGCGAAGCCACGGTCTGCTCCGCCGCAGCGTCGCCCACGTGCATCCAGTCGTAGGCGGTCGTCCCGACAGGATAGTAGCGCGTGCCGTCGGCATACTGGAAATGCAGGCCGTCCGGCACCACGGGGCCGTGGTTGCCCGCCGAAGGCGCCGTGCATTCGAAGCTGCCGCGCCGGCGGTTCAGCGCAGGGATGCGGCTCTCCGTCACCCAGGTCCAATGGCCCTCGGAGGGCGGCATGAAGCGGATCTTGAAGACCCCGTCGCCATCGTAGAAGCCGCGCACGGTCAGCGATTCGGCGCCGCAGGTAAAGGTGGCACCGAGCGCCACGTCGAAGGGATTCTCCCGCACGGCGGCGGGCAGGGAAATCTCATAGCAGCCCCAGCGCTCGACACCGCGGGCCGGCGCGGCCAGAACCAGCGTGAGCAGCAGGGCGGGAAGGAAGGTGCGGAGGGTCATGGCGCTCAGTTGTTGGTGACTCTTTCAGCGCCCTCGCTCAGCAGGGTGATCGGCTGGGAGATGCCGGCCGGATAGAGCAGGGCGTATTCGTGGATGATCTGCTGCGGCGGGATGTGCTTCTGCTGCAGCGGCGAGGTGGTCCAGTGGCGCTCGGTGGAAGGCACGCCGGCCTTGTCGCCGATGAGGCGGTTGCGCCAGGGATTGGTGACGAGGATCGTCAGTTCATTCGCCCCGGGATGCACCCAGGGGGTGATGTCCGTGATGGCGTTGGGGTCCCAGAGGGTCTCCAGCGTATGGCCGTTGACGCTGAGCTGCGCCGTGCTGCCGAAGGCTGGAATGCGGATCAGCACGCGGCGGCCGGGCCGGATGAAACCCTCCGGCAGGCGGGCGACGGTCCGGTAGCTCACGCGGCCGGAATAGTGCTTGACGCGCGGGTCCAGCGAGCCGGTGAAATCCTTGAATCCCCCGATGGGCACCGTCCCGAGGGCCGGTTCGTCCTCGAAAGTCATCTCCCCTTCCGTGCCGTCCAGCACCACGCGCTGCGGGGCGTCCAGGTCAATGCGGCAGGCCACGTCGTCGGAATAGCCCGCGATCCAGGAACCGGCCGCAAGGTCACGCAGGTGGATCTGCCCGTCCGCACCCCGGTAGGCCTCGGGCACGCCGCGCGAGAAGTCCCCCGTCGTGTTGGGGAAGAGTTGCCCGCCCTGCAGGTCCGTCAGGCGGAAAATGTGCTGCTGCCGCCCGCCGTCGCGGCGCAGGAGCACGAACAGGCCCTGGCGCGCCTGCAGCGTGAGCGGCACCACGGTCTCCCCGCCCCGGCAGTCGTACATCAGCTGCTCCCGCACGGTCCCCGTCACCGGATCCCAGATCTCGGGGCGCCCGTCAGGCAGGTCAAAGACCGCCTCGAAATGGATGGCGCGCGCGTTGTCCTTGTTGGAAATGTAGTAATAGTCCACTTCACCCAGCGACTTGTGGTAGTAGAGGATGTCGTCGATCCCGATGCCGCGCACGCGCAGGTCCGGGGTGTAGGCCCCTTCCAGCGCCTTGCGCGAAGTCAGCACCCGGCCCGAGCCCCAGAGGCGTGCGGCGATGGCCGCCAGTTCGGCATTGTTCCGCTCGAAATCCTTGAGCGAGAGCGTGGAGACCGGCTTCGGGCCGCAGACCAGCGCCCCGGCGTCCACCAGCGCTTCAATCTTGCGGGCGGTCTCGATCTCCATCCGGTCGCCGCGCAGCAGCAGGAACTTGAAGGGATGCTTCCCGTCCAGCCAGATGCGCCCGTCGCGCACGCTCAAGCGGTCCAGGAGCACTTCCTGGTTGATGTACTGGAACTTGATGTTGGCCGGGAGCGAGGATGCGATCTCGGCGGAGGACATCTCCGTGTTGGGCAGGCGGTCGCCCAGGTAGACCAGCGCGTCGGATCGGCGGTCGCCCTGCTGCAGCAGGTACTGGATGCGGGCCTGGGTGGCGAAGAAGCCATCGGAGTAGTTGAACCAGAGGTTGTTGCGGTTGAAGGTCTGGCCGTAGATGCCCAGCGTCACGCCGGGCCGGCGGTCGTCGGGCTGATGGACGTAGCTATGGAGGATCATGCGGTTCACGCCCTGGGTGTAGGCCTGGTCGCCGTAGAGCTTGAGGTCCACCGGGGAGTCGCTGTAGAGCGCCATGCCCGTGAAGGCCTCGCTGCCCACCACGGGCTTGTCGTAGAGCAGGGAGACGTGGTACGGGATGGCGTGGTTGCCGTAGTTGCCGGGGCGGTAGACGATGGGCCATTCGCGGTACTCGCTGGCCTGCGCCCAGAACTCCGTCATCGGTACGTCGCAGAACTCATAGGACTTCAGTACATCCACGGGCGGCATCGAAGCGCCGCCGTAGATCCCCTCCGACCAGAGCTGCAGCCCCGCGCGGTGGCAGAGGTCCGCCAGGTGCTTGAAATAATGCACCCGCACGAGTTCGCCCCGCGTGCGGTCAAAATCGTGCAGGAAGGCAGCCGAAAGGGCTGCGCTGCCGATCCGCTCGCCGCAGAGCACGGGAATCCAGGGCGTGAGCGAATAGCCCTGCTGCTCCGCGAACGCCTCCGGGAAGGCGGCCGTCCAGTTCTGCTGGCCGCACTCCCAGCTGTCCACGAGCAGGTAGGTGAAGGTCTTGCCCGCATAGGGGCCTGCTGCGCTCAGGAGCTTCTCCGGGAAGGCCTTGAAATGGATGTCCAGGGCCGTGGAGTCCATCTTGTCGCACTCCAGGCCCACGCCCTGCGGCGAGGCCGGATGGTTGAACTTGCCGTTGGAGGTGTAGCCGAAGCGGATCACGGTCCAGTTGCCCTTGGGCGCCGCCCAGCGGAGCGTGCCGTCCGCATCCATCAGCTCTGTCAGGTCGAGCACATCCTCGGGCCGCGCGATGGCCGTCCCGGGTTCGCTGTCCCACACGCCCCGCTCGCCCGCAGGCAGCAGGCAGAGTTCGCTCAGGGTCGTGGGCGAGAGTTCCTCGTTGACCGTCAGGCGCCAGTGGCGCGCCGTCGCGGCGGGGAACGGGAGCTTCTGGAGCGTATTCGCCCCCCTGGGCCAGACCCGGCCGGCTTCGCGCCAGTCCGTGCCGTTGTCCGAGACTTCGATCAGCACCGGGATCGGGAAACGCGCCGCGGACACCTGGATGAAGATCTGCAGCACGGAAGCGCTGTAGGGCTTCGCGAAATCCAGCCGGACCGTCTTGTCGTCCGTGAGCGTAAGGCCCGTGGTCGGATTGCCGTCGATGAGGATCTCCCCGGGGAACTCATCCAGCAGGTCGATGTGGCGCGTCTCGTCATGGTACTTATGGCTCTTGATGAGCGTCTCCACGGGGTAGCTGCCCGCGCAGGAGATCTTCGGCGCCGCCGCCACGAAACTGTTGGGCGCGGCATCCCGGTAAGCCACCACGGCCACGTCGCGGTAGAAACGCTCCTTCGCAAAGGGTTGCGCCAAGGGGACGGTCTGCTCGCGACCGGTCCCTTTCACGAAAGTCTTGCGCCAGGTGTATTGCTTCATCGAGGTCTCGGGCGTGATCCAGGGACCGCCGCTCTCGGACCAGCCGTCGCAGTTGGCCGCACCGATCTGCATCCCCAGCCGGTCCGCCTCCTCCAGGGCGTGGCGGAACATCGCATACCACGCCGGGCTGTCGAAGGGAACGCTCTGGAAGCCGTCGTCGATGCCGATCAAGCGGTAGATGTTGAGGACGGTGGCGTTGCTGATGCCCTGGGCGTGCATCGCCTCCAGATCCTTGGTGATGCCTTCGCGGGTGATGGCACCGTCCATCCAGTGCCACCACGCGGCGGTCTGGTACTGCGCCGGCGGAGCGGCGAAAACGGCGGGATCAGGGACTTGTTGCGCCGACGCGGAGAGAATCGCCGTCAGCAGGAAGAAAACGGTGGGAAGGAGACGTCTCATCGATATTCGGTTAATTGGTTGCGGGTCTCCAAATATAGTCAGATTGTCCCAAAAAACAAATAAAAAAGACCGCCCCTCGCGGAGCGGTCTTTCAGGTTCCGGGTCAAGCCCGGAATGACGTCAACTAGGAGTCGTTCGGGAGGCCGTAACCGTTGGTGAGCTTCCCCTTGGACTGCTGGATGGTGGTCAGCGGGAGCGGATGGTAGATCATCGGCACGGAGCAGTACTCGATGCCGGAGAGCATGTTGTAGTCCCACAGACCGCTCTTCTCCTTCACCATGCCGATGGCCCAGTCGGTCTTCTTGTAGCCGGCGGCCTCGAGAGCCGCAGCCACGGCACCCTTCGGATCGATGTATTCGAAGAGGCCCTCGATGGCGAGGTTGTGCTTGGTGCCGACGACGGCGCCGCTGGAGGTCGTGGTGGTGTAGTCGTAGCCGCCGCGCCAGCCCGGCGTGAGGGCCGGGTTGCTGTCGTCGCGGTTGAAGGTGAGCTGCGCCTTGCCGTTACCGGACAGGTCGACCTGCTTGGTCCAGATGTAGTTGGAGATCGTGCGGCCGTTGGAGAAGGTGTAGTAGCCGTCCTTCTCGAGGCCGGCGATGACGGTCTTCAGTTCGGCGCGCATGGCCTTGGCGAGCTGCGTGAACTTGCCGGAGCGCATCTCCATGAACTTCACGTCGCCTTCGCCGATGGTCTCGCGCTTGGTCTCGGCGATGACGGCGTCGACGGAAGCGGCCGTGAGGTTCGGCACGCCGGCGCGGCTGCGGAGCTGGTTGAGCAGGGTGAGGGCCTCGCCGGTATCACCGAGCTGCACGTCCACCATCGCGAGCTTGAGCATCGCGGTCGGGACGCGGTAGAAGCAGAAGTTCATGCCGGACTTGCGGCAGGCGGTCACGTACGGGGTCTTCATCTTGTTGATGTCCCACTTGTTGATGCCGATGCCGCCCTTGAGGCGGGAACCGGACACGAGGGTCAGCATGGCCTCGGAACCCTTGCCGTCGGAACCGGTCACGACGGCGGAGGCGTCCCAGCGGAGGTCACCGTCCTCCCAGACCTGGTAGTAGGCCGTGGGGATCACGCGGATGCCGCCGAACACCTTGCAGCAGGCAGCGTTCTTGGTGGCGCCGTCGGACGGGCGGCCCTGGGAATACGGACGCTCGGACTGCAGGTCAGGCTGGTTGCCGACCTCGAAGTAGGACTCGGGGCTCACCTGCATGTCCATGATGTACTGGAAGCCGCGCTGGAAGGGGTTGCCCTTGCCGCGGTCGTCGGTGGTGATCAGGATGGCGGAACCCTTGGCGTCGCCGGAGATGACCTTGCGGAAGTAGGTCTGGGCCTCCTGGTAGTAGGTCTTCCAGTTGGGGTGACGGGCGTAGACGGCCTGGTGGGTGGCGTCGCTCTCGACCTGGTCGACGAAGGCGAGGTTGCCGTAGGGGGCGTTGGCGTCAGTGCGCAGGGTCTGGAAGTCGCCCGCAAGCAGGTTGGCCTCGGCGATCAGCGCGTTGGCGAAGGTGCGGGACATGCGCTCGGCCTGGATACCGCCCTGGCCGAGATAGTACATCTTGCCCTCGACCTCCTTCAGCTTGGCGATGCAGGCATCCAGGATCTCGAAGCGGGAGGTGAGGACGTAGCCCTCGTCCACGACGCTGTTCTCCAGCCCGAAGGGCACGTCGCCGAAGTGGCGCACGAGCTCGATGTAGGCCCAGGCCCACATCGTCCAGGCCTCGCCGTAGAGCTGGGTCCAGTCGGTCACGCCCGTGGCTTCGGCCACTTCCGGCTTCTCGGCCAGGATCCCCGCGATGCGCGCGGTGCGGGCCACGATGGTGAAGAGGTTGTTGAAGTTGCCGTTGGCGTCGGTGATGGGCACCTTGTCCACGTCGAGGTAGCCGACACGGCCGTTACCGGAGTTGTACTCGGGATAGTATTCGCAGTCGGTCTCGGAGTCGTTCCAGTTGTAGTTGCCGCCGCCGGACAGGCTCAGCGCCGTGCGGTAGCACATCGAGAGGGTCTTGAAGGTCTCGCTGACGGAAGAGGTCACGAACTCGTTGTCCATCTTGTTCGGCGAGGAGACGCTCAGGTAGTTCGTCTGGCAGCAGGTCAGGAGGAGCGTGGCGGCCAGTGCGATGGTGGTGTAAAGTATCTTTTTCATATTCTTCTTTCCGTTAGATGATTAGAAGGAGACATTGACACCGAGGACGAAGGACCGAGCGCGCGGGTAGGCGCCCCAGTCGATACCCGGCGTCGGGTAGGCGGCGCCGTTGATGTTCTGGGCGGTGCTCACTTCCGGATCGAGGCCGGAGTACTTCGTGAGGGTGAAGAGGTTGTAGACGGTCGCGTAGAGGCGCAGGTTGCTGATGCTGAGCGCCTTGGCGAACTTGCCGTTGCTCGGCAGCGTGTAGCCGACGGTGAGGGTGTTCAGACGCAGGTAGCTGCCGTCCTCGATACCCAGGGTGGAGACGATGCCGTTCTCGTTCGTACAGACGGGCCACTGGGCGTTGGCGTTGAGCGCCTGCAGGGCGGCCGGGTCGTGCACGCGGACAAGCTGTCCGTTCTGGATGTCGTAGATCTTGAAGCTGTCCTTCATGAAGCCCAGGTGGTTCTCATACAGGCCGGACTCCTTGTAGCCGTTCAGCGTCGCGAGCTTGGTGATGTTGTAGATCTTGTTGCCCACGCTGAAGTTGAAGTAGGCGCCGAAGTCCCAGTTCTTGTAGTTGGCCGTGATGTTGAAGCCGCCGGTGAAGAGCGGGTTGGTGTCGCCGATGACGCGGTAGTCCTCGGTGTCGACGATGCCGTTGTTGTCCTGGTCCTTGAAGCGCGGCAGGCCCGGATAGGCGGTCTGCCCGGCCGGGACGTACTTCTGGGTCTCGTACCACTGGCCGGCGATGTTGCCGCTGAGGTCGGGGATGCCCGCCTTCAGGGTGTAGATGTTGGTCGCCGGGTTGTAGTCGAAGTCGCTGACCTGGTAGATGCCCTCATACACCAGACCGCGCACCAGGCCGACCGGCTGGCCCACGAAGAGGCCGAAGTCGTTGCCCGGGTTGCCGGAGTGGAACCAGGAGGAGCCGTAGATCGGGGTGACGCTCTCGGAGAGCTGGTCGACGTTGTTCTTGTTGAAGTTGATGTTGCCGCCGAGGGTCAGGCCCCAGTCGCGGGTCTGCACCAGGATGGCATTCAGGGACACCTCGACACCCTTGTTGGAGGTCTGGCCGATGTTGGCGTAGGTGCTCGAGAAGCCGGTGATCGTCGGCAGGGTCATGTTCATCAGCAGGTCCTTGGTGCTGTTCCAGTAGACGTCGATGGTACCGGACAGGCGGCCGTTCAGCACGCCGAAGTCGAGGCCGATGTTGCGGGTGACGGTGGTCTCCCACTTCAGGTCGGGGTTGGCCATGGCGGAGCCGATGGTGTAGGCGCCGTACTGCTGGTTGGCGATGGAGTAGTAGCTGCTGCTGGCTTCCCAGGACTGCGACCACAGGTCGGCGTTGATGCGGTCGTTACCGACGGTACCGTAGGAGAGGCGGAGCTTGAGGTCGTTCAGCCAGGCGGCGTCCTCCAGGAACGGCTCCTCGCTGATGCGCCACGCGAAGGCCGCGGCGGGGAAGTAACCCCAGCGGTGGGACGGGGCGAACTTGCTGGAACCGTCCGCACGGAACGTGA
>Ga0310696_10002781_pt1 | contig 22570 bp, 14 predicted proteins | sample AusTroGonzalo_MG_4_FD_203885 | JGI IMG/M metagenome (GOLD analysis project Ga0310696, IMG submission 203885) | Bovine rumen microbial communities from tropical cattle in Woodstock, Queensland, Australia - Gonzalo_02 (v2) (version 2) | ecosystem: Host-associated > Mammals > Digestive system >...
GGTGGCATTCAAGAACTTGTCGTCGGCCATCCTTGCAACGTCCTGTGCCCGAATGTAGGTCGACACCTTAAAATTCTTGTACTTTCCCGCCTGTGCAGGCAGGATGGCCATAGCAGCAACTATCGCTAATACCACTTTTCTCATAATCTTCTTGTTCATACACTTGCTCCTTTCTGTCTCGTTTGAATATGGGGAGTCTAGTTACTCATGGGTGCAAAGATAGTGAAAATTTCAGACTTAGCAAACAATTTGATAAAATAAAAAGAGACAAATACCATTTTTGTTGCGTAAAAAGATTCCTAAATAATCAAAAAAACTGTGTCATACGCTCGATGCATAGAAAAAAAAGACTATCTTTGTCGCACAAAGACAAATTAAACTAATAGGACCATGATGAGGATTTTGATGATTGGCGGTACGGGCACAATCAGTAGTGCCATTACCCGACAGCTGGCTGAAAGCGAGCATGAGCTGTGGTTATTGAACCGCGGTAACCGTCAGGCAGAATTGCCTGCAGGTGTGAAACAGATTGTGGCTGACGTTGAAGACGAGCAGCTGGTGGCCAAAAAGCTTGGCGACATGACGTTTGATGTTGTCTGCGAGTTCATAGGTTTCCTGCCTGAACAGGTCGCACGAGACATCCGATTGTTCAGAGGCCGTACGCGCCAGTATGTCTATATCAGTTCTGCCTCGGCCTACAACAAACCGGCACGGAGCTATATCATCAACGAGGGAACCACCCTGGCCAATCCCCACTGGGAGTACTCGCGCAACAAAATCGCCTGCGAGGAGCTGTTGATGAAGCACTATCGCGAGGAGGGCTTCCCTGTGACAATCATCCGTCCGAGCCATACCTATTGCGAACGTGCCGTACCCCTCGGCATACACGGTCTGAAGGGCAGTTGGCAGGTGGTGAAACGTATCATGGAGGGCCGTCCTGTACTGATACAGGGCGACGGCAGTTCGCTGTGGACGATGACATGGAACGAGGACTTTGCACGCGGCTTCATCGGCCTGCTGGGCAATCCGCACGCCATCGGCGAGGCGTTCCAGATCATGAACGACGAGACACTCACATGGACACAGATCTATCAGACCGTTGCCAATGTGCTGGGGGTAGAACTGAAACCGTATTATGTCTCTTCGTCTTTCCTGGCTGAAGTCGCTCCCAAGGCATACGACATGGAAGGCTCGCTGCTGGGCGACAAGGCTGTGAGTGTGGTTTTCGACTGTTCGAAACTGAAACGGGCTGTCCCCGGATTCCAGGCTCGCGTCAGGTTCGAAGAGGGTATCCGCCGTACCATTGACTATATTCTGAAGCACCCGGAACTGCAGGAGGAAGATCCAGAATTTGACCGTTGGTGCGACCAAGTGATCGAGGCGCAGGAAGAAGCGAAGAGAACATTGAAGATTGATAATTGAAGATTATCCTGTGAAAGGGGAATATGAACCCTTAAGGTTCTTCCACCAGAAAAAGCTACAAAGTTACACTTTGACAGCTATCCTTTTGAGAATAAGCAATTTACGCGAGTGTACCTTTTTATAAAAGTTACACTATTAATGGCCTTTCATACTGTTTTTATGCAAGACATTGACTCAAGGGCTTGGCCACATATATATAAAGAGAGGTAGATCGCTAGAACAAAACAAGTTGTTTTGTACCATAAAAGATGCCTCCTAACAATCATGGAGCCTATCAGAAAGAGAACAAAACAAGTTGTTTTGTACCAGTGTAGGTTAGTGTAACTTTTATAAAAAGGTACACCTGCCTATTGCGCTGATACTTAACATGTTAGATACAAAAGTGTAACTATGTAGCTTGAACACAAAAAAAGTCTAATGAAAACTCATTAGACTCAATTTGCGGAGAGAGAGGGATTCGAACCCCCGGTACCTCTCGGTACGGTAGTTTTCAAGACTACTGTAATCGACCACTCTACCATCTCTCCAGTGCTTCGTTGTCTTGAAAGCGGGTGCAAAGGTACTAAGATTTATTGAAAATTGAAAATTGAAAATTGAAAAACATATTTTGATTAACATTATTTAGCAACAAAAGAATAAAATCTTCAATGTTCAATCTTCAATATTCAATAAAAAGCACTACCTTTGCAGCGTGATTTATCCGAACAACTTTGAGCATAAGCTTGGATTCGACGAGATACGGAGGCTGCTGAAAGAACGCTGTCTCAGTACGCTAGGTAAGGAGAAGGTAGACGAAATAGCCTTCTCTACAGATGCCGTACAGGTGAACGAATGGCTTAATCAGGTAAGGGAGTTTCGTCGTCTGCAAGAAGAAAAGGACGATTTCCCCATGCAGTATTTCTTCGACGTCAGAGAGGCCGTCACCCGTATTCGTATGGAGAACACACACCTGGAGGAAGACGAGGTGTGGGATCTGCGGCGATCGATGGAAACGATTGCCAATATCGTAAAATATTTAAGGAGGGGAGCAGAGGATGCGGAGAGAGAGGGATCTGCGCTCGACCCAAAGGGGCGCTTGCCAGAGCAAGAGCCCTCGGTGCCCTACCCCGCCCTATATAGGTTGTCTGAGGGTGTGGTAACCTTCCCTGCGATGATCCGTCGTATTGACTCCATCCTCGACAAGTTCGGAAAAATCAAGGACTCAGCCTCGATGACACTAGCCAGCATACGTCACGATCTGGCGAAGACACAAGGCAGCATCTCGCGTACATTATATACTATATTACATACAGCCCAGAAAGACGGACTCGTGGACAAAGACGCAGCCCCAGCCATGCGCGACGGTCGATTGGTGATTCCCGTAGCGCCCTCGATCAAAAGGCGCATCAACGGTATCGTTCACGACGAGTCGGCAACAGGTAAGACTGTCTTCATCGAACCTACGGAAGTGGTAGAGGCGAACAATAAGGTGAGGCTGCTGGAGGCAGAAGAACGTCGCGAGATCATCCGAATACTGACTGTCTTTACCGATGAGGTCAGACCATACGTCAAGGAGATACTCGACTCATATCAGTTCCTTGCACAGATCGACCTGATACATGCCAAGGCAGAATGGGCCAAGTTGACAAAGGCTTTCGAGCCTAAGGTGGAAGACAAGCCCCATATCGACTGGATCCATGCCATACACCCCTTGCTACAACTATCGCTGGAGAAGCAGCAGAAGAAGGTGGTGCCTTTGGATATCACACTAACCCAACCCAAACGCCTGCTAATCATCAGCGGGCCGAATGCAGGCGGAAAGTCGGTGTGTCTGAAGACCGTTGGACTACTGCAGTATATGCTCCAGAGCGGTCTGAGTATCCCCGTTGGCGACCGTTCTACGACAGGTATGTTCGAGCATATCATGATCGACATCGGCGACGAACAGAGCATCGAGAATGACCTCTCGACCTACTCAAGTCATCTGATGAACATGAAACAGATGATGCGCCAAGCCAACGCGCGTACCTTATTATTAATAGACGAGTTCGGTAGCGGCACGGAGCCTACCATCGGAGGCGCCATCGCCGAAGCCATGCTGAAGCAGTTCTGGAAGCGCGAGACCTTTGGCGTGATTACAACCCATTATCAGAACCTGAAGCAGTTTGCCGAGGATCATCCTGGTGTAGTGAATGGAGCGATGCTCTACGACCGTCATGAGATGCAGGCCCTGTTTCAGTTGGCTATCGGACAGCCTGGCTCATCGTTCGCCATCGAGATAGCCCGTAAGACGGGCATCCCTGAGGAGGTAATCAAAGACGCCTCGGATATCGTAGGTTCTGACTATGTCCAAAGTGACAAATACCTGCAGGACATTGTGCGCGACAAGCGTTACTGGGAGGGTAAGCGCCAAACCATCCATCAGCACGAGAAATCGTTGGAGAGCAAAATCAATCGTTACGAAGACGAACTGAATGAGATAGAACGCCAGCGCAAGGAGATTCTTCGCAAGGCAAAAGAACAGGCAGAAGAACTACTGCGTGAGAGTAACAAGAAAATCGAGAACGCCATCCGTGAGATCCGTGAGGCTCAGGCCGAAAAGGAACGTACCCGTCTGGTCCGTGAGGAACTGAATACCTTCAAGGAAGAACTAGACACTATCGACACACGCGACAACGACGAGGCCATCGCCCGCAAGATCCGTCAGATTCAAGAGCGTAAGGAGCGTCGCGAGAAACGCAAACAAGAGAGGAAAGAGGAAAGAGAAAAGAGGAAGGAGAATAGTTCAAGCGCGAATGGTAATCTCTCACCTATCACTTCTCAACCCTCACCTCTGAAGCCTGGCGACACCGTTCGTATCAAGGGTCTCACCTCTGTGGGCGAGATTGAGAGTATCGATGGCAAGTCGGCTACTGTGATCTTTGGCGGCATGCGTACAAAGATGCGAGCCGACCGTTTGGAACCAGCCAAGATGCCCACCACCCAACTCACAAAGACCGAAGAGCGCAATAACAATATCGCAGGTTCGTATGGGTTGGTATCGAAAGACACGCGCGACGTAATCGACAACCGTAAAATGAACTTCCGTCAGGACCTCGATGTGAGAGGCATGCGAGGCGACGAGGCCATCAATGCCGTCACTTATTTCATCGACGATGCCATCCTTGTAGGTATGTCGAGAGTACGTATCCTGCACGGCACTGGAACGGGTATCCTGCGCCAACTGATACGCCAGTATCTGGCCACCGTTCCCAACGTTTCACACTATCGCGACGAGCACGTCCAGTTTGGTGGCGCAGGCATCACCGTAGTCGATTTAGACTAATCAACACCCCTTGACATAGATTAAGTGTACGTACACAATTTCCATAAAAAAGCCAAAAATATTTGGTTAACTGCCTGATTCTTTGTACCTTTGCCGCAGATTTGAGAGAAAATCGCCCGTTGACGACGTGATGTCGCATGATTATTGATAGGATCTAAAGGATAACACGGCCCTCGTGAAGAGTGCCGTCTAAAGTATAGAGAATATGAACCATTTTAGTAAGAAAGTAAGTGTGAGCCTGATGGCTCTCGTGATGGTCGCAATGACTGCTTCGGCAGGAACCAACGCCACCAAGAGCACAAAAACATCAGGTGTCAACTGGAATCCAGTAATGGATGCGATTATTCAAGTAGAAAGCGAAGGAAATCCCAAGGCCGTGAGTGGAAACTCTGTAGGCGCAATGCAGATTACTCCGATTCTTGTGAAGGATTGCAACGAGATTCTAAAGAAGCAAAAGAGTAAGAAGCGTTACACGTTGGCCGACCGTTACAGCGTGGCCAAGTCGAAGGAGATGTTCCTGTTAATTCAATCGCATTATAACCCTGAGAATAGCATCGAAAAGGCTATCCGCTCCTGGAACGGAGGAGTACGCTACAGTGTCCGAGCGACCAACAGGTACTATCAGAAGGTTATGGCGAAGATGAAGTAAGCATTCTATTTTCAGAACTATACAAGTCCGGTTGTCAAGGCTTTATGCCTGGCGACCGGATTTTATTTTGTAATTATTCTTAAAATATATACGACTTTACAACTTTTGATTGTATCTTTGTCGTCAGATTCATAAACATTTAAACATTTTCGATTATGTCAGTACTTATCATTATCCTCGTAGTGGTTGTGCTCCTCGTGGTTTGGGGCATCAGCATCTACAACAACCTCGTGAAGTTACGCAACAATCGTGAGAACGCTTTTGCCAACATCGACGTGCAGCTGAAGCAGCGTCACGATCTGATTCCTCAACTTGTGGCTACCGTAAAGGGCTATGCCCAGCATGAGAAGGAACTGTTGGAGCGTATCACCCAGGCTCGTTCGGCAGCCATGAGCGCTAACACCATCAACGACAAGATTCAGGCAGAGAACGCCCTGTCGAGTGCACTGGCAGGTCTGAAGGTTTCTGTCGAGGCCTATCCCGATCTGAAGGCTAACCAGAACTTCCTCCAACTGCAGGAAGAAATCTCCGACATCGAGAATAAGATTGCTGCAACACGTCGTTATTTCAATACCGCTACCCGTGAGTTGAACAACGCCGTACAGACCTTCCCGTCGAATATCTTTGCCAACATGTTCGGATTCCACAAGGAGCCGATGTTTGAGATTCCACAGGAAGACCGTGCTACCATCGAGAAGGCACCCGAAATCAAATTCTAAGGGCGGATGAGATACGTTGGAATTCAGAGCCAGATCAAGAGCAACAACCTGAAAAGTTTATTGCTGCTCATATCGTTCCCTGTGATATTGCTGGGAATGGTCTGGGTATTCCTGGCACTGATCAACTACTTCAGCAACGGCTATTACGATCAAGCCGGCTATTTCGTGAATCAACTTGATTCCGACTCCGTGAATCTGACATTTGCCCAGGTGGCACCCATCGTAGCTATCGCCGTGGGCATTTGGTTTGCCATCGCCTACTTCAGCAACACGAAGATGATCCAGAAGGCCGTGGGCGCACAGCCACTCATGCGAAGGGAGAATCCAAGGGTGTACAACATCGTGGAGAACCTCTGCATGGCTTGTGGCATGGACATGCCAAAGGTGAACGTGGTCGACGACCCGCAGTTGAATGCTTTCGCCAGTGGTATCGACAAGAACTCGTACACCGTCACTGTGACCACAGGTCTGTTAGACCGTCTGAACGATGAAGAACTGGCTGGTGTCATTGGCCATGAGTTGACACATATCCGCAATCGTGACACCCGTTTGCTTATCACAAGCGTAATCTTCGTGGGTATCATTTCGACTGTTATGTCGCTGGTGGTACGGCTGATCTATAACCAATTGTGGTTCGGCGGCTCACGTAATCGTAATGGTGAGAAGGGCAACGGCCTCTCAATCATGGTCATCATGCTCATCGGACTGGCCTGCTCTGCCCTCGCCTATTTCTTCACTCTGCTCACTCGCTTCGCCATCTCTCGCAAACGTGAGTTCATGGCTGATGCCGGTGGTGCTGAGCTCTGTGGCAATCCGTTGGCGCTGGCCTCTGCCCTGCGTAAGATCTCTAATGATCCTGGCTTGGGTCATGCCGAACGCGAGGACATCGCACAGATGTATATCATCCATCCCCAGCAACTGAAACAGGGACTGATGTATTTCATCAATTCGATGTTTGCCACCCATCCAAGCACAGAGGAAAGAATCAGGATTTTGGAACAGTTCTAATAATAAATGAAGCGCAGCCAATTGGCTGCGCTTCTTCTTTTAGTTGCGGAGGCAGGATTCGAACGTGCGACCTCCAGGTTATGAGCCTGGCGAGCTACCAACTGCTCCACTCCGCGATGTCATTTTTTCTAAGCGGGTGCAAAGGTACAACTATTTTTTGAATTACACAAATATTTATGAGATTTTTTTGCTTTTTCGACCTTTTTGCAACATTTTATGACTTTTTTCTTGCTCAATTCAAAGATAATCTTTAATTTTGCACACAGATAATGCCGTGTGCAATTTTCAAATCAAATAAAAGGAGGATTAAGACATGTCAATATCCAAGACGAGGCAGAAACTCGTAGACGTGGCCAGGCAGTTGTTTGCCAAGAACGGTCTGGAGAACACGACGATGAACGACATTGCGATGCTCTCAGGCAAAGGGCGTCGCACGCTCTACACCTACTTCAAGTCGAAGGAGGAGATTTATTATGCCGTCATTGAGAGCGAACTTGAGCGTCTCTCCGACAAACTCGACGAGGTGGCCGCCCGTAAGATTCGTCCCCAAGACAAGATCATCGAACTAATCTACACCCACTTGAGCATGATCCGTGAGACGGTGGTCAGAAACGGTAACTTACGTGCCGAGTTCTTCCGCAACATCTGGATGGTGGAAAAGGTGCGCAAACACTTTGACGACGCTGAGATTGAACTCTTCCGAAAGGTGTATACGGAAGGTAAGGAAGAAGGCGAGTTCGACATCGATAATATCGAACTCGTAGCTGACATCACGCACTATTGTATCAAAGGTCTTGAGGTACCTTATATATATGGACGTATCGCCCACGGCATGCGAGAGGAAGACACAAAACCACAAGTGGCTAAAGTGGTCTATGGCGCCTTGGGAAAATATAGGAAATAGTATTAAACAACAAATATCAAATTCAAACAAATTATGGGATTATTAGAAGGAAAGACAGCGCTGATCACTGGTGCTGCACGCGGTATCGGAAAGGCTATCGCACTGAAGTTCGCCGCTGAAGGCGCAAACATTGCATTCACCGACCTTGAGGTCAATCTGGAGACTGAGCAAGAGATTGCCGCCTTGGGCGTAAAGGCCAAGAGTTATGCCTCCAACGCTGCCGATTTCGCTCAGACAGAGGAAGTAGTGAAGGCCGTAAAGGAAGAGTTTGGATCGATCGATATCCTCGTCAACAATGCTGGTATCACCAAAGATGGTCTGATGCTCCGTATGACAGAGCAGCAGTGGGACGCAGTGATTGCCGTAAACCTGAAGTCTGCATTCAACTTCATTCATGCCTGTGTGCCCGTGATGATGCGCCAGCGTGGTGGTTCGATCATCAACATGGCTTCTGTGGTAGGTGTTCATGGCAATGCCGGACAAGCTAACTATGCTGCCTCAAAGGCCGGTCTGATTGCTCTCGCCAAGAGTATCGGTCAGGAGATGGGCCCCAAGGGCATCCGTGCCAACGCCATCGCTCCTGGTTTCATCGACACTGCTATGACACAGGCTCTGCCTGATGATATCCGCAAGGAGTGGATCAACAAGATTCCTCTGCGTCGTGGTGGTTTGGTTGAGGATATCGCCAACGTGGCTACGTTCCTCGCCAGCGATATGTCGAGTTATGTCAGCGGCCAGGTGATTCAGGTAGATGGCGGAATGAACATGTAACCCTTCGACAAGTACTGGGACAATGGAGGTCATCTACGAGGATAACCATATTATCATCGTCAACAAACAGAGTGGGGAGATCGTACAGGGCGACAAGACTGGCGACCGCCCCCTCTCTGATATTGTGAAGGACTATATCAAGGAGAAGTACGCCAAACCTGGGGCTGTGTTCCTGGGCGTCGTACATCGCCTGGATCGTCCTGTCAGCGGATTGGTTGTTTTCGCACGTACCTCAAAAGCCCTCACCCGTCTGAACAAGATGTTTGCTGAAGGGGAAGTACATAAAACATATTGGGCGATAGTAAAAAGGAGAGAAGGAGTAAGGAGAGAAGGAGATGAATGGCATACGTTAGAGCACTGGCTCGTGAGAAATGAGAAGCAAAACAAATCCTATGCTTACGACCACGAGCGTCCCAATGCCAAGAAGGCAGTGCTGAAATATCGCACCATTGCCCACTCCGACAACTATACGCTCTTAGAGGTCCGTCTGCTGACAGGTCGTCATCATCAGATTCGCTGTCAGTTAGCAGCGATGGGATGTCCCATCAAGGGCGACCTAAAATATGGTGCCCCACGCTCTAATCCCGATGGGAGCATCTCGCTGATGGCCCGTCGCGTGGAGTTTATCCACCCAGTTTCTAAGGAGTCCATCACCGTCGAAGCTCCCATCCCTAACGACACACTCTGGCAGGCGCTTTCCCCCAAAGAGGGCAACTCAAAGTCTTGAGCACATTTATTAATTCTTCACAACCAACCAAACAATGAATAAGCTATTACGCGAGACCTTCCCATTGGCCATTCTGGCTGGTATCTGTATCTCCATCGGCTGTGTGGTCAACCTCCGCGTGGGTGGTGTCGCTGGCGCCGTACTCTTCGCCTTCGGACTCACCACTGTCGTTTACTATGGTCTAAAACTCTATACGGGCACCGCAGGATTCATCCGTCGCCAAGGTGACTGGACCATGCTTTGCGTTGTGCTTCTGGGCAACATCGTGGGCTGTTTATTCTCCGCATGGATGATCGCCTACGCCCAACCCGACTGCGTGGAGCCTGCCTCGAAGATTCTCGCAGGACGTCTGGCAAAAGGCCCCTGGGCCTGTTTCCTGCTGGCCATCGGCTGCGGATTCATCATGACCACTGCCGTTGAGTTTGCCCGCAAAGGCAAGATGCTGCCGCTATTGTTGGGCGTGCCCGTCTTCATTCTCTGTGGCTTCGCCCACTCTATTGCCGACGCCTTCTACTTCCTCGTTTCTCCCTCAGATCAGGTACTCCAGCCCGCCGTCCTCGTCGTCTACCTCAGTGAGGTCCTTGGCAACTTCGTCGGCTGCAACCTCTACCGCTGGACCCTCTTCTTCAAGCCCGAGGAAGATTGACCATAAAACGAAAAGATAGTATGATCAAGACTTTAACCATCAACCTCGCTATATTTTGCCTGTTGCCCTATGCAGGCAAAGCACAGGAAGTGGAGGAAAGTCAAATACAAGATAAAGGACTACTGTCGCAGACCTTCGAGTTAAGGAAGGAAAACGACAGTCTGTATTGGTTGGGCGACTGGCGGTTGGCATACCCAGTGTACCAGTTTCAGACGGGCGACGTGAATGGCGACGGCAGTGAGGACATGATGGTGGGTGTAATCAAGAAAACGCGATTCTATCCCATGGGCAGGCGGCTGTTCATCTTCAAGCAGATCGACGGTACCAACAAGAAGGGTGAAGCCTGTAAGAAGGTGAGGCCTCTATGGCTGGGATCGAAACTCGGAGGTATCTTGGAGGATTTCCGTTTCGTAGCTCCTACCGATGATGCCGACGGCGACAACATGGGCAGGATCCGCGCTTTGGAATCGACCACCGACTCGCTCTATGTGGTGTCGGACTACAAATGGGGCGGTTTCGGCATGAAGTTCGACCGCCATATCATAAAAGGTGTAGACAAAGAAACAGCAACTAAATACTTAAACCAATGAAAACGAAATCTTTCCTAATCATCTGTTTGGTCGCCATGGTGACGGCCTGCAGCCAGAAACAGAGTGCAGTATCTGTACCCGTGTCGCACATCAATGTTGAGAATCTTCTCGACAGCATCGACTACGACATGGACGTAAGTGCCCTTCCGCTGAGCGATATCCAAGTGCTCAGCAAAGCCCCTGCCGCCCGTAAGGGATTCCCCATCAAGGATGCTTACCTGAGAGGTATCTACCAGACCACTACATGGTATGACTCGCTGCTTTACAAGTTTGCCGAGACAACCAGTTTTGACGGCTTTGAGGCGAAGGAGGACGAGCCGTGGCGCGATTACTACTACCGAGTCTACAAGGAGACTGGCGCCTTGAAGCTCTCTGAGCAGGAGCAGGCCTTTATCGATCGCATGAAAGCCCGTGAAGAGGAGTTGAAGAAGGAGAACTTCGATGTGCCTGAGGGTCTGCGCGTGAACATGCAGAATCTCTCGAACCCCACGCAGCTGAAGGAGTTCGACTCGCTGCTCTGCGCCCATCTGGCAAAGGATGGCTTTGCTATTGTGCCTGCCACCCATGATCAACTGTTCAATGTCTACGAGCAGAACGATTACAGCCAGTTCCCCAATTTCGTGACTACCGACCTCTTCCTGCAGCTCTATCACCTCTACATTGACTGCATACTGCGCGAATTGGAGGAGAATCAGCTACTCCCCATGATGGTTCAGTTCTGTCGCAACATGCACGAACTGTTGTACAACATGGAGAGATGGTCAGGCTCCGACGAGACCATCGAGAAGATTGCCCATCACAATGCCGCTTTCTACAACATCGCCTACAAGTTGTTCACTGGCGAGTATATCTTCGACCCAAAGCCAGGTGACGTCGATGCAGAGGAAGTCAACAATGTGATGGCATCACAGGACAACTTCAGCAATTTCATGCAAGACTACAAGGATATCAAGTTTGCCTACAGTCTCTTCCGCCCACGTGGCCATTACACTCGCACGGAGAAGCTACAGCGCTACTTCCGTGGTATGATGTGGCTCCAGACCGTTCCCTTTGGTCTGAATCATAACGACGAGGTGCTGGCAGCTGTGATGCAGGCTTGTGCGCTGAAACTCGACAAGACCTCGCAGAAAAACTACAACCGTCTGAACCAGATCATCACCTACATGATGGGCCAGTCTGACAATCTCAGCCTACCTCAGGTAATGGCCGAGGTGGAGAAAACCGGCTTGCAGATGGAAGATCTCATCCACAACGGCGAGGCCATCGCAAAAATCAAGGCCACCCTTGAGGAGGTCGGCAACAAACAGACCCGCATCCGCCCGAAGTTCGAGAAGACCAGCCACAACAAGATCAACGTGATGCCCCAGCGCTACCAGCCCGATGCCGAGGTATTACTGAACATGGTGGACTACAACAATAAGCCCACCAAGCGCGCCGTACCTAAGGGTCTCGACTTCTTCGCAGCCATGGGTGTCAGTGCCGCTGAGAAGATTCTGATGGAAGAGCAGTCTGAGTGGAAAGCCCTTGGCGACAGTCTGAAAGCCATGAAGAAGCGCATGGGTGAGATCGACTGGAGCGAGACCACCTGCACGCAATGGATGAATGCACTGAAGGTGCTTACCGACAAGGAGGGGAAGGCACAGATGCCCTACTTCATGGTGACACCCGAGTGGGATAAGAAAGACCTGAATGCCGTACTTGCCTCGTGGGCAGAACTGAAACACGACGCTATCCTCTACGCCAAGCAGCCCGCTGGAGCCGAGTGTGGAGGCGGTGACGACATACCCGAGCCCGTCGTGAAGGGTTATGTTGAGCCTAACACAGGCTTCTGGAAGAAAGCCATCGAGCTGCTCGACAACACAGAGAATTTGTTGAAGCAGGAGAACATGCTCACGGAGAAGGTGAAAAATGTCACCCAGCGTATGCGTGAGGAAGCCCAGTTCCTGCTAAACGTCAGCGAGAAGGAACTGGCAGGCAAAGAGCTCACCGACGAGGAATACGACCAGTTGAAGGTGATTGGTGCAACGTTTGAGAACATCTCGCTCGACCTTGTGCGTGGTGAAGACCAGTACCTGATGGGCTGGAGCGATGTGCAAGGAGCCGATAAGAAGGTAGCCCTCGTAGCTGACGTCTATACCGCCAATGCCGACAACAACCCGGCGAAGTCCATCCTCTTTGAGGCCGTCGGCGATGCTGATGAGATCTATGTCGTGGTAGAGATCGGTGGCTATCTGTATCTGACACGTGGTGCTGTATTCAGCTATCGTGAGTTCATCCAGTCCATCGATGAGCAGCGTCTGACGGATGAGGAGTGGCAGAAGCAGTTGGAGAAGAACGCCCGCAAGGGTGTGCCTGAGTGGATGACACCGCTGTTTGTGCCGCTGAACAAATTGCCTGAGGCGAATGAAGAGTTCTTCTATAGCTCTGGTTGCTAGGTTTGGACTCCTGGCTTTTGGCTTTTGGTTATTGGCTTTTGGCTCTGCGCAGACAGCTAATTGCCAACAGCTAATGGTCAACAGCCAACAACTCACCATCGTCCTCACTGGCGACATCCTACTCGACAGAGGGGTGCGCCGAGTGATAGAACAACACGGAGTCGGCCATCTGTTCTCGGATGGTATCGACTCTGTGTTTCAATCTGCACAGGTGGTGGTCGGCAACCTCGAGTGTCCTGCCACGAAGATCAAGGCGCCCGTTTTCAAGCGTTTCATCTTCAGAGGCGAACCCGAGTGGCTCGACACTCTGCGCCAGCACGGCATCACCCACCTGAACCTTGCCAACAACCACTCCATCGACCAGGGGCGCGATGGACTCATCGATACCAAGAACAATATCCTGGCGGCAGGAATGATACCCATTGGCGCAGGCGAGAATATGCAGGAGGCGGCAGAGCCAGTACTCTTGGCCTCAGAGCCTCGGAAGGTATGGTTCGTGCCTTCTCTGCGACTGGCACTCGAGAACTACGCCTATCTCACGGACAAGCCCTGCGTGAGTCAGGAACCGATGGACTCGCTGCTCTCACGCGTGTACCATCTTCGTCAGCAGGACTCCACAGCCGTTATCATTGTTTCCCTCCACTGGGGTGCAGAGCACAAACTGCAACCCGTACCCCGTCAGCGCCACGATGCCCACATGCTCATACTGGCTGGTGCCGATGTGCTTGTGTGCCACCATACCCACACCCTCCAGACCATCGAGGACTTCAGTGGCCATAAGATATACTACAGCATCGGCAACTTCATCTTCGACCAGTCCAAACCCCTGAACAGCGAGGCTTGTATGGTACGGCTGAAAGTGAGTCGCGACAGTCTCGACGTGGAAACCATCCCTGTGGAAATACGCCAATGTGTTCCACAGGTTAAGGTGAAAAGGTGAAAAGGTGAAAAAGTAAATAAAGTGTGAGTTATTTCGAAGAATTGTTGTACTTTTGCATCGTCTTTCGTAGAAACGAATGAAGAAAGTGCTCAAGTGGATGGGGATTGCGGTGTTGACGCCCGTCCTGCTTTTCATCATACTCGCCGCCCTACTCTATCTGCCGCCCGTCCAGAACTGGGTGGTTCAGAAGGTGACGGCCATTGCTTCAGAAAAGACGGGTATGGAGATCAGCATAGGCCACGTAAACTTAGAGTGGCCCTTGGATCTGGGCATTGATGACCTTCGAGTGCTTCATCCGAACGACTCCCTGCCGCAAGTAAAGGATACCATTGCCGACATCCGTAAGCTCGTGGTCGATGTCAAGCTGTTGCCTTTGTTAGAAAAGCGAGTAGTCATCGAGGAGCTATCGCTGCAACAATCCAAGATCAACACTAATGGTTTCATCAGCGACCTGCGTGTCAAAGGCGCATTCGACCAACTGTGGCTCTCTTCGAAAGGTATCGACCTCAGTAAGGAGATCGTCGAAGTAAACGGAGCCCGTCTCGCTGATGCCCATCTCGACATTGTCATGACTGACACGGCTGCCATCGACACCACAGAGAACAACCTGATGTGGAAGATCATTGCCGACAGCCTCAGTTTCACACGTAGCAGACTCACCCTCACACTGCCTAGCGACACCACGATGACAGATATCTGGTTCGGACAAGCCGTAGCCCGCAAGGCAAATATCGACCTCGGCACAGAGACCTATCAGATTGGAGGTCTCGACTGGAAGGACGGCAGTCTGAGTTATGCCCCCATGGCCCTGAGCGACATCAACCTCAGTGTCGACTCCATCAGATACTCACCCCAAGGCACCTCGCTCTTTGTACGACAATCAGCCATGCAACTGAGCTTGAATGGTGGTGAGGGCGTACAAATCACAGAGATGACAGGCGGTATCAGTCTCGACTCCACTTTCAGTCATGTACGTCTGCCGCTGATGTCGTTGAGGACTACCGACTCGAATATCATGGCCGAGGCCGATATGGACTTCAATGCCTTCGACGATCAGAACCCCGGCGTGATGAAACTGCGACTGTACGCCCAGTTAGGTAAGCAGGACATCTTTGCACTCTCAGGTAAACTACCACAAAAGTTCACGCAGCACTTCCCCAACCACCCGCTAATCATCAGAGGCTCTGTCGATGGCAATATGGACCATCTACAACTGACGGGCGTCGATATTGACTTGGCCACTGCCCTGCATACCACACTGAAGGGAACCATTGACCACGCGTCAGACCTCCGACGCCTAAAGGCTGACATCCAGGTGGATGCCAAAACCAAGCAATTGAACTTTATCACTGCCCTCATCGATCCTGAGATGAGCAACGTCGTCCGCATTCCCGACGGCATCACGCTCAACGGCCGTATCAAGGCCGACGGTACCAGATACGCGGCCGATCTCACGGCTAGCGAGGGAGGCGGCCGTATCAAACTGAATGGCACAGCCAATATCCCCCTCGATACCAAGAATAACTTTGCAATCGATCAGACATCTTACGACGCAGATGTAAGCATCCAGAAACTGAACATACACCACTTCCTGCCTAAGGACTCGATCTATGCGCTGACAGCCGACATCAAAGCCTCAGGCTATGGCCTGGACCTTCTGTCTGCCAAGAGTCGTCTGACTGCCAATGCCAAGATCCTGGCCCTGCAATACGGTCAGTGGAACCTTGACAATCTGACTGCCACCGTCAATGTGAAGGACGGTCGTGGGCAGGCCAGCATCACAGGCCATAACAACATCCTCGAAGGCAGCCTCGGCGCAGACCTGCTGCTCAATCCTCGTAAAATAGAAGGTACTATCAGCGGCGATTTCACTAAAGCCGACCTCTACCAGATGCGTCTCACAGACAGACCTTTAACCATTGGTACCCACGGCAGTCTGAAGATTGAGTCGGACATGAAACGGAATCATTATATCAGTGGACGCCTGAACGATGTCTATGTGAAAGATGCCCATAAGACCTATAGTCCTGGCGATGTGGATATCCAATTACGAACGAATCCCGATACTACCTACACCAGGGTACAGAGTGGCGACTTTATACTGAAGTTCGACACCAACAACGGCTATGAGCGGTTGCTGAGCCAGTTCTCGGTACTCACCGACTCCGTCATGGATCAGTTCAATAAGAAGGTCATCGACCAGCCCGCCATCAAACGGTTACTGCCCACGATGCGACTGCACCTGGAAAGCAAACGCGACAACCCCGTAGCCAACATGCTGAGAGCCATCGGCATTGACTTCAAAGAGATGAGCATCGATGTGAACACCTCGGCAGAGACGGGTATCAACGGCCAGAGCCATATCTACGCTCTGAATTACGACAGCATCCTCATCGACACCATCCGTCTGAACCTCACACAGAAAGGCGAGCGTCTGACCTATCAGGGACAGATACGTAACAATAAGCGTAATCCGCAGATGGTGTTCAATGCCCTTGTTGACGGTCATATCCATCAGCACGGTGCTTTGACAGGCCTGCGCTATTTCGACGATAAGGGGCGTATGGGTGTCAGGATTGGTGCAACGGCAGAGATGGAGACCGACGGTCTGCGTTTCAGACTCATGCCAGACCGTCCGACGCTGGGCTACAAAGAGTTCAACCTGAACAGCGACAACTACATCTTTATTACTAAGGATAAGAAGATACAGGCCAAAGTCGACCTCATCGCCGACGACCGTGCCGGCATGAAGATCTACACAGAGAATCAAGACTCCACGATGCTGCAGGACCTGACGGTATCGCTTAACCGCATTGATCTGGGCGAGTTGTCGTCGGTGATACCCTATATGCCACGCCTCACAGGTAAGTTGAACGGCGATTACCATATCCTGATGGATCAGGACGAGCACATCTCTGTTGCCTCCGATATGGGTATCCTAGGCATGACCTACGAGGGAGCTCCCATCGGCGACCTCAGCACGGAGATGGTATATCTGCAGAAAGAAGGCAACACCCATGCCGTCGAAGCCCGTCTAATGCTCAACGACGAGGAATTCGGTCTGTTGAAAGGCTCCTACTATAACGAGGGCAGCGGTCTGATCGATGCCACCTTCGACATCACACGGATGCCTCTCTCACTCGTCAACGGTTTCGTGCCTGACCAAATCGTGGGTCTCGACGGTTACGCCGAAGGCAGCATGACCATCCATGGCACCACGGCTCACCCGGATATCAATGGTGAACTCTACGTCGATTCCGCCCACCTCGTGAGCATCCCCTACGGAATCCGCATGCGCTTCGACAACGACCCCGTGCGTATCGTCGGCAGCAAACTGCTACTAGAGAACTTCGGACTCTACGCCTACAACGACGAACCCCTGAACATGATGGGCAGCATCGACTTCTCCAATACCGACAAAATTATGACCGACCTACGGATTCGGGCTCGTAACCTGCTGCTTATCAATGCCAAACAGGAAACCAAGTCCATCGCCTGGGGTAAGGCCTTCGTCAATTTCATGGCCCGCATACAAGGTCCGCTGGACGAGATGAGAATGCGAGGCAGACTCGACGTACTCGGTTCTACAGACATGACCTACCTCCTACTCGACTCTCCGCTCTCGACGGATAACCGTCTGGACGAACTGGTAAAATTCACCGACTTCAGCGACTCCACCCAGACCGTCATCACCCGTCCTGTACCCTCAGGACTGACCGTCGACCTGAATATCGACGTATCGCAGGGTGCCCACTTCGTCTGCAACCTCAATCCCGAGCAGACCAACTACGTAGACCTCACTGGCGGTGGCGATCTACGTATGAAGTACAACTCCGAGGGCATCAACCTGACAGGACGCTATACACTCTCTAATGGTGAGATGAAATATTCGCTGCCCGTCATCCCGTTGAAGACCTTCACCATCAAGGATGGCAGTTTTGTGGAATTCACAGGCGATCCCATGAATCCCAAGCTGAACATCACCGCCACAGAGCGCACCAAGGCCAGCGTGACCGATGAGAGCGGTGTGGGCCGTAATGTTGCTTTCGACTGTGGCGTGGTTATCACCAAAACTCTCAACGACATGGGACTGAAGTTCATCATCGAAGCTCCTGAGGATAACGGTATCAGCGGTGAGCTGAACTCCATGTCGGATGAAGAACGTGGCAAGATTGCCGTCACCATGCTCACCACAGGCATGTATCTGGCCGACGGCAACACCAACGGATTCTCGATGAACGCCGCCCTCAGTTCCTTCCTGCAGAGCGAGATCAATAATATTACCGGTTCTGCCCTGAAGACCCTCGACGTAAGCGTAGGCATCGACAACACCACCGATGCCAGCGGCTCTATGCACACCGATTACTCCTTTAAGTTTGCCAAGCGATTCCTCGACAACCGTCTGAAGATCGAGATTGGCGGACTGGTATCGTCGGGCGACAACAACGCCATGGGACAGAAGCAATCGTTCTTCGACAACGTGTCGATGGAATACCGTCTGAACCAGAACGCCACCCAGAACCTGAAGATATTCTACAAGCAGAATGTCTACGACTGGCTTGAGGGCTACAACAGCGAATATGGTGTGGGCTTTGTCTGGCGCCGTAAACTCGACAACTTCTGGGACATCTTCCGCTTCTGGCGCAACGATCAGCAGCCCCTGCCCTTCCGGCCCCGCCCCGAGGCCACAGCACCTCGCGACAGCGTAGAAGTGAAAAGGTGAATGGGTGAAAAGGTGAATAAGTGAAAAAGTGAATTAAAATATGAGAACAGTAATATCTAATAGTATATGGCAGAAGGTGAAAGCGCAGATTCTTTCACCCTTTCACCTTTTCACCCTTTCACCCTTTCACCTTTTCACCCTTTCACTTTTCCTCGTTTCTTGTTCGATGACGAAGAACATCCCTGAGGATGACCAGTTGTTTACTGGTCTGACGAAGATCGTCTATGAGGATGAGCCGAAAGACAACCCCTACGAAGACCATCTCGCCATGACGAAGGAAGAACTCGAGGCAGCCCTGGCCACCACCCCTAACGGCTCGCTCTTCGGCAGCAGTTACTACCATAGTCCCTGGTCATGGCGTCTTTGGGTCTACAACACCTATGCCCATAAGGATTCTAAGTTCGCACGTTGGATGACAAAGTCCTTCGGCCGTGCCCCCGTGCTGATGAGTCAGGTGAACCCTGCCCTACGTGCCTCCGTGGCTCGTTCTGTACTCCAGAGCAAAGGTTATTTCCGTGGCGACGTGACCTATGAGGCCGTCACCCAGAAGAATCCCAAGAAGTGCAAGATCGGCTACACCATCCGTCTCGACACCCTCTTCACCCTCGACAGCGTGGCCTACGTCAACTTCCCCGAAAAGTTGCAGGCTTTGATCGATTCCACTCGCGACGAGTCGCTCATCAAGTCGGGCAAGCCCTTCAGCGTGTCGGCTCTCGATGGTGAGCGCAGCCGTGTCAGCAACCTGTTCCGCAACAACGGCTACTATTATTACAACAGCAACTACGCCTCCTACCTCGCCGACACATTCCAAGTGGCCGGAAAGTCACAGTTGCGTTTCCAGATGGTCGATGGTCTGCCCTCGGAAGCCCTCCACAAATGGTACATCGGCGACATCGCTGTTCAGTTCCGCAAGAACATGCGCGAACAACTCACCGACAGCGTCCACCGTCGCCATCTGACCATCCGTTTCAACGGCAAGAATCCCCCTATCCGTCCGAACACCATTCTGAAAAACCTCCGTCTGCGTCCGCGCCAGGAGTTCAGTTACGACAACTACCTCGAGTCGGCCAGCAAGATCAACGCCACAGGTGTCTTCTCCTCCACCGATTTCCAGTTCACACCTCGCCAGGACACCGACACCCTCGACCTGCTTCTGAACTGCGTGTTCGAAAAGCCTTACGACTTCTACATCGAGACCAACGTCATCGGACGTACCAGTGGCCGTTACGGTCCTGAGGCGAAGATCGGTTTCACCCGCCGTAACCTCTTCCGTGGTGGGGAAAAACTCGACATCAACCTCCACGGCTCTTACGAGTGGCAGCATGGCGGAGGCCGTAACTCATCAACCTACCAGTATGGTGCCGATATCTCCATCGAGTTCCCGCGCATCATCGCTCCCTTCTACAATAGCGACCGAGTGCGACGCGACAAGAACGGCCGTCCCATACGCCGTCGCAGACCCTACGCCGCACCTACCACCCTGGCGAAACTGTCTACCGATATCGTGCGGCGCCCGGAATACTATAAGATGCATGTGGTCAGTGGCGAGTGGACCTACCGCTGGCAACCCACCGCCACGCGGCGCCATGAGTTCTCGCCCCTGACGGTGAAATACCAGTTCAAGAATACCACTACCGAGAAATACGACTCGGTGATAGAGAATAATATGTATATCGCAGTCTCGATGATGGACTACTTCATCCCCAAGATGCGCTATACCTACACCTACACCAGTCCTTCCACCCTGCGCAACCCCATCCGCTGGGAAACAACCATCGAGGAGAGTGGTGCCATCACCTCGCTCATCGACCTCGCCCGTGGCAAGTCGTTCAACGAGAAATACAAAACCCTCTTCAAGGCTCCCTATGCGCAGTTCGTTAAGGTCGAGACCGACCTGACAAAGACCTGGTCGTTGGGGGTCTCATCGAAACTCGTGGGTCACCTCAATGCCGGATACATCTATAATTATGGCAACTGTGACGACGCCCCATTCACCGAACTCTTCTATGTCGGCGGTGCCAACAGCATCAGAGCCTTCCTGATGCGCGACATCGGCCCTGGCCGACTGCCGAGTTTCAACGGCCAGTACCGCCAGGCCAGTTATGCTTTGCGTAATGGCGACTTCAAGTTGGTGGCCAACCTCGAATACCGTGCTCCGCTGTTCGGCAACCTCGAGGGAGCCCTTTTCCTCGATGCCGGAAACGTGTGGCGCATAGGCTTTGCCGATCTCATGGACAAATCCGAATATGGCTCGGATGAAGACTATGAAAGAGATAAGCGATACTACGAGTGCATGGACTTCAAAGCCTCCGAGTTCCTCAACGACATCGCCTTGGGCACGGGTATCGGTCTGCGCTACAACCTGGGATTCCTCGTGGTGCGCTTCGACTGGGGCTTAGCCCTCCACTTCCCCTACGACACTGGCAAGTCGGGCTACTTCAACATCGCCCGTTTCAAGGATGCCCACACCTTCCATTTCGCCATCGGATATCCGTTCTAAGAAGTGAAAAACGTTAAAAAACAACAAGGCGGTAGCAAATTCTTCACTCTTCACTCTTCACTCTTCACTATATTTTGTATCTTTGCAGCCAAATTGAAAATTAACACTAAAATAACAGCAATATGAAACCAACGTTATTTCTGCTTGCAGCAGGCATGGGCAGCCGCTATGGCGGTCTGAAACAGCTCGACGGTCTGGGCCCCAACGGAGAGACCATTATGGACTATAGTATCTACGATGCCATCCAGGCCGGCTTCGGCAAGATTGTCTGGGTGATCCGCAAGGATTTCGAGGAGCAGTTCCGTACCCAGATCCTCTCTAAGTACGAGGGCCATATTCCCTGCGAGCTCTGTTTCCAGGGTCTCGACGCCCTGCCCGAGGGCTTCAGCGTTCCCGAGGGTCGTCAGAAGCCGTGGGGCACGAACCACGCCGTACTCATGGGTAAGGATGTAATCAAAGAGCCCTTCTGCGTCATCAACTGCGACGACTTCTACAACCGCGATGCGTTCATGGTGATCGGCAAGTACCTGAGCAGTCTGCCCGAGGGGGCCAAGAACACGTATGCCATGGTAGGTTTCCGTGTAGGCAACACCCTGTCGGAGAACGGCACCGTGGCCCGTGGCATCTGCTCGAAGAACGAGAAGAACCATCTGACCACCGTTGTCGAACGTACGGAGATTGTGCGCTGCGCTGCCGACGGTTCGAATGCCGGTGCTGCCTCAGAGCCTATCCGCTATAAGGACGAAGAGGGCAAGTGGGTGGTTGTCGACGACAACACGCCCGTCTCTATGAACATGTGGGGCTTCACCCCCGACTACTTCGACTACTCTGAGGAAGAGTTCAAGGTATTCCTCAGCGATCCGAAGAACATGGAGAACCTGAAGGCCGAGTTCTTTATCCCGCTGATGGTCAACAAGCTCATCAACGACGGCACCGCTACCGTCGAGGTGCTCGACACCACCTCCAAGTGGTTCGGCGTGACCTATGCCGCCGACCGTGAGTCGACCGTTGCCCGCATTCAGAAGCTCGTCGATGAGGGCGTGTATCCGAATAAATTATTTTAATGGACATATCCGTTCTGAACGAAGCGCAGCTCAGTCAGCTTGACCAGCTGATAGCCACCGCCGACAATATCCTCATCACCTGCCACAAGAGTCCCGACGGCGACGCCATCGGCTCTTGTCTTGGCTGGGCGGAATACCTGCGGTCGCGTGGTAAGGAGCCCACCGTCA
>Ga0310696_10002785_pt1 | contig 22546 bp, 14 predicted proteins | sample AusTroGonzalo_MG_4_FD_203885 | JGI IMG/M metagenome (GOLD analysis project Ga0310696, IMG submission 203885) | Bovine rumen microbial communities from tropical cattle in Woodstock, Queensland, Australia - Gonzalo_02 (v2) (version 2) | ecosystem: Host-associated > Mammals > Digestive system >...
AGACCATGACTGTTGAAGTGGCTGACGCTATAACAAAAACAGCTCATATCAGCTGGACAGTGCCTACAGAATCAATGTCAGGCGACCCTCTCACAACAATTCAGCGTATTGTTCTGAAACGTAACGGCGTCGCAATTCAGACTTACAACAACCCACAACCGGGCGATGTGGTCGCTTATGATGACAACGTCAATGAATATGGCGCATACGAATATTCAATCGTCGGTGTAAACAATGATTACGAAGGTGCAGTGTTCTCACAAAGCGTTATCTTAGGACCAAGCTGCACATGGAAATTCGTCTGCCAGACCACAAGCTTCCAAGGGTGGAATGATGGTAAAGTCCAGGTCATCGGTGGCAACGGTACAATCTTCAAAGAGATAACAATGACATCATCATCGCCATTGAGCGAGAAAGTGGTGTTCCCAGAAGGTGCCTTCTCTTTGAAATGGGTTGCTCCGTCAACAGCAGTGTCATCATTGACAATCACTTTGAAGAACTCGGCAAATCAGACAGCTTACACATTTACAGGTTCTTCATCACAGCTTAACGGTACTATTTTCTCAGGCAACAACGACTGCCCGAACTGCACTGCACCTACAGGATTTACAGGTGAATTCACATATCAGGATGGCGTGAGCGGCACACTTCTTTCATGGAACTGCGACTATGCTCCTACAAAATTCAAAATCTACAGAAGCAACGACGGTGAAGCTTATGAAGAGATCGGAAATGTTGACGGCTCTGTCAATGAGTATTTCGACGGCATCGCCAATGGCACATATTATTATAAGGTGACAGCTTACAGCTCGGCATGTGAGTCAAATCCTGCTTTGACATCAGATGACACTGATTATGTGGTGGTTACAGTGGCGGCAGTTGCTGAAAACTCAATCAATGCAAAGATTTATCCTAACCCAACGACAGGCAACCTCAAGATTCAGGCTGACGCTTTGAACTCAGTGGCAGTGTATAACCTTGTCGGTCAAAAGGTTTACGAGGAAAATATTAATGGCGATGAATGCGTTATTGATATGAAAGAATTCGGATGCGGCATCTATATGGTCAGAATCCAGGCTGCAAACGGCTCGACAACACAGAAAATATCAGTAATTGAATAAGAAAATAACAAAAACAAATTATTAATTTAACTTTAATCACAATGAAAAAATTATTATCATTAGTAATCGCTGTGGTTCTCGGCATTGGAAAAATGGTCGCGAATCCGGTTGATGTGACTACAGCTAAGTCGTTGGGACAGATGTTTGTCCAGGCGAATTTTGAGAAGACAACAAGAACTGATCTTCAGCTTTATTACACGGTGACATCAGACAATGGTGAGCCATGTGTCTACGTTTTCAACCTCGGTAACGAAGGTTTCGTGATGGTGGCTGCATCTGACAACGTACGTCCTATCCTCGCTTATTCAGAGAATGGCCCATTCGATGCAACCAACCCATACAACGGTGCTATGTTCATGCTCGAGACTTACAAAAACAGTATCAGCTATGCTATCGAGAAAAACATTAACGCTACTCCAGAGATCGCTGGTCAGTGGGAGTCACTGCGTAACTGCGGTAAGTTGAGCAACAAGAAAGCTCATACTGTTGGACCACTCGTTCAGACCAAGTGGAATCAGAACAGCCCATACAACCTCTATGCACCTACTGCTTCAGGCGGTCCTGGCGGACGTTGCTATGCAGGTTGTGTCGCAACAGCTATGAGCCAGGTTATGAAATACTGGGATCATCCGGCACAGGGTACAGGCAGCCACACATATTACTGCCCAGGCTACGGTCAGCAATCAGCAAACTTTGGCGCTACCACATATCATTGGGAGCTTATGCCAAAATCATTGAGCGGCGCAACACAGGCACAGATCGAAGCTGTCGCAACACTTATGTATCACTGCGGCGTTGCAGTTGATATGGGCTTCGCTCCAGACGGCAGCGGTGCATACTCACAGGATGTCCCAGCTGCTATGGCAAACTATTTCGATTATAACTATTGTGTCCAGAAACAGAGAAGCTCATACTCACTCGCTAACTGGATTAACTTGCTGAAAGCTGAGTTCGACCTCGGTCGTCCAGTTTATTATTCAGGACATAGCAGTGAAGGCGGTCATGCTTTCGTTGCTGACGGTTATAACGAAGATGACTTTATCAGCTTCAACTTCGGATGGAGCGGCTCTGACGATGACTGGTATGCAGTTGACGCTATCGATTACACCCAGGGCGCAGCAGCTATCTTCAACTATGTTCCAACAGCTGTTTATCAGAACACAGTGCAGGCTCCAACCAACGTTACAGCAACAAAGGCTGGTGAGTTGGCACAGCAGGCAACAATTACTTGGACCAACCCAACCAAGACCATGAACAACCAGACTGTCTCATCTCTCGACCAGATGGTTGTGACAAGAGAAAACAAAGTTATCTACATAGCTGATAACCCAACTCCAGGTGCAAGCATGAGCTTCGTTGATGAGAATGTCCCTTGCTACAGCACATTCGAATATAGAGTGTACGCAGTGAAAAACGGCGTGAACGGCGCTTACGGTGCAGCTTCAGAGTCATTCGGTCCAACTTGCGATTGGAAGATCGTGGCAACAACAACAAATATGCAAGGCTGGAAGAGCGGCTACCTCATCGCATACGATGGAGCAGGCCGTGAAATCGACAGATTCACCATGACAAGCAACAACCCAGCAACTTACAACATGCCTATCACAATCGGTAGAGTTTCATTTGCATGGAAAGCCGGTTCTGAAAGCGTGTCACTCACATTCAAGATCAAAGATTCTACCGGAACAGTCGTTTATGAATACAGCGGTAACGCAAGCGATATTCCAGAGGGTGTGCTTTATTCAGGTAACAACGGCTGCGGCAACGCTGCACCAACAAGTGTCCCAACCAATTTGCATGCTACAAAAGATGGCGACAATATCGTTCTGACATGGGACGGCACAGCAAAGTCAAACTACGGATTCAACATCTATCGCGACGGTCTCCTCTGCGAACTTGCACATACAAACGAATACATTGACGAGGCTCCTTCAATCGGCGGTCACTGCTATATGGTCAGTGTGTTGGGCGACGGCGGTGAGTCAGAATTGTCGAATGAGGTCTGCGCAACAGCAGGCGAAGGCTGCGACGCTGCACGTAACGAATGGTACTACATGGGTACAAACGGCAAACCTGTCATCACATGGGATCTCCCAGAAGAAACAGAAGGCTTGAGCGCATTCTTTATCTATAGAAAGATCAATGACGGCGAATATGAACGCGCAAAGATCGTTGGTGCTAACAAGACCGAGTATAAAGAGACAAAAGCTCTTGAAAACGGTAATTGGTACTACTACAGAGTGGTCGCTTTCTATCAGGATATCGACTGCTATTCAGCTCCTGCAAAATGCACCTACGGCAATGAGTATTATGTGAAGATTTACTACTCACCAGAGGGTGTTGACGAGACTATGACACAGTCTGTTGAGGTGTATCCAAACCCTGCAAAAGACGTCCTCACAGTGAAGGCTGAAAACCTCAGCAGCGTGGTGGTTTACAACTCATTAGGTCAGAAAGTGTTCGCTCAGGAACTCGACGCTAACGAGACAACAATCAATATGAATGATTTTGAAGCAGGAATCTACATGGTTCGCATCGTTGCTAACGGCAATGAGGTGACACGCAAGATTTCGGTTGTCAAATAGTTAACATAAACTTGAAAAATGAAAGAGCGCGAAGCGACGACAAAATTGCTGAGCGCTCTTTTGATTTAAAATAATTAACCATGAAAAAATTATTATTGATAATTGCAGCTATATTTACTCTCAATGCTGTTGTTGCTAACCCTGTTGATGTCAACGAGGCGAAAGCCTTGGGACAGAAATTTGTGGGTTCCGATTTGACACTGGTCTACACGGCCATGTCTAACAGAGGTGAGTCGTGTTACTATGTCTTTAATGGCGAATCAGGCTTTATCATCATGTCGGCTGACGATTTCTATCGTCCTATCATCGGATATTCCGAAAACGGTAAGTTTGATGTTAATAACGTGCCTCCGGCGTTGCAGTATTATCTCGATGGCATCGTCTCGGCGCGTTCAGTAAACAGGACGTCGAGAAATGCAGCGGCTCCTGACGTCGCCGCTGACTGGAGAATGCTTGAAAAGACAGGTCGTCTAGTTTCACGACACGGCGGTAAAGGTGTCGACTATCTCGTTCAGACACAATGGGACCAGAGCTATCCTTATAACTATTACTGTCCGGAAGATCCTGCCGGCTCTCATGGTCATACCTATGTGGGCTGTCTGGCTACCGCTATGGCACAGCTGGTGGCATTCTGGAAATATCCTGAGCATGGAAACGGCAGCCATTGCTATTATCATCAGGATTATGGACAGATCTGTGCCGACTTCGAAAACACATATTACGACTGGGATAATATTGCCAATTCTATCAATGAACACTCTCCGATAGAGAATATTCAGGCCGTGGCTTTGATAAGCTTCCACTGTGGTGTCACCATCGACATGGGCTATGGCCCTGACGGCAGCGGCGGCGGCTCAGCTGGTATCCCGGATGCAATGCATACATATTTTAGTTTTAGCGATGCTAACGTCCAGTACCGACGCGATGACTTCCAGACAAATATCTGGAAGAGCATGGTGCGCGAGCAGTTCGACATGGGATGGCCGATGTATTACGGAGGTTGCGAAGATGACGGATGCCATGCCTTCGTCTGCGACGGCTATGACGACTACGACATGTTCCATTTCAACCTCGGTTGGGGCGGCAGCTCCGACGGATGGTATCTAATAGATGACGCTCCTTATACTCATCCAGCTGACGCTATGTTCAATTTCGTGCCTCAGGTGATTTACGACGCTACTCCAGGTGCCCCGACAAACCTTGTGGTGACACCGGAATCTGACACTTCATTCGAGGCGACACTGACATGGACCAACCCTACGACATACCTCGACGGCTCATCAATGACCGACATCGAGAAAATCGTTGTCATGCGTAACAGCAAGGTCTGCCACGAGATCACTGAAGGCATAGTGGCAGGTCAACAGATGACAATTACCGACCGTGTGCCATATTATGACAGCTATGAATATAAGGTGTTTGCAGTCAGCGGTGGACGCAACGGCAAGCAGGCAATCTTGCAAAACGTATCTTTTGGTCCGACATGTGACTGGAAAGTCGTGATGACAACAACAGATTATCACGGATGGCAGGGTAACTATATTTCGCTTTACAATATGGCAAATACCGAGATTGCTCAGTTTACACTGACATCATCGGCACCTCAGGCAGTCCATGTTGATGCACCGGTAGGACGCATTAAATTCAGCTGGGTCTCGTCAAACGACACTATCGATGATTTGACAATAACAATTAAAGATGCTCAGAATAATAGCGTTTTCTCGTTCTCTGGCTCTTCAGCCGAGTTGACAGATGGAGTGTTCTTTGAGGCGAACAACGGCTGCGGCAACTCTGGAGTGTGCGATGCTCCAACCAATATTGAAGGCCTTGCTGACGATGAGGATGTCATTATCGAATGGGATGGCTCACTGACAGGCGCATATGCATTCTGCATCTATCGTGATGATGTTATCTATAAAATGGTTACAGATAACTCTCAGCCTTATGTCGATGATGAGACAGATGGCAGAGGACACTGCTACACCGTGAGCGTTCTTTGCGAAAACGGCGAGTCGGAAATATCTGACATGACCTGTGTCAGCGTAGGAGACGCTTGTAATCCTGCAAGAAATATCTGGTATTATAAACAAGACAACGGCAGACCTGTCATCACTTGGGATGCTCCTGAAAACGCCGAAAATCTCAGCGCATATTTTGTCTTCAGAAAATGCGATAAAAACGGTGAATATCAGAGAATTAAGATTATATCTCCAACGAAGCACGAATATAAGGAGAATGTTCCTCTCGAAATGGGACACTGGTATTATTATAAGGTGTTGGCTTTCTATCAGGACATCGACTGCTATTCGATTCCGGCTCAGTCGCGTTATAACAACGAATATTTCGTTAAGATTTATAATTCTCCAGAAGGTGTCGAGGAAAACGAGATGCAGGAGGTGATGGTTTATCCGAATCCGGCCAAGGATTTGTTGACAATCAAAGCGGAAAACATCAACGAGGTGGATGTCTATAATGCTATCGGACAGAAAGTTTATTCGCAGACTGTCAATGCCTCGGAAGCTTTAATAAATCTTGACGGTTTCGATTCGGGTATTTATCTGGTCCGCTTGGTTGCAGGTGGAAACGAAATAATACGAAAGGTTTCGATTCAGAAATAAAAAAAGGAGCGAGAGCTCCTTTTTTTTATTTCTTGCGTTCCCAAGTCTCAAACCTGTAACTGCAGTCAATCTGCGGGTCGTCGTCGATGACTTTCAAGTCGACCAATTCCCAGTTTTTGAAGTTTATGATAGGGAAGAAGGTGTCGGCTTCAAAATCTTTTTCAATCATCGTGAGATAGAGCCTGTCAGCCATCGGCATAAACTGCTCATAAATCATGCCTCCGCCGATGATGAAGACTTCTTCTTCGTCATACACCATTTTTACAGCGTCAAGGATAGAGTTTGCCAACTCAAAACCTTCCGGCGCTTCATGCAGATGACTTGAAATGATGATGTTACGGCGTTTCGGAAGAGGTTTTCTGCCAGGCAGCGATGCATAGGTGTTATAACCCATAATCACCGAATGTCCCGATGTAATCTCTTTGAAATGTTTCAAATCGTTCGACAGATGCCAAATCAGGTCGCCGCCTTTGCCGATGGCACGGTTGGTAGCCATAGCCACGATTATCGAGATTTTTGTTTTCATATAGAGACCTCCGCCTTTATTGCGTCGTAAGGATTATAGTTTTCCAACGTGAAATCTTCGTATTTGAAGTCGAACAGACTTTTTATTTCAGGATTCAGTTTCATCGTTGGAAGCGGTCGCGGCTCGCGTGAGAGCTGCAGTTTCACCTGCTCGATGTGGTTGTTGTAGATATGCACATCGCCGAAAGTATGTACGAAATCACCCGGTTCGAGTCCGCACACCTGCGCCATCATCATCGTGAGCAACGAATACGAGGCGATGTTGAACGGAACACCGAGAAAGACATCGGCTGAGCGTTGGTAGAGCTGGCACGAGAGCTTGTTGTTTGCCACGTAAAACTGGAAGAAAGCATGGCATGGTGGCAACGCCGCCTTACCTGCAGCCACGTTTTTGGCGAAGTCTTTCTCATGCTCATCGGGCAACACGCTCGGGTTCCATGCTGTGACGATATGACGGCGGCTGTTCGGGTTGCTCTTTATGCTGTCGATGACCTGCTGAATCTGGTCGATGCCCTCGTTGTTCCAGTTGCGCCACTGTGCGCCGTAAACAGGACCGAGGTCGCCGTCGGCGTTAGCCCACTCATCCCAGATGCTCACCTTGTGGTCGTGCAGATATTTTATGTTTGTGTCGCCGGCGATGAGCCATAACAACTCATAAATTATCGACTTCAGGTGAACCTTTTTTGTGGTGACGAGCGGAAATCCTTCTGAAAGGTTGAACCTCATCTGATGCCCGAAAATGCTGATTGTTCCGGTGCCTGTGCGGTCGCCTTTCTGAACGCCTTCGTCAAGGATTCTTTGAAGCAGGTCTAAATATTGTCTCATTATTTGATGTCTTCTGGGTTATGTTTGTATTTGAAAACGATGGCAAACACCACTGCGACAACTAATGCGTAGGCAGCAAACACAAACCATGCGCTTTGCCAGCCGCTGGCGACCATCTCAGGGGTGGCACCAGCTGCATGCGGATTGTTAACGAAGTGGTTTACAATGGCTTGAGCGCTCAGTGTTCCAATTGTAGCACCGATGCCGTTTGTCATCAGGAAGAAAAGTCCTTGTGCCGATGAGCGTATGCCCTGGTCAGTCTCCTTATCCACAAACAGTGAGCCGCTGATGTTGAAGAAATCGAAAGCCACGCCGTAGACAATGCATGATAAAACGAAGAGCCACACGCCGCCGCCAGGGTTGCCGAGGCCGAAGAAGGCGAAACGAAGCACCCAAGCGAACATAGCTATGAGCATCACTTTCTTAATGCCATATCTGCGTAAGAAGAATGGAATCAATAATATACAGAGGGTTTCAGAAACCTGCGACAACGAGATAAGGATGTTGGCATGCTGTACTCCGAATGTTCCTGCATATTTCTCAATGTGACCAAAGCTGGTGATGTATGGGTTGGCGAAGCCGTTGGTAATCTGCAACGACACGCCGAGAAGCATCGAGAAGATAAAGAAATAAGCCATCCTCTTGTCTTTAAACAAAGCAAAGGCGCGAAGTCCGAGTTTGTCGACAAATGATGTGTTGTCTGCTTTGTTGAGAGGGCATGCCGGCAATGTGAATGAATACAGTCCAAGCACTAATCCTATGCAGCCGCTCACCGCGAACTGCGCCGCTGTAGGCTGGAATCCGAGCAAGTCGACAATCCACATGGTGCAGATGAAACCGATGGTGCCAAACACACGAATAGGAGGGAAGGCCTTCACGGTATCAAGTCCCGCTTTGTCCAATGCGTTGTAAGCCACAGAGTTGGAGATGGCTAATGTCGGCATGTAGAACGCTACAGCTATCGAATACAGAGTGAATAACGGTCCGAATTGTACCGCGTCGCCCATCGTGAGACCATAGTATGACGCTCCAAGCATGGCTGCTCCTGAGATGAGATGGCAGAGACCTAATGTTTTCTGTGCCGGAATCCATCTGTCGGCGATGATGCCGACGAGAGCTGGCATGAAAATGGACACAATGCCCTGAATTGAATAGAAAATACCGATATGAGAAGCCAGTCCGTGGCAGTGGAGATAGGTTCCCATACATGTCAGATAAGCTCCCCACACTGCAAACTGCAGGAAGTTCATCACGATTAAACGAAACTTGATACCTTTCATGTGTTTATTAATTATAGGTGTACATTGCAGGCAAAATTACAAAAAAATCATTGATGATTTGAGCAAAAAATATTTTTTAACAAAATTAAATTTTTTTCTTTGATAAGAAAAATATTATTCGGAACTTTGCAGATTGAAAATTTCTGAAAAAAAGAAAGAGTAGTAAATATAATTATTAATCAAAATTTTTTGCGTATGAATTGGGTAATTTATTTGGTTCTCGCAGCGTCAATTTTGGCTTTGTCATTCGCTTTTTATTTCTATAAAAGCATGATGAAGTGTGACGAGGGAACAGATTTGATGAAGAAGATCGCTTCGCACGTCAGAAGAGGTGCTATGGCGTATCTCAAACAACAGTACAAAGTCGTCATCATCGTGTTTATAGTGTTGGCGGTGTTGTTTTTTGTGATGAGCCTGTTCGACTTACAGAATGGCTGGGTATGGTTCGCATTCCTCACCGGCGGTTTCTTCTCGGGCTTGGCAGGATTCTTCGGAATGAAGACTGCTACCTATGCTTCAGCACGTACAGCCAACGCAGCTCGTAACTCATTGAACAGCGGTCTGCAGGTCGCTTTCCGTTCGGGCGCCGTCATGGGTCTCGTGGTCGTCGGCCTCGCACTCCTCGACGTGTCGGTTTGGTTCATCGTTCTTGATCATTTCATCGGTGTTGAGAATCACTTGGTTATCATCACAACAACGATGTTGACATTCGGTATGGGTGCTTCAACACAGGCATTGTTCGCCCGTGTCGGTGGCGGTATCTACACCAAAGCCGCTGACGTCGGTGCTGACCTCGTCGGTAAGACAGAATACAACATCCCTGAGGACGACCCTCGTAACCCTGCAACAATCGCTGACAACGTCGGTGATAACGTCGGTGACGTCGCCGGTATGGGTGCTGACCTTTATGAGTCGTATGCAGGTTCAATCCTTGCAACAATGGCACTCGGCGCATCAGCTTTCGCTACATCAGCAATTGAAGGCATGCAGCTCAAGGCTGTGTTCGCTCCAATGCTCATCGCAGCAGCAGGCGTCCTCCTTTCATTAATTGGTATCTTCATGGTCCGCACAAAAGAAGGCGCAGGCATGAAACAGCTTCTCGGCGCTTTGAGCCGCGGTACCAACACTGCAGCAATCCTCATCGCAGCAGCCACATTCTGCATCATGTACTTGCTCTTCGGAAAAGAGACAGCAACACCTAACATGTGGTGGCAGGTGTCACTCTCAGTGGTCGTAGGACTTCTGGCAGGTGTTATCATCGGAAAAGCTACAGAATACTACACATCACAGAGCTACAGACCAACACAGAAGGTCGCTGAAAGCTCAAAGACAGGTCCTGCAACAGTTATCATCTCAGGTCTCGGACTCGGTATGCTCTCAACAGCTATCCCGGTTGTTACTGTAGGCTTCGCTATCGTTTTGGCTTACCTCTGCGCTAACGGATTCCATATCGCATTTACAGCTCAGAACCTTTCAATGGGTCTCTACGGCATCGGTATCGCCGCTGTCGGTATGCTCTCAACACTCGGTATCACCCTCGCAACCGACGCTTACGGTCCTATCGCCGACAACGCCGGTGGTAACGCTGAGATGAGCGGTCTCGACCCAGAAGTCCGTCAGCGTACTGACGCTCTCGACGCTCTTGGAAACACCACAGCAGCAACAGGTAAAGGCTTCGCTATCGGTTCAGCAGCTTTGACAGCTCTCGCACTTTTGGCATCATATGTCGAGGAAATCAAACTCGCACTCATCCGTGTGGGTCAAGACCTTCCTAATGGCGTGGAATCAGCAAAGGCAACATTGGTTGACTTCATGGAAGCTTACAACGTCAACCTGATGAACCCTGTCGTTTTGGTCGGTGTGTTCATCGGTGCTATGATGGCGTTTGTGTTCTGCGGCATGACAATGAACGCCGTGGGTCGCGCTGCACAGAAGATGGTTGAAGAGGTTCGTCGTCAGTTCAGCACGATAGCCGGTATCCTTGAAGGCAAGGCAGAACCTGACTACGAACGCTGCGTTGCTATCTCAACAAAGGGCGCACAGCAAGAGATGCTCGTTCCTTCAATCCTCGCTATCCTCGTGCCTATCCTCACAGGCTTGATCCTCGGTGTTCCGGGTGTCCTCGGTCTGTTGATCGGCGGCCTTGCAACAGGCTTCGTTTTGGCAGTGTTCATGGCTAACTCAGGCGGTGCTTGGGATAACGCCAAGAAATACGTCGAAGAAGGTAACTTCGGAGGCAAAGGCTCTGAAAACCATAAGGCTACAGTGGTTGGCGACACCGTCGGTGACCCATTCAAAGACACATCAGGCCCATCATTGAACATCCTCATCAAGTTGATGTCGATGGTATCAATCGTGATGGCTGGCTTGACAGTGACTTGCCACTTGCTGTAATAATTGCATTATAAATGATATCGTAGGGACGTGGCACGCCACGTCCCTACATTTTTTTTATTTTTTATTGTATTTTAATTTTTTTTGTATATTTGCAAGTTTGAAAACGAGTTTAATTTACGAAAAATATTGAAAATGGAGAATATCAAGCGAGTTTTTGATCTCTTGCCTCATTATAAGGAGAAATTTCCAGACCAGAAAGTGGTGTTTGCAAGCAAGGTCAATGGACAATGGCGCGAATACAGTATCGATGAGTATATCGAACAAACCAATATTATCAGTGGAGCTCTTATAGAACTCGGCATCCAGAAACAGGATAAAATCGCTGTCATCAGCAACAACCGTCCGGAATGGAACATCCTCGACATGGCCATCACCCAGGTAGGAGCCGTCATGGTGCCTATCTACCCGACAATCAGCGAGGCGGATTATAAGATAATCCTCAACAACTGCGAGGCTAAGATTTGTATCCTTGAAGGTGTTGCAGTGATGAACAAGATTGAGTCTATCTGGCCTGAGACTCCTACACTGAAAGAGATTTACACCTTCATCGACAGAGGAAAATACGGTTATTTCGACACTTTGCTCGAGTTGGGCCGTCAGCATCCGCATACCGAAGAAATCGAGAAACGCAAGGCTGAAGTCGACGAGATGGACTGCGCTACAATCATCTACACGTCAGGAACAACAGGAGTGCCGAAGGGCGTTATGCTCTCGCACCGTAACCTGATGTGCCAGTGGAAAAACGTGCAGCATTCAGTGTCAGAATGGTCGAACAAGGCGTTTAGCTTCCTTCCTATTTGCCACGCCTACGAACGCGCATTGAGCTACGTATATCAATATCGCGGAATGTCGGTGTATTATGCCGAAAGCATTGCCACATTGGGCGAGAACCTGCTGGAACTCCGTCCTACGATGATGTGCGCTGTGCCTCGCGTGTTGGAAAAAGTTTACGACAAGATCTACGACTCTGGCAGAAGCATGAAAGGCATCTCAAAGATGGTTTTCTACTGGGCAATGCGTGTATCAGAACATTACAAGGTGTTTGACCGTAGCTGGTTATACAACCTGAAGTTAAAGATTGCCAAGAAGTTGGTTTACGATAAGATTTGTCAGAAAGTCGGTATCGACCATATCGATGTCATCGTTTCAGGAGCTGCGGCAATTCCAAAGAAAGTGTGCCGTTTCTTCAATGCTTTGGGCATCACTATCTTCGAAGGTTATGGTCTTACTGAGACATCTCCTGTCATCGCCGTTTCAACCAGAAACAAATACGGTCGTGAGGTAGGTTATGTCGGTGAACCTCTCCCTGGTGTTGAAGTGAAGCTTACCGACGATAACGAGATTATCTGCCGCGGCCACAATGTGATGATGGGTTATTACAAACAGCCTGAACTGACAGCCGAAGTCATCGACAAAGACGGCTGGTTCCACACTGGCGACCTCGGAAGTTTCAACGAACATGGACTTCTCAAAATCACAGGTAGAAAAAAGAATATCTTCAAGACTTCATTCGGAAAATATATCAATCCTGATTTCATCGAGAGTAAGTTTATCTTGTCAGGATTTATTGAGCAAATCGTGGTGCTTGGCGAGAACCAGAAATATGCGGCGGCACTCATCCGTCCTGACTTCGTTTTCTTGAAGGAATGGTGCAAACGCCATAATATTCCTTACACCACCAACGAAGAGATGATTAAGAATGAAGAGGTCTTCAAACGTTACGGCAAAGAAGTGAAGAAACTCAACCACGACCTCGGCGATGTCGAGAAAATCAAGAAGTTCGCTTTGGTAGCCGACGAGTGGTCTATCGCTACAGGCATCGTCACCCCGACATTGAAAGTCAAGAGAAACGTGGTGATGCGCCGTTATGCAGATTTGATTGAGACTTTGTTTAAATAATTTTTGTTTTTGTTATGGAAGTTAAGAGAGTTTTTGACTTACTGGCTCATTATAAGGAAAAATTTCCCGACCAGAAAGTCGCTTTAGCTGGAAAAGAGAACGGACAATGGCGTGAATACAGCATCGATGAGTATATCGAGCTTACCAATATCATCAGTGGCGCTTTGATTGAACTCGGCGTGCAGCCGCAGGATAAGGTGGCGGTCATCTCAAACAACCGTCCGGAATGGAACATCCTCGACATGGCTATCACCCAGATCGGTGGTGTCATGGTGCCGATTTACCCGACCATCAGCGAAGGCGATTACAAGATAATCCTCAACAACTGCGAGGCTGGCATCTGCATAGTGGAAGGTATCGCCGTGATGAATAAAATCGAGGCTATCTGGCCTGAGACCCCGACACTTAAGAAGCTTTACACCTTCATCGACAGAGGTAAATATCCGTTCTTTGCCAACTTGATTGAACTTGGAAAAGAACATCCGCATACTGAAGAGATTGAGAAACGCAAGGCTGAAGTCGACGAAATGTCTTGCGCGACAATCATTTACACTTCAGGAACAACAGGCGTGCCGAAGGGTGTCATGCTCTCGCATCACAACCTGATGAACCAGTTCAAAAACTTCTGCCAGACACCGTCACCGTGGTCGAAACGCGCATTCAGCTTCTTGCCAGTGTGCCACGCCTACGAACGCGCCCTCATCTATATGTATCATTACCTCGGAATGTCGATTTACTATGCCGAAAGCATAGCCACAATCGCCGACAATATGAAAGAGGTGCATCCGACGATGATGTGCGCCGTGCCGCGTGTTTTGGAGAAATTCTATGAGAAGATTTACAGCTCAGGCAAGAACATGAAAGGTCTCTCAAAGACCATATTCTACTGGTCGATGCGTATCACCGAAAATTATAAGATCGAAGGCCGTTCATGGTTCTATAACCTCAAGTTGAAGATTGCCGATAAGCTGGTTTACAGCAAGATTCGTGAGAAACTCGGAGCCGAGAACTTCGACATCATCGTTTCGGGAGCCGCTTCTATCACCAAGAAAATCAGCGGATTCTTCTCGGCTATCAAGATGCCTGTTTTCGAAGGCTATGGCTTGACGGAGACATCACCGGTTATCACCGTGAGTAACCGCGACAAATACGGCAGGGAAGTGGGCGCCGTAGGTCAGCCGCTGCCTGGCGTGGAGGTGAAGATCGCCGATAATGGCGAGATCATCTGCCGTGGCCACAACGTGATGATGGGCTACTACAAACAGCCAGAACTGACAGCCGAAGTCATCGACAAAGACGGCTGGTTCCATACTGGCGACCTCGGAAAGTTCAACGAGCACGGACTCTTGCAGATTACAGGCCGTATGAAGAACCTGTTCAAGACTTCTTTAGGAAAATACGTCAATCCAGACGTGGTTGAGGGTAAATTCAGCACTTCGGGCTTCATTGAGCAGATTGTGGTGCTTGGCGAGAACCAGAAATTCGCCGCGGCTCTCATCCGTCCAGACTTCACATTCCTGAAAGACTGGTGCAAATTCCATAAGATTCCATATACCACTAACGAGGAGATGGTTCTTAATGAAGAAGTTAAGAAACGTTACGATAAAGAGGTCAAGAAGTTGAACGAGGGCCTCGGTGAGGTCGAGAAAGTGAAGAAATACGTGCTTATCGCCGACGAATGGACCATCGCCAACGGAATTCTTACACCTACTTTGAAAGTCAAGAGAAAAGTCGTGATGGAGCGCTATTGCGACTTGATTGACAAGATGTTTGCTTAATCAGTAAACGAGATAACCCACAAGACCCGATGCTATGATAAGTAGTATCGGGTTTATTTTTGTCCAAAACACGCACGCGAAAGTGACGGCGCAGATTATCACGCTGATGTTGCTTTGATGAAGCCCGAAATCGTTGAAGTTGTTGGTGTTCATCATCTGAAGCGCGGCAACGAAGATAAGTCCTGCGATGACAGGTTTCATTGATGAAAGCGTGGTTTTTACGATGAAGTTTTCCTTGTTTTTGAACAAGAATTTCAAAACGAGATACAGCATCAGAAGCGAAGGCAAGACTATCGCCGATGTGGCGACGAGCGAGCCCCAGAATCCGCCGACGGTGTAGCCGATATATGTCGCGATGTTGATGGAGACTGGTCCCGGCGTCATCTGCGAGAGCGCAATCATGTCGGCGAACTCCTCGACTGTCATCCAGCCATAATGGTCGACGATTTCAAACTGAATCATCGAGAGCATGGCATAGCCGCCGCCGAAACCGAAGATGCCGATCTTCAAATAAGCCCAAAACAGTTGAATGTATATCATGATTTAGACTTATTTATTTGTTTTTGTGAATAAAAAGCGAAGCTGACGCTGCCGATGATGGTGGCGAGGATGATATAAACCGGCGACACCTTGAAGAAATAAATCAAAACGACAGTGGCGATGGGGAAGATGGCTGTTTTCCAGTTCACCTTCGCGTTGACGAACATCTTGACGGAAGGCGACAGGATGAGCGCCACCACGCAAGGACGGATGCCACGGAAGATGCGCTCGACCACTGGATTTGTCTTGTAATCGAGGAAAAACACCGCAATGAGCAGGATTATCACCATGGACGGGATTATCGCGCCGAGGCATGCGGCGATGGCTCCGCGTAAGCCTTTGATTTTGTAGCCCGTATAAAGCGCAGTGTTGACGGCGAACACGCCGGGAAGCATCTGCACAATCGTTATCATGTCCCAGAATTCGTCCTTCTCAATCCAGTGGCGTTTGCCGACGACGGCACGCTCAATCATCTCGAGCATGGCATATCCGCCACCGAGGGTGAACGCCCCGATGTTGAAAAACGTGATGAAAAGCTGCCATACTATTTTCATGTAGGAAATTTTTGCAAAGATAAGGATTTTTCCAGTCTTTAGTCGTTAGTCTTTAGACTTTAGTCATTTTATTCACAAAAACTAATGACTAATGACTAAAAACTAAAGACTTTTTACTATCTTTGCATCATGAATTATCTTTCAGTCGATAGCATTTCAAAGGCGTTCAGCGACAAGCTGCTGTTCGAGAACATCTCTTTCGGCATCGAGAAAGGAGAGAAAACCGCCTTGATTGCCGCCAACGGCACCGGTAAAAGCACCATGATGCGAATCCTTGTCGGTAAAGAGGAAGCCGATGGCGGAAAAGTGACGTTCAACGATAATGTGCGAGTCGGTTACCTTGAGCAGCTGCCGAAGTTTGACCCGAATCTCACCATCGAAGATGTGATAGCAACTGGTCACACCGACGTGATGCGAGTCATCAAACGTTATGAGGAAGCACTTGTAAATCAAGTGGATTTGGATAAGGCGACAGCGGCGATGGACGCGATGCAGGCTTGGTCGTATGAACTGCGACTGAAACAGCTGCTTTCGACATTCGAAATCAACGACTTATCGCAAAAGGTCGGCACATTGTCGGGCGGACAGGTGAAACGTCTGGCACTTGCTTTGGTGCTTCTCGACGACCCCGACATGCTGTTTCTCGACGAGCCGACCAACCACCTCGACATGCAGATGGTGGAGTGGCTTGAGAATTACCTCACGCAGTCGAACGTGACGCTGTTTATGGTCACTCACGACCGTTATTTCCTCGACCGCGTGTGCAACAAGATTCTCGAGATGTATCACGGCACGATTTACACTCACAACGGCAACTTCGACTATTATGTGCGGAAGAGTCGCGAACGTGAGGAAAACAAGCGCATCGCAGCGGAGAAGGCTGGACAGCTGATGAAACACGAACTCGAATGGATACGCAGCACTCCACAGGCGCGTACAGGCAAAGCGAAGGCGAGAATTGATGCTTTTTACGACTTGAAAGAGAAAGCGAAGATGATTCGAGATAACACCGAGATACAGTTCGGACTCGACATGCAGCGTCTTGGCGGCAAGATTCTCGAGATGAAAGGCGTCACCAAGAAATGGGATGACCTCTATCTGCTCAAAGATTTCGATTATATCTTTAAAAAAGGCGAGCGTATCGGCATCATCGGCAAGAACGGTGTCGGAAAATCCACCTTTTTAAATATGATAACCGGTCACGAGGCGCCTGACAGCGGCACTATCGTCACTGGTGAGACCGTCGTTTACGGCTATTACACCCAAGGCGGAATCAAATTCGATGAGAATAAGACCGTTCTTGACACCATTCGCGATATCGCCGAGGTGGTTTATTACGGCAAGGACATGGTTTACACCGCCGACAAGCTTCTGGCGCATTTCATGTTCCCGTATTCGATGCACCGTCAGCCGGTGGCGTTGCTGAGCGGCGGAGAGAAACGCAGGCTTTATCTGCTCACGATTCTCATCAAAAATCCAAACTTCCTGATTCTCGACGAGCCTACTAACGACCTGGATATCTTGACTTTACAGAAACTCGAGGATTTCCTGCAAGGTTATAAAGGTTGTCTTATCGTGGTGTCGCACGACCGCTATTTCCTCGACCAGACTGTCGACCAGCTCTTCGTTTTCGAAGGCGATGGTGCGGTGAAAGGTTTTATGGGCAACTATTCGCAGTATCACGATTGGCTTGACGAGAAAAACAAGGAGATTCATAAGGCTCAGGTAGCTGAAAGAGTTGATACCCGTGAAAACCGCCCGAAGGCATCGGAACGAAGTAAAAAACGCTCGTTTAAGGAGCAAAAAGAATACGAGCAGCTTGCCATCGATATCGAAAATCTCGACAAAGAAAAGAAAGAACTGACATCTCAACTTGAAAATCAGACTGATTATCAAGAGATTGACCGCATCGGAAAGCGTTTGACTGAAATCAACGACTTGCTCGACGAGAAAGAGATGCGATGGCTGGAACTTGATGAAATTTAACAATGTATCATATAAACATGAAATTGAATAACAAATTTTTAAGTCTGTTTTTTCTGGCAACGTTGTTGTTGTCGGGAATTATTGCTCGGGCTCAGAATGCCTACGATTTGTATCTGAACGAAAAGGAGGTCCCGAATGCCGTTTACTGGCTTCCTGCACCGCCGGAACCGGGCTCGTCGCAGTTTATGTACGATATCTCGCAGTATTACTGGGGAAAAGAGCAACGTAAGGATACCTTGCGCGCTCAAAAAGCCATTCGAGAGGCGGCATATGAGATTGTTGACATGGTGCCATTGTTTAGTGAAGCGTTTGGTTATGAGATCTCGGAGGAGAAAACACCGGCCATTTATAAAGCTGTCTATCGCGCTGTGGAGACGATAAGGCTGAGCGCTACAGAGCCCAAGGCGACATATATGCGCACTCGTCCTTATGTTTATTTCAACGAGCCGACCTTGGTGCCGCAAGACGAGGAGGAGTTGCGTACCAATGGCTCATATCCATCAGGTCATACTATAAAGGCATGGGGCATGGCAATGGTGCTTTGTGAAATCAATCCGGCCGCTCAGGATGCGCTCTACCAGCTCGGATATGAGTGGGGCCAGAGCCGTGTCATCGTCGGTTTTCACTGGCAGAGCGATGTCGACGCGTCACGTTTGTTGGCTGCAGCGTGTTACGCACGTCTGCACACCTGCAAAGCTTTCCTTGATGATATGAAAGCAGCTCAAAAGGAATTTAAAAAATTGACAAAATAAAACTCATTATGGAAGAACTTAGAAATTTTTTGCAAACTGTACAAGCTAACGGAATCTTATGGCTTCTTGAGGCGAAACCGGGTCTTTTCGCCATGCTTGAAGACGGCAGCGGAAACTCCTACATCCCGGTATGGGCAACGAAAGAAGAAGCCGAGGCCAACATCGGTGACGACTGGGAGAACTACACTGTCTCGACCATGGAAATCGCCGAATTCATCACATGGACCCGTGAACTTGGCAACGACGATATCGGTATTGCCATCTCGACTGGCAACGAAGGCCAGATTTTACCGATTCCTTCAAATATCATGCGTCAGATGCTTGGCGGACAGGATAAATCCGACCGCGAGCTGGTAGGCGAGGAGTTCTACGATGAGGAATGGGCCGAGCCGATGCCAGAAGATTTTGAGGATGAAGAATAGTCATTTTTTAGGCACTTTTGAGAATTTTGTAACGACAAATTGAGAATTTTGTTGATAACTTTTGAGAATTTTGTAATGAAGATTTGAGAATTTTGTATATCTTTGCAGCCGAATAATCAACAAGTTATGTATAAAAGAGCTCAATTTGACGTTTTGATGTCGCGAATTATGGAGCCGCGACGTTTTATACAGGTGCTGTCGGGTCCGCGACAAGTAGGTAAATCGACAATTGTTAAACAGGTGTTGCAGGAAATAGATATCCCATATCTGTTTGCGACAGCCGATAATGTCCCATCTGATAATACGACATGGATAGGAGAGACTTGGGCTACTGCACGAGCAAGAATGCAGTTGTCACAGGCTTCTGAATACCTGCTTGTCATTGACGAGGTTCATAAGATTGACAATTGGAGCGAGGCTGTGAAAAAAGAATGGGACATGGATACTTTTAATGATGTCCCGTTGAAAGTGGTGCTGCTGGGTTCATCGCGTCTTCTTCTTAAGGACGGCTTGACCGAGTCGCTTGCGGGAAGGTTCGAAATCATAAAAATGACGCATTGGAGTTATTCGGAGATGCGCGACGCTTTCGGTTTCAACCTTAACCAATATGTGTTTTATGGCGGGTATCCTGGTGGATCTGCTTTGACAAACGATTTCAAGCGTTGGCAGCGCTATATCAAAGACAGTATTATCACACCGGCAATTGAACGCGATGTTTTGTCAACGAAGACAGTTTACAAGCCAGTTCTTATGCGTCAACTGTTTGATTTGGGTTGTGTTTATTCGGGAAAAGAGCTTTCGCTGAATAAGATGCTTGGACAATTGCAGGATGCTGGGAATGTCACAACACTTGCAAATTACCTTACAACTTTGGATGAGTCAAGATTGCTGTGTGGCATGCAAAAATATGCCAACGACACGGCTCGAAAATACAATTCTGTCCCCAAATTGATGGTTTATAATACAGCTTTGCTTTCGGCACAAGCTGGAGTTACATTCGAAAAAGCCTTTGCCGAACCGAGTGTTTGGGGACGCTGGGTCGAATCGGCTGTTGGTGCATATTTGCTAAATCAGGCGGATGTAAATGGTTTTAAGATTTATTATTGGCGCGAACGTAACGATGAGGTCGATTTCGTTGTGGAGTATAATAAAGAATGTGTCGCAATTGAGGTGAAAAGCGGCAAACGCACTGAAAATGAAGGCTTGTCGAAGTTCAAGAGCAAGTTCAATCCGAAACATACACTCATTGTGGGCAGCGGCGGAATAGCAGTGGATGAGTTTTTAACGTTTGATGTTGTTAAATTGTTTTAAATAATTACGACAAAACATATTAATCCAACTATTATTTTCTTGCAAAACAAAAATAATAGTTTTATCTTTGCGGTGTTTTTATGAGTATTGTACACTTATTAACGTAAGTGATTTATTATTTGTTATATAATAACCGTGGGTAAAACTATTATTATCATCCCAGAAGGGAAAGTCCGCGACTATGTTGACGGAACTATCCGTAACGACACGCCGGAAGAATATGTGCGCCAAACCGTTGAGAAGCGGTTGGTGAACGAACACAAATATGCCAAAGAACGCATTTCCGTTGAATATCCTGTGCAGATGGGTTCGGGTAGGAAACGCGCTGACATTGTAATTTTCCCTGAAGGCGTTACTGATGAACAGAAAAAGGACCAGCAGAACATTTCTATCATCATCGAATGCAAGAAAGAGGCAGTAAAACCGTCGGACAAGGATAATGGTTTGGAGCAGCTGAAAACCTACATGTCTGCTTGCAATAATTGTGAGTGGGGTATGTGGACTAACGGTTTGCATAAAACTGTTTTCAAGAAGAACGTGGACGAAACAGGTCATTTTACTTTCGATGAATATAATGACATTCCTTCTGCTGACGGCACGACTGATGAAAACGAACGTCCTAACCGTAATACGCTGAAAAAAGCATTTGACGACAATCTGCTGTTCACCTTTAGGACTTGCCACAACATCATTTACATCAATGAAGGCTTGCAAAAACAGCCGGCGTTTTTCGAGTTCTTGAAAGTGATTTTCTGCAAGATTCACGACGAGCGCAATTTGCTTGAACCGATTCAATTCTATACTACATCAAAGGAACGCAATTACAAAGACGGACAAGCCAGCGTTTATAACCGTATTTCTAAGATTTTTGAGGAAGTAAAGAAAAAGAACGCGCAAATATTTGATGAGAACGATACCATTAAGCTTTCTCCGAGAACGCTGACTTTCATTGTTGCAGAGCTGCAGAAATACGCTTTGCTCAATACAAATATTGACATTAAGGGTAAAGCATACGAAGAAATTGTGGGTGCGAACCTTCGTGGCGACCGTGGCGAGTTTTTCACACCTCGCAATGTGATGAAGATGGCTGTGGATATGATTAATCCGAAGGACAACGAAAAAGTACTGGACAGCAGTTGCGGTACGGGCGGTTTTGTGGTGACTGCCATGAACAAAGTGATTGAACGGCTGAAAGAACGTTTCGAAAAGTTGTATGGCGAAAGGGCATCTTGGAGCAACGAGATACAGAAAGCATACAACGAAAAGATTTCGGAAACAGCGAAAGAGAATTTCTTCGGATTCGACATCAATCCTGACCTGGTGAAAGCCACTAAAATGAACATGGTGATGAACAATGACGGTAGTGGCAATATCATGCAGATGAATACGTTACTGCCGCCACAAGAGTGGGACGACAAGACTAAAACCCATTTAGCAGAAGCGCTTCATATCCAAAAGAAGGCGATTAAGAATCATACCACGATAGGCTTCTTTGATGTGATTGTCACCAATCCGCCATTTGGCTCAAAAATCCCTATTCGCGACACTCAAGTGTTGGAACAGTTTGATTTAGGACACATTTGGCAGAAAGACGAAAGCGGTAACTGGCACCAAACATCACGTTTACAAAGCAGTGTGCCGCCGGAACAGCTTTTCATAGAGCGTATCCTGCAATTGCTTAAGGAAGGTGGCCGAACAGCCATCGTTCTTCCCGATAGCATTTTGGGTTCTCCTGGTTTGGAATATATCCGCTATTGGCTGATCAAGAAAACGCGCATCATTGCCAGTGTGGATTTGCACGCTGATGCTTTCCAACCGCATAATGGCACACAATGCTCCATCCTTTTCTTGCAAAAGAAAACCCAAAAAGAGATGGACGACGAGGAAAAAAGCGGGCAAATCATTGACTACAACATTTTTATGACCATGATTGACCATATCGGCCATGACAAA
>Ga0310696_10002787_pt1 | contig 22534 bp, 4 predicted proteins | sample AusTroGonzalo_MG_4_FD_203885 | JGI IMG/M metagenome (GOLD analysis project Ga0310696, IMG submission 203885) | Bovine rumen microbial communities from tropical cattle in Woodstock, Queensland, Australia - Gonzalo_02 (v2) (version 2) | ecosystem: Host-associated > Mammals > Digestive system >...
ATCATCATAGGACAGCCAAGCCATACCTCCATGTATCTTCCCTCATATACGGATTATCCTTACGCCATGTCACAGCAAATCTACACCGCTGCTGAGATAAACTCTGGAGCCAGCGACATTTCCAGTGTATCATTCTTCAACACAGGTTACAGCATGACGCGCAACCTTGTTGTCTATATGGTGAATACCAACAAGACCAAGTTTAACAGTGCTTACGATTGGATTACCGTCACGGAAGCGGATCAGGTGTTTAGTGGAAATGTGGATTTCTATGAAGGTTGGATAACCATTTACTTCAACACGCCATTTGCATACGACGGCACCTCCAATGTGGCCTTGATTGTCAACGACGTTACCAATGAATGGAACTGGGGAATGTCATGCCGCACGTTCGATACCGATAACACACAGGCCTTGTACGTTGTGGGTTATGATAATAACTATGGTGACTATTTCATCATTAATCCGTATAATCCATCCTTGTATACAGGCACACTCATGTCGGAAAAGAACCAAGTTGTTTTCGGTGTTGCCGATTTCCAGTACATGGTGACGGTGACGGCCGATCCTGAAGAGGGTGGCACGGTGAGCGGAGGCGGTGGCCCCTATTATTATGGTCAACCTATCACCCTCACTGCCACGCCCAACGAAGGCTATGTATTCAACAGCTGGACAAGGTACGATGAGGAATATGGATATGATGAAGAGGTCTCGTATCTTTCTCAAGACAATTTGCCTGTACTCGGAGATGTCGAATATGTGGCGCATTTCCAGCCGATGGATGGCATCATCATAGGAGAGGCGGAGAAAACCAATCAGTATCTCCCGATATTCTATGATTACAATTCCTTGTCGCAGCAAATCTATACTGCCGCCGAGATGAATGTTGACGATTGCGAAATCTCCAGTGTGTCATTCTTCAACACCGATTATGGCGACAACACCAACCTCGAGATTTATATGGTCAACACGAGCAAGAGCGCGTTTTATAGTACTACCGACTGGATTCCTTTCACGGAGAATGACTTGGTTTTCAGTGGTGATGTTTATTGCACAAGTTATGGTTGGACGACCATCTATTTTGATACTCCGTTCAGTTACGATGGTTCGTCGAATGTGGCTTTGATAGTCAATAAGACCAATCAATGGGCCTATATGAACTGCCGTACATTCAATACCGAAGGCACACAAGCCATTTATGCGTTTTCATACGATAATCCCATCGATCCGAATGATCCATCCCAATACTATGGCGAAATTTTGACAGAAAAGAACCAGGTCGTTTTCGGCGTCGCAAATTATAACTACACGGTGACAGTTTCGGCCAATCCTGAAGAAGGCGGCACAGTGAGCGGAGGCGGTGGTCCCTATTACTATGGTCAGCCTGTCACCCTTACGGCCACAGCCAATGAAGGCTATGTGTTCAACAACTGGACAAGATACAACGAGGAATATGGATACGATGAAGTGGTTTCATACCTTTCTCAGGACAATCTTCCTGTACTTGGTGATGTCGAATATGTGGCGCATTTCCAGCCGATGGACGGCATCATCATAGGAGAGGCGGAGTATACCCACCAGAATCTCCCGATGTACTATTATTGTTCCATGTCGCAGCAAATCTTTACTGCCGACGAGTTGAATTCTGGTGCTTGCGAAATCTCCAGCGTGTCATTCTACAACTACTATTCCAGCCAAACTCGCAACCTTGACATTTATATGCTCAATACGGGCAAGAGCGCGTTTGACAGCTCTACCGACTGGATTCCTGTGACGGAAAACGATTTGGTTTTCAGCGGGAGAGTTTCTTTAGGCTATGGTTGGATAACGATTTACTTTATCACCCCGTTCAATTACGATGGCTTGTCGAATGTGGCATTGGTGGTCAACGACAAAACCAACTCATGGAGCTATATTAACTGCCGTACATTCGATGCCGACGGCACACAAGCCATTTATGCATATTCATACAACAATACTTTTGATCCGTATAATCCGTCACAATACACTGGCGAACTCTTGGCGGAGAAGAACCAAGTCGTCTTTGGTATTCCGAGTTATGATTATACGGTGACAGTTTCAGCTAATCCCACCGATGGTGGCACTGTAAGCGGCGGTGGAGGGACTTATTATTATGGCCAGCCCATCACCCTGAGTGCTACACCAGCTGAAGGCTATGTGTTCAACAGTTGGACGAAGAACGGGACTGCGGTTTCTTATTTGTCCACAGCCCAAGTTTCGGTGACGGAGACCGCTGAATATGTTGCGAATTTTGAACAGGTTGACGGTATTGTCATAGGTGATGCAATCTCCACCAATGCGTATCTCCCAATGTATTATTATTATTCCTTGACAGAGCAAATCTATACGGCGGAAGAAATGAACACTGATGCCTGTGAAATTTCCAGCGTGTCGTTCTTCAACACGGGTACTTCTAATATAACTCGCAAACTGAGTATTTATATGGTCAATACCGACAAGACCTCATTTGGAAGCACTTCCGACTGGATTCCCGTGACGGATACGAACTTGGTGTTCAACGGCAATGTTACCATGACCGCCCGTGGTTGGGTGACCCTCTATTTCAACACGCCATTTGCCTACGACGGCACGTCGAATGTCGCCTTGATTATAGACGACAATTCGAATAGTTACAACAGCTATACAAATTGTCGTACGTTCGGCACAGAGGTAAGCCAGGCCATTCGTATCTCCGGTTCGGGCACCAACTATGACCCGTATGCCCCTACGGGTTATTCAGGCATACTCATGTCGGTGAAGAACCAAGTCATCTTTGGCATTCCAAATTATGAATACACATTGACGATAACGGCTAATCCTGAAGAAGGTGGTACGGTGAGTGGTGCCCATGATGGTCTGTATTTCTATGGCCAGCCAGCGATTCTTACGGCTACACCTAACGAAGGTTATGTGTTCAACAATTGGTCAAAGAGCGGGACTGTGGTTTCTTATGTTTCCACAACCCAAGTTGCTGTGACTGGAAACGATGAATATGAAGCGAATTTCCAACAAATGGATGGTATATTGGTAGGCGATGCAGCTTCCACCAGTAATGTTCTTCCTACTTATTCTTATTATCCATACACGTTGTCACAACAAATTTATACTGCCGACGAGATGGGTGGAGCAGCAACTGAAATCACTAGCATCTCGTTCTTTAACACGGGCAGTAGTAATGTAACACGTAATTTGTCGATTTACATGGTTCATACCAACAAGACGGCGTTTGGGAGCACTTCCGACTGGATTACGGCCACGGAAGCGGATCGTGTGTTCAATGGGAATGTCACAATTGGAGCAAAGGGTTGGACGACCATTGTCTTTAACAACGCGTTCCAATACAACGGCACTTCAAACCTTGCCCTGATTGTGGATGATAATTCAAACAATTGGTCAAGTAGTATCAGTTGCCGTACATTCGATACAGATACACGACAAGCCCTTTATGTAGTAGGATATGAAACCAACTTTGACCCGACCCATCCATCTGGTAATACAGGTTCACTCATGACGATGAAGAACCAAATCGTTTTCCATCGTTCCAGTATGATTACGGTTACGGCCAATCCTACGGGAGGTGGTTCGGTGAGCGGTTCTGGAAGTTATTTCTATGGTGCGACTTGCACCGTGACAGCCTCGCCTAATCCTGGCTATTACTTCTTGAATTGGACTGTCGACAACGTTGTGGTTTCATACGATGCGGCCTATACCTTCACCGTCAATGGTGATACGGATTTGGTGGCCAATTTTGTTGCAGGATGGTCGACGTGCACGATTACCTTCGACTTGTATGATTCTTACAGTAACGGATGGAGTGGCAATTACTTGGTCGTTGACTATGGCGATGGCAGTCCGGAACAGCTTACCCTGCCAAGCGGTTCATCAATTTCCTATTCTCGTACAATAGCTACCGGAAGCAATATTACATTGTCATGGATTTCGGGATCGAACACATACCAATGTTCCTTTGACGTCAAGTTTGAAAACGGTGTTCCGATTTATCATGGCGCAAATCTTAGTTCCAGTTTCCAACAAGAACTCACCATCAATTGTGCGGTTTCCACAGCGCCTCATACCATTACCGCAGATGTTGTTCCTGAAGAAGGTGGTACTGTAGAAGGTACAGGTACTTACGATGGTGGCACGATCATCACCCTGACAGCTACTCCTAATGACGGTTATGCCTTCTGCTATTGGGCTGAAAACGGGACGACAGTGTCAACGGATGCCAGTTATACCTTCACGGTTACTGCCGACCGTGATTTGGTGGCCCGTTTCTCCCTGCCTATCAATGTTTCCGTTACAAACAATATAGCTGAAGGAGGAACAACAACAGGAGACGGCGTGTATTACTACGGCAATACCTGCACCTTGACCGCCACTCCCAACGAAGGCTACTTGTTCTTGAACTGGAGCAAGAACGGCGAAGTGGTCAGTTGCAATTCGACCTACAGTTTCACCGTGACAGAAGACGCCGACTTTGAAGCGGTCTTCATGCTCCTTGAAGGTACGCTCATCGGTTCGGGCGAGGCAACAGGCGGCGCTTTGCCAAGTACTTCATATTACTGCTATACCTTGTCACAACAGATTTATACGCCTAATGAGATTGGGTCGGCAGGAAACATCACTTCTATTTCTTACTATAATGCAGGATACACCAAAACTCGCAATTACACTATCTACATGGTGCATACCGATAAGTCTACTTTCAGCAACAACTACGACTGGATTACGGTTTCGGAAGCCGACCTCGTATACAGCGGTAGCGTGACCATGACGAAGGGCTATTGGAACACCATCACCCTCGACACACCGTTTACTTACAACGGGACTTCCAATCTTGCCATCATCATCGACGACAATACTGGAAGTTGGACGAGCAATAGTATGACTTGTCGTGTGTATAATGCTAACGGTAATCAGGCCATCTACACTTATAGTGATGGCACCAATTACGACCCGTACAATCCTTCAGGATATTATGGTACACGTCAAACTGTGAAGAACCAAATCATCTTGGATTTCGATGAAGGTGGAACCCAATCCGTTGAATTGGCCCAAGGCTGGAACTGGTTCTCGAGCTATTTGGAAATCACTCTGGATGACCTCAAAGCAGCCCTCGTGGCCGCTTTGCCAGGCACCAGCATCACCATCAAATCTCAGAGCAACGGCAGCACTTCCTACAACGGCAACACGTGGAGAGGTGCTTTGACCACGTTGGATGTGTCCCAGATGTACATGATAAAGGTTAATACAAACTGTGAGATTACGTTAACAGGTATGCCCATTAATCCAGCCGAGCACCCCGTCACCATCTCTCATGGTGTCAACTGGATTGCTTTCCCGCTCAGCCAGAGTATGACCCTCAGCAATGCCTTTGCCGGGTTTGCTGTCAGTGGTGACAAGGTGAAATCCCAGACGACCACGGGCAACTATAATGGCTCGTTATGGAGACCAAGTTTCTCCCTTGAGCCAGGAAAGGGTTACATGTACATTTCAAATGTTCACGGGATTAGATACTTTATTTTCCCGACGAATAGTAAGAAGAAGTAGTATTAAAGAAAACGAAAAGATTAGCAATAACCCTGAAAATGAAAGCCGACGTCAAGCATTTTGGTGTCGGCTTTTTCTTATTCCAACGGTTTTCGTATTTTTGCGCTCGTAAATTGAAATGATATGGCCAAAAAGAAAAAAATAGAAAATAAACTCAGCACGTTCACCAGTGTCATCCTCGGCATTTTCGCCGACCAGCCTTTCCGTCCGAAAAACTACAAACAAGTCTGTAAGATTATGGGCATCAAGGACCAGGCGGGGAAGGATGTGGTCTATAACCTGCTCATCAAGTTGAAAGACGAAGGCTTGCTCAAGGAAGAGCGTCCCTATAGCTATGTAATGGGTCCTGAGGGCATGGCGCAGTTCGGGCCCAAGACGAAGTATGTGGAAGGTACGGTGGAGATGAAGTCGACGGGTAAGGCCTACGTGGTGCGCGACGACGGCGAAGGCGAGGACATCTTCATCGCGGCCCAAGACACCTATAAGGCCCTGCATGGCGACCGTGTGCGCGTGGCCATGTTCCCCAAGCGCAACAACAGCAAACCCGAAGGTGAAATTGTTGAAGTGTTGGAACGCAAACACACTGAGTTTGTGGGTGTGCTTACCATTTCGCATGGCTATGTCTTTGTCCGCCCCGATGTGGAATGGATGCCAGTGGACATCTTCATCCCGCGCGGCGACCTCAACGGTGCCAAGGACGGCATGAAGGTCATTGTTCACCTTGTTGATTGGCCCGACGGCTCAGGCAACCCCTTCGGAGAGATTGTTCGCGTGTTGGGCAAGTCTGGTGAGAACGATGTGGAGATGGAATCTATTTTGGCTGCACATGAATACCCGATAGAGTTTCCAGAAGAGGTTGAAAAAGAAGCAGAAAGGATTCCTGTCACCATTAGTAAAGACGAAATCAAGAAACGTCGTGACTTCCGCAAGGTGTTCACCATCACCATCGACCCGGCCGACGCCAAGGACTTTGACGATGCCATCAGCCTCCAAAAACTTTCCAATGGCCATTGGGAAGTGGGTGTCCACATCGCCGACGTGTCGCACTATGTGCAAAAAGGTTCTGCTATCGACAGGGAGGCCTTAGACCGTGGCACATCCGTCTACCTCGTCGACCGCACCATCCCCATGTTGCCCGAAAAACTCTGCAACAATGTCTGCTCGCTGCGTCCCAATGAGGAGAAACTGACATTCTCCGTGGTATTCGAGATGGACGACGAGGCCAAGATTTACGACCGTTGGATTGGCAAAACCATCATCAAGTCGTGCCGCCGCTATGCTTACGAGGAAGTGCAGACCATGATTGAAGGCGGTGAGGGCGACTACAAGGACGAAATCCTGACTTTCAACAGTTTGGCGACCAAACTCCGCGAGCAACGCATGGAAGCGGGCAGCATTAATTTCCATTCGGAAGAGGTGCGTTTCATCCTTGATGGGAACAAGAAACCCATCGACACCTACGTGCGCGTGCAGAACGAGTCGCACGAACTGATTGAGGACTTCATGCTGCTCGCCAACCGCACCGTGGCCGAGACCTTCGGCAAGCCGGAAAGTAAATGGAGCAACAACACCTTTGTCTACCGCGTCCACGATGAGCCTAACCCTGAGAAACTCAACAAGTTCATGTTGCTGATTTCGCGCTTGGGCTACACCATGGACCTCAGCAACCGCACGACTTTGGTGAATTCCTATAACAAACTCTTCGAAGACGTGGAAGGCAAGGGCGAGAAAAACCTCATCCAGACCGTTGCCCTGCGCACCATGGCCAAGGCCGTCTACAGCACCGACAACATCGGACACTACGGTTTGGCCTTCGATTATTACACCCATTTCACTTCACCCATCCGCCGCTATCCCGACCTGATGGTACACCGCTTGATTGAGAGGTATCTTATAGAAGGTCAAGGCTCTGTCAATAAGAAGGAATACGAGGAGATGTGTGTCCACGCCAGCGAGATGGAGAAGCAGGCCGAAGAAATGGAACGCCAGTCCATCAAATACAAGCAGGCTGAATACCTGCAAGACAGGATTGGGCAGGTGTTTGAGGGTTTGGTTTCGGGGGTCAGCAAGTGGGGCTTGTTTGTGGAATTGAAAGACAACAAATGCGAGGGCTTGGTGCGCTATGAAGACCTCCCTGGCGACTATTACTATTTGGACGACGACAACTTCCGTGTCATCGGGCAGGAGACAGGACGTATTATCCAACTTGGCGACGAGGTGCGCATCCGTGTGAAATCCGTCGACCTCTTCAAGCACAGGATGGACTTCGAAATGTTGGCCGACACACTGCCTAAGAAGTCAAAACAGAAAAAACGCCCGCATTAAACAAAAATATGTACTTTTGCGCCATCAATCAAAACGAATGATATGAAAAAGAAAATTAACGCATTGAAAGCGGCACTGTTTCTCTTGGCCATAGTGAGCTTAGTGGGCTGTAGGAAAAAGGAAGAAATCTCCGTTCTTGTGGATCATCTTTGGTTTCCAAAGGAAGCTGGTGTTCAGGATTTGGAAATCACGGCCAATTGCAAATGGACCATCAGTATCGACGATGATGCCGATTGGTACACGGTTGACCCCATGTCGGGAAAAAATGACAAAAAAATCCTTGTCACCGTGCAAGCCTTGGGCGACCTTCCTTCAAGGACTTCTTCGTTCACCATCAGTTCGGCCAAAGGCACTGTCCAGCAGCAGGTGCGTGTTTCGCAAAACACCGACGAACCCACTGAGTTGCGAAGCATTACCGATATGGTCTTCGGTGTGACGAGTGTGACCCATTGGAATGTCGACTATTTTGGGGAAATGATAGAAGAGTCTTATCGTCATAAGGAATTCGACAATCCTTACGACACCGCTTCAGGCTATGTCATGTATTTCTTCCAAGATTCCATCGGCATACAAAGGGACAATGTCAATGGTGATTCCACGACATATTATTCGTTCAAGTACGCTTTCGACCCATATTCTCGCATTTTACACATTGAGTTTGAAACACTTACCGATACTTCGGAAATCTATAACGCTCCAGTTCTTATAGCTACCGAAGATCTGTTCCGTTTCCAGCATGAGTATATGCCCATGCGTTGGGAAATCTCCGATATGAGGAAGATAGGCACGCTCCTTCCCAACCAAAAAACAAGAATGATGAGACAGGCCACCAAGAAGAGAAAGCCAAAAGGTGGTGTATTCCAATTCTGATGGGAACGCGTCTTCTGAGATATATTTCTGCATTTGGCATAGGTGTCTACCTTGTTGCTCTCATCACCATAAGTCTGGTATTCAGAGATTATGCGCTACAAACCCTATGGATTTTTTGGGGTCTCGGTGAAGTGCTGTTTTTCTTTGTGCTCACCTCCGTCTTTTATCCCCGTTGGAAACACGATGAGCCGAAACAGTTTTGGCGAAAGGTGTTTTGGGTGGCGTTGGCCATCAGGGTGGCATACGTCATTTTCTCATATTATTACTACTATTCCCAAAACGGATACCCATTCGACAAGCCAGGAGATGCCATAGGGTATTACAATAGGAGTGTATACTTGTCGCGATACCTTAGGAAAGGTGACATTGGGTTTATTGTTGATTTCCTGAACAGGTATTTCATGGGGTTCTCGGATCATGGGTATTTGATTTGGCTGACAATCATTCATACTATCTTTGGTCCGAATCCGTTGATAGAAAGGTTCCTGAAAGCCTTGATGAGTGCCTATCTGTGCATCGTCGTTTATAAACTGAGTTCCAGGACTTTTGGCGAGCGTACCGGTCGTTTGGCGGCTGTGATGTGTGTATTCATGCCCATCTTGATACAGATTTGTGGGCTGCACATTAAGGAGATGGAGATGATTTTCCTTTCTATCCTCGCCCTCGAGCGCATGGATTACCTCATTCGCAGCAAGAAATACACCGTTTGGAATATTCTGTTTCCCATTTTACTGACAGGTCTCACCTTTGGCTTCAGGACCGTCGTCGGCATGTGCTTGATTTTCGCTTTTTTGGTGTTTATTATTTTGTCGCCGAGCGATTTGGTAAGCAAAAAAGGTAAAATCATCACCATTTCGGCCACAGGGGCGGTCTTGTTGGTGTTTTTGTTTACAGCCATCGGAAACGAGATGGAAGTCTATTACAGGTTGAATTTCAGCGGCTCGGATTACCTTTCCAAAAAGTTCGATTCCATGGGTTTGGAATATGCTGAGCTGGCCAAAAGCAAATACCTGTTTCCAGGTGGGTTTGTCTTGCCTTTGGCCCCCATGGTGGAAGAAGCGCCCATGCATAACAAAATGCTGCATGGAAGTACCTACATTAAAAATTTCCTCGCATTCTTCGCGATGTGGTCCATAGTGATAGCTTTCAGGCAAAAGAAATGGCGCGATTTCTCTTTGATTGGCGCTTACGAACTGGCTTATATCGGCATTGTCATGTCCAGCTTTACAGCCATTTCCGAACGCTACCACGAGCCGGCGATTCCGCTGCTTTTGGCCATGGCCGCATACGCGATGACACATCTGAGGCACAAGGATATGAAATATTTTTATGTCTATTGTGGTTTGCTTTTGGTGGCGCTTTTTGCGTGGAACTGGCTGAAATTAGCCGCACGAGGATTGGTGTGAAAATAAAGAAACAATGAGTACAAAACTGCTTCGACATATCGCTTTCATTGGCATCGGGGTCTATCTCGCGGCTTTGATTACCATCAGTTTGGTTTTCAAGGATTACGCCTTGCAACCCAAATGGATGCTTTGGGGCATTGGAGAGGTGTTGTTTTTCTTCGTGTTGACCATGGTTTTTTATCCCCGTTGGAAAAACGATGACCCGAAGCATTTTTGGCACAAGGTATTTTGGACCGCGTTGGGTATTCGGGTCGTGTATGTCATTGTGATTGGCTACTATTATTATTACCAGACAGGAGTTGCTTTTGAATACGACGCGGGCGATAGTCTTTGGTACCATTCTACTGCCTCTTATTTGTCGCGATGCGTTAGGCAGGGTCATCTGTCATACGTTTTCGGATACTTGAGGGGCTATACTATGGGTTTCTCCGACCGAGGCTATGTACTATGGCTCACCTTGATTTATACCATCTTTGGCCGCAATTTGCTGATGCCAAGGCTTTTCAAGGCATTAATGAGTGCCTATCTGTGCATCGTGATTTACAAATTGGGCTCACGGACTTTAGGTGAGCGCACAGGTCGTTTGGCCGCCGTGATGTGTGTCTTCATGCCCATTTTGGTTCAGATCTGCGGTTTGCACACCAAGGAGATGGAGATGATTTTCCTGTCTATCCTCGCCCTCGAACGCATGGATTATCTGATTCGCAGCAAGAAATACACCGTGTGGAACATCGCTTTCCCCATCCTTTTGACAGGCTTGACCTTCGGTTTCCGCACCATCGTCGGCATGTGCCTGATTTTCGCGTTTTTAGTGTTTATTCTTTTGTCACCTAATACGTTGGTCGGGAAAAAAGGCAAAATCATCACCCTTTCGGCCACGGTGCTTGTGTTTTTAGTGTTCCTGTTTTCAGGCATAGGAAGAGAAATGAAGATTATTTACCAATTGAAATTCAAGGATTTGAGTGCGCAGACGGAAAAATACGATTCTTTGGGCTTCAAACATGCCGAGTTGGCGCAAAGCAAATATTTGTTTTCTGGGGCTTTCGTGCTTCCCTTGGCACCGATGGTGGAGGAGTCGCCCGATAATAACAAGATGATCCACGGCAGCACCTACGTGAAGAACTTCCTTGCTTTCTTCGCCATGTTGGCCTTTGTAGTGGCAGTCAGGCAAAAGAAATGGCGCGATTTCTCTTTGATTGGGGCGTATGAGCTTTCCTATTTGGGCATTATCATGTTTTCCTTTGCCGCCAACACGGAGCGATTCCACGAGCCAGCCATACCCTTATTGGTATTAATGGCCGCCTACGCCATGACGCATTTGCGCCGTAAAGACCTGATACTCTTCTATGTGTATTGCGGATTACTCTTCGTTGCCTTGTTGGCGTGGAACTGGCTGAAACTGTCGGCACGGGGCTTGGTGTAAAATTTTTCTTGGAAAAGCCTTGCGGTTCAATAAAAAGATGTATCTTTGCAGCCGCAAATCGTGAGATTCAACGTAGTTAAAAGGGTACCTTGCCCGAGCGGTTAGGGATCGGTCTGCAAAACCGGGGACGGCGGTTCGAGTCCGCCAGGTACCTCAAAAGAGAAAGGGTTGGCACATCGTGTCAACCCTTTCTCTTTATGCCTTGAGCCACATGTCGGACTCGAACCAACGACCTACGCATTACGAATGCGTTGCTCTACCAACTGAGCTAAAGTGGCTTTTCTTTTGCGGCTGCAAAAATAGGAATATTTCGTGAAACGGAGTGCATTTTTTGAAAAAAAAATCTTTATAGATTTTCCTCTTTATTTCTTTGCACAAAGGAAAAATTTCATACATTTGCCCCAAAATGTTCCCAAACCATTACAAATAAAATAGTTTCCCCGAGACATATTTTGATTTGAAAATATAACAATTAAATACTATAATAATGAGACACAATAATTTACTTTGGAAATGGGCGATTTGTCGCCTCCTGTTCCCCTTGCTGATTTTTGCTGTGGGGATGACGAAAGGGTATGCTTACGATTTCTCCGCCGTTTGCGCAACGGGGCAAACCTTGTACTACAACATTACCGATGCCACCAACCACTATGTGCAGCTGACTTGTCCAACATCGGATGGTTGGTCTGGCTATACACAGCCAACAGGAGACATAACACTGCCTTCAAGTGTTGACTACAATGGAGTCACTTATACAATAACATCAATTGGTGAAAGGGCTTTTTATTCTTGTAGAAATTTAACCGGGTCTTTAACTATCCCGAATTCCGTGACTACAATTGGGAATGATGCTTTCTATTATTGTTATGGTTTCACAGGTAGCCTAATCATCCCCAACTCAGTAACCACAATCGGGAACAATGCTTTTAGGTTTTGTATGTATTTTACAGGTAGTTTAATCATTCCAAACTCTGTGATTACAATTGGAAACCAAGCTTTCTATTATTGCCAAGGTTTCACGGGTAGCTTGATAATCCCTAACTCTGTGACCACAATTGGAAACGAAGCTTTTTGTTCTTGCAGCGGCTTCACAGGTAGTCTGACCATCTCGAACTCCGTGACCACAATTGGAGATGAAGTTTTCTCTCGTTGCAGCGGTTTCACAGGCGACTTGGTTATTCCAAATTCTGTGATTGAGATCGGATGGAATGCTTTCTCTTATTGCAGCGGTTTCACAGGCTGTCTGACCATTGGCAATTCCGTAACCACTATAAGCAGTGCAGCATTTGCTGGCTGTACGGGTATCGAAGCGATAGTTGTAGCCTCTGGAAATCCCAATTATGATTCAAGGGGGAATTGTAATGCTATTATAGAGACCAGTACCAATACATTGGTTTCTGGCTGTAAAAACTCATTGATACCCAATTCTGTGGTGACGATTGGAGATAATGCCTTTTCTGGTTGCAGCAGTTTAACAGGTAGTCTGATAATTCCAAACTCTGTGACTACAATTGGGAATGGTGCTTTTTCTGGTTGCAGTGGCCTCACAGGCAGCCTGACTATCGGCAGTTCCGTAAACATAATAGGCGACTGGGCTTTCAATGGCTGTAGCGGTTTCACAGGTAGCCTTTCTATTCCAAATTCTGTGACGACAATAGGGAGCAGTGCTTTCTATGGTTGCAGCGGCTTCACGGGCGGCCTCACTATCCCGAACTCTCTGACCATGATAGATTGGGAAGTTTTTTCTGGTTGCAGCGGTTTCACAGGCAGTTTGACAATACCGAATTCCGTGACAGAGATAAATTATCAAGCTTTCTATGGCTGTAGTGGTTTCACAGGTAACCTGAACATTCCCAACTCTGTGACTTCAATTGCGAGCAGTGCTTTTTCAGGTTGCAGTGGTTTTGATGCAATTTCAGTTGGGGCAGGAAACCCTAATTATGATTCGAGAGGGAATTGTAATGCCATTATTGAAACCAACTCGAATACGCTGGTTTTTGGTTGCAAAAACTCATATATTCCCAATTCGGTTACTGCGATAGGTGAAAGAGCTTTTTACAATTGCAGTGGCCTCACAGGTAGTCTGACCATCCCCAATTCCGTGACAACGATTGGTAGTTCTGCTTTTTACAATTGCAGCGGCCTCACAGGCAGCCTGACCATCCCTAATTCCGTGACAACGATTGGTAGTTCTGCTTTTTACAATTGCAGCGGCCTCACAGGCAGCTTGACCATTCCCAATTCTGTGACTTTAATTGGAATGAATGCTTTTTCAGGCTGTAGTGGTTTCACAGGCAGTTTGACGTTATCGAATTCTTTGACTTATATAGATTATGAAGTTTTTTCTCGTTGTAGCGGTTTCACAGGTAGCTTGACCATTCCTAATTCCGTGACTTCAATTAGAAGATCTGCCTTTGCATATTGCACGGGTTTTACAGGGGAGCTGACCATTCCTAATTCTGTAACATCGATAGGTTATTTGTCTTTCTATGGTTGCAGCGGTATTACTGCTATCACCAGCCTTGCAGAAACCCCTCCATCTCTTGATAATTATGCATTTTATGGGATGAACCATGGTATTTTGATTACGGTTCCTTGTGGTGCACTGAATGCGTATCAGAGTGCTTCGGGCTGGAGTGATTTTGCTTACATCTATGAGGATTGTGGCACTACATATTCCATCTTCCTTTGTGCCCACCCCACCGAGGGCGGTGTTATAGAGGGGGGTGGTGAATATGAGTATGGCGATGAATGTACGGTAATTGCTATGGCCAACGAAGGTTATTCATTCACTTGCTGGTCTGAGAATGGTACGGTGGTTTCTACGAGCGATACCCTTAGCTTTACGGTGACGGAAAGCCGGGTTTTGGTAGCTAATTTCACTTTACCGATTGAACTTCATGTTTATGCCGAATATTATCCCGACGTCAATGATGAACAAAGCCCCTATATTAGGATATTTTGGGGCGAGGAAAGCTTTTGCGAAGGCTTCAGCTACGATTTTGATGACAGTGCGTTGCCCGACGGCTGGACTATCATAGACGGTGGTAGCCCAAGCGGTTATGGGTGGAAGCTGGCCTCGTTGAAGTTAGGGAGTGGATTTGGACACAATGGCTCCAATGATTGTTTTATTAGTCAAAGTTACGATAATAACTATGGTGCAATTTATCCTGATAACTACCTCATTTCCGAACAGGTAGACATCACCGAAGGTTCTACTTTCAGCTTCTGGGCGTGTGCACAGGATCTTAGCTATTCAAGTGAGCATTTCGGAGTTTTTGTTTCGTTAGGCAGCAATAGCAACCCCGACGATTTCCAAGAAGTTCAAAGTTGGACTTTGTCTCCTTTGAGAAGCGGAGAACCTCTTGAAGGAAGAGTTATTCGTGGTGGTAATCGTGTACAAACTTTATGGCATCAGTATACCGTTGATTTGAGCGATTTTGTAGGAACAGGCTATATCGCTATTCGTCATTATAACTGCTATGATCAATATATGTTGGTTGTGGATGATGTTGAGTTCTGCAATGGCCCACAACAGGCCAACCGCACCTTATACAATTACAATGTCTATCGTGCCAACTGCGATGGAACGGATGTCACTTTGATTGCGGAAAATGTGACCGAGACAGAGTATATTGACTCAACGTGGATGGACCTTGCTGTTGGCAACTACAAATATGGAATTCATATCGGCGAAACGGCGTGGTCGAACTGTATAGAGAAGACGTACTATAACATTACCGCAACCGCTAATCTCGCCGAAGGCGGCACTATCACAGGTGATGGCAATTACATCGAAGGCCAAACCTGCACCCTGACGGCCACAGCCAATGCAGGCTACACCTTTGTTAATTGGACAGAGAACGGCGAGGTGGTGTCCACAGAAGCAACTTATACTTTCACCGTGACAGGAAACAGAGACCTTGTGGCGAATTTCATTGCCAATGGAGGCGGCGAGCATGAGTATGTTGACCTTGGCCTGCCGAGCGGCACCCTTTGGGCCACTTGCAATGTTGGTGCCGATACCCCAGAAGGCTACGGTGACTATTTCGCATGGGGAGAGACTGAGCCTAAAGATTCATATGATTGGAACAACTACCAGTATTGCAATGGTGTTTACTATTCTCTTACAAAGTACTGCAGTGAACCTTATTTCGGCTATAACAACTTCACCGATACTTTGACTATCCTTCTGCCAGAGGATGATGCCGCAACGGCTAACTGGGGAGATAGCTGGCGCATGCCCACTAAAGAAGAATGGCAAGAACTCTATAACAACACAATTGTCATCTGGACGACTCAGAATGGTGTGAGCGGTTGTTTGTTAACAGCAAATAACGGAGTTAGTCTCTTTCTACCCGCTGCGGGCTTCTACTACAGTGAAAATGATCTCTTAAATGCTGATATTGAAGGCTACTATTGGTCGAGTTCACTCTCAACGGTCGGCTCGACCCGCTCGTGGTACTTCAACTTCGATGGAGGTGATTTCGAATTGCTTTACAATTTTCGCAACAGCGGTCAATCTGTCAGAGCAGTGCGTTCTCCAATGTTTATTATTGATGTTACTGCCAACCCGACAGAAGGCGGTGAGATAACTGGTGGAGGTGATTACCAAGGAGGTGTCGACTGCACTTTGACGGCCACAGCCAACGAAGACTACACCTTTGTTAATTGGACAGAGAACGGTGAGGTGGTGTCCACAGAGAATCCATATACCTTCACTGTGATAGGCAACAGAAGCCTTGTGGCGAACTTTGTTAACAACATCCCACCCATGCCAAACAATCTTCAGGTGTTTGTTGAGCACTATCCTGATACTACCAATGTCTTTAGTCCGTATGTTAGGGTGTATTGGAACGATGGTATTCCTTGCGATGGCTTCAGCTACGATTTTGACGATAGTGCTTTACCCGACGGTTGGATTACAATTGATGGCGGTAACCCAAGTGGTTATGGTTGGATATTAGCATCACAAAGGATGGGGTTGGGTTTTGGGCACAACGGTTCCAATGATTGTTTCATGAGTGAAAGTGCCGATTTTAATGGAGTTGCCATTCATCCTGACAATTACCTTGTCTCTGAACAAGTTAACATTACCGAAGGATCCACCTTCAGTTTTTGGGCCTGTGCTTATCAATATTATATATCTGAACATTTTGGTGTTTTTGTTTCGTTAGGTAGCAATGATAATCCTGATGATTTTCAAGAAGTTCAAAGCTGGACGATGACTGTTTCGAGAAGCGAAGAGTTTGTTGAAGGAATGACCTCTAATGGCCAAAGTACATGGCGATATTATTCCGTTGATTTAAGTGACTTTGTAGGAACAGGATATATTGCAATTCGTCATTATGACTGTTATGACCAATTTTATTTGGCTGTAGATGATGTTGAGTTCTGCAATGGCCCACAACAGGCCAACCGCTCATTCTACAATGTCTATCGTGCCAACTGTGATGGAACGGATGTCACCTTGATTGCGGAAAATGTGACCGAGACAGAGTATATTGATTCAACGTGGATGGACCTTACTGTAGGCAACTTCAAATATGGAGTCAGCATCGTTAGCGGAAGAGGCAATGTTAGTGAAATCCATTGGAATAATTCTCCAGTGTCTTCTAACCATCATACGATTGATGCTTCTGCTTTCTTGAATCCTGTTACTAACAGTGACTATATTGGTGATCCTTCACGAGTGAATTATGATAACGGTTGGATTTATTATGACGATGGCTCCTATGCCGCGAGTGTTGGTACTGGCGGTGGTGCCGTGTACTGGGGCATCAGATTCCCTGCTGCTGACCTTGCAGCATACGATGGTCAATCTCTGACTAAGGTGGCTGTCTTCACCAATGTCGATGGTGACTATGGCTGGACCTATTCTGGCACCTATACTGCAAGTGTTTACCAAGGCGGAGCTTCCGCTCCTGGCACACTGATGAGCTCGGCTTCTGAGTATCTGCCTGGTGACCTGGCTTGGCACGACATCACGTTGGCTACGCCTGTGACCATCGACGCTACTCAAGACTTGTGGCTGACCTTCTACACTGCTGATATCGCTTACCCGATGTCAGGCTGCGACTATGTTGGCAACAGCAACTCTGACCTCCTGTCACTCGATGGTGTTACTTGGGAGCATGCTGCTTCAGGCTACGGCCTCAACTACACGTGGATGATTCGTGGTTTGGTTGAAGGCGGTGGAATTACATGGTCCAATTGTATTGAAAAGCCCAATGGTTATTTTGTTTCAGCCATAGCTAATCCTTTAGAAGGCGGCGTAATCATGGGTAGCGGCAATTATTACGAAGGCGAAACCTGCACCCTGACGGCCACGCCCAACGAAGGTTACCAATTCCTCTATTGGACGGAGGACGAAGACGTGGTCTCGATGGAAGCCACTTATTCCTTCACCGTTACGGACAACAGAACCCTTGTGGCCAATTTCGTTGCCTACAATCCTTCGGGCGACCTTCAGGTCTTTGCCGAATACTATCCTGACAGCTCCAATGTCTTTAGTCCCTATGTTAAGGTGTATTGGACTGGAATCACGGCGAGCAGATACAATATTTATCGCGCCTTCTGCTACAGCGACGATTACGAACTGATTGCCGAAAACGTGACAGACACTTTGTATATCGACTATGCATGGTTCAATTTGCCCCTTGGCAACTACAAGTATGGTGTCAGCGTTGAGGACGGCAGGGGAGGCACGGGTCAAATCCACTGGAATGATGCACCTGTCGCCACCAACGAAATTCTCATCGACGCTTCCACCTTCGGGAATCCTACTGCCAACAACGGTAGTCTGGAGATGCCTTTGCGGGTAAATTACGACAATGGCTGGCTACATTACGATAACGGCAATTACATCAAGAGCATCGGTTCGGGTCTCGGCATGTTACATTGGGGTGTCAAGTTCCCGAGCGAGACATTGGCTTCCTACGCTGGCAACCAACTGAAGAAAGTGGCCGTTTACATGAGGTCAGGCAACAACGAGATTCTTAACATAAGCGTCCATGTCGGCGGTACGATAGCCCCTGGTATGTCGGTCTGGTCAATGGATTTCGATGTGTCAGGCTACAACAATGGATTTGTGGAATTTGCATTGCCTGAACCCATCTTCATCACTGGTACAGAGAACATTTGGATTACCCTCAGTCAAGCGGGGAATTATCCTGCCCAAGCCAGCCCCGATTCAGGTGAACCCAACAGTCGTTGGATTAGTCTCAACGGTCAGACCTGGATGGACATGGCCAATTACGGCTTGGACGGCTCATGGATGATTCGTGGCTATGTAGGCGATGACCCCGCCATCTACTGGTCCAACTGCATTGATAAGACGCATTACAACATTACGGCGATGGCCAATCCTTCCGATGGAGGCTCGGTATCTGGTGCAGGAATATACTCCCAAGGTACCACATGCACCCTCACGGCGACGGCCAATAGTGGCTATCACTTCGCCAACTGGACGGAGAACGGTGTAGTGGTGTCCACCAGTGCCAATTACTCTTTCACGGTTACAAGAAGCAGGAACCTTGTGGCGCACTTCACGACCAATTCGCAAGTTTGTGCGATAAATGTTTCCACCAATCCAAGCTACGGTGGCTCGGCAAATGGTGGAGGCTATTATTATTACGGTACAATATGTACTGTGACAGCCTCGGCTAACAGCGGTTACATCTTCACAAATTGGACAGAAAACGGTACGGTGGTTTCCATCGATGCCAGTTATACCTTCACGGTTACAGGCAGCAGAAATCTCGTGGCGAACTTTACCGCCATTCCGCAGTTTTGCTCGATAAACGTCTATGCCAATCCAAGCTATGGAGGCTCGGTCACTGGTACTGGTACTTACGCTTACGGAATAAATTGTACCCTCACAGCGACAGCCACCACTGGTTACATTTTCCTCAACTGGACGGAGAACGGCACGGTGGTGTCCACCAGTGCCAATTATTCCTTCACGGTGACACGCAATAGGAATCTTGTAGCGAACTTCACCGTCAACTTGCCTTATTATGGTATCAATGCCGTTCCTAATCCCGACGAGGGAGGAACGATTACTGGCACTGGTATTTATATGGAAGGACAAAACTGTACCCTTAAAGCCTTTGCCAATTCAGGGTACACTTTCATCAACTGGACGAAGGACGGTGATATAGTATCCACCAATGCCACCTATAGTTTTGTCGTAACTGAAACCGCAAACTATGTGGCCAACTTTGAGCTACGCAGTTATGCAATTACAGTGACTGCAAGTCCAACAGAAGGAGGCTCGGTCACAGGAGCTGGCAGCTATTATTATGGTGCAACATGTACCGTGACGGCCACAGCCAACAGCGGCTACTTCTTCGCCAACTGGACATTAAACGGTAGGGTGGTTTCCTATAGTGCTGAGTACATCTTCACAGTTACAGGCAACAGAAACCTTGTGGCTAATTTCGTCACTAACCCGCAAGTCTGCACGATAAGTACCTTCACCAATCCAAGTTATGGAGGTACGGCTATTGGCGCGGGCTATTACTATACTGGAGCAAGTTGTACCCTCACTGCCACGGCCAACAGTGGTTACGCTTTCGTCAACTGGACGGAGAATAACGTGGTGGTTTCCACCGATGATGAATACACTTTCACTGTTACAGGCAACAGAAATCTCGCTGCGAACTTTACTCCAGTAGGCACGATAAGTGCTATCGCCAATCCAAGCTATGGAGGCTCCATTACTGGTGGCGGCACTTATCAATATGGTACAAGTTGCACCCTCAGGGCCACAGCCAACAACGGTTACCTCTTCGTCAACTGGACAGAAAATGGCGTAACAGTTTCCACGAATACCAATTATACCTTTACTGTTACAGGCAATAGAAACTTGGTGGCCAACTTCGCCGTCAATCCGCAGGTTTACATGATTAGTATCTTCTCTAATCCAAGCTATGGTGGTACGGTTACAGGTGGAGGCACATACTTCTATGGAGAAAATTGCACTGTTCACGCTACGCCTAACGGCGGTTATACCTTTGTCAATTGGACGGTGAATGGCACTGTAGTTTCTTACAACGCTGATTACACTTTCACCGTTACAGACAACAGAACCCTGTTAGCAAACTTCATGGCCGACACGCAGGTTTATACAATCAATGTTTCAGCCAACCCAAGCTACGGCGGTACGGTTTCGGGTGCCGGTAGCTTCTATTCTGGTTCAAGTTGCACGGTGACAGCATCTGCCAATAATGGTTACTCCTTCGTCAACTGGACGGAGAACGGCACGGTGGTTTCCTTCAATGCCAATTATACCTTTACCGTTACACGCAACAGGAACCTTGTGGCGAACTTCTCGGCTAATATGGAATATTATGGCATCAATGCCACCCCGAATCCCACCGAAGGTGGAACGATAACAGGTGCTGGCGTTTATATTGAGGGTCAAACCTGTACGTTGACAGCCTCGCCCAGTTTCGGCTATGTCTTTGTCAACTGGTCGGAGAACGGCACCGTGGTTTCCTTCGATGCTAGTTACACCTTCACCGTTACGGGCAATAGGAACCTCGTGGCGAACTTCGCCGACGACATGTCATTCGTCGGAATTAATGCCAATCCAAATCCCATCGAAGGCGGTGCGATTATGGGGGCCGGACTTTACCTTCCGGGTCAAACCTGCATCCTCACGGCCATGGCAAATAGAGGTTACACTTTCGTCAACTGGACGGAAAACGGCACCGTGGTTTCAAATAATAATGAATACAGCTTCATTGTTACTGGCAGCAGAAATCTTCTGGCGAACTTCGATATCCAACCTACTGTCACCCAAACTTCCAACTTTTCGCAAGGTTACAACTGGTGGAGTACTTATATCGAGCAGGACGGCATCAACGGGTTGCAGATGTTGCAGAACAGTTTAGGTGGCAATGGAGTCAGCATTCGTTCGCAGGCCGACGGCTATGTCGATTACTATTCATATTACGGCTGGTACGGCTCGCTGTCAAGCATCAACAACGAATCATCGTATAGGATTGTCACCAATTCACCATGTTCTATCACTTTGACAGGCATTGAGGCCGTGCCTTCACAACACCCTATCACACTCAGCCAAGGTTGGACATGGATTGGCTATGTACCTTCGACGGCTATGGATGTCAACTCAGCAATGGAAGGAATAGATGCCGTAGTTGGCGATAAGCTGAAGTCGCAGCAAGGTTATGCCGACTTTTATGAAGGTTACGGCTGGTATGGTTCGCTCAACACCATTGAACCTGGCATGGGTCTGATGTACTACTCGACTAACGACGAGCCTGTCACCTTCACCTATCCCGACAGTAGCAGAGGTGGAGAATTGCAAAAGAACATTACGTCAGAGAACAACCACTGGTTGCCGGATCCATACGCCTGGCCGACCAACATGACCATGCTGGCTGTCATCGACCTCAACGGCGAGGAAATCCAGTCGGAGGATTACGAGTTGGCCGCCTTTGATGTCAACGGCGAGTGTCGAGGAAGCATTAGAACAATGTATGTTGACATCACGGACCGTTATTATGCCTTCATGACCATATCGGGTGACGTTCCAGTAGAGCTCCATTTCGGCTTGTACGATTGGGAGAGCCACGAGGAATGCTTCGAGGTGGATGAGACATTGATGTTCAAGGCCGACACGGCGATAGGCACGATTTTTGATCCTATGGTGTTACATTTCCGTGGTTTGGATAATGTGAAAGAGCTTGACAGCCGCGTAGAGGTGTTCCCCAACCCGGTGAATAGAGGCACAAGTTTCAGTATCAATATGGCTGGTGATGTGAACAACTTTGTCCGTGTGGAAATTGTCAACGCTATGGGTGTAGTAGTAGAGGCAGTGCATGCACCGTCTGTACAAACCTTTATCGCCCCGAGTGTTGCTGGTATCTATACGCTGCGTATCACAGAAAGAGAAAAAGGGACTATC
>Ga0310696_10002788_pt1 | contig 22531 bp, 18 predicted proteins | sample AusTroGonzalo_MG_4_FD_203885 | JGI IMG/M metagenome (GOLD analysis project Ga0310696, IMG submission 203885) | Bovine rumen microbial communities from tropical cattle in Woodstock, Queensland, Australia - Gonzalo_02 (v2) (version 2) | ecosystem: Host-associated > Mammals > Digestive system >...
CAGCAGCCCCTATACTCACAAAAGTTTCTCAAGTCTGCGGCGGGCATCGCCGGCATCAGGATAGATTTCAAGGGCTTTCTGGTAGTTGCGGATGGCGGCATCGGTCATGTGTTCATGTTCACACTCACGTCCAAGGATGGTGTACTCGGCAGCCAACCGCTTTAGCAGTTCGTTTTTGGCATCTATCTGGGCTCTCAGATCTGCTATCTCTTGTTTCTGGCTATTGATAATGCCGAGCTTCCTACGGATGTATCGACGGATGTGAGGCTTCTCGATGTCGTAACGGGAGTGGATGGCTTTGAAGAATTCATCAAGGAACCGATCGAAGTCACCCTTGTCGAAGGCTCTGATGGCATCGCGGTATTGTCGGTCGGCCTTACCTTCCTCCAGTGCCTTGGCTATTAGTGCCTGATTGTTGTAGCGGTTGGCAAACTCCACTACTTCTGCCCTGACGAAGATATCTCTCTGTCTGAGTGGAGTCTTCAGCGAAATGCCCTCCAGTGAGCGGCATCTGGAGAGGGCTACGTAAGTTTGTCCTCCAGCGAAGGCTCCTCCGCCACCGAAATCAATAGCTACCTGGGAGAATGTCAGGCCCTGACTCTTGTGTACGGTGATGGCCCAGGCAAGGCGTAACGGGAATTGTGTGTAGGTGCCAAGCAGTTCCTCTTCAATCTTCTTTTCTTTATCATTGAAGGTATAGCGCATGTTCTCCCAGATCTCGCGTTCTACGTCAAACTCCACGCCTTTCTCGTCGATGACACCAATCACGCCCAGTTTCTTGTCAATAAATGAAACGGTGCCAAGTGTGCCGTTTACCCAACGCTTGTCCTTATCGTTCTTGATGAAGATAACTTGTGCGCCAGGCTTCAGCTGAAGTTCCATAGGGGTAGGGAGTGACGACTCAGGGAAATCACCCTTGATAGTGCCGATAAACGTTGACGGTGAACCCGGGAGTGATGACAGACGCTGCTCGTTGGTGAAATCTACGATGTCGCGACGCGTGGCAAGGGTAATCGTGAGAGAGCCTTCGGATGTAAGATGGCTGCCAACGCGGTCATTCAGCGTACGAAGGTCAGGCTCATCGGCTGTATTGGTACGGATGCGGTCGAGAATCGAAATGAAGTGCGGGTCGCTCTGGCGGTAGACTTTACGCAATTCTATACTCACGATAGGCATTTCTTGCCACACTTTGGCATTGAAGAAATAGGCAGAGGGATAGAATGGGCTAAGCAGTTGGCGCTCGTCTTCCTTCAGTACGGGTTCCAATTGGAAGATGTCTCCTACCAGCAGCATCTGCTTGCCGCCGAAGGGTTCTGGATTGCGGGTGAAAGTACGAAGCACCTTGTCGATAAAGTCGATGATGTCGGCACGCACCATCGAGATCTCGTCGATGATAATCAACTCTACTTCCCGCAACAGTTTCCGCTGTGCGCCCGTGTATTTCAGCGTCTCCTTAATGTGGCGGCGGTCATAGCGTTGGTCATTTGGCAACAAGGGATAAAATGGCAGCCGGAAGAAACTGTGAAGCGTAGAGCCACCTGCATTGATGGCTGCGATGCCTGTAGGGGCAAGAACTACATACTTCTTCTTGGTGTTCTCCGCTACATACCGCAGGAAAGTACTCTTACCCGTGCCCGCCTTGCCTGTCAGGAAAAGCGATCGACGCGTGTAGTTGACTATCTGTAGGGCATCCTGCCACTCCTTGTTGTCAAGATCAAGTTCCATAGTCTGCAAAAGTAGCAAACTTACGAGAAGAACTTGATCGTGCCTTGTATGGGTTCGTCGGCAACGGACGGTGATTGCAAATCCCCGCTTGCGTTGGGTTCATCGCCTGTGGCCTGGGAGTTGATGCTGATAAGGATTTCCTTGGTTCGCTTGTACGTAGGCGTCGACTCCACAGCAGAGATGACATCATCGTTGTCCAGATCCTCGGGACGGAACAGATAGATGTTTGGGCGGCGCTTGTAACGCTTGGCTGTGCTGTCACCGCCATAGAAACGGTTACGGCGGTCCTGGCGCTCCAGAGCCTTGGCCTGCTCCTCGGCGATGCGATTGATTTCTTCCTGACTGTGCTTCTTGATGTGGGCGTTCATACCGTCGACACTCTCGATACCGAAGCCAGTGGCCAGGATGGTGACCTTGACCTTTTTGCCAAGCTCAGGATCAGTAGCCAGACCCCATTTGATTTCGAAGTCGCTACCGAACTTGGCCATGAAGTCGTTCACATCGTTCATCTCCTCCATCATCAGCGACTGCTGACCGTCCTTTGAGCCAGCAAACGTGATGGAGAGCAGGATCTTCTTGGAGTTGAAGATATCATTGTCGTTGAGAAGCGGTGAATTGAGGGCGTCTTCGATGGCATTCTTCACACGACCCTCGCCCTCACCGTAGCCTGTAGACATGATGGCCACACCACCATCCTTCAGAACGGTCTTCACATCGTTGAAGTCGAGGTTGATAAGACCGTGGACGGTGATAATCTCTGCGATGGACTTGGCAGCCACAGAGAGGGTATCATCAGCTTTGCCGAAGGCATCGAGCACAGAGAGCTCAGGGTAGATCTCGCGCAGGCGTTCATTGTTGATGACGAGCAAGGCATCGACGTGCTTCTGCATCTCCTCAACACCATCAAGGGCCTGGTCAATCTTACGGTCGCCTTCGAAACGGAAGGGGATGGTGACGATACCAACGGTCAGGATGCCAAGCTCTTTAGAGACACGGGCAATGACGGGGGCTGCGCCAGTACCAGTACCACCGCCCATACCGGCTGTGATAAACGCCATGCGAGTGCCGTCGTTGAGCATGGCCGTGATGTCGTCGAGGCTCTCTTCTGCTGCCTGACGGGCTTTCTCGGGCTTGTTACCAGCACCAAGGCCCTCCTTGCCCAACTGCAGATGAACGGGTACTGGGGAGTCGTTGAGGGCCTGATTGTCTGTGTTGCACAGAACGAATGTCACATCGTGAATGCCTTCACGATACATGTGGTTGACGGCGTTTCCACCACCACCGCCTACACCAATCACTTTGATGATGCTATGATCCTTTTCGGGGGCTCCGAAGTCGAGGATATCTATATTTGTATTGTCTGACATATTGTTGATGGGTTGAATGGGTTAAATGGGTATAATGGGGAATTATAGGGATATTACTCTTCTTCCTTGACAATTTCTGTAGCAGCTTTCTTGATCCATCTGCCAAGTTTGTTCCAAGTACTGTTTTCCCGCTTTTCCTTAGCGATACGCTGGCGCTCAGCCTCTTCCTCCTCGCGCTTGATGCGTTCTTCCTCCTCCAGTTGGCGGCGACGCTCCTCCTCAGCCTTTTGTTTCTCGGCTTCGGTACGGATGACACCAGCAGGGATCTCACTGACCTGACGAGCGCGTGTGGAGGTCGGGGATTGCAAATCCCCTCCAACAGCAGGCTCCTTCTTAGTGGCAAAGAGATCGTCGGTGACAGCGCTGCCTGCACAATTCATGTCGCCTTTGGCGAGCAGGCCTAATACGGTGTTCATCTTGCCATCCTTGGCCTTGATGTCTTCCTGGGTGGCATTGATGGTGTGGGTCACAAACTTTGCCGTACGGATTTTGTCGACATGGGTGTGATTCATAAAGGCTTGTTCGATGTTGGACATGTTAGAGCCACCACCCGTAAGAATAAGACCACCAAGCAGTTTATCGTAATACTCCGAGGGAATCTGATACCATACGTTTTCGATGATCTCCTCCAGTCGGCCCTCGACAATCTCAATGAACTTACGACTCTCTACCTGGCGTTCGGGATCGATAGAATATTTCAGGTTATTGTCGATGTCGTTATTATCGGTAAAGGCGGAGGCATATTTCAGCTTCATCTTCTCGGCATCGCTCTCTTCCATCTGGAGAGTTGCGATATCCTTAGTGATGTTGTTGCTGCCGAGCGGGATGACAGCAAGATGGCGCAGGATGTTTTTGCTATAGACAGAAACCGTAGTGGTGTCGGAACCGATATCAACCAATGCACAGCCAGAACGCTTCTCTGCTTCTGTCAGCACGGCATCTGCCAGGGCCAGAGGTGCGAGATACATCTCTGCCACATTGATGCCTGCCACCTCGAAACACTTGTTGAGGTTGCGGTAGAAGGTCTTACGCTGCAAAATATTGAGGAAATTACCCTCCAGATGGGAAGCCTGAATACCTACAGGATCCAACTGGTACTGAGAATCGACCTTGTATTCCTGAACGGCAGCATCGAGGATTTCCTGATCCTGGTATTTCATACTACGGTTGGCATCCATCAGTTCGATGACCATGTCTTGAGTGATACGTGTGTCCGCAGGCAGGTCTTTTGCTATTACGTTCCTGACGCTGCGGATAGACTGTCCGCCAACACCTACATATACTTGGAGAATCTCCGTCTTGAGCAGGTTCTCTAGTTTTTTGATGATGTTGGTCAGGCATTGTGCTGTCTTGTCAATGTTATACACATACCCTTTGCGGATGAAGGACGAAGAGTCTTCCTTCACCATAGCGAGGACGGTAATGCTACCGTCGAGATTCTTTTGTCCCGCGATACCGGTCATCTTTGATGAGCCGAGTTCGATTGCTACGATAAATTCCTTTGCCATATTTTGATGGGTCTAATGGGTTTGATGGGTCTAATGCGTTATTTTCTCTTGCAGATGATTTGATTGTCGAATTCTACACTGATGTAGCTATATTTATTCCAGCCCGCCACATTCAGTCCATAGAGGTAGAACTTGCGCATACGGTCTAGTTTCTTTTCAATATTGACGGGGGCGCCGATATAAATGATATGTTCGCCGATGCGTGGAATCATTTCCATTGTACCGTCGTTGAGAATGTTCACTTGCACCACCTGATTCTGCCAGAACTTGTCTTTCAGGAGCGTGTTGCCAATCAGGGGCAGGATCTTCTGGGCATATTTCCGTGAGACGTTACCTGTCACGATAATCATATCGGTGGCATATTTCGATTCTGGAAGAATGGCGCCCTGAGTATCCAAATAGTAATTGTCACCATTGTTGGCCATCACGTGCAGGATGGGGGTGCGCTGACGGAGACTGATACAGACGTGTCCGCTCTGCGTCTTATAACATTCTGCTTTTTCCACGAATGGGTTCTTCATCAGGGCTTCCTCAATGGCCCGCGAATTGACTTCGGCCATATTCTTGGCGAGGGGATAGAGGTGGTTCTTCTCAAGGATATTCTTGATTTCACTGGGATTGACAAATCCACCAATCGACTCATTGTTGATGTCGATCTTGACCTCCGTACATACGGTGGCTTTCTCGGCAGGCGTATTGAATGCCGAGACGGCCAGGACCAGATAGACAGCAATGACGATGTCGAAAATGGCGATGAATGTCTTCTTCCAGTTAAAGGACATATTTAATATTTACAATTTGACGATTTACAATTTACAATTTATTTTGCGATTTGCTTATTTAACAATTTTGTGATTTGGGGCACCTGGTTGTCCAGGTCGCCAGCGCCTAAGACGATGAGCACCTCAAAGTCGTGAGTCTTCACAAAGTTAAGCACTTCGTCCTTCAGAATCATCTCTTTCTTCACACCCTCTTTCAGATTGTCGTAGATGAGTTTAGAGGTGACGCCCTCGATGGGCTCTTCACGGGCAGGGTAGATTTCTGTCAGTATCACTTCGTCTAGCTGACTCAGGGCATCGGCAAAATCCTTGTAGAAGTCGCGGGTGCGAGTATAGAGGTGAGGCTGGAAAATAGCAGTTATATGCTTGTCCTGATAGAGTTCACGAATGCTTTTCGCACTCTGGTATATCTCCTTGGGGTGGTGGGCATAGTCGCTGAGGAAGACCAATTTGTCGGTCTTAATCTTAAAGTCGAAGCGACGGTCTACACCTGTGAAGGTCTGCATGCCATATTTCAGTTCCTCTTTTGTACAGCCATTAAGCTGAGCCATCGCCATAGCGGCAATACCGTTCTCGATATTGATGGGGATGGGTTGTCCGAGCTTGACGTTGGCGACACTCTCGATGGGCGAGATAAAGTCGAAGTAGATCTCTCCGTTGCCGATGCGGATATTCTCTGCATGGAAATCGCCTTCGTTGAGGCTGTAATCATAACGTTGGACACCCGCCTGAAGGTTCTCCTGCATCTCAAGACCACGATGGATAATGAGGGCACCACCTGACTGGATCAGTTCTGTATAATGACGGAAACTTTCTAAATAGGCCTCTTTGGTACCATAGATATCAAGGTGGTCAGGATCAGTAGAGGTGATGACACTCATCCAGGGATGGAGCCAATGGAACGAACGGTCGAACTCATCGGCCTCAATGACCACGTAGTCGGAGTCGGAGAGGATATAGTTGGTGCCGTAGTTCTTTGAAATACCGCCGAGAAAGGCGTTACAGTTGAGATGACTCTGGTGCATGATGTGTGCGCACATGGTGGATGTGGTGGTCTTTCCATGGGTACCAGCCACACAAAGTCCCTTATGGGCCTGTGTCAACGTACCTAAAACCTGGGCGCGCTTCTGGATCTCGAAGCCGTTATCCCGGAAATACCGAAGTTCCTGGTGGTTATCCGGAATAGCCGGTGTGTAGATAATGAGACACGACTCCTTCTTCTTGCAGGCATGGGGAATCTCATCGATGTTCTCCTCATAATGAATGAGCATGCCTTCTATCTCCAGTCTGCGGGTGAGATCGGAGGGTGTCTTGTCGTAGCCGCCTACAACCAGACCTTTCTTGATGAAATACCGGGCGATGGCACTCATGCCGATACCACCGGCTCCGATGAAGTAAACTGCTTTTATATCTTTGATATTCATGGGTCTAATGGGTCTGATGGGATTAATGGGTCGGATGGGCGAGGGCGATGACCTCCTTGGCGATGATATTGGCAGAGTCGGGCAGTCCTAATTTGAGCACATTCTCGCTCAGAGATTTCAATTTGCCTGCATCGTTGACTGTATCGATAGCGGTCTGGAGCAGGATATCGGGTGCGTCGGCATCTTTGATGTAGATGGCAGCGCCGCGTGTGGATAGGGCAAGGGCATTCTTGGTCTGATGATCCTCAGCCACATTAGGACTGGGTACAAGGATGACAGGTTTGCCAATCAGACAGAATTCAGAAATGCTACTGGCGCCTGCACGACTGATTACCAGATCCGCAGCACGATAGGCGGATCCCATATCGGTGATGAAGTCGGTGACCTTCAGATTGGGAAGCTCTTGTCCCTTTAGCCTTTCAGCGATTTCTGCGCTATAGTATTTACCTGTCTGCCAGATAAACTGCAGACCGCTCTCTTTAATGAGATCGAGATGACGGAGCATGCTCTCGTTGATGGTACGAGCCCCCAGACTGCCACCCACAAGCAGGATGGTCTTCTTCTCAGGATCGAGTCCGAAGCTGCGGATGGCATCCTCACGCGTGATGGTGGTCTCAAGAAGCGCCTGACGCACAGGGTTGCCCGTAAGGATAATCTTCTCAGCAGGGAAGAATCGCTCCATACCCTCGTAGGCTACGCAGATCTTCTCGGCTTTCTTGGCCAGGAGTTTGTTGGTTACACCCGCATAGGAGTTTTGTTCCTGGATGAGGCAGGGGATACCCATGGCTGCTGCCTTGTTGAGCGTGGGACCGCTGGCATAGCCACCCACGCCTACAGCCACCTGAGGACGGAAGTCTTTGATGATCTTCTTCGCCATGCGTTGACTCTTCCAGATCATATAGAGTACCTTGATGTTCTTCAGCAGGTTCTTGCGATCGAAGCCACAGATAGGTAGTCCTTTGATCTCATAACCAGCTGCTGGAACACGCTGCATCTCCATTCGTCCAAGGGCACCTACAAAAAGGATTTTCGCATCCGGACGCATGGCCTTGACAGCATTGGCGATGGATACTGCAGGGAAGATATGTCCTCCTGTGCCGCCTCCACTGATAATGACTCTTAACTCCTTTTCCATATCAATTTATATTGGGGTGCAAAATTACAAATTAAATTTCTTTTAGCGCCATTTTTTCCCCTCTTTTTTTCGCAGAACGGCTAACGCTTAACATAGCTCCGATATAGGCACAGTTGATGATGGTTGATGTGCCACCTCGGGAGATGAGTGGAAGGGGTTGTCCTGTGACGGGTGCGATACCTACTGCTACCATCATGTTGAATGATGCCTGCAGCACCAGCATCAAGGCCAGGCCCATAACGAGGAAGGCCGGGAAATTGTTTTCACAACGACTGGCGATACGGGCAGCACGATAGAGCAGCACAATATAGAGGAACGCCACGAATGCAGCGCCGATGATGCCTAATTCCTCAATGATGATTACGTAGATAAAGTCACTGAAGGCCTGAGGCAGGAAATCACGCTCGACGGATTTGCCAGGGCCCTTGCCAATGATATTACTCCCCACGATGGCGATGTTGGCGTGGGCCACCTGAGCATCTTTATCCAAATCATAGTCGGCAGGAGCCACATGCTTCGAATTCAGTTTCTTATCGATACGGTTCTTCCAGGTGCCGAAGCGATGAAGGAAAGAGGTACTTTTCTTAGAGTCTTTCTTCACCTCGCCATTGACAATTGCTTCTGTCTGCGTTTCGCTATTCTCCTCATTCTGATCGAGGCTGCCCAACATATAGATGGAACCAATGAATAGCACGAGAAGGATGACTGCACACGCTGCCAGTTTCCCTAACTGTGCCATAGGAACTCTTCCAACAAACATCATCAGGAAGATAACGGCAAAGATTAATGCTGCTGTTGAGAGATTCTCGACACCAATCAGCAGACAAAACGGAATCACTACAATCAGGATATATTTGAAGGCCCGCTTGTCAGCGCCATTTTCCCGTTGCATGGCACTGAGTATCTGTGCTGTTACCAAGACCAATGTTCCCTTGGCAATCTCAGATGGCTGGAACTTCAGTCCTAAAAGACTGATCCATCGGCCTGCATCATTGGTTTTCTCTCCGAAGAACAGCACCCAGATCAACATAATCACGGAAATCAGTAGCAATCCAGGCGTCATCAGCTTGAAATAACGGCAGGGAATGTTCAGGATGAGAATCGCCATACCTACACCCACAAGCATCTTCCAGGAATGTCCGATGATAGGGCCAAGATAATCCTGACTCTTATAGGTCAGTGTGCTGGATGCCGAAAACACCTCTACCACACTGATCAGGCACAGGAATAGCAGTACCATCCAGATCACCTTGTCGCCTTTAAACAGATTTCCTATCTTCATAATTTTCTTTTTATATATAGGCTTTCCTAGGCATTCCTAGGTTCTCCTATGGGTTTTAGAGATTCCTGGCCAGCTCCTTGAACTGCTCTCCGCGATCCTCCATATTCTTAAACAGGTCGAAAGAGGCGCAACAGGGACTCAACAATACGGTTTCGCCAGGTTGGGCCATCTCGTAACAGGCCTCCATGCACTCCTTCATCGAATGGGTGTCGCGAACGGGAATACCCATATTATCGAAATTATCGTGCAGTTTCTGGTTGTCAGCACCTAAGTACACAATACCAGAGCATTTCTCTTTCACCAGTGGCTTGATAGGCTCGTAGTCGTTGCCCTTGTCCTTACCACCGATGATGAGAATCACCTTGGTCTTCATCGACTCCAGTGCATACCAGCAGGCATCTACATTCGTGGCCTTCGAGTCATTGATATACTGCACACCACGCACCATACAAACCTTCTCCAAACGATGCTCCACACCGGGGAAGTCGCTGAGGCTCTTGCGGATCTCTTCTTTCTTGATACCTGCAATGTTGGTGGCAATACCTGCTGCCAAAGAGTTGTAAATGTTATGTTTGCCTGTTAAGCTGAGGCTTTCCTGTTCCATGTTGAAGGGCTCGGGCTTCTCAATCTTATACTGGCCTTTTTCAATATAGCCAATCACTCCCTTTTCTTTCAGTTCTGCGAAAGGATACTGGATGGCTTTGATGTCGTATTTCTCCAATTCGCGTTTGATGATGGGATCGTCTGCCCAATAGATGAAGGCATCTTTGGGTGTCTGGTTCTGGATGATACGCATCTTCGAATCCACATAGTTCTGCATCTTGAAGTCGTAGCGGTCCAGATGGTCTGGCGTGATGTTCAGCAGAATGGCGATATTGGCCCGGAAATCGTACATGTTGTCGAGCTGAAAGCTGCTGAGCTCAATGATGTAATACGCATGCGGATCCTCAGCCACCTGTAGGGCGAGAGAGTTACCGATGTTTCCCGCCAGTCCTGCATCATAGCCTGCCTGCTTGAAGATATGGTAGATGAGCGATGTGGTCGTGGTCTTACCGTTAGAACCTGTGATGCAGATCATCTTGGAATCCGTGTAACGACCAGCAAACTCAATTTCACTGATGATATGGATGCCTTTCTCCTTGATTTTCAAAATCATTGGGGCTGTGTCAGGAATGCCTGGGCTCTTGATAATCTCATCGGCATTGAGGATTTTGGCCTCTGTGTGCTGCCCTTCCTCCCATTCGATATGATGGTCGTCGAGCATCTTTTTATACTTGTCGGCAATCTTCGACATGTCTGACACAAACACGTCGAATCCTTCTTTCTTTGCCAGGACGGCGGCACCAGCACCGCTCTCTCCTGCTCCTAATATTACTATTCTCTTCATTTTTTCACTTTTCACTAATCATATTTCACTATTCACTTTTCCTTACCTCATCTTCAGCGTAATGATGGTCAGTGCTGCCAATATAATGGTTGTAATCCAGAAACGGATGGTGATCTTCGACTCATGGAACGGGCGGTGGGGCCATCCTTTGAGGATATAGGTACTTGTGGCATCGAGCTGTGAATCAAGCTTACGGAAGTTGTCGTGGATAGGTGTAGCCCTGAACACACGCACGCGCTTGCCCTTACCTTTCTGATACTTGAACCACTGTGTCTGGATAATCACGCTGAGGCTCTCAACGAAGAAGATACCACAGAGAATGGGCAGCAACAGCTCCTTGTGGATAATAATGGCACAGACACCGATGATACCACCGATGGTCAGTGAGCCCGTATCGCCCATAAACACCTGGGCAGGGAAGGCGTTGTACCACAGGAAACCAACCATCGCACCGATAAAGGCACAAAGGAACACCACCAGCTCTTCACTTTGTGGGATATACATAATGTCGAAATACGACGCATAGCCGATATGTGCCGACACGTAGGCCAATATTCCCAGAGCCACACCTATAATGGCGGAATTACCTGCACACATGCCGTCCATACCATCATTCAGATTGGCACCGTTGCTGACAGCTGTCACCACAAGGATGGTCATCAGTACGAAGATCACCCAGCCTGCGGCCACCTTGTATTTGCCGAGGAAACCTAGCACCTCGGAATAGTTCAAGTTATGGTTCTTTACGAATGGGATGGTGGTCTGCAACGACTTCACCGCCTCTTTCTTGTGTTTCACCACGATTTCCTGGTTCTGTTTCTGTACTCGCACATTCTCGCGTACTACGGCATCAGGACTGAGCCAGAGGGTGAGTCCTACGATGAAGCCGATACTGATTTGCCCGACAATCTTGTATTTGCCTTTCAGTCCCTCTTTGTTACGCTTGAAGATCTTGATATAGTCATCCATGAATCCGAGGAAGCCTAACCAAACGGTGGTGATAACCATCAGAATGATATAGATATTGCGGATACGACACAGCAGTATGACGGGCACGAGGATACTCACGATGATGATAATACCGCCCATTGTGGGCACGCCCTTCTTCTCCACGCCAAAGGGATCGATGCTGGGGTCGCGCTCCGTTTCGAAAATTTTCCTGCGCTTCATCCATTTAATGAATCTTTCACCAAACCAGGCAGAGATCAACAAGGCTAGGATGAGCGTCAGCAGGGCACGGAAGGAGATGTAGCTCCACATGTGTGCGCCTGGAATGTCGTATTGCTCTAAGAATCTGAAGATGTAATATAGCATAGAATCAACTTACAATTTGACAATTTACAATTTACTATTTAAACTGCTTCGAAGATCTCTCTCACGACCTCGCGATCATCGAAATGATGCTTTACGCCTTTGATCTCCTGATAGTCTTCATGACCTTTGCCGGCAATGAGAATCACATCACCTTTTTCTGCCATCATACAGGCTGTACGGATGGCTTCTTTTCTGTCGGCGATGCTCACCACCTTCTTCATCTGCTTGTTGTCAAGGCCAGCCAGCATGTCGTTGATAATATCTTGTGGCTCCTCGAAACGGGGGTTGTCGCTGGTGATGATCACCTTGTCGCTGAGTTTGGCAGCTGTCTGCGCCATGATTGGACGTTTGCCTTTATCGCGGTTGCCTCCTGCGCCACAGACGGTAATTACCCTGCCTTTGCCATTGAGTACCTCGTTGATGGTGTTCAGTACGTTCTCCAAAGCGTCAGGTGTATGCGCATAGTCGACGATGGCCGTATAGCCCTCAGGTGAATGGATGGGTTCCAGACGGCCACTGACGCTCTTCAGGGTGCTGAGGATGACAAGGATGTCTTCCGGTTTCTTGCCTAACATGATGGCAGCGCCATAGACCGCCAGCAGGTTGCTGACATTGAACTTGCCGATGAACTGCACACCCACCTCTTTGCCATTGATGTCAAGATACATGCCTTCGAAGTGGCATTCAATGATCTTGGCCTTGAAATCGGCCATGCTCCGAATGGAATAGGTTTTCACCTGGGCCTTGGTGTTCTGCACCATATATTGGCCGTTCTTATCGTCGGCATTGGTGATGGCGAAGGCATCTTTGTCGAGACCGTCGAAGAAGGCTTTCTTCGCATCGCGATAGTTCTCAACGGTCTTATGATAGTCCAGATGGTCGCGTGTCAGGTTCGTAAACAGTCCACCTGCGAACTTCAGGCCACCGATTCGTTTCTGGGCGATGGCGTGGCTCGAACACTCCATGAAAGCGTAGTCGCAGCCAGCCTCCACCATCTGAGCCAGCAAATGGTTCAGCTCGATGGGGTCGGGGGTGGTATGGTCTGCTGGAATGGCCTCGTCTTCGATATAGTTGCAGACGGTTGACAGCAGACCGCACTTATGACCGAACTTGCGGAACATATTATATAATAAGGTGGCAATGGTGGTCTTGCCGTTGGTACCAGTGACGCCTACCAGCTTCAGTTTCCTCGACGGATCGCCGAAGAAGTGTGTGGCCACGATGCCGACGACACTCTCTGTAGATTCTACGACCACATAAGTCACGCCTTCTGCCTGCTCTTCTGGCATCTGCTCGCAGAGAATGGCGGCAGCTCCTAGCTCGATGGCCTTGGGGATATATTTGTGGCCGTCTGTCTGAGTACCAGGAATGGCAACGAAGAGGTGTCCAGCCTCTATACGACGGGAATCGATGTTCACACCTGTAATCTCTACCCCTGTATCACCATAGGTGTTGAGTACATTTACATTCTTGAGCAGTTCAATCAGTTTCATATCATTCTAAATAGAGTTCACATTTCATACCTTGTTTCACGTCTGTCCCCGCTGAGAGACTCTGTGATTTCACCTTCCCGCGGCCTTTTATAGTGGCTCGCACGCCTCGTTTCTCCAGGGCATATACCGCATCCCTCGCACCCATTCCTGTGAGATTGGGAATGGTATGGCCTGATGTTTTCTCTTGCTGAAGCTGTGGTCTTTCCTTGATGTTCAGATCAGTCAGCACATATTCAGCAGCAGTGTTGTTGCCTGGCTTGACAGCAGGTTTGAATACCGACGTGGAATCACGGGCGTCTGCTACGCTCAGCTTCAGGTTCTGTGCCATCACACCCTCTGCGATATGGTGGAACACAACACCCGACATACCACCTCCTGAGGCCGGCAAACCGGATTTTTTGATACAGACAATGCAAGTATAGCGAGGATTATCGGCAGGGAAGAAACCAGCAAATGACAACCAGTAGCGGGTGGTGCCAGAGTGATAGCTGCCATATTGGTCGGCTATCTGGGCAGTACCAGTCTTACCTGCCACTTTGAACGATTTGGAGCCAGCCTTTTTTCCTAAGCCCTGGCTGACCACGTGTTCCAGAATGGTCTGCATCATCTTGATGGTCGATGGCTTGGCAATCTGCTCTTTCAGCACCACAGGCTCAAACTCCTTGATCACTTGTCCGTCCTTCACCAGTTGTTTCACGAAACGGGGCTGCATCATCTTTCCATCGTTGGCAATTGCATTGTAGAAGGCAACGGTGTTGATTGGCGCAATCTGCGTCTCATAACCGATACTCATCCAGGGCAGCGTGGTCTTACTCCAGTATTTGGCTCGGTCGGTGGTCTTGGTGTCTGGCATACGGATATAGGGCGGGTGATAGCCTACCAATGGCAATTTCAGATCCTCGTGGATGCCCACACGATAAAGTCCCTGGACATATTTCGTGGGATTTGATCCGTAGAATTTGTCAATCACGTAGCTCACACCGATGTTCGAACTGACCTCGAGGGCGCGCGCCACGTTGATAGTGCCATAGCCGCCACGACGCCAGTTATGGTCTTTCATCGGCCTCCCATGCATTTCCATAATGCCACAGCCTGTGGGAATGGTGAAGTTGGTGTCGCGTGGAATCACACCGTCGTCGAGGGCTACGAGAAACGAGGCAACCTTGAACACACTTCCTGGTTCACAACGGTGACTGATGGCATTGTTCACCATCTCATAGTATTCACCATCTCCTGCACGCTGCATATTCACAATGGCTTTCACGTCGCCCGTCTTCACTTCCATCAGGATGGCCACACCCATCTCGCCATTGATGAGTTTCAGTTCGTCAACGAGGGCGCGCTCTGCCAGATCCTGCATGCCTACGTCGATGGTGGTCACAATGTCTGCACCATCAATAGGTGCAAGAACAGGGATGTCGAGATATTTGCTGAGTACCTTACGACGATGCATCAATCCGTTGGTGCCACGCAGTTCTTTGTCGAAAGCTAGCTCCAATCCGTTTTTCGCGCTGTCAATCTCGCCAAAAAGGTCTCCGATGGTACGTCCGGCCAGTGTAGTGAAGGGCTTACGACGTGCATTAAACTCCTCCCAATGGAAACCGCCTTTATAGATAGGCTCCTTGAAGATAGGCAACTTGCGGATTTCGCAGAACGTGTTGTAATCCACGCGTCGTTTCCAGATAGGCCAATGGCGGGCTCCCACCGTACCGTTCTTCATCACCTTACGTTTGCCTTCCAACAGATGGCTCTTGAATTCTGCAGCAGTCTTTGAGGGGAATATCTGGTTCAGTTCGTAACAGATAGTGTCAATCTTTTCTGCCCAGATGGAGTCACGCTGACGGGTGCCTGTGGAATCCGTGATACCTGCCTGGAAGTCCATGAAGACTTTATATTCAGGAATGCTACCTGCCATCAGCTGACCATCACAGCTGAGGATATTGCCACGTGTGGGTTTCACACTGACAGAATCGCGCTTCAGACGAGAGGCCACTTGTGTCCAATAGTCTTTCTTGGCGGTCATAATATACATGGCTTTGCCCACTATGGCAAACCCAATAAACGTGAACACTACTGCGATGGCGAAGTAGCGGGGCATGACCTTATCACTGTTGAACCTACTCATTTCCTTCTCTCCTTATTCCTTCTCTCCTCATTCGGGTACATTAATTATATATGGTGGCTGGTCTGAAATGTGCAGCACACTGTCCTTATTGTTCTTGAGCGCATCGAGCACATGACTCTCACGACATTTCTCCGTCAGGGTGCTGTTGCTCGACAATGCCTTGTACTTGGCATCCAGCAGTTCCTTTTCCATCTTGTCGATAGCAATCATATCCTGCTGACACTGATATCTGAAAGCCACATAGACAATGGCGAACACCACGATGAGCACGATAATGCCGATATGATGACGTACCATCTGGGCCGTCAGGAAGTCACCACCGAGGATGGTGCGCAAGGTCATGGTCGACGAGAACTTGGGATCTTCCTCCTTGGCGTTCTCCTTGATCTTCTGCAGTGTCTTCTTTGTCTGCTCCTTGATACTGCTCACCTCTTCCTTGGTCGTGGCCTTTTCTTCTTCCACCACGTCCTCGATCTCTAACTGAATATCGTCCTTATCTGCCATTCTTCACTATTCACTTTTCACTGTTCACTTTTCACTTTCTCCGCCACTCTCAGTTTTGCACTTCTGCTCCTTGGGTTGCGTTCCTGTTCTTCAGTGTCTGGCACGATCACTTTGCCTATGGGCTTAAAAGGGGCTTCAGTGCGTCCGAAGAAATCCTGTTTGACTTTCCCCTCCGTATTACCAGCCTTCATCATGTTTTTCACCAGACGGTCTTCCAACGAGTGGTAGGTAATGACGCTCAGCCGTCCACCTTCGCCAAGCAGGTCCTTACTACTGTTCAACATCTCCTTGAGCGCTTCCATTTCGCGGTTCACCTCTATGCGCAGGGCTTGAAACAGCTTGGCCATCTCTTTCTTCTCACGCTCTCTAGGGAACAGTTTTTCCGTTACTTGCAACAGGTCGCCTGTGGTGGCGATGGGCTGTGTCTGTCTTGCCTTGACGATAGCGGCTGCGAGCTTCCTCGCATTCTTCAACTCCCCATAGAGATAGAAGATATCTGCCAACTGTTCCTCATTGTAGTCATTCACGATGTCGGCAGCGGTCTTGTCGGCCTGTTTGTTCATCCGCATATCGAGTGGCGCATCAAAACGGAAGGAGAACCCGCGGCTCTCATCGTCCAGATGATGGCTCGAGACACCGAGGTCGGCCAGCAGTCCGTCAATCTTCTCCACGTCATAATATCGCATCCAGTTCTTGATATATCTAAAGTTGCTCCTTACGAAGGTAAATCTATCATCATCGACGATATTTTTCTCCGCATCCGCATCCTGGTCGAAGCTGTAGAGATGCCCTTTCTTACCCAAACGACTGAGTATCTCCCTGCTGTGTCCGCCACCTCCGAAAGTTACATCTATATAAACACCGTCGGGCTTGATCTCAAGCCCGTCGACGCTCTCCCTCAGGAGTACTGGAATGTGATATGTCGTCGAAGTATTTAACATGTGGCGTCATCGGTATTCATGATGTCTTCAAATTCCTTTCCGAAGTCCTCATCACTCTTGAGGATTTGTTTCAGTTGCTGAGGCGACCAGAGTTCTATTGTGTTGTCCATGCCTATAAATTGCACGTCCTGGTCTATCTCTGCTGCCTTTTGTAGTCGTTTGGAGATAAGGAAGCGACCGTTGCCGTCGAGCGAGATGGCTTCCGCTTCCGAGATGAACTGGCGGAGCATCTGCTGGTGTGATGGTTTCCACGGTTTGAGTTGTGCCTTCAGCATGTCCACTTTTTCATTCCATACGCTTTCCGGATAGATCACCAGACATTTCTGATAGATGTCTTTCCGCAGCACCAACAATTCCTCGCCCGATGTCTGGAGCACCTTGCGGAAAACAGAGGGCAGAAAGACTCTTCCTTTCGCGTCTGTCTTGGCTTCTATGTTACCTAAGAAACGCATACGTTCATCTTATTAATAGTTGTGGGTACAAAATTATATAAATTTCCCCCACTTTCCTCCAAAACTCCCCACTTTTTTCTAAATTTAACTTTCTTTTATAAAATTCGATAGTTCGGAAATAGCAAAATAGAGTTAAATACAATTTAATAAAAAGTTTTTTCCCCTTTTTTGCTCATTTTTGAAAGATTTGTGCTATTTTTGCACCTTGTTAGCGGAAATGAGAGAAAACGACCAAAAATGGAGAAAACGATCGACATCGATAAAATCCTGAAGGGTAAGATGGGGGCAAAGGCTAAGTTCGTGCCCGCATTCCTTGTGAATTGGCTTAAGCGCGTGGCGCACGAAGACCAGGTCAATGCATTCCTGTGGGAGAGCCGCGACAAGGTGGGTGTCGAATGGCTCGAAGAGTGTGTGCGTTATCTCGACATGACTTTGGAGATTGTAGGAAAGGAGAATCTGCCTGATCCTAACGATGGCCGGCTCTATACTTTTGTGAGCAATCATCCCCTTGGTGGTGAGGACGGTGTGGCTCTCGGTGCCATCATCGGCCGCCATTATGATGGACGTTTCCGTTATTTGGTCAACGACCTGCTGATGAACCTTCCTGGTCTGGCACCTGTCTGCATCCCTATCAACAAGACAGGCAATCAGAGCCGTAACTTCCCGGCTATGGTGGAGGCGGGTTTCCAGAGCGAAAACCACATGCTGATGTTCCCCGCTGGTCTCTGCTCTCGTAAGAAGGATGGCGAAATCCGTGATATCCCCTGGACAAAGACCTTCGTTTCCAAGAGCATCCAGTATCAGCGCGATGTCGTCCCTATCCACTTCGGAGGGCAGAATTCCAATTTCTTTTATCGTGTGGCTAACTTCTCCGACAAGTGCCTGCCATTTAACTTAGCGATGTTATTCCTGGTTGATGAGATGTACAAGAATGTGCACAAGACCTTCCGCATAGCTATAGGTAAGCCCATTCCCTGGCAGACTTTCGACAAGAGCAGGAAGCATGTCGAGTGGGCACAGTTTGTCAAAGATCAAGTCTACACCCTCTGATATACAACCAGCACCCTAAAACCCAAATCATAATGGAACAAGAGATTATCCAACCCATTGCCAAGGAAATTCTGAAGAGCGAACTGACAACAGAACGTCAGTTGCGCATGACCAACAAGAGTCATAACGAGATTTATGTTGTGACAGCTCATAATGCACCTAATGTCATGAAGGAGATTGGGCGTTTGCGCGAGATTGCTTTCCGTGAGGCAGGCGGTGGGACGGGCAAATCGATGGATATCGATGAATTTGATACCTGTGAGAATTGTTACAAGCAGCTGATTGTCTGGAATCCGGAAGCAGAGGAGATCATTGGTGGTTATCGCTATTTAGAGGGTACGGCATGGGAAATGGATGAGAACGGTCAGCCCATTCTGGCCACCAGCCACATGTTCCATTTCTCTGAGAAGTTCTTGAAAGAGTACATGCCCTATACGATTGAGCTGGGTCGTTCGTTTGTATCGCTACCTTATCAATCATCGCGTATGGGCGCGAAGAGTCTCTTTGCCTTGGATAATCTTTGGGACGGACTGGGGGCGCTGACTGTCATCAAGCCCAACGTGAAGTATTTCTTTGGCAAGATGACCATGTATCCCTCATATATCCGTAAGGGTCGCGATATGATTCTTTATTTCCTCAAGAAGCATTTCGACGATAAGGATCATCTGATTATTCCGATGAAACCGCTGAAAATTGAAGAGGATCCCAACGAATTGGCTCAGATTTTCTCAGAGAATAACTTCAAGGACGATTACCGCATCCTCAATCGCGAGATCCGTAAGCTAGGCTATAACATTCCCCCGTTGGTGAATGCCTATATGAGCCTGTCGCCTACCATGAAACTCTTTGGTACGGCCATCAACTATGGCTTTGGCGATGTTGAGGAAACGGGCATCCTGATTGCGGTCGATGAGATCCTCGCAGAGAAGCGTGTGCGCCATATCGACTCATTCCTTAAGGATCATCCTGAAGCTTTGAAGATTACCAGTGGTGCCAACAAAGTCATCTATAAGGAGAAATAATAATGAGGGCAGCGGTCGGCTATCTGTTAGCACTGATATGGTTCAGTGCCTATGCACAGGTGTCTACGTCTGTGCCAGCCGATATTGCTGAAAAGCTCGATGCGCATCATCTCTACCTTGATGCTAAACTCGACAAATCAGTAAATCACCCTTTCGCTTATTCCGATTTCCGTGAGGCAGTTTCACATTTTGGCGACAGCTGCACACTCTATATCGCGCCCAGTGTCTATTGGGTCGATGATCCTGATACACCCGAGGTGGTCACAGGACAGAATGGCCGCGAGCCGTTTGGTTTGGTGATTCGTGCCAAAAAGCTCCATTTTATCGGACTTTCTTCTGATGCCCGCCAGACGGTTTTGGCTTCACAGCGAGGCCAAATGCAAGGGGCGGTGGGCAACTTCACCATGTTCGATTTCTGGTGCGATTCCCTTACGGTCGAGAACCTTACGATGGGCAATTACTGTAATGTCGATCTCGACTATTCTTGGGATCCTTCCCTCTCACGCATGAAACGTAGCGATGCCATCACTCAGGCCCATGTGGGTTATGTACATGGTAAGCAGCTGATAGCTAAAAATGTGCGTTTCATCAGTCGCCTGAATCTCAACCCCCTGAACGGTGCTCAGAAATCCTATTATGAGGGCTGCCATTTCGAATGTACCGACGATGCTTTGAACGGCACAGCCTTTTACAAGCATTGCACCTTCGACCTCTATGGCCAGAAACCTTTCTGGAGCACTTTCGGTCGCGGCCCTTTGTTCATCGATTGCGACTTCTATGTCAAAGGTGTCAAGCGCGAGATGTATTTCTGTAAGCAGGGTGGTCCTGTGACGCTCATCGACTGTCGCTATCATGCGCCATCAGATAGTATCTATATCGGATGGGCAGCTTATCCCCAACCTTGGCTGCGTTGCTATCAGAACAACTTCATGCTGAATGGCAAGCCTTATCTTATTGGCAGTCGCCAACCTCAGAACACGCTGCAGCCCGACTACATAGGCTGGATAAAGGACGAATTGACCGAGGCACCTTTTTTAGACATCAGCCAGCATGAGGCCACGTTGCTCACAGGTCGCGACACCTTGCGCCTGTCATGCTCAGAGTATTCCGATCCCGTTCATTGGTACCCCTCGAATGCCCCAACGCATGGCTATCAAGGCTATGCTTTACTCCAGCCTGACAACAAGGGCAACCTTACTGTCGTCCCTGCTAACAATACCGATGAAATCGCGGATTTCTGCATTGTCGCCAGAACAAAGGACGATCGTGAGGCAGCGTGTCACGTCATTATCAAACCCTCGCAGCTGCCACCGCCTGCTGTCATCAAACCACGCCTCCTTATCCGTCAGAATCAGGCCATCCTTGAGTATAGCTTGGATACGAAGGCTGAATATGATGACTCCCGCATTACTTGGTATCGCGATGACATTCCTGTGGCCACCAGTCATGTAGCTCCAGAGAGAGTCTATATGCTTCAGGAGGCCGATAAGGGTCATGTGCTGAAGGCGGTGCTTGAACCTAAGCAGAAGCGCAGCGACTATGGAGAACCCATGACCTTTCAGATAAAGGTAAAGAAAATGCTCAAGCAGGAGCGCTTCGATACGGACTTCTCCCAGTTCTACTGCGACTGGCAACCCGTCATCGCTGAGGGGCTTTGGACGGTCGATGGCTACAAACCAGCTGATACTTCAGAATATCCTTGGTCTTTTGATCGCAACAAGCCCATGTGGGAATATGGCGAGGGTTTTAACGGGGCTGTGGGCAAGGGGCTGCTGCAAGCACAGCGTGGCGCCCGTATCATGTACACGCCCGCTGAAGGCAACTATGGTAATATGTCGCTGATCCTGAACGTCGACCCCACTAAGACCGCAGGTCAGGGCTTCGGCTCAGCCACAGGTCAGTATATGGATGTCTGTCTGAAGTTCGACTCCAAGACGCTCACGGGCTATGGCCTCCGCATCATCCGTACCACGAAACATGCCAAGGCCGTTGATTTCTACCTCGTGGAATACGACCACGGACAGACTAAAGCCATCACAGAGGCAATCTCCGCCACTTGTTATCGCACGGGCTGCACCATCTCCTTAAAGGCAGAAAACGGCCTCTTGACAGCCCATGTCGAGACCACGACGCCCCAACCCGAGGACAGCACGCTACCCCACGTTGTCGATCTCTCTGCACCGATGAAATCGAATATTTTTGGCGGAATCGCCATCCAGCATACAGGCTCCTGTGGTGAGAGCACCACCATGCTCCATCGCCTCCAGGTCAACTGGCAGCCAAAGTAGTAATTCTCAAATTCTCTAATTCTTGATAAATATATTCTCTTGATAAAAATATTCTCATGACACAACAAGAAAGAACTCAGATTGAAGAACGGATCGTGGATGTCTTGAAGACAGTTTACGACCCCGAGATTCCCGTAGATATCTACAACCTCGGGATGATCTACAAAATCGATGTGCAGGACGACTACACTGTCGATATGGACATGACTTTCACGGCTCCCAACTGTCCCGCTGCCGATTTCATCCTGGAGGATGTCCGTACCAAGGTGGAGAGCGTTGAGGGCGTCAAAGGCGCCAACGTCAACCTCGTTTTCGAACCCGCCTGGGACCAGTCGATGATGTCAGAAGAAGCCCGAGTGGAACTCGGCTTCGATTAATTAAAAATTAAAGATTAAAAATTATGATTACCAGCATAAATAGCTTGCACGCATATCATAATTATAAATTATTAATCCTTAATTATTAATTCGTATGAAACCTATCTATTTCATAAGCGACGCTCACCTTGGTTCTCTCGCCGTTCCTCATCAGCGCATGCAAGAGCGCAGACTGGTGCGTTTCCTCGATTCCATTAAGGAGAAAGCCGCTGCCGTCTATCTCTTAGGCGATATGTTCGACTTCTGGTACGAATATAAATATGTAGTGCCCAAGGGCTTCACCCGTTTCCTGGGCAAGATCTCCGAACTTACCGATATGGGCGTCGAGGTGCATTACTTCACTGGTAACCACGATATC
>Ga0310696_10002789_pt1 | contig 22531 bp, 16 predicted proteins | sample AusTroGonzalo_MG_4_FD_203885 | JGI IMG/M metagenome (GOLD analysis project Ga0310696, IMG submission 203885) | Bovine rumen microbial communities from tropical cattle in Woodstock, Queensland, Australia - Gonzalo_02 (v2) (version 2) | ecosystem: Host-associated > Mammals > Digestive system >...
GAACGTAGTCAGACCTATCATTATCTACCTTACCGCTTCGACAGCGGTCTGGAGAGGCATTTCCTATCTCAGGAACTTCTGCCACTGATAAAGGAAAAGGCGCTGGAAGTCTATTTCAACGGCGACGATACGCTGACAGAATTCAAGATTGATTGCTACAAACGTGTTGCCAATAATTGGCGATACATCGGGAGGTACGTGCCCGACTTCCTATTGCTCAGCCGGAATGAACAGAAACAGATAGACAAAGTTATCATCATTGAGACCAAGGGCGAGGGCTTTGCCGCAAAGTTCAAGGACAAACTCGATTTTATGTCAGAGTTCGTCAAGAAAAACAACGACAAGTTTGGCTACCAGCGTTTCGACTTCCTCTACTTGGAGGATACTATCACCGCTGAACAACGCCGGCAAAAGACCCTTGCTGCCATTAAGAATTTCTTTAATGTGTAATACCTATAATAAGCAATGAACGACATAAAGACCATCCAAAGCAGGATTTACGAGATACGAGGCCAACGTGTGATGCTCGACCGCGATTTGGCAGAATTGTATCAAGTCACGACCGGCAACTTGAATAAAGCTGTAAAACGCAACATTAGACGCTTTCCTCCAGACTTCATGTTCCAATTGACATCAGATGAATGGGAACTTCTAAAATTCCAAATTGGAATCTTAAAGAACGGACGCGGGCAACACACTAAGTATCTCCCATACGCATTTACTGAGCAAGGGCTGGCCATGCTTTCTGGTATCCTGAATAGTGACATCGCCATCGATGTTAATATCAATATAATGCGTGCTTTCGTGGCTATACGTCGTATGGCTGCCACGCTGCCAAAGCCCGATGTGTCAGCCGATGTGGCACAATTACGCAAGGACTTCGAGGAACTGAAACTCGACATAGAGGAAATATTGCACGACCAGAACGACATCAATGAGAGCACACGCACCCAGCTTGATGCCATCAGCGAGGCGCTTGCCGAATTGCAATCGAAAGATGTACAGCAAAAGCCAAGAAAGAGAATTGGTTTCATACAAGATTGAAGAACTAAGAACAGAATATCATTATGGCTATTAAATATGTTCCCTATTTCCCAAATACACTTGAAGGACAAGCCGTATTAGACAATTTTGTACGCACCAAGCGAGTGTTGCGCTATCGTGACAATGATCAAGTCATTGAGCGAGTGCAAAGAGGTATGCCCCTTTATGAAATGGAGTTGAAGGAGCAGATAGGCCAGAATCCCAACAATCTGGTGATTCGTGGCGAGTGTCTGTCGGCTTGTGCCTACCTCAGAGACAAGGGCATCTTTGTTGACCTTATCTATGTTGACCCGCCCTTTGCCAGTGGTGCAGACTATGCCAAAAAGGTGTATATCCGTCGTAATCCTAAAGTGGCAGCAGCTATTGCCCAAGCAGAAAGCGAACTTGATATTGAGGAACTACGCGCCTTCGAGGAAAAGATGTATGGTGACGTGTGGGACAAAGAGCGTTACCTCAATTGGATGTACGAGAACCTCATGGCAATGAAGAGCATCATGAGCGACGAGGCCAGCATTTATGTGCATTTGGATTGGCACGTCGGTCACTATGTAAAGATATTATTGGATGAAATCTTCGGGGAAAGCAATTTCGTCAACGAAATAGTTTGGCATTATTATAATAAAATGCAAGGCAATGTTAATCGATTTGCTTCTAATCATGACGTCATCTTCTTGTATCGAAAGTCCGAGGATTATTTATTCCAGCCAATCAAAGAAAAACGAGATAAATCCACAAAGCAAATTAAACGAGTTTGGGATAAAGAGACTCAGAAACTTGTCAATGCAAAAGATGAAAATGGGAAGGTGATATACATTGACTCTGATGAAATAACCATTGATGATGTTTGGCGAATGTCGATGCTTCAACCTGCGGATAAAGAGGAGCCTGTTGGGTATGCGACTCAGAAACCGGAAGCTCTCATAGAGCGCATCGTAAGTGCAAGTAGCAAAGAAAATATGCTTGTAGCCGATTTCTTTGGCGGAAGTGGTACAACAGCTCGCGTTGCAAATCGATTAAATAGGAGATTCATTCACACAGACATCGGCATCAATAGCATACAAGTGACACGAGATAAACTGATAGAACAAGGTGCCGAGTTCGATGTTCTGGAAGTAAAAGATGGCGTGTCTCTCTATCGCAATCCCGTTCAGACGATGGATAAGCTGAAGAGCCTGATTAATGGCCTGCGTAACGAGGATGCATTGGATAAGTTCTGGGAAGGCAGCATTGTTGATACTCAACACGGCATGATGCCCGTCTATCTGCCTAACTTGATGGACAGCTCGACGCGACTGCTCGACAAACCACTGATGAACCGCATCATCCGCGAGGCATTGCCCGATTTGCCCGACGACACCAAACGAGTCATCGTCTATTACATAGACATCACAGACCGCAATGAGATAGAACAGTTCATCAAGGAGCAGAACAACCAGACCACCATCGAAATTGAACTGCGCGACCTGAAGCAGGTGTTGGATGAAGTGGTGGTGGAAGACGAGGCCGAGTGGGAACTGACGGAAACCCAAGACAACCTGTTCAAAGGCTGGAAGGTGGAACTGAAGAGTTTCCACAGCGACCGTGTGTCGCGCAAGATTGAGGAAGTTAACATGAAGGGCCAGCAGCAGTCCATAGCCAAAGGCAAAACGTTTAAGCCCATTGAGATTAGCGACGAAGGACTGGAGACCATCGAGTGGATCAGCGTCGACTGCTCCACCGCCGACAAACAAGCTCCTTGGCACAGTGATGCGGAAGTGAAGATTGACCGCCTGGGCTACGTTATCCTCAACGGCAAGAAGACCCAAGACTTCTGGGATGCCATCATCAAGTGTGACCAGAAGCCACTCCGCATGAAAATCCGCAACATCTGCGGTGACGAAACAACTTATGTGCTTTAATTGACGCAGAAAAAGTTTGTTGTAAAATTTACTGTCACCCGTCACCTTTTCCGTTCAATCAATTGCTATTTAGTGGATTATGAGGTGACGGTAAGGTGACGGTAGGTGATGGAAGTGATGGTAAAAGGCGTTTCTGCATCCCCTTGGCAGGAACCGTCTGAACCCTTAAGGGTTCCCGCTCTAACCCTTAAGGGTTCAGGCTCCAACCCTTAAGGGTTCGGAAGCAACCCGCCGGGGCTTTTTATTGTGAACACCACAGATTACGCAGATTACTCGGATTCCTCGGATTCCTCTGCCAAGCAGCCTCGTAAATATTCTTTGCTTGACTTTTTAACTCAACTTCGCAAGCCCCTATCAAGCCACGCTGTGGCTTTATCTTACAAGACTTTAGCATACTTGCGAAACTTGAATTGCGAATTCTTTGAATTAAATTCTTGCGTATTCTTGCGTATTCTTTTCTTTCTCTTTTTGTGGTCAAAATTTGTGCTTATTTGTTCCAATTTGTTTCCTTCCCCTTGTCTATTGTTCCATATAATTCTTTTCCGTTCCTGCAAGCCTTTTGACCTTCACACCGAAAAGGTGACGGTAAATAAAATCTTTCGTCCTCATTATCAGGTACATTGGCTTTCCTTTTCCCAAAAAACAGCCTTACCATCACCTTACCGTCACCCGTAATCAATTGAGTATCGGACGGGTAGAAGGGAAGGTGACGGTAAACGCCCTTTTTAGACTAAAACTTTTTTTGTCAAATGAGGTGGTTACTTCAGCCTTTCAACTTAAAGTAGCCTCAGCCTTAGCCCTATAACTTCCGCTGCCGCACAAAGCAGTCGGTGAACTTCTCTTCGACGTGCTCTATGGGGGAGGAGAAGAGCCCGAAGACGGCACTGCCGCTGCCCGACATGGCGGCATAGGTGGCGCCGAGGTCCAGCAAGCGGTCCTTGATGGCCGCGATTTCGGGGTACTTGGGGAATACGCTCTGCTCGAAATCGTTGTGCATCAGCGACTGCCATTCGCTGACGGGGCGGCGGGCGATGTCGGCCAGCGAGAGCAGGGGAGCCTGTGGGGTGACGGCGGCGTAGGCATCGCGCGTGGATACTTCCACTTCGGGTTTTACGAGGACGAGGTTCCACCCGCTGAGGTCGAGGTCGAGCGGCGTGAACTGGTCGCCGATGCCCGTGGCGAAGACGGGACGGTTGAGGATGAAGAAGGGGCAGTCGGCTCCGAGGTGGGAGAGGCGTGCGATGAGGTCTTCGTCGGAGAGTCCCAGGTGGAACTTCTCGTTGAGCAACTGCATCATGAAGGCTGCATCGGAGCTTCCTCCGCCCAACCCTGCGCCGGAGGGAATGTGCTTGTAGAGGATGATGTCGAGAGGCGGGAGGTTGAAGTCCGCCTCGAGCAGGCTCAGTGCCCGCAGGACGAGGTTGTCGGCCGGAGCGCATTCGAGGGGCGTACCAGTCTGGCGGAAGGCGTGACGGGCGATTCCTTGGGTGGGCACGTCGGCTTCGGGGCGAAGTGGCAGTTCCTCCACTTCCAAGGCATCTTGCAGGGGGATGGGATAGAAGATGGTCTCTATGTCGTGGTAGCCGTCGGGGCGACGTGCAACGATGTTCAGCCCGAGGTTGATTTTGGCGTTGGGGTAGACAATCATTTTCGAGTGGGTTATTGGGTTAAAGCTTGGCAAAGGTAAGAAAAGCATTCTTAATATATAGGCAAAAATTCCTGAAAAGTGGACTCCGAGGGGCTTGGAAGGTGTTTTTTTCCGCTTTTCCTTGGTCTGCAAGCTTAAATTCGGTAACTTTGCGCGCTTTTATACCTCTGTTGTAACGTATAAACCCCATTTTTAGGAAAATGAAACGTTTGTTGCTTCTCTGCTCAATAGTGTTCTGTACGACAGTTCTTTGGGCTGTTCCTTCCCAACGTGGGCGCCTGAAGCTTCGTCTCCAGGACGGAACCGAGCTGTTCGTCACCTCGTATGGCGATGAACATTACGGTTGGTTCCTCTCCGACGACGGCCGGGTCGTTCAGGAGTCTGAGGACACCCCTGGCAGCTTTGTTTATTCGCCGCTCACGCCCGAAGAGGTTGCCGGGAAAGCTGCTCAGGCCCGCAGGGCTGCACGCCGCATCGGCTCCGTAGCAACGGCGCCCCTGCCCGTCACGGGTTCACCGAAGGTTCCTGTTGTGCTGGTGAATTTCACGGACTCGGTCTTCCACGTGGGAAAGACCGACGAGGAGATTCGCGCCTACTACGACCTCTACTGCAACGGCACGCGCGACGGACAGCGCTATACCGGCCATGGCAGCTATGGCAGCATCCGCGACTATTTCGCCGGACAGAGCGACAGCCTGTTCCAGCCTGAGTTTGTCATCATCGGCCCCGTAACCTTGAACAACGGCGTGGCGACCTATGGACGCAACGGTAGTGGTTCCAAGGATGTCAACTACTCCAGCCGGTTCCAAAAGGACGTGATGCAGCAAGCCATCACGATGTACGATGGCGACTGGAGCGATTTCGATAACAAGAAGAAGGGAGGTGGCAATGTGGACTTCGTCTTCTTCATCTTTGCGGGCTGTGGCGAGAACACGCTCGAGAGTGTTCCATCCCTGATATGGCCCAAGGAGGTGACAAAGCCGGAGACCGTCCGTCTGGACGATGGCCGTTCCATCACCTTTGGTGCTTCCGGCTGCTGCCCGGAGAACCGCCCCAAGATTGCCAGCGACAAAGTCACTGTGACCTCGGCCGTTCCTGACGGCATCGGTGTCATGTGCCACGAACTGAGTCACGCCCTCGGCCTGCCCGATTTCTACGATACGAACTACATGGGATTCGGCATGGACGTTTGGAGCCTCATGGACTATGGATGCTACATGCAGAACAGCTATGCCCCCGTCGCTTATACCGCCTACGAGCGGGACTTCATGGGATGGCGCAAGCTGCAACTCCTCGTAGATCCCGGAACCTACACGCTCAATCCGATAGCCGCAGACGACGGACTGGGGCTGAAGCTGGTCAATCCCGAGAATGAGAACGAATTCTATGTGCTCGAAGCCCGTCTGGCCACGGGATGGGACAAAGCCCTGGCCAGATACGGAAAAGGCTTGCAGGTGACGCACGTGGATTATTTGGCCACGAGGTGGACCGGCAATAACGTGAATACCACGGTCAATCACCAGCGCATGACCATCATCGCCGCCAACAACAACTACAACGCGACGACCAGCAGTGCCGACCCGCGAATCGCCTGGGCGGGTAACCTCTATCCCTTCGAAGCCAACGACTCGCTGACAGCCCATTCCGTTCCGGCGGCGACGGTCTTCTCCGAGTCGGGCTTCATGCCGCACGATATTACCCAAATCCGTATTTCCGACGACGGACAGCAGATTTCCTTCCTCTTCGACGAACGTGTTTTCGTCGGCGTTCCCGAGGTCCGGGACGACGATGCCGAGGCAGCCGTCCGTGGCTTCTTCGACCTCAGCGGCCGCCAAGTGGCCCAGCCGCTGCGCCCAGGTATCTACCTGCGAGGCGGCCGGAAGTATATCATTCAGCGCTAACTCACTTTTCAATTTATTATTAGTTTTCCTAAACTTTATCAGATGAAGAAATTACTCATGATGCTGGCCTGTGTAGGCCTGAGCATGACCGCTATGGCAATCCCAGCCAAGCGCGTGAACCAAGTAGTACGCCAGAGCGATGGCACGGAGTTGACCGTGCAGTTGCGTGGCGACGAGACTTTCCACTATTACGTCACCCTCGACGGAACTCCCGTTCGTCAGACAGAGAATGGCGACTGGGTAAAAGATACCCGCGACCTTGAGACCCTTCACCGCGTAGCTTTTGAAAAGCGCAATAAAAGCCGTCTGGCCTTGGCTCCCAAAATGCGTAAGGCCATGCGCGCCGTGAAAGCGCCCTACCTCACAGGCACCGTGACCACGAAGAAGGGCCTGCTCATCCTCGTCAACTTCTCGGACAAGAAGATGGTCAACGGTGACAACTCGAACAGCATCTTCGACCAGATGCTCAACGGGCGTAACAACCCCTACGGACAGAACAAGGGAAGTATCCACGAGTACTTCAACGACCAGAGCTACGGACAGTTCGACATCGAGTTTGACGTTGCAGGACCTGTGACGCTTTCCAAGACCATGTCCTATTATGGTACCGACCAGGACGGAGACGATGCCCATGCAGCCGACATGGTCAAGGAGGCTTGTAAGCTGGTAGACTCCCAGATAAATTTCTCCGACTACGACTGGGACGGCGACGGCGAGGTAGAGAACATCTATGTCACCTATGCTGGTTATGGCCAGGCCAACGGTGCTCCTTCCAACACCATCTGGCCGCACCAGTGGGATTTGGCTTCTGCCACAGGTTCTTCCCTGAGACTGGACGGCGTGACCATCAACACCTACGCCTGCGGCTCGGAGCTGGCAGGCACCTCTGGCCGGACCATCGATGGTATCGGTACTATGTGCCATGAGTACAGCCACTGCCTCGGTCTGCCTGATTTCTACGATACCAGAGCTACCAATAATAAGAACTATGGCATGAGCTCCTGGAGCCTCATGGACTATGGCTGCTACAACGACGACGGCTTCTGCCCCGCAGGCTATACCGCCTACGAGCGTTGGTTCAGCGGCTGGCTGGAACCTGTTGTGCTGAACGAAGGCTGTGTCGTCGCGAACATGAAGGACATCGAGGAGAACCCCGAAGCCTACATCATCTACAACGACCAGAACCGCAACGAGTACTACATGCTCGCCAACCACCAGAACAAGGGATGGGATGCCCAGGCACCAGGCCACGGAATGATGGTGCTGCATGTAGACTACGACCAGTCGGCCTGGTATAACAACACGGTCAACAATACCTCTTCCCGTCAGCGCATGACCATCATTCCCGCAGACAACTCCTTGAACATGTATTCCGAGGACGCTGACCTCTGGCCCAGCACGAATAAGAATACCGAGCTGACCGACACCTCCACACCTGCCGCCAAGACCTACAATGCCAACACCGACGGGCAGAAGCTGATGCACAAGCCCATCACGAACATCACGGAGAAGAACGGTCTCATCGGCTTCACCTTTATGGACGGACAAGGCGCCAAGGTGGCTGCTCCCACCCAGTTGGAAATCCTAAACGAGACTTCCACGGGCTTCACCTTGAAGTGGGCTCCCGCCGAGAACGCTGCCAGCTATAACCTGCAACTGACCGAAACGGCACCGAAGGGTGACAGCGATGCTATTCTCGACGCCCTGAACATGCTGGAGGACTTCGAAAACTTCTATGTGGAGGACGAAGATGCTACTGTTGATGGCATGACAGACCTCAGCGACCAGTTGGATAAACTGACCTATATTCCTGGCTGGACAGGAAGCAAGGTCTATGCAGGCCTGGGCGGTGCCAAGTTCGGTTCCTCCAAGGCATTAGGCTACATGACGACGCCCGATATCGAAGGAACGACTGGTGAACTGACTATTTATCTCGAGGCTTGGGACTGGTTCAACTATGCCACGTACTTGAACAGTGGTGCATATAATAAGGATGGTACCACGATGGTTATCTCTCTCTTGGATGCCAATGGCCAGGAGTTGCAGAAGCAGGAGGTTCCGGCTGGCGATCTGTTCGAAGCCATGGATGGCAACGAGGAACCTATCTTCCTCCACTTCTCCAATGTGCCTGCTGTCTATCAGGTCAAGATTGCTACCAATAGTGCCCGTAAGCGTGCCTATGTTTCCTACTTCATTTCCTTCGACGGCAACTTCACGGAGGAGGAAATCTATTCCATTTGGGAAGAGTCCGAGGAGGCTCCTGCCCGCCTTTCTGCCCGTCGCCATGTCCTGAAGCCTGCTGCCCGCCGTGCTGCTGCCCGCCGTGCTTCGCAGACGCGTACCATTGAAAATGTGACGACGACCGAATACGCCTTCACCGAATTGCTGCCGGGATATACCTACACCGTTCAGGCACAGACGGTAGACCCAGACGGAAACCTGTCTGCTTGGAGTGAATCCGTCAGCGTGACCCTCGCAGAGGATGGTTCCCTGGTGGCTGCTCCCACAGACCTTGAGATTCAGAACGAGACTTCCACGGGCTTCACCTTGACGTGGAATCCCGCCGAGAACGCCGTTTCCTACAACCTGCAACTGACCGAGACGGAGCCGGGAAGTGGCGAAGAGGTTTCGATTTTCGATGCCTTGAATATGTACGAGGATTTCGAATACTTCTTCGTGGAGGATGAGAATGCTACAGCCGACGAAACGGTAGACCTCAGCAGCCAGTTGGATAATCTGACCTATTTCGAGGGATGGACAGGCAGTCAGATCTATAAAGGTCTTGGCGGTGCCAGGTTCGGTTCTGCGACGGCATCTGGTTACATCACCACTCCCGTCATGGAAGGAACGTCCGGCGAACTGACAATTTATCTTGAAGCCTGGGATTGGTTCGATTATGAAGCAATCATAAGTTCGGGAGATTATGTCACGGATGGAACCACGATGATTGTCTCGCTATTGGATGCTAATGGAATGGAGTTGCAGAAGACGGAAGTGCCTACGGGCGATTTGTTCGATGCCATGTATGGTGGATTTGACCCCATCATCATCCACTTCTCCAATGTGCCGGAAGCATATAAAGTCAAGGTTGCTACGAACGGCGCTGGCAAGCGTGCCTATGTTTCCTACTTCATTTCCTTCGACGGCAACTTCACGGACGAGGAAGTCAATTCCATTTGGGAAGACGACTCCGAGGATGCTTCTACCCGCATTGCCGCCCGTCGCCATGCCCTGAAGCCTGCTGCCCGTCGTGCTGTTGCCCGCCGTGCTTCGCAGACAAATATCATTGAGAATGTGACGACGACGGAATACGCCTTCACAGATTTGCAACCGGGCTATACCTATACGGTTAAGGTGCAGGCAGTAGATGCCGAGGGCAACCGCTCTGCATGGAGTGAGTCTGTCAGCGTGGTTCTTACACAGGAAGTCGCTGTCAACGACCTGAAGGTGGCCACTTCCAAGGCTTCCGCAGCCTTCGACCTCACAGGTCGTCGGGTTGCCGTACCTGCGAAGGGTCGCGTCCTCGTCATCGACGGTAAGAAAGTTGTTTTGAAATAATGTTATATATATAATAAGGTATAAGAAGATTATGAGTCAGCATCTGGTTATCATGGCAGGTGGCGTAGGCAGTCGGTTCTGGCCGATGAGCACGCCTGCCCGTCCCAAACAGTTCATAGACGTGCTGGGCTGTGGCAAGACATTGCTACAGTTGACCTTGGAGCGTTTCCACGGAATCTGTTCGCTGGAAAACACCTGGGTGGTCACCAGTGCGGCTTATGCCGAGTTGGTTCGTGAGCAGCTCCCTGGGCTGCCCACGTCCAACATCCTTCTCGAACCCTGTCGCCGCAATACCGCTCCCTGCATCGCATACGTGAGCTGGCGCATCAAATCTCAGGATCCAGAGGCCAACATTGTCGTTGCGCCTTCGGATCATGTCGTCCTCAACGAGGCAGAGTTCCGTCGTGTGGTTTCTTCCGCGTTGCAGTTCACTTCGGAGTCCGACGCTATCGTCACCCTTGGCATGAAGCCCACCCGTCCAGATACAGGCTATGGCTACATTCAGGCTGACCTCTCGGCTTCCTGTGCCCGCAACAAGGAAATCTATCAGGTCGATGCTTTCCGCGAGAAACCCGACCTGAAGACGGCCCAACACTATATCTCGCAGAAGAACTTCTTCTGGAACAGCGGGCTCTTCGTCTTCCGGGTCACGACCATTGTCAATGCCTTGCGCATCTATGCACCGGAGATTTCGAGCATCTTTGAAGCCCTGTTGCCTGTCTACGGAACAAAAGACGAACAGGCTGCCATCGATGAGCACTTCCCCGATTGCCCGAGCATCAGCATCGACTACGCGGTCATGGAGAAGGCCGACGAAATCTATGTCTTCCCCGCCGACTTCGGGTGGAGCGACCTGGGGACATGGGGGTCTTTGCGCGAGCAGTCGCCTCGTGACCTTCAAGGGAATGCGACCATCGGACAGAACATCCGTCTCTATGACTCGCAGAACTGCATCGTTCATACGACCGACGAGCGCCGCGTTGTCATTCAGGGGTTGGATGGTTACATTGTTGCCGAGAAGGATAATACATTACTCATCTGCCGCCTTGCAGACGAACAGCTTATCAGGCAGTTTGCCGAAAGTTAAGCTCTCTACAGAAATACAATATGGTGAGAAAACTACTCTCTTTACCTCCAAGCCTCGTACCTCAGTTTCATGAGGTTTCGGGGCTTGCTCGTCAGGAATTCTTTTGTACATCAGACCCAGTGGGACATCGCGTGGGGTCGGGTGGGGGAACTGTGCACCTCTTGAAGGAAGCTGCCCGCGACCCGGAATTCCGCTTTGGAACTTCGCCGACCGAACGCTGCATCGTCATCCATGCCGGAGGACAGAGCCGCCGCCTGCCTGCTTACGCTTCCGTGGGCAAGGTTCTGACGCCGATGCCTCCTCTTCAGGGAGAACCCTTCGGAACGACCTTGCTGGAGTTGCAGCTTCCCGTGTACGAACGCATCATGGCCGCAGCTCCCGAGAGCTTGCGTGTCCTCATCGTGTCGGGAGACGTTCTCATCTCCGTGGCCGAAGAGCTGCCTCCCGTTCCCGAGGCGGATGTCGTCTGCTACGGATTGCCGGCATCCCCAGAACGCCTGAGTCTTCATGGTGTCTATGCGATGCCCAAGAGCCATCCGTTGAGTCTCGACTTCATGTTGCAGAAACCTTCTGTGGAACAGCAGGCGGCATATACCCAAACGCATAACCTGTTGCTCGACGTGGGTCTCTGGATGCTTAGTGAGCGAGCTCTGCGTCTGTTGGAGAAGAGAAGCCTCGATGCTGAGGGCAGGGTTGCAAACTACGACCTCTATGGCCAGTTCGGTACGGCCTTGGGTATGCATCCCACGGCCTCGGATGCCGAGCTTCGGGATTTGTCTGTCGTTATCTTGCCTTTGCCGGAGGGACGTTTCCTGCATTTCGGCACAAGTCGCGACCTGCTCACCTCCACGGCGTTGCTCACCGCCCAGCCGAATCCTGCCATGCAGTGGATTGAGAATAGCGATGTCCATTCGTGGACGTTGTCGAAGGAGAACATCGTCACTGGTGTACCCCAGAATGAGTGGAAGGTTTGTTTGGCTGAAGGGCAGTGTGTGGACGTCGCTCCTCTGGTAACTGACTCCGCAGTTTCACGTTTCTATGTGCTTCGCCCCTACGGCTTCGACGATGCTTTCCGTGGCCCGATAGCTTCCGACACCACGACCTATCTTGGACGTCCTATGCCCCAATGGCTGAAGCTTCACGGGTTGAAAGCCGACGACATAGACGGAGGAGAGGATTTGCAGAATGCCCGTCTGTTCCCCGTTACTTCGGATGGACAACAGATGGAGCGGCTGCTGACGTGGATGCTCGCTACATCACCTGAGCCATCGGTTTTGCCGGAATATCTTGCTTGCAGGTGTCTCTCTGCCGATGAGATTTCCAATCAGGCCGACCTGTCAGCCCTGATGGAGCAGCGCCTGACGTATCGCCGTCGTGTCTTTCAGTCAGAACAAGCTTTCTCTGACCTGCGTCAGAAACTGTTTGAACTCAATCGGCTCCCTCTGACGAATCCCCATCTTCCCGAGACTACCGTGCTCGGCACTTCGCCTTTGCGGATTGATATATCAGGAGGTTGGACAGATACTCCTCCCGCTTGTTATTATTATGGTGGGGCTGTGGTCAATCTGGCTATCAACCTTGATGGTGTGGCTCCAATCCGCTGCACCATCCGTCCGATAACCGAACAGGTCATCCGTCTGCGTACCGTGGATCAGGATGCTGTGGAGGACGTTACCAATTGGGAACAGTTGTCCGACTTTGCCCAACTGGGTTCTCCTTTCGTCATCTCCAAGGCAGCCCTCGCACTGGCTGGTTGGTTACCGCGTTTCTCCGCAGTGCATCACTCTTCTCTTCTCAGTCAGTTGGGCAGTCACGGCTTCGAGCTGTCTACCGAGAGCCGTGTGCCGGCAGGCAGTGGATTGGGCACGAGTAGCATTCTTGCTGCTACCGTTCTGGGCACGGTCTCAGCCGCTTTTGGCCTTGGTTGGACACGTGAGGATGTCTGTTCCCGTACCCTCGTACTGGAGCAGATGTTGACCGCCGGTGGCGGCTGGCAAGACCAATGGGGTGGAGTGATACCGGGTGTCAAATTACTGACAACCCCTGCCCACGTCAATCAGCAACCCGTTGTGCGTCCCTTGCCTGATATCCTTTGGCGTCATCCTGAGCTGGCATCCTGCCATTTGCTCTACTTCACGGGCATCACCCGCATGGCCCGTCAGGTCTTGGGTCAGATTGTCAAGGAAATGTTCTTGCGCGTTCCAGAACAGCGTGCCAAACTCGACACCATGCGCCGCCGTGCCTCTCAGATGGCAGCCTGTATCGACGAGTCTGCCGTCTTGGCCTCTGATGAGACGAAGCTGCAAACCCTCTGGCAGCACTATGGAAGCCTCATTGCCCAGAACTGGAAAGACAATCAGTCGTTGGACTCGGGCTGTAATCCTCCTGCCGTTCAATCCATCATCGACCGGGTGCAACATCTGTGCTACGGCCTGAAATTGCCGGGCGCCGGTGGTGGCGGTTTTATCTATATGGTCGCAAAAACACCGAAGGCGGCAGAGGAAATCCGTCGTATTCTGACGGCTAATCCACCAGCGCCTTCGGCACGATTCTATGAGTTGTCACTCTCTGACGAGGGACTTACTTTTTCTTCTTGCGCCCAATCTTGAACAAGTTCCTGAACACTACCACGGCACTGGCACCGAGCTGGATGCCACGGTAGATGTTCAATCCATGCTGGAACCAAATGGCTGCATTCTCCCATCCGTTCCTTGCTTCAGGCATGGGAGCAAGCATGTTGCTTGCCGTTTCCTTCAGGTCTTGCCGATTGTCTTCCAACTGTTCTTGCAGATGGTTTTTCTGCATGGTGATACCCTCCTGAGTGGGAACTGGCAGCGACGAAGCCAACAAACCGACCATGAAGCGGGTCGTGGGTACGACAATCCAATTGATGCGGTTGGCATAGACCAAAAGGGCTATGAGTAAGAGAACGAGAGCGATGATGCCAAATCCCAGCAGGGTACTCCCCAAGACCTCGCCCAGCCAGTAGGCTATAGCGAAGCTGGCGAAGAGAAGTACCATGGAACCTACCAGAATAAGAATGAGCACCAAGGCTATGCTGGAAAGCAGACGGGTGAGTATCTCGGCCAGATGCAAGCCCAGATACTCTTTCTGCAACTTCCAGTAGCGTCGTCCTTCTTCGAGGAGCGTTCCCATCTGGGAGGTCATTTGTTCGTTGGCGAACAGCATAGTATTTCTACTTATTTGGCTTCTCCTTCGTTGGCCAATTCCTCGCTGATGTCATTGACCAGGGCGTCCATTTCCTTGCGGTTGAGACGGATGCCGCGCTTGCGCAGAGCTTCGGCAATGCGCTCACGAGTTTCACTTCCTTTTTCGGGAGCCAGCAGCAGTCCGGCAGAAGCACCAACGGCTACTCCACCGATGAATGCGAAGAAATAATTCAGAGCTTTCATAATTTTAATTTGTTTAAAAGGTTAAGAATAATCGTATAGAATGTAAATATTACTGATTTTCGCTCGCAAAGATAGACTTTTTCTGCTTTTCGAGTGCCTTTTAGCTCCTTTTTTTTATGAATATACGCCAAATAGTTCAATTTTAACGTTTTTTTGCTGTTAAATATTTCGAGATATATCATTTTGCTGTATATTTGCAGCAAATTTAATGTATAACTAAAATAAGGGGTAAATAAAATGAAGACTTATTATGTTTTGAGTGCCGCAATTTGCTTGGCAATTTCAATGGTTTCCTGCAAGGGAAGCGAGAGTGCTTATAAGAAAGCATACGAGAAATCTCAGGTTAATCAACCCACCACGACTCAGGTCGTGCAGCAGCCCGTTGTACAGCAGCCTGTCGTTCAACAACCCACCACGGTGACTCCCGTTCAGACCGTCACGACGACTCCTGTTTCCACGAACGAGAACACCCGTACCGAGAACCTGACCTTGGTTAGTGGTACAGGACTCCGTAACTTCAGCGTTGTTGTCGGCAGTTTCACCATCCGCACCAATGCAGAGAATCTCCAGAAGAAGCTTACGACGGCAGGCTATGCCGCACAGCTTGCTATGAATCCTCAAGGTATGTTCCGCGTCATCGCCTCCACATACGATGACCTCAACAGCGCCATCCAGAGCCGTAACGTCTTGCGTCAGCAGTATCCCGACGCTTGGCTTCTCCGCAAGTAAAACTTAATTGATTGATTTTCTCAATTTCTTTTTGGTAAAGTGAATATATGTAAGATTATTTTAGGCAGGGGTCAGCTGTGAAGCTCGCCCCTGTTTGTTTTTGCTTATGCGGATACTTGCCATCGACTACGGAAAGAAGCGCACGGGATTGGCCGTCACGGATCCCTTGCAAATAATCGCCAACGGACTCTGCACGGTTGCCACAACGGACCTCGAACGCTTCGTCGTGGATTATGTGGCACGCGAGCCTGTGGAACGCATTGTGGTGGGACAACCCCGTCAGATGAACGGACAGGACAGTGAGAACATGGTTCGCATCACTCCCTTCGTCAATCGCCTGCGAAAGATTCTTCCGGACATCCCCGTAGAACTTTTTGACGAACGATTTACCAGTGTACTCGCCCATCGCGCCATGATTGAGAGCGGCATTGGCCGCAAGGCTCGCCAGAACAAGGCGCTCGTAGACGAGATTTCCGCTACCATCATCCTACAGGGATGGATGGAAGGGAGAAAGGGGTAAAGAAGAAATGAAAAGATAAAGAATCAACATTATAATAATATATGGTATTACCTATTTACACTTTGGGCCAGCCTGTTCTCCGTCAGGTGGCAGAAGAGATTGATGTCAATGACCCTGAACTGCCTCAGTTCGTAACCGACATGTGGGACACGCTGGCACGCAGCGGAGGCATCGGGCTTGCAGCTCCTCAGGTGGGACGTTCCGAGCGTGTCGTGGTCATCGACCTCGAACCTATCAAGGAAGATTATCCCGAGTATGCCGGCTACAGGCACGTCTTCTACAACCCCTATATCGAAGAGTACGACAAGTCGCATCAGGAATCCATGGACGAGGGATGCCTTTCGCTGCCCGGAATGAGCGAGAGTGTCAAGCGTCCGACGCGCATCCGCGTGAGCTATCTCGACGAGGAGTTCCGCGAGCACGACGAATGGGTTGACGGCTACTTGGCCCGTGTCATGCAGCATGAGTTCGACCACCTCGACGGTCTCGTCTATACCGATCGCATCCAAGGCCTGCGTAAGCAGATGCTCAAGGGAAAGCTCAACGACCTGCTGAAAGGCCGCTTCTCCTGTGACTACAAAGTGAAGGTGAGGAAGTGAGGACTGACGAATAGTAATTCCTCTAATGTTTATCCGCATTCTGTCAAAGATTACTCAGCCCAAGCGCCTCGAACGGTTTTTGTGCTGGCTCTTGTTTCTCACATTCCATTGTTCCTTTTTTTCCTATTCCCAGATCAACACCGACCGTGTCATGCTCATGGGGCGCAATGCGCTCTACTACGAGGACTATGTCCTCAGCATCCAACGTTTCAACATGGTCATTGCCGCCAAGCCGTATCTTTCCGAGCCCTATTTCTTTCGCGGCCTCGCCAAGTTCTACCTCGAAGACTACGTTGGTGCCGAACAGGATTGCTCCCTGAGCCTCGACCGTAACCCCTACGTTCCCAACAGCTACCAGTTGCGCGGACTCTGCCGCGTCAACCAGCAGAACTTCGATGGAGCCATTGCCGACTATCAGAAGGTCATCGATATGGAACCCAAGAACAAGGCATCGTGGCACAACATGGTGCTGTGCCAGTTCGAGCTGAAACACTATGCCGCCGCGGATTCTGCCCTCGACCAGATGATTCGCTACTGGCCGCGTGAGGCCGCGAACTTCACGATGAAGGCACAGGTGGCTATCGCCCAGACAGATACGGTTGCCGCCTTGGCACTCATCGATTCGGCACTTGTCATCGATGCCTTCGATGCCCAAGCCTGGACGATGCGTTCCCTGATAAGCCTCCAGCGCGGCGAGTATGCCCAGGCCGAAACCGAGATTGACAAGGCCATCGTCCAGCGTCCGCGCTTTGCCGGAAACTTCATCAACCGTGCCCTCGCCCGCTTCCATCAGGACAACCTCCGGGGAGCGATGGACGACTATGACCAGGCCCTGGAGCTGGAACCAAACAACTACCTTGGACACTTCAACCGGGGATTGCTGCGTGCACAGGTGGGCGACGACAACCGGGCCATCGAGGATTTCGACTTTGTCCTCTCCTTGGAACCCGACAACATGATAGCCCTCTACAACCGTGCCTTGCTCTACGACCAGACGGGAAACCTCAACGCCGCCCTGCGCGACATCTCCTCCGTCATCGACGAATATCCCGAGTTCTGGACGGGCTACCTCCAGCGTGCTGCCATCCGTCGCAAGCTGGGCGACAGCTACGGAGCCGAACGTGACGAGTTCAAGGTGATGAAGGCACGCCTCGACACCCGCACGGGCCAGAAGAAAGCATCCGCCCAGAAGACACGCAAGCAGAGCGACCGCGACATCGAGGACTATGCCAGCATCGTGGAGGCTGACTCCGACGAACCGCAGCGCGAATACGAGAGTGCCTACCGGGGCCGCGTACAGGACCGCAAGGTAGAACTTGACCCGCAGCCCATCTATGTCCTCGCCCTCCATGCCCTCCAGAGTCCCACCTCGCGCTTCATCCCCTTCCATCGCCTCGTCGAGCAACTCAACAGCAACGCCGCCTCCTTGCCGAAAGTCCAACTGACGAACATCGAGCCCCAGCTCGAAGAGAGCGAGCTGCAAAGCCACTTCGCCGACATCCAGCAGCTCACGGTGCGCATCGACCAGGCCACCAAGCCCTCGGCCGCCCTCTACATCGCCCGTGCGCTGGACGAATACCATGTCCGCGACTTCGAGAGTGCTGTGATGGACCTCGAACGTGCGGCAGTCCTCGAACCCAAGAACGCCCTTATCCCCTTCATGGCCGCGCAGGTCCGTTGCCGCCAGACCGAGGCGCAGGCCATGGGCGAGGAGACAGCGAGCATGACCACACGGCTGGCCTACTCCCGAGCCCTTGACGAACTGCGTCAGGCCGCCTCTTTGCAGCCCGACTTTGCCTACGCATGGTACAACATCGGCGTTGTCCAGTTCCTGCTTCGTGACTACCGTCAGGCACGCGAAGCCTTCACGCGGGCGCTCAACATCGAACCCCGTTTCCCCGCAGCCTACTACAACCGTGGCCTCGTCTGCATCCTCGACGGACAAGTGCAGTTGGGCCTCTCCGACCTCTCGCAAGCCGGCGAGTACGGCCTCTACCAAGCCTACAACCTCATCAAGCGCTATTCCAAGGAAAATAAGCCCTGAACAAAGGCCGGAAACCTCTCGAATTGCTAAGAATTACTTAAAGCTTGTTAATTAGTAGTCTTCTTATTTGGAAGTAAATAAACAATCCACTACCTTTGCATTGATTTATGCAATGTAGATGGAGTTGCCGCTCGTGAGAGTCGCGCTCCATTGTCTTTTATGCTCCTTTCTCCCCAGATATTCGCCGTTTTTCTTGCAAAGTCGCTTGAAAAAGTGTATCTTTGCGGCGAAAAGTCGCTTGAAAAAGTGTAATAAATCACAAAAAAGTCGCTTGAAAAAGTGTTAACTCCATGTATATTTGCAGATTAGTTATTATATATGTATAGAAGAAAAATAGAGGACGTTTTACTCGAATGGAAGAAACAGGGCAATCATAAACCGCTCGTCATAAAGGGGTGTAGGCAATGCGGTAAAACAAGCAGTGTTTTGGCTTTCGCCAAAGCAAATTACCAGAATGTCGTTTACCTGGATTTTCATGAACATCGGGAGTACAAGTCCTTCTTCGCAGGAGCATTAGACGTGGATACCATCACTCTGAACATTACCCTCGGAATCCCTGGCACACGGTTTGAAGAGGGCAAGACATGTCTCATTTTTGACGAGATTCAAGACTGCCCTGGTGCCAGAGCCTCGCTGAAGTTCTGGCAACTCGATGGACGTTTTGACGTAATCTCTACGGGATCCTTATTAGGTGTGAATGGTTACAAGACGAGAGAAGAGCAAGAAGAAGAGGAGAAAGCTTCTATTCCCGTAGGATTTGAGGATATTGTCTGCATGTACCCCATGGATTTTGAAGAATGGCTATGGGCAAATGGCGTGCAGCCTCAGCACTTGGACTATCTGCGACAGTGTTTCGAACGTCGCGAGCCTGTTAATGCGGCTGTTCATCAGCGCATAAGGGATTTGTTGTTGAAGTATGTCATTGTAGGTGGTATGCCAGAAGCCGTCTCTACCTTTCTCACCACCAATGACATGGGCAAGGTACAGAATGTGCAGCGTAGTATCATCGAAGCCTATAAGTCTGATATGCTGAAATATGCTCTTCAAGAGGATAAGCCTCGCATTCGGGAGTGCTTTGAATCGATACCCGCACAGTTGGCTCGGGAAAACAAGAAATTCACTTTCTCGCTCATTCGCAACAGCGCCCGCGCAAGTCACTACCTCGGCAGTCTGAAATGGATAGAGGACGCAGGAATCATCCGCCGTTGTTACAATTTGAATATCACAGAACTGCCGCTCGATGGCAACGCCGACAAAGATTCATTTAAAGTCTATATGGCTGACATAGGACTGCTGGTCGCCATGCTCGAAGAAGGAACGGCATGGAGCATCATGCAGGGGAACCTGTTGAGTTACAAGGGTGCTATCTTTGAGAATCTCGTTGCTGACATTCTTGGGAAAATGGGGCGCAAGCTCTATTACTTTCACAAGAGCAGCGGTCTGGAACTGGACTTCGTCATACGCTATCAGGGTGAGTGCTGTCCGCTGGAGTGCAAAGCAACAACAGGTAATGCCAAGTCACTCCAAACCGTTCTGAAGCATCCAGAACATTATCAAGTCCATCGCGCCATCAAAGCAGGCGACTACAACATCGGCAGCAATGGCCCCCTACTCACCATTCCCTTCTATCTCCTATTCCTGCTCACGGAGTATTAAGTGTTATAAGAGTCTACGCGCAGACTCTTAGGAGGGTCAGGCGAGGGACTTAAGAGGGTACGCGTACCCTCTTAAGACCCTCTAACGGACGTCCACGGATGAGGAATCCATAAGCTATCAAATCTTAATTCCTCATTTCCTAAACCGAAACAGTTCATGGGGAATGTTTGCTTTGGAAAAATGCTCATCCCCAAAGGCTACTCGTTATTTCCAAGGAAAGAAATGCGTTTCAGCGGTAGCATGTTCTTGTCATCGTCGGTCATCTTATCGTAGAACTCCAGCCACATGTCGATGAATTCGTCGCCATCTATTAGACGGATGAACTCGCGCGAACTGGTTCCCGTGGTCTTGGCATCGGGCGAGAAGGTGCCGCTGGTGACGAAAAGGGCAATGTCTCCAGCACGCAGCACGCCCAGCAGGGCGCGTATTTCTGATGCACCAATGGCGGTGTCGGGCTTGTGCTTCACCTGCACTTTGATGCGAGGGGTCTGTGCGCCCAGCGGGTCTAAGTAGGCAATGATGTCGATGCCGCCGTCTTTGCCTTTGGGAGCTATAAATGGTGTGTGATAACCCATAGCCCGCAGCAGCGCAGCCACCATGTCTTGAAATTCGTAAGGGCTCTTGGCTATGATGAAATTCCTGATTCCTTCACGGGCGTCCGATTCCAGCATGTTCAGTTCTTCTGCCCTGTCGCGCTCAGCGTTATCGTCTGTAGGCTCTTCGTCGTGCTTGTCTTCCCTGGGGTTCAGCTTCCGCCATTCGCGGTAAGCCACCTCGCCCTTTTCCATCACCTCCTCGGGCGACAACTTTAGCGCACTTTCTCCTTCGGGCGTGAGATACCACATGCCTTTCTGCTTAATGATAAGTCCCGCCTTGGCGTAGTTGATGGAATAGAACTGGAAACTATTCGTCCAACGGATGTATTTGTTCTTTCCTGCCGGTTCCTTCTCCCAGTCCGTCAGGCTCACATTAGCTTCCACATACGGATAAAGCTCTTTGGCGGGCATACTGCCACCCCGACGGCTTATCTCTTTCATTACAGCATACAGCGTCTTAGTTGCTGTTGCCTTTGTCCTGCCTACATGTTCTTTTGCCATAACTATATTATTTTGCTCCTTTTCTTCTGTTACACTCCTTGCACAACATTTGGCAGTTTTCAGCCGTGGTTACGCCGCCATCCTTCCATGGTGTGATATGGTCGCCCTCCATTTCCTCCAATTCAAAGTGTTTGCCGCAGATAGGGCAGATGCCTTGCTGACGCTCGTAGGCTTCTCGCTTCTGTTTCTTGTCGAAGGTGCGGAAACTGAGGTCGCGCAGGTCGATAACTATAGATGCCCGACTTTTTCATTATCTCATCGTCTTCCATGAGCTCATGAATGCGCTGTTCCAAGGCGGCAGTGTCGTAAATGTTTTCGTGATAATTATCATAGAGCAAGCCCCAATCCAAGCCCTTCATTTCCTTGCGATACTTGATGAACGTGGAGCGTACCCACGTCACAATAGACGAGAAGTAAGCCCAAAGTTGATTGGCGTTAGCATCGTATTGATGCAGCGACATATATTCGCTTACTTCCTTGATGCCATCACGACGAGCCGCCCAATGCAATACAGTTGACAAATAAGCCTGTTCGATGGCATTGCCGTTTAGCAAGTCACTGGCCATCTTGTAAGCAGGGCATCCATTCTTTGAGAAGTGGCGACGAGCATCACTAATAAACGGGCCAACATAGATTGCATTCAGCAGTTCTTGGTCAAGCAATCTTTCACCAGCTATATTGATAACACGGAACCAGTCAAGTTTCTCTTTGTCCGTACCCGTACAGAAATAAACTGAAAGTTCATAATTCAAAAACTTTTCCTTTTCTTCATCTGTCAATGAGCCAAAGAAAAGCACACCACGTTCAGGGTCAACGATGTTGAAATCGTGATAGCGGAATTCGCAGATACTTAATGTGCGCTGCTGTCCGTCAATCATTTCAAACTTATCATCACCCACAACGCTCCAGTACATGATGTTAAGTGGAAACCCTTTCAATATTGTGTTTACAACCGCCTGTTTCTGTTTCAGGTCGTAACGGAATTCACGCTGATAGGGCGGTCTTATGTCAAGCCGTCCACCATAGCCCCACACGCCTTTGTCGGCATCATTCTCGTAACCTGCCACAAGGTCACGAACTCGGATTGATTGCAGTTTGATTTCCATATAGTTTTATTATTGTCTTGATTCTAAGGGGTAATATAAACTATCAACATTCGATGCTAAAGTATCAATACTTCGTTTTACATCTTCAATTTCTTCAGCTATTTCGGACAAACCAGATGATATGGATTGACGAACAAATCCTTTTTCTTCTGCGGTGAATGTGTGTTTGAATGGAGAATGAACGCCATTATAACTGCATACTAAATCGAATGTAAAGTTTTCAAAGTATTG
>Ga0310696_10002791_pt1 | contig 22528 bp, 18 predicted proteins | sample AusTroGonzalo_MG_4_FD_203885 | JGI IMG/M metagenome (GOLD analysis project Ga0310696, IMG submission 203885) | Bovine rumen microbial communities from tropical cattle in Woodstock, Queensland, Australia - Gonzalo_02 (v2) (version 2) | ecosystem: Host-associated > Mammals > Digestive system >...
GCAGATCGCCTCCGCCACCGCCTTCACGACGCTGGACTTCCCCTTGGACCCCGTCACGGCGAGCAGCCGGACCCCGCGCGCCCGCAGCGCCTCGACGCCCAGCTGGAGCTCGCTCCTGACCGGGATCCCCGGACTCGCCACGACGAGGTCCACGCCCTCCGCGTACGACACCTCGAAGCCGCGCGCGCGAAGGACGTCCCCTGCGGCCTTGCCGCTCCTTCCGCAGCCTAGCACTAGCGCCTTCACCTGCCGAACTGCGGACGCGGGGGAAGCTCGTTGCCGGGACGGAGCAACTCAACGCCCATGATGCGCCACTGGGCGCGCACCTCGGGCCTCGCCTCGCCCTCTTGGATTTCCTCCGCAGGCGGCGCATCGGGGACGGCGACGTCTATGCGCGCCTCGTAGAGCTCTCCACGGCCCTCCGCGGAAAGCCATACGCCGTGTCCGTCCGTATCCTGGCGGACAGGCTCGGACTCGATGCGCACGCCAAGCGCCTTCTCGAGCTCGGCGACCTTCTCCTTCCACACCGCAAGCGCCTCGTCCTCCGCCACGTAGCCATCCTTGAGCGGCTCCGTCACCCCGCTGGCGACCTGGATCGTCCGGCCGTCCGCCGTCCTTGACGGCTCGCCCGCACCCTCGAGGCCCGCAAGGCCCTTCTCGGCGGCAAGCTTTGCGACCGCCTCGCGATTCCTCGCAAGTATCTCCTCGACAGCGGAGTTCCACGCCCTAATGGCCTTGGCGTACTCGTACCTGTCGCGGCGATCCTGCTGCTCGGGGACCGGCTCCCACACGCCGCAGCCGGGGCGGCACTTGTCGCGGATGTCGATCATGCACGACCACTTGCCGTCGGGCTTCTGGCCGACCACGCCCATCACGCAGAGGCGCACGTATTCAGCGACCCAGCAGCCGTCGAACCTGTGGAACTTCTTCACGTTGAAGCCCTGGGCCAGAGCGGACTCGACCTTCGCGAGCGCGGCGAGGGCGTCTTCCCGTGAGTCCCAGTAGCTCGAGAAATACGACTCGCTCGTATCCCACACCTTCCGGACTTCGTCGTAGTGCGAAAGCGTTCCGGTCCTGCCCTTGAGGCCGAAGCTCTCGACGGGCTTGCCCCAGTAGGCGAACCACGGCTCGTCGGTCTCGCGCTCGTACCCCTCGGGGAACTCCGGATACGACTCTCCCGGCATCAGCACGCCGGCCGCCTCGACGAGCGCCAGCTCGTCCGGCGTGAAGTCGTACTTCTCGCAGACCGAGAGCACGCGCTCGGGGACCCAGTTCGTCACCGTAGGCGACAGGACCAGGTACGTCAGGTTTGTCTGTTCCGCCAGGTCCTCGCCCTTGTATCCGAAGAGCTCCGCCTCCGTGGGGGCCCTCCTGGCGCAACCCGCGGCCGCCGCGACCGCCGCGGCCGCGATGGCCGCCCTTGCCGTCCTTCTGTTCATCGTATGTCTCACTTTCTGCCTTTCAGCGTTATTGTGCCAAAACCGCTCTCGTCCCTGTAGGGCCTCACCGGGTTCCCCTTCCAGTACAGGGCCCTGTCGTTGCGCCCCCCGTCGTCGTCGTCGTGGACGCATATGTTGAAGCCGAACGTCACGTCCTCGTCGTCCGCGGGCGGCCGCCTGCGGCCGATGCAGGACCAGGAAAACCAGAGGTCGTAGTCGAGGACGTGCCCGCCCCCTGGGTCCTCGCGGACGGTCACCGTGCCGCGCCAGGAATCCCCGAAGCCGCGCGGCTTGGACGAGAAGTCGCTCTGCGCGGCCCCGTTCGCGACGAGCGTGAACTCGCCGCCGTACCGCAGCCCGTTGCCCGCGCGTGCGTCCTTCGCCTTGTCGTTGTCGCCGTCGAAGAAGCACTGCAGAGTGTCGTCGTCCCAGCTCGTGCAGGACACCGCCCCGCGGGGACAGCTGTCCGTCACGATCCTGTCGTCGCGGACCGTCGCCTTCACGCCTATCCCGTCGCGGTAGCGCAGGACCCTGAACTTGAACGAGCAGTTCGCCGGGTCGTCCGTCCTGCCGTACTCCTCGTCCCACACGCCCGTCTCGTGGGTCACCTCGACGACTTCGGTCGAGTACAGCTCCCGGGCCGGACCAAGCCACGGCATGCGGCAGCCGGAGAGGGCTGCCGCGAAGGCCAAGGCGAGGAATGTCGATCGCATGTGCATATTATGGCATTTTTGGGGCCGTCCCTTCAACCGTTAAGGCACGAGAATATCCTCTCCCTGTCCCCGTCCGTGAGCCCCGTCCCGGACGGAATGCAGACGCCCCTTGCGAACAGGCCCTCCGCGACGGACCCGCCGTAGACGCGGCAACCGGCGAAGACCGGCTGCATGTGCATCGGCTTCCAGACCGGGCGGGCCTCGACGTCCGCCGCCGCGAACCGCGCGAGAAGCGCGTCGCGCTCCGCCTCGGACCCCGTCAGCGCAACCGAAAGCCAGTGGTTCTCGCCCTCGACGGCGGGCAGCGTCGCGGCATGCCGCGCGCAAAGCTCCGCGTGCCTCGCCCTCGTCTCCAGTATCCGCGGCAGCTTCGCGAGCTGCGCGAGCCCGATCGCAGCGAGGACGTTGCTCATGCGGTAGTTGTACCCGACCTCCTCGTGCTGGTACCAGGGCGCGCGCTCGCGGCTCTGCTGGCTGCGCTTCCTCGCCCGCTCCGCGATGCCGCCGTCGTCCGTCAGCAGGGCCCCGCCGCCGGACGTGGTGACTATCTTGTTGCCGTTGAAGGAGTAGACCGCGACGTCGCCCGCGCTGCCTGCGGGACGCCCCCCGCGCGCCGCGCCGACGGCCTCGGCCGAATCGACCACGAAGACAGCCCCGCTCGCGCGGCACGCGGCGGCGATCGCGTCGTAGTCGCAGCACCGCCCGTAGAGGTCCACGCCGATCGCCATGACGCGCCGGCCGCGCCGCGCCGCGTCCGCCAGCGCCTCGGACATGAGCGCCGCGTCCACGTTGCCCGTTCCGTCCGAATCTACGAAGACGAGCTCCGCGCCGCGGTGCCACGCCGGGCCCACCGTCGCGACGAACGTGAGCGTCGGCGCGACGACGGTCCACGCGCCGTCGACGCCGTACTCCGCCATCGCGAGGTCCAGCGCGGCCGTCCCGCTCGAAAGCGCCACCGCGTGGCGGCGCCCGGAAAGCCTCTCCAGCTCGCGCTCGAACGCATCCACCATCGGTCCGCACGGCGCGACGTACCCGGAGTCGAAGGCGGACGCGACCGCACGCCGCTCCTCCTCGCCGACCCACGGAGGCGACAGGAATATCCTGCTCATCGCAAGTCCCCCTTCCTGGTCCATCCCGCATGCCCCCCGCACTCGACGCGCGCCCACGCCCCGCTCTCCTCGAGGACAGGGACCGTCCCGGGACGCGCCACGCGCGCCACGACGGGGGCGGACTCCGATGGCGCGAAGCGAAGCGTCAGGAGCCTTCCGCCGGACGACGCGTCCGCCGCGTCCACCGCGACGGTCCCGGCGTCGTCCCTATTCTCCGCGACGTAGACGAGAGCGTGCCCCCTGGCCTCCGCCCTGCGGTACCTGCGGCTCGCAGTGTCGTAGTACGCAATCGACTCGGCAGGCACCTCCGGCGAACCGTCCGCGACGAAATACCTGCGCCAGGCCACGGACCCGGGACGCCGCTCGAGCTCGTTAGCGACGGACCCGTAGGGGATGTAGCCGCTGTACTCGAGCACGCACGTCACGGTCACCACGTCGTTCGTCTCGACCCTGTTGCGGTCGACGGACTGCCTCAGCCTGAAGTCCGTGCCTATCGCCCCGGAGAAGTCCGCCGGCTGCCCGTCGGAGGGGAGCGGGCGTATCTCGACGGGAATCGTCGGCGTATCGACGCTGAACGACTGCGTGAAGGAGTAGTTGACCCTGCGCCGCCCGGCGCCGACTTCCTTCCGTCCGCTGACCATGCCCATGACGGAGAAGCCCACGTTCCCCTTGAACGGAACGTCGTACCTGACAGGCACCGACATCCTCTTCACCACGTTCGACGGGTTGGACGACTTCCCGTCCGGCAGGTTGGAGACCTTCCCCTGCAAGACCATGCCGAACATCTCCGACGGACGTAGCTGGAGCTGGCCGAGGGACGCGGACTTCGGAGTCTCGACTGAGACCACGAACTCGAAGGTGTCCCCCACCTGGATGTCAGGCTTGTCCAGCGCGACGGACGCCTTCACCTCGATCTTCGGCTGCTCCTCCCCGTTGATCGTCATGCGCGAGCCCATCATGCCGTTGATGTTCCCGAAAGCCTGCTGCATCATCCTGTCCATCTCCGCGAACGGGTCTATCCCCTGCGCGGACGCCTGCGCCGCGGCTAGCACGAGCGCGACGCACGCGAAGACGCGCACGAGCCTGCCGGACAGCCAGAGCGCGATCGCGACGGCCAGGAACGCGCCCAGCACTGCGAGCGCCCTTCCCGGCCACGCCATCCGCAGGACCGGCCTGAACGCGGCCCTCCACACCGGCAGCTCCACGGCCGCGCTGGAGTGCTTCCGCGCAAGCGCGGCGGTTATGCCGCGCTCCACGGACGGCGTCTGCCCTATTCGCCACTCGAGCGCGGAATACACCTTCAGGGCCTTCGCCCAGTTGCCCTCGACTACATGGCACGCCGCCTCGTTGAGGCGCGCCTCCGGGAAGTCGAACTGCGCGAAGCCCTCCGCTGTCGGCGAGCGGCACGCCTTGCGCCAGCGGAACAGGTCGTCCTCGCCGAGCCGCTCCGAGACGGCTACCACGATCCCGTCCGGCATGGGGAGCCCCTCCTGGTCCGAGTCCAGCCCGGCGAGCGCGGCCTGCGCCCCGGGCTTCACGTGAACCGGGATCTCGGATGTCGAAGCCTTCGCCTCGCCCATCTCCGCGGGGCCGGCGTAGGAGAACGTGAGCGCGGGGAACTTCAGCAAGCCCTCCTTCAGCGGGCGGACGCGGTAGACCAGGCGCCGGGCCGTGAGGTAGGTGTCTGTCTTCGCGCTCTCGTCGTCGACCTTCCAGACCTTCGGGTCCACCTCCCTGGAAAGCGCCGGAGGGTGCAGGTTGGAGAAGTCGGCCGTGCCGACGAAGTCCACCGTGAGGATCATCGGGTCGCCGACGCGCACGTTGTTCGCGTCGAACGACGCCCTGGCCGAAAGCCTTTCGCCGGAAACGCCGTCCAGCGTGATGGCGCCCAGGAGGACGGATGCTATGGCAAGAATGGTCATCTCGAGCTTGAAACCTCGTACCTGATCGTGATGGACTCCTTGCTGTACCGCTCAAGGAAGGAGTGGGTGAGGGACCTCACGGAGCCGACGCTGCCGACGACTCGCATCGCCGCGGCGTCCGTCGTCGCGTCGCCGCAGCTCCTGGCGAGCGAACTGGCGGCGATGCGGCCGGACCTGTCGAACCTTATCGATATGAGGACCGTGCCCGGGCGGCCCACCTGCGGGGACATCTCGCGCCACTTCGCGTCGATGGCGTTCTTGAGGAACCCGAGGCACATGGACTCCTCGTTGGGCGCGAGCTGCTCCGTGGCGCCGGCCCTGTAGCCCTGGGCTAGACGGCGAGCGATCTCCGCGTCGGAAAGCGTCTTGCGGCCCGTCCTGCCGTTGGGCTGCGGAGGCTCCGGCGGCTTCGGGCGGGCCTTCACGTCCTTCGCCTGCTCGCGCATCCTGGCGATGCGCTCGGCCCTCAGCTCCGCTGCGGTCTTCTTCGGCTCCTCGGGCTTCTTTTCCTCGACCTTCTTGACGACGTTGGTCTTCGCGTGTATCCGCTCGACCGCGTCCTTCGGCTCCGGAGGCTTCGGCTCCGGAGGCTTGGGCTCGGGCTTCGGCTCCGGGGGCTTGGGCTCGGGCGGCTTCGGCTCCGGCGGCTTAAGCGGAGGGGGCTCGTCCTCGGCGCCGTCAAGGTTCTCGTGCACGACGACCGTCAGGTCCATCGGGATAACGATCTCCTTCTCGCGGAAGTGCAGCTGCCCGGCGAACCACAGCAGGGCGAAGAACAGGACGTGCAGCACGACGGCGACCGCGAAATTGGCCGCGTCCGCCGGCTCCGGCTTCTGCTCCTCGTCGATGTACATCTGCTACTTCTCCACGGTGACGAGCGCCATCCTGCGTATCTTGCACTTGTAGACGATCTTGACCACGTTCATCACGCTGCCGTAGCTGAGCCTCTCGTCCCCGCGCACAAGGACCGGAACCTCCGGGTCCTCCGCGGCAAGCTCCATGAGCCTTGCCTCCAGCTCCTCCGACCCCATGGGCCTGTCGTTGAGGAAGATGCGGTTCATCGCGTCGACGGTGACGACGTTCGCCTTGCGGTCCTTCGTCGGCAGCTCGTCCGTCTTGGCCTGCGGAAGCAGCACCGATATCCCCTGCTCCAGGGCGGGGAGCGTGACGATGAACGTCACGAGCAGGAGGAACGTCAGGTCGATGAGCGACGTCATGTCGACGGACGCGCTCGGCTTCTCGCCGCGGACCGCGCGGCGTCTGCTGCGGAAGGACATGCTCAGGCCGGCCTTTCCTGGTTTTCCTGGAACTCGCAGGCTATGCGGCCCATGAGCTCGTCCGCGAAGCCCGCTATGTCGCTCGTGATGTCGCGGATCTTCGTGTTGAGCGCGTTGAAGAAGCAGACGCCCGGAATGGCGATTATCAGGCCCACGACGGTCGTGACGAGGGCGGACGAGATGGACGGCGCAATCGTGGCGAGGTTGGCGCTTCCGGCGGATCCCATGTCCGCAAACGCGTCAAGGACTCCCCAGACCGTCCCGAGGAGCCCCAGCATCGGCGAAAGCGCGACGACGGTCGCGATTATCGGCATCGCCCCCTCGACGCGGATTGTCTCCTCGTCCATGGCGTTCTCGCACGTACCCCGCACGAGCTCGATCTCGCGCGAGGTCAGCGACGCGGCGCCGGGATGGTCCGGCTGCTTGCCGCCGAGGAGGAGCCGCACCTCCGGGGCGATAAGCTTCAGGAGCCTGTCGCACGTATCCTTGTATATCCGCTCGAGTCCGCTAGTCGCGGACGGACGCCTGTTGAAGTAGTACTCCAGCACATTGCCGCCGGACGAGAAGTCGCGCAGGAAGCGGCGGGACGCGGACGCGACGTACTTGAGCTCGCGCCACTTGCCGATGATGGTGGCGAACATCGCGACGGACCCGAGCAGCTGCGCGATCACAATGCCCTTGCCGATTCCGTTGGACAGCAGAAATCCGTCCAATAGCGAATTAGCGAACATCAAAAACATGACGATTCTATTTCCTTGTATGCCTGTTTTGCGGACTTAGCGCCCATTTCGCGCAAGAATCGAATAGGTTCGACCCAAGACGCGCCATGTTCACGGACATAGTCCGGCTATGAAAGGATATTATATCATAATCTCCTCCCTCCCGCGACACGCGACACACGACGCGTCTCGACTGACGAAAAATGGGTTTACTGCGTTAAAACGACTTTGGCAAATCTATTTGGCTCTTCAGAACCTACGAGCCCGTGGCCAAATGCAAGATACGTTCCGACGCCATGCGCATCGACATCCCTTACGGCTATCGCCAATCCGAACGACACGCCGCTTCTCGGCTCGATGCCTATCTGTTTCCACGGCAGCAGGACGTCGTAGTTCGTCATCCCCTCCGATCTCGCAACTCGCGCAGACAGCTCCGGACGAGCCCCCTTGCGCCCGTCCGCCGCTTGCCACGCCCATGGTGTCCGCCCGGCGCAAAAGCCAAGCAGCCAGTCGTCGGAATCGTATCCATATCCACGCCGTGCGTTGTCGGCCGTGTCAATGCCGATTTGCAGACAGTCGTTCCGCCACATCGAAGGGCCTTTAAAACCTGCGCTCAATTCATCGTCCCGCACGGCTACCAAAATGCGAAGCCCGTCATCCTCCCACGAAATGGCCAGCTCCGCCGAAAGGTCGTCTGGCCCGTTCCATTCGACCGAAGGATCGGGAGGAAACACATCTCGCCTTGTCCTATAAGACCTGCAAAGCGAATCCCTTCGAGAAAGCGCAATCGTCTCTCCACCCGGCTTCCCGCGCCCTGGAACTTTCGCCTCCAGGGCCCTTCTGAGTTCACCGTGGACGGCATCGCCCTTCTCCTTTGCCGCAGAAAGGTACACGGGGCATTCGGACAGCAATACGGAATCTCTCCGAAGAGGGCTTCCATACATGTCAACACAGGAATCGACATTGCCGTCGTGCAAGCCTAGAGGACCGGCATCAGCGCCGATTCCATCACACCAGACCGCGAACCGGGCGGAGCGATCCGCCTGCCACGCGACGAGGTGAATGTCCGCGCCAATGTCCTCGTGGCGAACCGAACTCGCCTTCATCAGCTGGCGGGCGCATTCCGCATAGGCGGAAACGGCGGGCAAAGGGCGCAGCCCGTGGTCTGGTCGCCAGATCCCGTAGTCAAAGCGACCGTGCTCCGGCATGTTGGCAAGCGAAAACCAGACCATCCCGTCCACTTTCGGGAATGACCTGGCCAGCAGAAACGCGCGCGCAAGGAACGCGGCGTGTCGCCGCGAGGCGATCCCGTCGAAAGGCGAAGCATGGGACAGCGACCACCCGACCTCCCCGACCCCGACGCGCATCGCCGGATACGGCTCTACTATGCGCAGGCCATTGGCAATCCCTGCGAGAAAGCCGCCCGTCTCGGGAGTGGCGCATTCTCTACCTCCCTCATCGGACAACTCGCGCGGCCAGGCGTACGGATGCAAGGCCACGAAGTCAAGTTTCCCCGGCACACGCGAAAGGACATCCTCGAGGAACGGCAGCCCCACTCCGGACACATCCACCCCGACCGGCATCCCGCCGCGACGCACTACCGGAGAAACCGCATTTACGATGCCGCAGTAGTAATCTACCGATTCCGCCGCGGAAAGCCCAAGAGTCGGCAGGACAAGATCAGGTTCGTTGATGATTTCGAACCAATCGACTTTCCTCCGCCCTGCACGAACGGCATGTGCAACGAACGACGTGACCGAATTGAAATCTGCCATCGTTAGGCCTCCATTCCGGCAGGCCCACGGAGGGACTTCATGCCCCAACAGCGTCTCCAGGCACTTCATCTTCGACTCGAAACCCGTATCCTGAAGCACTTTTCTGTTCCAATCCACCGGGCCATTCGGCTCGGACCAGCGCCACGACGTGGAACTGCGCCGCAAAATGCCCGCGCCAAGCCGCATCAGCGCTTCGTGAGGAATCCCGTCAGCTGACTGAATGCCGAAGAATGGATTTGGCGCGGCAACTCTCGACGTCACGACAAAGGGGACGCTGCGTCTTTCGACAACCGTTCCGTCTTTGGCGGTTACAAGCACTTCGCATGGATAGTAGCCTCGCGACGAGGCAAACTGACATTCAATGTCAAGGCTCTCGGCAAGGCACGACATCGTCTTTCGCTCGACTGCGCCTCCTGGCATCCGCACGGAGATTTCGACGGGCAGGAATCGCTCCCATCCGCAGCCGCCGAAGCGGCAGACCAACCGAGGCACGGCTTCATCGTCAAGCCAGATGCCACCCGGCGATTCCACGCTTGCACCGAACGTTCGCGTCTCTTTTCCGCTACATGCCGCATCATCCCCTTCCACAAGGCGGAAATCGTCATACATGACGCCAGGGCCGTTGACGTGAGTAAGCCGCAGATAAAACCCGGACGTCGGTCGCTTTACGGACACTGGAATCGACACGCGCTTCCAGGCTTCAGACACCCTGACATCCCTGGAGACAAGCCACCGCCATGACGTTGTAAGGACTCCGGCGCGAATGACTGCCTCGCCCTTGCCGCACACGTCGAACGAAACGGTGTAGACGCGGCCGGTTTCAAGAGCAGCCCAAATCGTTTCGCCTCTAATGCTGCCAGAGTCGTGGAGAAGCGCCGTCCGTCCGTTGAATCTGCAAGTCTTTGGCGGGGCCTTGAGCCCACAGGAAATCCAGCCGTCTGGCCCTGCCGCAAAGCATCTACCGCACGGGAAGACATTGCCGTCGGAAGATGCAAGGTCGGATGCAAGGCGAGTCATTGATTCGCCCGATGCGCAAAGGACGATGCCGCTCGAGACAACTGCCGCCATGAATGCAAGTACAGACATCTCCGTCCTCTCCCCTCGAAGCCCCTATATATCAGATCGGGCTTGTTCTGAAAGGCACCGCCTCCGGCACAACTGACGACGGATCGACACCTTCCACGCCCCTGGCGTCGATCGCCGGGCATCCGCCCCATGTACGGAAGAACGGGCCCTTCACGCCTTCGACCTTAAGGCCATCCGCCGTAATCTTCTCCACATGCGCTCCGCGGATGAACTCTGGCACGCCGTTCGAAAAGGAGATCGAAACATTCCTGAACGCCAGCGAGAAAGGCGTGTCAGCGTCGCCATATGCACAAAGCGGCAGCTTCACACCCTCTGCCTTCACGTTCTCGAAGGCGACGTCGCCAAGCGGCATACCGCGCTGCCACTGCTCGTTGCCGGAATAGTTGTAGTGCAGGAAGCGGTCTGCGTTGCGGCACGTCACGTTGCGGAAGACGATCTTGCCCGGCGTACGACGCACCTTGATCGTGTGGTCTGCGTAGTAGGTGAAGAACGAAAGCATGTTGTGGCGGGCATGTGCGCCGACGTTCGCGCCCGCCGCCTTTTCCTCCTGCGTGAGCGAACCGCGGAAAAGATGCTTCGCCGGCCCGTGGCAGACGGTGTTCTCGACCAGCACGTCGTAGCCGCCGAAGCGGAACGCGCTGCAGGCCGTGTTGAGGTCGCAGTTCGAGACGCGCACATGTTCGTTGTCGAATCCCGCGATGCAGTCATCGCCCGTCGCCATGCGGCAGTTCGTGACTGTCACGTCATTGCACATGGAAAAGTGCGTACCGTCGTGTCCGGCGACGATGTCGAGGTCGTCGAACACGAGGTTCCGCGCCTCCCGGACCGAAAACGCCCAGTTGCCGGTGTTGCGAAGCTCGAACCCCCGGAACACGACATTTGTTGCGTAGTGCACCGCGATGCCGTGTACGCCGCGATACCCCTCCTCGTTCGTAGGGTCGTAGCTGTTGCAGCCGTCTATCGCGCTGCCTTTCTCCCCGACAATCGCCACATCCGTTGCGTCGTAGATGCGGATGATCGCGTTGTTCCAGTTGTTGCCGTAGATGTTGGAAAGCTTGACAACGCCGCGCAGCGACGGCGTCTCCCTTAGCTTCTGCCGCGTGAGGTCGAGATATTGAACGTCCTTCGCGCGCGGCGGCTCCAGCCGGTCGTCCGCCAGGATGCGGTAGCGCGAACAGTCGCGCGAACCCTTCAGCACTGCGCCAGCCTTCAGGCGGAGCGTTGTGCGGCTCCGCAGCCGGAGCCCGCCTACATTGTACTCGCCCGGCGCGAGCGTCACCGTGCCGCCGCCCGCAAGAAAGCAGTCGTCAAACGCTTTCTGAAGCGTCGCCGTCGCGTCCGAGCCATCTGTCGGCGCGGCAATGCAGAAATCACGTCCGCAGACGTTCATGGCGGCAAACGCCACTGCCGCACATGGAATGATAATGCCTCTAGTCAACATGCTTAGCCCTCCTTTTCGTTACCTGACGAACACGGTGAAGCCGGACGGCTTGTGCTCGATACGCAGATTGCCGACCATGAGTCTCGCATCGCCTTTCAAGACACTGCCATTCGAAACTCCGTATGCCTCCACGGCGATGCACGACACGCTTCTGGCCTGCGACAGCGAACGCCTGTGCGGCAACGCCTCAAACGTCGCGGCTGCAACCGCCGGAAGCGCTGCCGAAAGAGCCGGTTGCTCCGTCCCCATGTCATAGACCGACACATCGCTCGTGCCGCGCTCCAAAGACGCCTTCATGACAAACCGGTACCAGTGCCCGGCCGTCGCAGCACCCGACGTAGTCCACGCGCCGCCGCCCGAGTCGTCGCCGGACCACGCCGCGAACACCGAGTTGGATATGCCGGCTCCGCAGACCGCCCACTTCTCAAAGCCGTACTGCCCGCCGCTCAAGTTGCCTTCGCGGAACTGGCCGCCGCCCAGCCAGACGGCGGCATGGCCCGCAGCGTTCGCCCATTCGCTTGGGGCAAGAAGATCGAAACTCGCCATCGCCTTCCCAAGGTTGAACGACATCCCGAGGTCATGCACCGCCCATGAGGCGTTTTCCGTATTGTTGTCCGCAAAGGCAATCGCGGCATTTGACCCTTCGTCCACGAGCAGGATGTCCTTACTCGCACGGCCAAGCCGCGTCCAGCCGTCCATTCCCTCGGGATTCTTATTGATTGTGCCGACGAGCCTGTCATAGTGGCAATCCTGCAGATAGACCTTGCGCGCGGAGAACGTGTTCGAATAGACGAGCGTCTCCGCCAACGAGCCGGACGACGAATGCCAGACCTGTAGGTTGTCATAATAGACATGCCCGTAATTGCACGACAACGCAATGCACGAAATATTTTCGACGGCGTTGGCACGCCATATTCCGTTCGTGGAGAACAGGCATTCGCCTGCCGCCATCCCAAACGTCGGACTTTGGGAAGAGGGGCAGACATTGTAGATAGCCAAGTCATAAGTTTTTGCGTCGATATCCGCTGTCATTTCCATCCTTATCCATCTTCCCGCAATCGAAATGCCCGATGCCTTCGTCGCCTTGCGGTTTACCCCCGTGCCATTGTCCGAACTGTAGTAGGACGGCTTGCGCATGGCTTTCCCATTTGCATCAACCCCATCAGTTTCGGCATCGATGCCGAATCGCGCAAAAATTCCGTTCAAATAGCCGTCAGTCCCGGCAGAATACAACGTGTCGTTTCCAAGAAACATGTAAGCGTTGCCGCTATCAGCAAGACTCGACACGAGAATGTCGGCGCAGAAGCGAACTCTGCCGTCCGTGAATGTCCTCCCGAGCGGCTGGGCAATGTTGCCAAACAACCCATACCCACTTTCAGACGTTTTCCCCTCCCAATCGAGAACGGCTGCATTGTTGTTTGTGTACGCAACGACCTTCAGGTCTATCTGGTTGTTCTCGGCGCCATTCACCCGCCGCCATCCGTCTACGCCAACCGGCTGGTCAGATTGGCTTCCCTCGAGCGGTAGGGACAATACCGAGTTCTCTGCATACTTGAACGCGTTGGTGACAAGCGTCGCAGCCGCATACTCAAATGTATTCGCCCCTGCTGCAAGACGCTGCGAACGCCGCGTCGCAAAGTCGTTTCCGTAGAATTCGACGCCGTCGTGCCAGACACGAAGGTTGTCGAACTGCGCAGTCTTCGCACGGTCTGTCGCGTTCGTCGTGCCGGAAACTCCGTAGCCGGAGATGCCAATGGCCGAAATCGAAGAAAGACCCGAGGCTTTCGTCTCGCTGTAGAAATTGCAACCGCTCGCCGTGTAGGCGGGCGTCCCGGGCGTTGGCGTATCTAACGTCGGATGCTCCTCTCCGAGTTCATATACCGACACGTCAAAAGTCTTCGTGCCGAGGTTTGCGGAAAGAACAACGCGGAACCAGCCAGACCCTCCCTGCGACGAGACTTGCTGATTGACGAGTGTGGCTCCGTACTGCCAGAACCTATAAGTGCTTGTGTCGGCGTGGTATGAGATGCCGGCGCCTGCGGCGACATGCGACAAATACGTATCGCTGCCTGTCTCGGGAGAGAAGAAATCCTCGTCGCCAAGGTAGAGGCGAACGGCCCTTGAACTGTAGTCTTCCCACGATGACGGCGGCTTGATGTCGCACTGCGCCGTGACGACGCCAGTGGTAAACGCATTGCCAAGGCGCTGTTTCAAGACTACATGCGAGACTTTTGTGCCACTGCAGAACGCAAGTGCCATCGGATTGCCATCGTCGTCAATTACGGACACATTTGCTTCACAAACATTAAGCCCCTTGATCCAGTTGTCCTGAATGGCATCGCCGCCAAACGCGCCATCTGTCTCAGAAGTGCTGTTCACGTTCGCAAGGCGACCAACGGAATAGCGAATCTCACGCCATTCCCCGGACGGGACAGCTCCAACACTCTCTCTTGTGGAGAAATCATTCTCGTAGACAATCCCCCCTGCATATGTCGAGGAAACGGCCGCGATAATCGGCAGACATGCCTTCAGGATATTTTGTATCGCCACAGGTGCGACTTTCCCCTCGTCAAACCGTACGTGCGGTTTTCCCGCATCCGACTTTCCCCGTAGAGCTGCGTTCGTCATAGTTTGTTGTCCTTTCCTGTAGTCGGTTCTTTTACCTCAGCAGCATTTTAGCAAAATCACCGCCATGAAGTAAATTGCACAATATGCAATTTTATATGGACTTTAAGAAGGTCACTTCTGGCGATTCGCCGTCTGCCAGACCGCCGGGGACATCTTGCGGACGGCCGCAAATGCACGGCAGAAATACTGTACCGAGGAAAAGCCCGACCTTTGAGCGACATCAGTTACGGACATGCCGTTTTCAAGCAGTCGACAGGCCTCTTCTATGCGCACTTTTGCCAGCATGTCCTGCACTGACATGCCGACCTTCTGCCGGAACACGGAACCGACCGTGGTATGGGAGCGGCCGACATGCGCAAAGACATCTGCCGCAGTTATACCTTTCGCGGCATTTCGGTTGATGTACACCAGCGCGTCCGAAAGCCAAGGCGGGTCGACAGGATATGTCTCCGATGACCCGCGCACAATCAGCCGCAGCGGTTTGACGAAGACTTGCGGCGGACTGCGCCGCGCCTCTGGATTCCGCAGCATCTCCAGCGCAATCCGCACCGCTTCACGTCCCGTCGCAAATCCGTTCTGGTCTATGCTGGAAATCGAAGGCGGCGTGAATCCGCAAAGTATCGCATCGTCGTCCACGCCAAGGATGGCGACCTCGTTAGGCACGGCGATTCCAGCATCCCGGCAGAGCATCAATACCTGATAGGCACGCAGATCGTGCGAGCAGAAAACGGCAACAGGCTTGGGCAACTTGCGCAGCCAGCTCCGCATTGTCCTAGCCTCTTTTGCGGGAGGCGCGTATCGTTCGCCCTTTACGACATTCTCGTTGAAATAGTCGACATCGCACTTTCGCGGCGTGAACACGTGGCAGATACGCCCAGCCTGTTCGACAGCCATGGCAAACGCCGTCCGCCGCACATCCGAAAAGCTGATGCCGTTGTAGCCGCAGTAGGCAAATTCGCGGAATCCATGCGAGACGAAATGCTCTGCGGCAAGGTTCCCGATTGCCACATTGTCAATGTCAGCCACGCCAAAGCCGGCGCGCTTCTTCGCATAAAACACGTCAACAACCGGCTTGTGCGCACAACGCAGAACCCGCTCCATCTGGTCGTCAAGCACACGAACGATGAATGCGTCGTATCCCGACATGCTCCGCAGATCATTCAAGTTGCTCCATTCCAACATGCCGAGCGAGACTCCGGGACACTCGCCCGCAAACGACGCGGCCCCCTCGCATAAGCGCCGCCCGTAGGACCGCTGTCGCTCCACAAGCACGCCTATGCGGACGTTCCTGGTCTTTCCGCTCTCCATCGTCCCCATTGGTTTATATTACCCACACAATGACAAGGAGCCTCCACGGATTCAGGTCATTTTCTCTCCCTAAGAAGCGCATAGCAATCCCCATGACTTTCCTGCGAGCATTATACCACGTATGCTGATTAATATGCAATTACCATTTAGCACCATGGACTAGATCTCCAGGCCGGAATAGGATCCTGGGAAGAGAATGTTCCTGCCGACGCCCGCGCGCTCGCCGGCCTCCACGTCGCGGGGCTTGTCGCCGAGCGAGACGGACGCGGCCATGTCTATTCCGTGCCTGTCGCGAGCCTTGAGAAAGAGGCCCGGCTCCGGCTTGCGGTCGGGTCCGGACAGTTCCGGACAGTGCAGCACGTCTGCTATCGCGACGCCCCTCTTCGCGAACTCCGCGACCATCCAGTCCGTCAGCCTGCGGTAGTCGTCCTCCGTGTAGTAGCCGCGCGCGATGCCGGACTGGTTTGTGACGACGACTATCAAAAAGCCCTTCTCCTGCGCGCGCCGGCAGAAATCGAACACGCCGTCGATGAACTCGAAGTCCTCGATCCTGTGCACGTACGCCTTGTCGACGTTTATCGTGCCGTCCCGGTCCAGGAAGAGCGCCCTAGCCATCGAGCTCGCCTTCGACCATTCCGCAGATCATGTGCCCCATGGCGATGTGCAGCTCCTGCACCCGCGCCGCCTTCGAGGCCGGCACGTCCAGCAGCACGTCGCTCAGCGCGGCGAGCTTGCCTCCGCCGAGTCCTGCAACGCCGATTACGGACATGCCGCGCGCGCGAGCCGCCTTCGCCGCGGCGAGCACGTTCGGCGAGTTGCCGCTCGTCGAAATAGCATAGAGCACGTCGCCCGGACGGCCCAGGGCCTCCACCTGGCGCGCGAAGACATGCTCGAAGCCGAAGTCGTTCGCAATCGCCGTCAGCGCCGACGTGTCCGTAGTGAGCGCGAGGCCCGCCATCGCGGGACGGTTCCTCTCGAAGCGCCCTGAAAGCTCCGCCGCAAGGTGCTGCGCGTCCGCCGCGCTGCCGCCGTTGCCGCAGAAAAGCACCCTTCCGCCGGACCTGAGCGCGGCGGACCACATTCCGGCCGCCTGCGCAATCCGCGGCGCAAGAGCCTTCAGCGCGGCGAAGTTGGCCGCAATCTCGTCGCATGCGGACGCTATCGCGGCCTTACGCGCGGCATCCAGACCCTGTAATGTATCGCTCACTGAGCTCCTCCTTCCCGGTGACTTGAAGATTATAGCATAAATGGCCCCGGCTCTCCTATCTCGACAGCTCGTCCACGAGCCATAGCGGGAGCTCTATGCCGGCCGACTCAAGGTCCTCGGCGTACGACCTGAGCCTGATCGGGAACCTGCGTATGGAAACCTTGCGGGCGGACGTGTCGTAGATCGCGTAGGTGCAGCAGAGGTCGTTGCGCGGATAGCCGACGCTTCCCACGTTGACAATGTAGCGCCCCCGTTCGTTCAGCTTGATGGTATGCTCGTCCACCTTGTCCTTCGCGGGCTTGGAGAGGCTGCGCAAAAGACGGGGTCCGCACCGGACGTCGAGGTTCCGCGTGGAGAACGCCGGGCCTTTCAGCATCTCCCAGACGGCGGCGTGGTGGGAATGCCCGCAGAAGAGAATCGGCCTTGGGCAAGCGAGCAGGTTCACCGCCACCATCTCTGACGTGAGTATGTAGTTCCACGCGCGCGGGTCGGTGCTGTCGCCGTGGACGAAGAGCGCGTCGCCCTCGGCGCAGTCGTACGGACGCGCGCGAAGCCAGTCCTTCTCCTCCCCGGAAAGCTGCTCTCGGTGCATCAGGTCCACGCGATAGTTCCTGTTCGTCTGCACCTCGAACCTGGGCTCGAGACCCAGGCAGGCGGAGTCGTGGTTGCCCATAAGGACGACGTCGAAGTTCTCGCGTACGAGCCGGATGGTGTCCTTCACGTTGTAGCCGTAGCCCGTGATGTCGCCGAGGAGGACGAACCTTTCGCATCCGCGGCGACGCGCGTCCGCAAGCGCAAACTCAAGCGCCTTCGGATTTGCATGTGCATCGCTCATGACCGCGTATATCATAGCAACGACTCCGTCCCGGGCAACCTGTGGGCGCACCGCCGGCTCACCTCCGCCACGTCGTCTTGTACGATGGCTGCGGCTGGCGCCCCCCGCCGTACCCGCCGCGCCCGTAGCTTCCGCCGCGCCCGTAGCCGCCCTGTCCGTAACGCGAGAAGGAGCCCGCGTACGCCTCGGGCGCGGACATGACGCGCCGCGTGCAGACGAGGTCGGGCGGTATCTCCTTGACGAACTCCGACGGCTCCACGGGGAACGACCCGCCGTCGGACATCCTGCGCATCTCGGGGGCGAAGAGGTAGAGGGAGTCCTTCGCGCGCGTGACGGCGACGTAGAAGAGCCGCCTCTCCTCGTCCATCCTCCCGTCCTCGCCGGCCTTGGCGGACGGGAACATCCCCTCGTTGCACCACGGCACCATCACGACCGGCCACTCCATTCCCTTGGCCTGGTGGACAGTCGAAAGCGTCACCCTGTCGGCCTCCGGGTCGTTCCGCCGCGCGTCCAGGTTCGTCATGAGGGCGACGTCCTGCAGGAACCCCTCGAGGCCGTTCTCGGCGGACGCGATCTGCGCGGCGAGCTCCTTGATGTCGGCGAGCCTGTCCTCCGCCTCGTCGGCCTCCCACTGCGAGCGCAGGTGGTCCTCGTAGAAGAAGTTCGAGAAGTCCTCTATGAGCTCGCCCACCTCGTCGTCCGCGAGATGCCCGCCGGCGCACTCGAAGCACTTGCAGAGGGCGGGCCAGAGCGGACGGGCCTTCGCGCCGAGCATCTGCCCGAGCGCGTCGCGGTCCTCGCCGCGCCTGGGGTCGAACCGGCCGCCGAGCTTCGTCCAGAAGCGCCGCGCGCCGACCTCGCCCACGCCCGGCAGGAGCGTCAGGAACCGCATGAAGCTGAGCTCGTCCGCCGGGTTGACGAGAAGCCGCAGGTAGGAAAGGACGTCCTTCACGTGTATCTGCTCGAAGACGCCCACGCCGGACGTGATGCGGAACGGGACCTTCATGCGGGCGAGCGCCATCTGCACGTCGATGGACTGGTAGTGGCTGCGGTACAGGACCGCGATGTCGCTGTAGCGGTAGCCCTGCTCCCTCGCCTCGCGGACCAGCCGCAGGACCTCCGAGCCCTGCGCCTTCCCGTCGAACACCCTGTAGACCCACGGCTTGCCGCCGACCTGCTCGCGCACGGGGCGGAGCGTCTTCTCGAACTGGCGCGGCGAGTCCTTCATCACCGCGTTCGCGACCGCAAGGACTCCCGGGACCGACCTGTAGTTGCGCTCCAGCTTCACGATCCGGCAGCCTTCCCAGCGCTTCGGGAAGTCCAGGATGTTCTCTATGCGCGCGCCGCGCCATGTGTAGATGCACTGGAAGTCGTCGCCGACGGCGAGGATGTTGCGGTGGCGCGCTGCGAGGATGTCCGTGAACTCCGCCTGGAGCATGTTCGTGTCCTGGTACTCGTCCACCAGGACGTGCAGGAAGTGCTCCTGGAGTATCTCGCGCACGCGCTCGTGCTCCTTGAGGAGCCTGAGTCCGTTCACGAGCAGGTCGTCGAAGTCCATCGCGCCCAGCTCGCGCTTGCGCGCGCCGTACTTCTCCGCGACGGCGACTATCTCCTCGGGGGTGAACCCGGCGGACTTCGTAAGCCAGCGCGCCGCGATGGAGCCGACGCTCTTGCCCTCGTTGACGGATTCGGAGATCATCTTCGCGACGATCTCCCTCTTCGGGAAGTCCTTCGGGTCCTTGACGGACGCCTTGATTATCTCGCCGAGTATCTTCTTCTGGTCCTCCTCGTCGATTATCGAGAAGCCCGGCTTGTATCCGAGAAGCGCGCCGTAGCGGCGGAGGAAGCGCGCGCAGATGGAGTGGAACGTGCCGGACCATATCGCGGACACCTCGGGTCCGACGACCTTCCCGGCGCGCTCCAGCATCTCGCGCGCAGCGCGGTTCGTGAACGTGAGCAGGAGTATCCGGTCAGCCGGGACTCCCCTCTCCACCAGGCAGGCGACGCGGTGGACGAGCGTGCGGGTCTTGCCGGTTCCTGCCGCGGCGAGCACGAGGATGGGTCCGTCGCCCGCCGTCGCGGCGGAGCACTGCTCGGGGTTGAGGAGCCTGGAAAAGTCTGTGGTTCCCTGCGCCATTGGACTTTAGCGGTAGCAGACGCGGGTTATCATGTAGCCCAGCATCAGTATCAGGAGGAAGCCCACGATCACGGAGCGCTGGGTGGAGCGTCCCACGCCCGTCGCGCCGAGGGAGGTGCCGAAGCCCTCCGCCACGGAGACGGACCCGATGACAATGCCGAAGACGAGAGCCTTGAGGAGCCCCACGAAGAGGTCCTTGGTGTCGGCCACCCCGAGCGCGCTGGACATGTACTGCCGGAAGTCCACCCCGAGCTGGGTGACGCCGACGATGCCGCCGCCCATCGTGCCGACTACGCAGCAGAAGAAGCAGAGGAGAGGCGCCATGACGACCAGGGCGAGGATTCGCGGGGCCGCCAGGAACCGTATAGGCGAGATTGACATTATCTCAAGCGCGGCTATCTCGTCGTTTACCTTCATCGTGCCGAGCTCGGCGGCGATCGCGGAGCCGACGCACGCGGCCAGGCACATCCCGCAGCTGAACGGCCCCATCTCGCGGATGAGCGAGACCATGACTGCCGCGCCGAGGTATATCTCCTGGTTGAAGCGGCGGAGCTCCAGCCCCACCTGGAGCGCGAGGATCATCCCGGTGAAGAGCGACACGACCGTCACCACCGGAAGCGTGCGTATGCCCGTCACGTAGAGCTGCTTGACGAGGTCCGCGCGCCCGTTGCGGCGGCAGAGGACCGACGGGAACGCGCAGGCGGACTCGCCGAGTATGCGGGCGGTCCATCCGAGGGACGCGAGGAACTTCGCCAAATGGCGAACGACGCCCTGCGTCTTCCCGACGGGGGCGTCGTCCCAGATCGGCTCGCGAACGACCGTCATTTGCCGGCTTCCGAGCCCTCTCCGGCGGCCTTGGGAGCCTCCGCCTTGGGTTCTTCGGGCTTCGGGGCCTCCGTCTTGGCGGCCTCGGCGTCAAGCTGCTTCGCGGCGGCGTCGGCCGCGTCGAAGAGCGTCTTCGCCTCGCGCTTCTCCCAGCGTTTCACAAGGGACAACGTCGCTTCGACGCGCGAAACCGCGGCGTCGTCGCCCTCGAGGGACTTCTTGAGGGCCTCGAGCCTTTCGAGCGCCTTCGCCTTGTCGCCGGAAGCCGCGACCGATCGCGCGGCGCCGAGCTGCGCGGTGAGCGCGAGGAAGCTCTTGGGCTTCGCCTCCGCGAACGCGTCGTACGCCCTGACTGCCTCGTCGAACTTGCCGAGGGCCTCGAGGCACTGCGCCTTGCCTACCGCGGGGACGTCCTCGAACCCGTCCGGGGCGGACCCTTCCAGCGCCGCGTAGACGTCGAACGCCTCCTGGTAGCGCTCCGCGTCGAAGTACTTCTTCGCGAGGCGCATCCTCAGCGACGCGCCGGACTGCGTGGAGCCGTAGCCGGCGACGGCGTCCTCCAGCTCCTCTGCTGTGTACGCCGTCATCAGCGAGTCTGCCGCCGCGATGCGCCTGCCATCGCGCCAGCCCTTGACGCCGTAGTATCCGGCGACTGCGAGCCCTGCAACGAGCAGGATCGCAACTGTCTGCTTTCCATCCTTCTCCCACCACTCCAATACGGGTAGAAGCTCTTCGGGAATGTTCATTTCTTGTTTCCTTTCTCTTCGTAGAGGTCTGACCATGCGTTCAGGACGTCCTCGTTCCGCTTCTCCGCCCGGAACACAATCCGGTTGTAGTCGAGGGCGTCCAGGAAGTCTCTGTTGTGCACGAACCGGCTCTTCCCCTTCGTCGGCGGCGAGGAAAGCCTCTTGCCGCTCTCCATGAGAAGAACCGCCGTGAAATACGTGGCCTTGGGTATCTTGAGCGAATCAACCATCGTCTGCATCACCTTGCGCCCGGCGCCGTCCTTGCCCTCCTCGCGGAAGAGGCCGGTCATCAGGACCGCCGCCCGGAGCCCGTTGGACACCTCGAAGCCCTTGCCGGACATCATGTTCTCGTATTCGTCCAGCACCGCAAGGTAGCGCCACGTCGGGCTCTTCCTGCCGCCTGAGCGGTCGATGTACGCGGAAAGCGAAGGCAGGAGGTCGGAGAGCATGCCGCAGGACCACATCTGCCGGAACGCCTCCTCGCTATGCCCGTAGGGGAAGAGCCTGAACACCTCCTCGCATACGCGGGGGACGGACGCGGTAAGGATGCAACGGTGGTACTTCTTCATCGCGGCGGCCGTCTTGCGCTCGATCCTGAAGCCGAGCCTCGACGAGAACTTGATCGCGCGCATCATGCGCACAGGGTCCTCCTGGAACCTGATCCCGGGATCGCCTATCGCGCGGATCACCTTGTCGCGGATGTCCTCCATCCCGCCGACCCAGTCGATGACGCTGAAGTCCTTGATGTCGTAGAAAAGCCCGTTCACGGTGAAGTCGCGGCGGTACGCGTCGGTCTCGGGCGTTCCGAAGGTGTTGTCCTCCAGCGGACCCTCGGCCGCGTGCTCGATGATCTCGCCGACGGTCTGGGAGTTCTGGCGGAACGTCGCCGTCTCGATCACCTTGTCGCCGAAGCGCACGTGCGCGAGGCGGAAGCGCCTGCCGATCAGGAAGCAGTTCCTGAACGCACGCTTGACCTCGTTGGGCCTGGCGGACGTGCCGACGTCGAAGTCCTTCGGCTTGCGGCCCATCAGGAGGTCGCGGACGCCGCCCCCGACGAGATAGGCCGTGTATCCCAGGCCGGAGAGCCTGTAAAGCACCTTCAGCGCGTCGGGGTCGATGTTCTTGCGGGAAATGCAGTGCTCCGGTCGCTTGTACACGACCGGCAGCTTCGACTTCCTTTTCAAAAAAGAGAACATTGGATATATTATACTATTTCTGTGCCATGGATGGCAAGCGGGCTACACCCCCCATGCGTAGCATACGACCGCGAGAAGCCCGTCCGCGACGGCTATGGCGACTATTCCGCCGACGACGGCGGACGTCGCCGCGACGCCCACGCCGTCCGCCGTGGAGCGGGTCCG
>Ga0310696_10002793_pt1 | contig 22524 bp, 15 predicted proteins | sample AusTroGonzalo_MG_4_FD_203885 | JGI IMG/M metagenome (GOLD analysis project Ga0310696, IMG submission 203885) | Bovine rumen microbial communities from tropical cattle in Woodstock, Queensland, Australia - Gonzalo_02 (v2) (version 2) | ecosystem: Host-associated > Mammals > Digestive system >...
TGTAGCGCATTTCAGGAGTGAAATAGTCCTCCATGGTTCCCAGCAGATACGGATTCTTGGCCATAATGGAGTCGAAAGCATCGGTCTTGCTGTTCATATACTGGTACTTTACGGTGAGTGGCGAGAATTCATGGGAACTCTGAGCCGACGTCTGCCAGCGATAAGTCCATTCTCCTGATACCACGTGCATCTTATAGTAGTTCGGACGGTAGATAATGTCCGTCGAGGCCTTGGCCAACGTGGTGGGTGTCGAATAGAAGCGCTTCCGGCGGACGACACGCCCCTCTTTGTCGCGCTGCACACGGTTTCCGCCAAAGAACGGGGCAATGATGCGCGGGAATTCTATGGAGGCATCGGCACCATACTCATAGTTATTCATTTGCGAACCGCCTTGAGTTGACCACTCGTAGGAACCATGGACGTTGATATCGATGAGTTCGCCGCCTCTGAACGCATTACGCCGGGTGACACCCATACGGAGCTCAGGGCCCATACGTCCGATGGTACGTGCATTGAAATTTGTCTCAATATAGTGGTCCCAAGGTTTGTCGAACACGCAGTTAAGCGTCAAATCCAGCGTATCGCATGCGGCTGTCGTATCTCTGGGGGTAAACGTAAAGTCTGTCATCGAGAAGAGACCCATGGCATTGATTTTTGCGACGGACTGCTGATAGTTGTCATAGCTGAAAAGCTGACGGGGTCGCAGTTTCATGTCGGCCATGAGCACACGGGCACGAATGGGGGGATTCTTGCCCGAGAAACGGATGGTAAAGGAACGGCGATTGACGGAATCCGTAGGCTGTTCCATGAAGGTCTTTTTCATGTTGATGTTGACCTTTCCGATATACCACTTATGAGTGGCTTCCACAGGCACATCCTTGGCCATACGCAACTGCAGCTGAGCCTTGCCATCGACCACAAACGTATCAGCCAGATACGAGGCATAGCTGGGCTGATAGTAGTAGAAGCCGTTATTACGCAAGAGGGTGCTGATGCGCTGGCGTTCAGCATCCAGACGACTGACGGCAAAGGGGTCGTTTTTGTGGATGGCAGCCTCGTCCAGCGTCAAGCGTATTAGAGAGTCGGCCTCAGCCGGGAAGTCGAAATAGCCGATGCTGTCCAGCTGGTAGAGTCGGCCCGGATGGACATCATAGGCAATCTTGGCGGTCTTGGGGTTCTTCTTTTGAATGATTTCATAACCGACCTGTCCGTTGAAATAGCCGTTATTGCGCAACACGCCTTGGGCCACCTGGGCGCGCAGTTCAGGATTCACCCACGACATCAGCACAGGCTGCCGGCCGAGGTTCTTCGTCATCCATTGGGCAAACTTCGTGTCTTTGTCGTGATACTTGTTCCAGACGGAGACACGCCACGAGAAAGGCAGGCGGTAGTAACTGCTGCCGAAAATGGCACCATTGGGTGCCGTGGCCAGAGCAGCCTCCATCTCTTCCCGTGTCTGGGTAAAGTTATCATCCTCTTCGCAGTCGTCATAGGTAATCGCCTTCAGGCCAGTGAACAGCTGGTCGCCCTCAGGAATATTCTTCGTCATAGAACAGGAGACGAGGAACAACGTGCAGAGTATGTAAAAACTATTCTTTCTCATGATTTGTCTGTCTTAGTGAGTCAACAGGAGCTGCGGGCATCCGCTGAGGATTCTGGGGAAGCGTTGGTGTCGGGTCCTTGAAGCGGAAGATGTCCCAGAAGCTTTGCAACGAGCGACGCCACGTAAAGCCACCGCCATACTTCTGGGTATAGCCGTCGAGCCAGTCGTAGCTGTTGTTCTGATAGAACAGGGTTATAAACTTGTTGGCCGTCTGGTCGAGGCGGTACTCCAGCGTGACATTATCGAAGAACGAATTGTTGCGCTGCTGCAGTTCCGCACCAGTCGACACCTTGCCACCTACCGTAATCTTCAGGCGGTTGTTCATGAATCGCTTGGCAAACTTGAACGAATAGTCCGTATGCATATTACCTGACGCATCCGTCGTCTTATCCATACCCATCGACAGGTCGAGGGTACGAAGGGCATTGCCCGTAATATTGCTGATTTCGTTGTTCAGGAAGGCACTCAGGGCTGAGTTCATGGAGAAAGCTCCAGTATTGCCGTCAGCCAAATACATGCCTGTAGTCAGCATCGTCACGGCCAGTTTTCCTCGCTGCTCTGTCCCCATTGCCTGTAACTCGCTGTGCAGTTCCATATCCTCCGGGGCGTCGAGGGTAAACTCAAGACCCATGTCGTTCAGCGTCCTCGTAATCTTCACGCCACAGTCGAAATCCACGCTGCGGCCAACGCCACTGGCACCGGAAACGGTAGCCTTCGTGCGTTCTGTGGCCGTAATGTTCAGCGTAGGATTCATAGGATCACCAGTGAATTCTATATACGAGCCGTCCTGGATGTTAAACGTCTTCAGGGGAATGACGGGCATCGAATACTTCATTTCACCGTTCGACAGCGTATAGCGGCCGCGAAGTTGCAGATTGTCGGCTGGCGTGTACTGCATACGCAGCGTGCCGCCACCCACCAAGTCAATATAGTTCGAATGGTCGGTGTTCAGATAAGCCATGATATGGGCACCTTTCGACACGTCGACAGTCATATCCATCTGGAAACCGTTCAAGGGCGGCCGCTCGACGACAATCTTGGTGGTGTCGCTAAAGTCGGTAAATTTCACCAGTTCGTTCAGATGGTTGTCCGTCGTCAGCGGCGAATCACGCAGCACATAGCTCATATCCGTCGAGCCCAGCACCTCCAGTCGTCCACGCATCGACAGATTGTCCAACGGACCGCTCATGCGGGCAAACATATTGACGAATGCCTTGCCATAGGCAATGCTCTTCGGATTCTCTGCAGCACCGATAATCTGGTAGTCGCGGGCCTGCATACGCAGGTTGACCATCATCTTGTCTATATTGCTGAAGTCTACGTCGCCCTGGATGTTAAGCGGATTATTGTTGTGTGCATATACCGTAAAGTTTTCCAGCAACAGCTTGGAGTCTCTGATACGCACGGGGTCGTTGTCGAAACGCAGTTTCACACCATAGGGAATACTCTCCAGATACGAAGAATCGAGGTATATTTCTCCGTCAATCTGAGGTGCCTGATTGGTGCCCTTGATGGTCAGCTCGCCTTCACCATAGCCTTGGAATCCAAACAGCTGGTCTGGAATAAAACCATTTGCCAGCGACAACGGCAGACGTTCCATGAGGAAACGGGCATCAATCCGTCCGTTCTCTTTGTTATAATAGGTTCCCGTCAACAGTCCTATCTCCACGTCATCCTTCATCAGACGGGCCTCCACCGCATGGGCATCGTTTTCCTTCTGCAGATAAACCAGTTCGGTGCTGACATTGCCGATGGGACTGTGTTCGTAGGTCATATTACGCACAGACATATCGCTGACCATCGAGATATGTCCGTCAGCATCCTGAATGACGTGATAATCACCATTCAGCAGTCCTGTCATCTGGGGCAGATAATAAGGCAGCACGGAGCTTACCTCACCCAGATTCACCTTGTTCAGCGAGATGGTAATATCCTGCAAAGCAGTGGGATCGCCGTCGTCAGAGTATATCTTCACACCCGTGCCATCGTCGGCTATCAGGTCTATCTTGGTCCTAACCCTATTGTTGGGGGCAAGGAGCACGAAATTATCCTTGTTCAGATTGAATTCCTTATAACCGATGGTGGGGCGCTCAGGCATCAGGTGCAGGTTGATGCCGCTATCCACCATTTCAGCTTTAGCTCCCAGCCGGATGCCCAACTTGTTGTCGGCATCGTAATAGCGCACACCCACCGTGGCGCCACGTTCTTGGAACAATCCGTCGAACAGCGCATTGAACACAAACTGCGGATTCTTCTTGTTGTTACGCACCTGCCCTTGGAACGACAGATGATCCTTCCTTTGCGTCAAACTGAAATTGATGGTATCCAGCCGGATGTCGTCTATCGTCAGCGAGTGCACATAGCCCTTCCCGTTCACGCCCTCCTCCGGCGATGTTTTCATGTCGAACAGCAAGGTTTTGAAGTCGATGCCCTGACTGGTATTCAGCAGGGTTACGATGGGGTTGTCGCTTTGGCTCTCCACGTGCATCTTCATCACGGGTAACAGTTGTCTGATGGCCGACTGGTCGATGACTCGATGCTCCAATTGTGCCATCACCGTGTCGCCAAGTGTCGTCAAACGTTTCAGCAGCTGCTCATAATCTCCGCTGGCATCGAGTTTCACGATAAAGTCTCCACTCTGGGCGCGCAAATAAGTAGTGTCAGGGCGTGCCTTCACCAGCAAACCAATGTCTCCAGGACGATAGATATGGCTCGAGTCGCTGATTGTCAGGTCGTTGAAGAGTCCGCTCACCATGTGGTTCAACTTCATGTCGCTGTTCAGGTCCACATGTCCACACAGTCCGATGCTCAGCGGGTTCTCCGTCAGTCCCATGGTGTAGAAGTCCAACTCGCTGATATCTGCCGTCAGCGTACCGTCAATCTGCTGTTTCTTCATCAGGGCATCGATGCCCACCACACCCCTCATCAGCTCGTTGTCGCTGCGAATCTCGGCATGAGCCTGACCATTCCGCACATCGGCTTGGGCAGTCAGATTGTCCAGATTCCAGTGCCCGTAGCCCAAATACTGTATCTGTGCATCAGCCTGGATCGTAGTTCTTGGCGAGAAAATATCCGTGCCCTGTCCCTTGGCGGCAATGTCGGCAGTGATGGTATAGAACGAGTCACGCGGCATGAAGTGGTTCAGGTTCAACCTGTCAATCTGGGCCGTCACGTCGTAGCGCATCACGTCCGTATTCACCGTTCCTCTGACCTTCACCGTTCCTCCACCCTCTTGCAGCGTCACATCAGCACTGTAGTCGGCACCATTGGCCTTCACCCTGCCTGCAGCCCGCATGCCTTTGGGAATACGGTAGTTACGCTGTATGTCGCGAGGCAGTGCGGCCATCACGAAATTCAAGTCCTGGGTCTGGGCATCAAAAGTGACGTCAGCCCGCAAGTATTTCGGATTGTTCAGATTGGCCACGAAACCGTCGGCTTTCACAGCAAAGGCGGTAGGCAGCGACACGTCCAAGTCCGAGAACTCCATATAGTCCATATTGCCGTTGATGCTGCCTTTCGCTGTCAGAGGATACATCGGCCAGCGGTCCTGCATGGCTTTGGGAAGTGCAGTCAGGAAAGGCATCAAGTCCTTGCGGCCCAGCTGGGCATCCATTTTCAGACGCATCTTGCCAGAATTGATCGAATCAGTGAAGGACAAGGGCATATCCAACTCAACCATTAGGTCACTGTCGGGCGTCTTCAGCATGAACCGCGGCACCTTCACGCTGTCGTTCACCATGGTGATGGGTCCGGCCTGCATAGACAGCTGGGGCATGTTGATGTCATTATAGCGCAGGGCGCCGTCCGTCCACGTCACGCTGCCCACGCTGTAAGCGGGTGTCCCCAGGTCGGCCAGCAGTTCTACAACCTTCAATTCTCCCATGTGGGCATCGACATTGAGTGTGTCGCCCGACAGGTGCAGGGCAAGGTCACTTTGGGTGATGGTCAGACTATCGGCATGAATCTTCCACAGGGTCTTGGTCGTCGTGGTGTCCTCGGGCACGGAATCGCGCAATTGTACGTCCAGCCGGGCTTGCTCTAGGATAGCACCATTTACCTCCACCGTTTGCTTATCTAGATCGATGCCCTTGCTAGTCAGCGCCAGGCGTTTAAAGTCGCCCTTCACACAGGCGGCATCCACAAACCCATTGGTATTCAGCTTCGTATGGGTTATCTCCAGTTCGTTGATGATAACCTTTTTCTCCAACAAGGGCCATAACTGCACGTCAACCTTCATATGCTCCATGTCGGCAATGGTGTCTTGGTCGTGAATGACCTTGAAGTCGTCGATGGAAAGGTCCAGCGGGAATGCGAGGTTCACATGTCCCACGCTAATCTGCATCCCAGTTTTTTCAGAGGCAATCTCTGCCACCTTATCCACCGCCCAGTTCTGTACAGGGGGCAGATAGAGCAGCACCGTCAGCACTACAAACAGTAGCACCGGACTCAGCAGTATGCCCAATATCCACCAGAATGCCTTTTTCATCTTTGAACTTTGACCTTTGAGATTTATGATTACCTTTTAACCTTTAACCATAATGAATTCTCCGGCAGCGGAGCCTCGACGACAATATGCTCTTTCGACACGGGGTGCACAAATTCCACCCTACGGGCCAGCAACGAGATGCTGCCGTCAGGATTCGAACGCTTGGCACCATATTTCAAATCGCCCTTGATGGGGTACCCTACAGCCGATAGCTGACAACGAATCTGATGGTGGCGACCTGTCATCAGGTTCACCTCCAACAGTGTATAGCGATCCGTGTGGCCTATCACACGGTATTTAAGCTTTGCCTGCTTCGACCCAGGCACCTCATGATCGTAAGCATAGCTCTTGTTCTGCTTCTCATTACGCGTCAGCCAGTGCTCCAGCACGTGCCACTCGTCACTCCGCGCATCTGCACTCATCATATCTCTCATTTCTCCCTTCTCATTTCTCATTTCGACGAGTGCCCAATAGGTTTTGTGTACCTCACCCTTGCGAAACATGTCGTTCAGTCGCGTCAGGGCCTTCGACGTACGGGCAAAGACCACCAAACCGCTCACGGGACGATCCAAACGGTGTACTACACCCAGGAACACAGCACCCGGTTTCTGGTACTTCTCCTTGATATAGGCCTTCACCGCTTCCGACAAGGGGGTATCGCCAGTCTTGTCGCCCTGCACAATCTCACCGCTCTGCTTGGCAACAATAATGATGTGGTTGTCCTCGTAAATAATCTGCATAGTTCTATTCCATGGGGAAGAGACCGAAGAGCTTGGCATCAATCATATCGGTCACCTGCTTCAGGTGCTCAGGATTCTCACCGAACTTACAATGGTCTCCATCGACAATAATCAGCGGGCCTTTATAGCTGGCTATCCAATCTTCATAACGTTTCTCAAGTCCCTGCAGGTAGTCGAGGCGCATGGTCTGCTCGTATTCACGGCCACGCTTCTGAATCTGTGCCACCAACGTAGGGATAGACGCACGGATATAAATCATGAGATCGGGCAACTTCACAAGCGACATCATCAGATCGAAGAGGTCTGTATAGTTGTCGAAGTCACGATCACTCATCATCCCCTGACCATGCAGGTTCGGAGCAAAAATGCGCGCATCCTCGAAAATGGTACGATCCTGAATGATGACTTCCTTCGACTTGGAGATTTCTACGACCTCCTTGAAGCGCTTGTTCAGGAAATACACCTGCAGGTTGAACGACCATCGAGGCATATCTGCATAAAAGTCAGCCAGATAGGGATTGTTGTCGACAGGTTCGAAACGCGGCGTCCATCCGTAACGGTGTGCCAGGAGCTTGGTAAGTGTGGTCTTGCCACTGCCTATGTTTCCAGCGATTGCGATATGCATTGTTTTGAGAATTTAAAGAAGTTCAGAAGTAATACGAGTTAAATTAGAAATTAAAGAGGAAGTTATATTTTCTGGTCTGAGAACAGACCGAACAAAGTACGGTCGATGCGGTCGACAATCATAGCAAAGTCCTTGGAACGATTCAGAAAGTCGAGGTCATCCTTCTCGATAGTCATCACTTGGCCAGGATACTTATGATAGATAAAATCCTCGTAACGGGCATTCAGATTCTGCAGGTAGTCGAGCTGTATGGTCTGTTCGTACTCGCGTCCCCGTTTCTGGATATTGCCAACCAGATGGGGTACAGAAGCCCGCAGGTAAATCATGAGGTCAGGGACACGGACCATAGACATCATTTGTTCGAAAAGTTCCATATATGTCAAGTAGTCGCGCTCAGAGAGATTTCCCATTGCTTTATTGTTCTGCATGAACACATAGACACCCTCATAAATGGTACGGTCCTGTATAATCGTGTGATCGGACTCGGCAATCGTCAACAGGTCGCGGAAGCGTTCCTTCAGGAAGTAAACCTCCAGATTAAACGACCAACGGTGGATATCCCGATAATAATCCTCGAGATAGGGATTATGCTCGACAGCCTCATATCGCGGTTCCCATCCGTAGTGTTTGGCGAGCATCTGCGTGAGTGTCGACTTGCCGCTTCCTATATTTCCTGCTATAGCAATATGCATGGCGTTGTGCACTTATTTATCTATGTATAATGTTCTGTTTTTTGACTATAATCTCATTTTGTTTTCAGATAGTCCTTCAGCACTGACCGTCAGCATTCCCTTACCTTTCACGACAGCGATACAACGTCCGAAGAACGCCTTGCGTATAGGACTGGTGAAACGCTCCATCGACGTCTGGCAACCATTGTCGGTGGCAACGACCGTAGCACCAGTGGTACCATTGAAGTGCAACGCATTCTCAGCCCACGGACAGCGGTTGCCGTCCTTGTCGACAACAGTTGCCTGCACGAAGGTCAGGTTCTTGCCTTTATAGTCAACGTCGAGCTGGATATGATGCGGAGTTCCGGCAGTTCGAATGCTCTGATGCAGAGTGACTTGCCCGTTCTTGCGGGCGACAACCATCACCTCTCCGGGTTCGAAGGTCACACGCCACGAAACATGGTACTGGTGACTGTCGGCCTTGCGACGAACACCCTGGCTCTTGCCATTTACAAAGAGTTCCACCTCGTCGGCCTGATTATAGTAACACCACATGTCAATCTCCTGTCCCTCGGTCCAGTTCCAGTGAGGGAACAGATAGAGCACCGGTTTGTTAGTCCACTCGCTCTGGTACATATAATAAACGTCCTTAGGCTGTCCGGCCAGGTCGATGATACCGAAATAGCTGCTACGGGCAGGGAAACCATAGGGTGTCGGCTCGCCCAGGTAGTCAAAGCCCGTCCAGATAAACTGTCCGCCGACATACGGTGTATGCTTCACGACATCCCACGTTTCTTCGTGCGTCGAACTCCAGGGAGCGTGCATGTTGTCGTAGGCCGAACACATATAGGTCGAGTCCTTATACGTTTCGCGCCAGTCTCTTGGAGCGATATAAATAGAGTCTGAAGGCATACGGTAGTAGCCATTGGTCTGCAGGGCCGATACCGACTCCGTCAGGATAAACGGACGACCGGGAAAATTCCGGGGCACATCCTTAATCCACTGGTGGTGGTAGTTGAAACCAATCAGGTCAAGCGCCTTTCCTTTGAAGAGGTGATTGCCGGGCGAAGGCTCATTACAGCCTGCCGTAATGGGGCGGGACGTGTCGTAGCGGCGTATAATGTTTGCCAGATGATCTGCCAACAGCGTATTGACACTCATCTCTCCATCCTTCGCCAGCGTCGACGCATCATGTCCGGCATTCAGAATCAGGTTGGCCTGCTCCAATGTCAGCGTATCAGCTTCGGCACTTGACCACTGCTCCAGCACCTCATTACCTATTGACCACATCAGAATACACGGATGGTTACGGTCTCTGAGCACCATATCCGTCAAGTCCCGCTCATGCCACTTGTCGAAGAAACGGGCATAGTCGTTCTGCGTCTTGCGACGACGCCACATGTCAAACGACTCATCCATCACAATGAAACCCATCGTGTCGCACATGTTCAGCAGTTCCGGAGCAGGAGGATTATGGCTGGTACGGATGGCGTTCACACCCATTGCCTTCAACTTCGACAATTTGCGGTGCAGGGCATCCTCGTTGATGGCGGCTCCCAGACACCCCAGGTCATGATGTTCGCAGACACCATTCAATTTCATATTCTTTCCGTTAAGCCAGAAACCCGTCTTAGCATCAAACCTGAAATCGCGAAAACCTGTAATGGTGGTCACCTCGTCGACGACTTTACCTTTATTAATTATACGCGCGCGAACCTTATATATATTAGGGCTCTCAGGCGACCAGCGTTTCAGCGTAGCAGGATTAACATGCATCGTGGCTTCGCGGCCAACACCCCTGGCCACTTCCTGGCCAGCGACATTCAATACGCTATAGTTGATCCTGAAGTCCTTGCCTGCCACATCAGTCTTTACCTTGACGTCACCCGTCTTGGCGTCAGTTTCAACGTGCATACCCCAATGCTTCACATGCACATAGTCCGCCTTGGTCAGCCACACATGGCGATAGATGCCACAACCCGAATACCAACGGGAGTTCGGCTGGTCGCTATTATCAACACGGACAGCAATGACATTACCATTGCAACGCAGATAACGGGTAATATCAATCTCAAAGGAACTATATCCGTATGGACGATAATCAACCACCTCACCATTTACGAATACAACGGCATTCATATAGACACCATCAAACTCGAGCAAATATCTGCACACGTCCTTCACGTAAAAGTGCTTCCTGTACCAAGCTATGCCACCGGGCAGTGCTCCCCCACCCGCACCTGCAGGATGATCGGCACTGAAGTTGCCCTCGATAGCCCAGTCGTGGGGTAAGTCTAAAAGTCGCCAGCGGCTGTCATCATACTCATTAGTAGACCACTCCATATCGTCGCCGATTGCGAAACGCCAGCCCTGGTCGAAATTGACACGTTCACGGGCGGCAGCATTCGTCAGGACAAGAGTTGCCACAAAAAGTAGTAATAATCGTTTCATATATTCATTTCAGTCTTATTTTCTTGCAATTCTGACGCAAAGTTACTAAAAAAGACGGAGAAACAACAAAAAAAACGCATTTTATGACAAAAAACTTGCGATTTTTTTGGAAGATAAGAAAAAAAAACTTAAATTTGCAGCGAATTTGGTATGAAACCAGCAAAAATAAAGGGATTCGTAGGCGTAGGCCTGCCCCTTACACATATATATAATAGAGAAAACAATAACAAAATGTTTAATTGTAATATTAATTTTTTATGAACAAGAAAATTATTAGTGGATTCCTCATGTTTGCACTGGCAGTGTTTAGCATGAGCAGTTTCGTAGCATGTAAGGACTACGACGAGGATTCTTACACGGACCTTAAGGCCCGTCTTAATGGTGAGATTACTCTTCGCGAGGCTTTAGCCCAACAGGTGAGCGCTTTGCAGGATGCTCTTAGCAAGATTAAGAGTTGCAGTTGCGATCCTTCGAAGTACGCTTCTAAGGACGAGTTCGACAAGGTTGAGCTGAAGCTTACTGAGATCGAAGAGGCTATTAAGAACCTTACTCCTTATGACGACAAGGAGCTGGTAGCTAAGATCAACCAGTTGAACAGCTGGCTGCTCTATGTAGAGAAATTGGCCAAGTCTGATTCAGTACGCATCGACAATCTCGAAGGCAAAGTTGCCGGTTGGGATAAGACCATCACCAACCTCGTTAGTCGTGTTGACTCAATCATCGTTGAGTTGAGCAAGATTAACACTGGTGAATTGAATGACAAGATTGAGAAGGCTCAGAACACAGCTGACTCTGCAGCTAACCTCGCAGGTCTGGCTATGCAGAAGGCTCTTGAGGCTTTTGAACTCGCTCAGAGAGACTCTATCCGTCTCGACAGCCTGGAGAAGAAGTTCAACGATCTCATTATTCGTGACTTCAGCAAGGAGATTGACAGCCTGAGCGCAGTAACAGACTCTCTCGCTGGTGAGATCGATAAGATCAAGGAAAACATTCAGAAGATGGTAACTAGCGTTCTCATCCAGGGTACTGAAAGCCCCGTTATCGGTTACTTCAATACTCCTCTCGACGCTCGCGCCCTCATTCTGGCTGCATACTATGGTGAGCTGGACAGCCCGCTGGAGTTCCCCGCAACTACCGCTAAGAACTATGTAAATGGCGACGCTGACTTCAATATGTGGACAGAGCGTAACAAGTCCATCATCGGTAACTTCAGCAGCGTTCGCGGTTATATTGCCAACCAGCCCACTGGTATCTTCGTAGGAACCAAGAACGGTAAGGAATTTGGTAACGCCGGTACACTCTATCTGACTGTGAATCCCAACACGGTTGACTTCGCAGACAAGAAGGTTGTTCTTGAGACCAGCCTTGGCAACGAGTCATACATCGAGCTGAGCGATCTGGCACACTCTACTCGCGAGCTGACCTTCGGCTTCACTCGTTCAGAAGCTGCCGACAATGGTTTCTATGAGGCTGAGGCTACTCTGGCTAAGCAGAACATCGATAAGGTGAAGTTGAACATCGACTTCGCTGAGCTCCAGGATCGTGCAAGAGATCTGTTGAAAGAGCAGAACAAGAGCAGCGTGCTCAGCATGGGTTACGCTCTCGTTAGCAGCTGCAAGGACGTTCTTCCCGCTTACGGCGTAAAGGCCAGCTGGCTGGACGCTAGCACCAACACTACTCACAATGTTTATTCTGAGTATGCACTGGCAACTACAGCAATCAAGCCTTTCTCTTATGCCTTCTTGAAGGACTTCAATTTCAACATGCCCGGTGAGGCTAAGCTTCAAGAAATAGCTGGTCAGATTATCGATAAGATTAGCGATAATCTCAAGCTCAATTTGCCTGACTTCTCGAAGTATGATGCTGCTACCATCATCAAGGACATTGTCATCGATCCTACCAATCCGAATGTAACAATAACCATCCAGCAGACTTTGTTAGACGCAGATGGTAATGTGGCTTACTTCCTGGTAACTGATGGTAAGTATCATTATTATATGGCTGACGAAACGACTCCTTGGGTATATAATATCGATCTGGGTGTATGGCAGTCCTCGGCATGGAACCACATATATAGTGTTCCCATCACCCTCGAAAAAGATATTGAGTTGTATAACAATCTCAAGTATGTTGCCGACCAGATCAATGCCCGTTATGGTTCTACCAGCCCGCTGGCTGATCTGCTGAACGATGTTATTGCTATTGGTGATCTTAGCACTACCATCAGTGATGCTCTCACCGATGTCAAGTCTCAGTTGAACAGCCTTATAACACGTGCTTACAACAAGATGAACTCATTCTTGAGTTCTGCTCCTAACAAGGCTCTGCAGCCCATCCTGATTGGTAAGAGCGGCAAGAAGGCTTCTCTGCTGTCTCAGGCTTTGTCTAATCCTACTAAGGTTAGCAGCAAGGAGTTGACAATCTACCCGACTTCTTACTCTCTCGAATTGCTGGCTCCTGCTTACAAGAAGTTCGTTGCAGTAACTGATGTCTTCAAGGCTTCTGACAAGAGCGCTGTTGAACTGAGTCAGGCTAAGACGATGGCTAATCAGGCTAACATGGGCGACAACATGAAGAGAGTCTTCGACGTTGATGAGACTTGTAAGTTCAAGGGTGAGACTGGATTCATCTACGAGATTACCTACACTGCTGTTGACTATCATGGCAAGGTAGCTATCAAGAAGTTCTATGTACAGTTCTAATCATTAAGAGTAAGGAATTAAAGTATTATGAACATGAAAAAATCAATTATGTCACTTCTGCTTTTCCTGGGCGTGCTGTCTGCATCAGCCCAGGCCGAGCAGAAAGGCACCACAGAATATGTGTTCCAGCCCCATTGGTATGTAATGCTGCAGGGCGGTGGACAGTATACCCTGGGTGAGGGCGATTTTAGCGACTTGTTCTCGCCTAATGCACAGGTTGCTCTGGGTTACAACTTCTCGAAGGTTTTGGGTCTGCGTCTGTCAGTTAACGCTTGGCAGAGCAAGGGTGTCATCAAGCTCGACGACACTGACATGACTCCTGCTTCTTCTTACGAAGGAAAGTGGAAGTGGAACTATGTAGCTCCTTCTCTGGAGTTGATGTTCAACCTCTCGAACATTGTTTGCAAGAACTTCAACCCGAAGCGTCTTCTGAACGTTTATGCTTTCGTCGGTGGTGGTGCTAACATCGCTATGAGCAACGACGAGGCTCAGGACGTAGAGGCAGAGATTCGCGCTTATCAGAGCAGAGGTAACCTGCTGTGGGATGGCCGTCAGAACATGCGCTATCTCTGGGATGGCACCAAGGTTAACATCTTTGGTAAGGGTGGTCTGATCTTCGATTTCCGCTTATCTGACAAGGTTAGCTTCAACATCGAAGGTAACGCAAACATCCTGACTGACAAGTACAACTCAAAGAAGGCTGATAATGCTGACTGGTACTTCAACGCCCTCGCTGGTTTGAAGATCAACCTCGGCAAGACCTATACTACGAAGTTCACTCCTGCTCCCGAGCCCGAGATTCGCTATGTGGAGAAGGTTGTTGAGAAGATCGTAGAGGTTCCCGCAAAGGTTGAGGTGAAGCCCGTTGAGAAGATTCGCCGCGACATCTTCTTCACCATCAATTCGTTCAAGGTGAGAGATACCGAGGCTGAGAAGATCAAGGACATCGCCGACTATCTGCAGAATCACCCCAATGCCAAGGTCGAGGTTACCGGTTATGCTGATGCCGGTACTGGTAACAACCGCATCAACGACCGTTTGGCCAAGCAGCGTGCAGACGTAGTTGTGAAGGCTCTGATGAACCAGTACAACATTGCTGCCGACCGTATCTCTTACGATTCTAAGGGTTCACGCGTACAGCCGTTCGCTGAGAACGACCTGAACCGTGTAACAATCTGTATCGCAGAGTAAACCGGAAAGATTTTTGAGGTTTAAACCAATATCGAGTCTGACTCCAATCCATACTCTGCAAAGGTATGGAAAGAGTCAGACTCCTTTTATAAGAGAAACGATATGAAAAGAATAAAATTACTTTCACTCATTGCGCTATTCACACTGTCAGCCCAGGCACAGTTAGCCGATGGTTTCTATCGCATTCAGAATGAAACCACCAAACGTTATGCCACTGTCATCGACGGCTACGGAAGTGTCAATATGCAAACTACCGATGCAGACCTGAACGCCTTACAGACCGTCTTGGGCTTTGAAGAAGTAGAGGGCAATCCTGCATCCGTCGTCTACATCAAGAAGATTAATGGCGGCTACGACCTGCAGGCTCAAGGTATTGGCAGCTATAACATGATAGGCTATGCACTCCAAATGATTGATTTCGGCGACGGTACTTATGGTGCCTATGCTGAGACGAGTGGTGTACGAAAGGATCTGGGCGATGTAGCTATCTCCACGATGGCATCTGAACAAAGAAACAAATACGCCACCATCGTTACCAGCTCGTCGCTCATTTCATGGTATGTAAAACCTGTTACCAGCGATAGCGAGGACAATTACTTCGGTATCAAGCCTACCGTACAAGTTGGCGACAAGTATTACGCCACTTTCGTAGCCTGTTTTCCCTTCACTTTTGCTTCGGAAGGCATGAAAGCCTACACCATCGAAACGGTGAACGAAGGAAAAGGAATGGCCATCTATAAGGAGCTCACTGGTACCATAGAGCCCGGCACCCCCGTCATCATCGAGTGCTCTTCCAGCGAACCAAAGAACAATAAGCTGAACATTTCGGGAGCCCCTGCCTTTGGTACAAAGCCGCTGACATCAGAAGGCAACGCTTTGGAGGGAGTCTATTTCTGTCATTACAAAGATGATGCCACAGACACTCCTATTCCCACAAACAGTAAGCACTTCGATGCTGTGCAGTATAAGCAGTACACCATGCGTGTGCTTGGCAAAGCTGCCAACGGCTCACTGGCTTTCGTCAAGGATCGCAGTCTGCAGTATATTCCTGCGAACACAGCCTATATTACTGTCAGCACCTCAGCCCCCGACGCACTGCTGGTGGTCGACGAAGCTACAGGCATCACAAACAAAGTGGCCGACGACAAGGTTCAAAATGGCAACGTCTATACCCTACAAGGTATCAAGGTTGCTGAGGACGCCACCTCTCTCGATAATCTGGAGAAGGGAGTCTACATCATCAACGGCCGCAAGGTTGTGAAAAAATAAGAAGGTAAAAAGATTAAAAGGAAGAAATAGCCGCCCCGAATGGAGCGGCTATTTTAATTATATAACAACCTTAACTACTTTAACCATTTCTACTCCTTAAAAAATGGTGTACGTGAACCTGACGTTCGCCACAGGGAATACCGACAGCTTCGACATCAAATCCACATAGTCGCCTGGTTTACCCATAATACCCTCCACATCGTGAATCAGGTCTGTTCCGTCGTGTGTCAGCAGACGCGGCTTACCTCCCCACAACATAATGCCAGCATCAACTCCTACATTCAGGCGGTCGTTACCCTTCACCAGTCGTCCTTCATAACCAAATCCGATATACGGTTTGAAGGCATTTACCTCCATGTCAGCCTTCACCATGTCGTCCTCATTAGGAGTCATCAAATACATGTCGCCCTTCTTGTGAATGACATTGCCATTCTCGTCCACGATGTCGCGGACATAGGTACCCAGCTGAACACCCATGCGTCCGGCAGCATCAAAACCCTCCTGCAATTTCAACATGAGATCTAAATCAAGTTTTATATCTGCATAACTCTCACCTAAAACTGACAGATCGATCAGCTGGACCTTGTATAATTCCTTTATCGACTTGCCGTGCAACTTATCGTACATATTATTATAAATACCGACAGCCACCAGCGAAGCCATACTCTCCGTCTTGTTGAACGCTTCAGCCACATTCGACGGGCCCAGGAAGAATCCTGCCGTCACACGCCAGTGTTTATTGTTTTTCAGTGGATAAACATCCACCAGCAAATTCCAGTTCCACATCTTCGCCTTGCCCAACATATCAACATGGTCGCTTACGGGGTTACCAGTCAAGTCATGCAACACGGAAGACATTTTGGCAAACTTGCTGGCACTCGTTGCGGGGTCATCACCGACCTGGATGCCAAAAGTCATTGGCACCTCAAAACGGGGCATATATGAAAAACCTGTACGTAGACAGACATTTTTATACACAGGCATACTCACATCAACACCCAGGCCGGCTGTTCCCATTGTCACACCGACGTCCATATGATGGAAGTATTTCTTAAAATAATCCTTAAAGGCATTCTGCTGAGCCTCCATCGGCAGCACAACCATTGCTGCCAACAATATTAATACTATCTTTTTCATCATCATGTGCGATTTTGGGGGTCAAAGTTACAAATAAGTAGGAAAAGAACCAAAAATATTAGAGATTTTTTGGTTTTACCCGCTATTTTGCTTACCTTTGTCAACTGTATGAGAAAAATCGCTATCCTACTCATCTTGCTTTGCGCCGTAGCGAAAGCCCAGCAAGTGGAATCCCTGTTGCAACAATTCGACCAACAGGCCAGTGTGGCAAATGCCAACCAGTTTTTCGACGAGCTGAAGAAACAGGACTTCCTAGACGAGCCCATCGTCTTTGCCAAGGAAACTCCTGTCGACTCGCTGCAACAACAGGTGTGGTACTGGGCCGCCGAGTGGCTCTACGACCAGCAGCAATACAAACCGGCCGAGCAATATGCACTGAAGGCTTTGGCGAAGTATCATCCTGCAAATCCGGAAAAGGCCGACTGTCTGAACACGCTGGGTTGTATCTACGTCCGGCTGAGCGATTTCCATCAGGCTGCCCAGTATGCCAAGCAAAGCGTCGAGATGGAATTGAAGGGTGGCGATCACGACCGCATCTCGTCGAGTATGAACACCTTGGCAGGCATCTATATGGCAGGGTATCAGGCCAAAGAGGCCGAACAGATTATCCTACAGGCCATCGGCCACGCCAACCAAGCCAAAAATCCCGGACGAAAGGCCATCATACTGGGAATGGCTTCTGAAATCTACCACACGCTAGGCAACGACGAAAAGGCGTTGGCCTTTGCCGCCCAAGCCTATGATATCGAGCAGGATCTTGGCCGCCAGCCCAAGATGGTCATCCGCCTGTCGCAGATTGGTTCTGCTGAATTGGGCCTGCATCATTATGAGAAGGCCGAAGAGGTGTTCCGCCGCATCCTTCCTTCCTTCCGTGAAATGGGCGACGTCCACTCGATGGCCATTGCCCTGAACCGTCTGGGCATGTCGCTGCTTTGCCAGAACCGTCAGCGTGAAGCCATCCCCTACTATCGCGAGGCTGCCGGACTATTCTCAAAGATGGGTGATCTTTATAACGAGATTCACTCGCACCGCGGACTCTACGAATGCTACTGGAAAATCAACCCCGACAGTGCTAAAATCGAGCTCGACTACTTCGACCTGCTGAAGGACTCACTCTATTCGCACGCCACTGCTGAAGCGTTGTCGCGCTATAATGCGGAATTTGGCAACGACTTACTGCAACAAGAGAACGACGAAGTGCGCCAGGCTCACCAGCGAACCATCATCATTGCCATTATCGTCATCCTCCTGTTGGTACTCATCGCCTGGTGGTACGTGCGCCGTGCCCACCAGAAAGAGCAGCAACATGTAGCCGAACTGATGCACGAGATTGAGCTGTTGCGCCAGTCGGGTCACGACGACACGGAGTCTGCGGCATTAGAAGAAACGACAGCAACCACTCAGGAAGGTTCCGCCGAGTCTGCCCTTTCCGACGACGACCGTCTGTTCCTGCGGCGCCTCATTGAGGTGGTCAACGAAGGTTTCTCAACCCGCGAACTGGGTGTCGAGGTCACTGCCTCGAAACTAAACATGAGCGTGCAAACCTTCCGCCGCCGACTGATGAGTGCAGCCGGCGAGTCACCCAAGGCATTCATTTCTGCCATCCAGATGGAGAAGGCGGGCAAATTGCTGGCGGAACACTCCGATATGCCCATCGTCGACGTGGCCTTCAAATGCGGCTTCGATGATGCCAGCAGCTTCACTCATACCTTCAAACGCGTCTACGGCATTTCACCCACGCAATATCGGGAAAAAGCAAGTTTATAAAGAAAATATGCAAAAAATCAGGCAGAAATGCTTGATTTTTTGCATTTTGGAAGAAAAATACAATTTATTGGAAGGTTTTGTCAAGTGACGAAACCCTAAATCACCGTAACTTTGCAGCGTCAAAAACGAACAAAGTGACGATGAACAAAACTGAGCGACAAAAAGAGGCAACACGGTTCTCCATCGAGTACCTTCATTATCTTCTGAAACAGGAAGATGTGATTGAGCGCCTGCTCGACAAGCGGATGATCCAGCTCGAGCCTCTCATCGAGCAGATGATTAATGAAAAAGTCACTCAACAAATAAATATACTTTTAAATAAACAACATTAATTCATTCACAAAACCATTATGAAAAAATCATTATTCATTGCAGCCGTATTGCTCTGCGCCCATCAAGCCTTAGCCAAGAGCGTGATGTGTCTGAAGACCCAGTCGGGGCAGTACATTGAGGTGGTTCGCGTCAGTATGATGGTGGTTCCCGATGGTGGCAACACGTTCGAAATCGTCGTGAAGGACGGTGAAGGCGCTACCAATGTGGAAAGCATCAGCTTCGAAAAGCACGAATCAGACATCGACCTTACCAAGTATTCAGGCGGTTCGTCGTCTGGCGACGACATCGACTGGTCGAAGCCCGTCTTCCTGCTTACTAACACCGGTAAGTACTTCTATCTGAAGGACCTGCCCACGATGACTGCCAAGGACGGCTCCTCGCAGTTCGATGTCACCGTTGGCAACACCACCGAGTCGAACGTGTCGTACGTCTATTTCTATCGCGGAGCAGCCGACACGCTGGGCGATATCGTCTCGGGCATCGACACCCCAAAGGAAGTTTCTGCCGACGAGTCGCTACGTCTGCTGACTCCCATCAGTTCGCAGATGACCATCTCGGGATGCGGGGCAGCCACTGAGGCTCTTGTCTTTTCCGCCGACGGGCGCCAAGTAGCCCAATCGGCTGTCAGCAACGGTGTGACAACCATTCTGGTGGGGCATCTCACCCATGGTATCTATATCGTCAAGGTAGGCAAAAAGACACTGAAATTTATGAAAAGGTAAAAGGGCAAAAAGTAAAAAGGTAAAAAAGTAAAAAGGTAAAAAATAAAACAACAAATAAAAACAAAACCATTATGAAAAAGATATTCACAACCATAGCAATGGCCGTCATGGCCGTGACCGCCTTCGCACAGGCTAACCAACAGTATTTCCGCGTAGAATTCACTGTACCCATCACGGGCGATAAGATTCCCGTAGGACAGTCCAACAACAGCGTGTCGGCTACCATGAAGGACGAATACACCTTCTGCAACCCCGAACACGACTATCTCGACTTCCAAGCCCAGAATCCTATGGGTTTCCGCACTACCACCAGCAACATCACCGAGAATTCGTCCTTCTATCTGGAGAACGGACGCACGGGCCAGACGCCGGGCGTAGTGCTGAAATATCCTTATATGGTCGATAAGATCAAGAAGATGACGGCCTACTCCATTCCCGTCGAGACCATCACCTGCGACTCAACGGCCACTTATGAGTACGTGTTTCACGGTCGCGACGTCAAGACTCCTGGCGACGGCATCATCACGTTCCAGGTAGCTGAGTTCACCTTCAACCGCCTGCCGCGCAACGTCGCTGAGTTGAAGACACTCATCGAGGACGGTAACGGCAACCGCATTGAAGGCATGAAGAACCCGCTCTTCGTTGCTGCCTGCCTGATAGCCGTATGGCCTCGCATTCTGGACTGCAGCCAGGACTGCCGCGACATGATTGACTATCTCTACGGAAAGCACTATGCCCAGCTGAACACAACTGGCGTATCAAACCAGGTATTCCAGGATGTCTGCACCGCCGGACTGGTAGGCAAGGACGGCGCTGGTGCCTGGAAGTTCAATTCTCTGTTCGGCTATTTCGACGGAGCCACTCCCGCCAACCAGTACAAGCCCAACGGCAAGGGCTACGACCAGGGCCCGTATAAGGTTCGCGTAGGCTGGCATCCTTCCTCTCCGCTGACTCCCGTCGGAGCATGGGGTGGCAAGAACATGGCCAAGATCTGTATTTTCCCCAATCCAAGTGCCACCAGTCTCGACGACATGGGCTTCGAGAACCCTGACCTGCGTTTTGTAGAGCTGCGCGAGACCAGCAAGAACGGCTGGTTCGTCAGCGACAAGGAAAAAGCCGTCACCATGACGATGAAGGATCAGTACGACAGCGATTTCTAATTACCCCGAAACAATAACATCTAAAAAATAACCATTATGAAAAAGTATCAATCAATCGTGAGAGTTTTGATGGCCCTTGTCATCATGTTCGGAGTAGAAACCACAGCCAATGCCCAGCTCGGCGGTCTGCTAAAGAAGGCAAAAAGTGCTGTGAAGGATAAGGCGAAATCAGAAGCGAAGGAGGCCGGTGCGTCCGACAACAAGAAATTCACTCCGTCCGCTGACGGCAGCATCGTACTTACCCACATCAAGACAAACAAAGAAATGGGACGCTACTATCCAGAAGAGAAGAAGTACGTCAGTGCCCGGGGGCTCATCTATCTGTTTGGTGACGATGGCGCTGTGACGTTTGGCGACGACGGCTCGTCAGCCGGCAAGGTGACTGCTCAGGGGTTTTCCACCCGTGGACTGAAGCAGATCGTCTATAATGCCGAAAAGAACTGGTACGAATGGAATGGCAAGTACTTCGGCGTGGTTTCCGACAAGGAAGGTGGCACTAATGCCAGCCTAATGGGCGAGAACTGGGTGAAGGCCTCTGCCCCCATGGACCACATGATTATGGCCTTCTGCACCTACGGCACCTCCTACAACGACGAGACGCTGGGCGGTATGATCAATGGTTACAAGGATCAGGAGATAGCCCGCGTGGAACGTCAGAAAAAGATGGATGAAGCTCGCAAGAAAGCTGCTGCCAGCAGTTCCAGCAGCGGTGGCGACATGGAGTTCCGTAAGAACGGCAGCATCGTAGGCAGCATGCTGGCTGATGGTACGGTATACGTCGGTGGTCGCATCGCCGGAAAGATTGACGCCGAGGGTAACATCTACGTCGGCGGACACATCGAAGGTACGTTGCGCAACAATGGCGAAGTGCTGAAGAACGGTCACGTCATTGGCAGCATCGACGATGGTACGGTACGTCTCAACGGCCACATCGTGGGCGGCATCGACAGCCGAACAGGCGACGTTCGCTACAACGGCAGTATCATTGGCCGTGTCGAGCCCGTGGCTAACGTAAACAAAGCTGCCGTATTCTACTTCTTCAGTTTCTATTAAGCAAAACATTCTTTTATTCACCATTTAATCATTTACTACAATTATGAAGAAAACATTATTTAGCATCGCCATTATGGCAGCATCGCTGCTCGTGGCATCGTGTGGAAACAAGACAGCAGCACCCGCTGCTGAAGCAGAAGAACAGACCGAACAGGCCGAGGCCGCTCCCGCCGAAGAGCAGCAGCCTGCCTCGCTGGCCGACATAGTAGCCAAGGCCAAGGCAGAAGGTGCCAAGTGGACCACCGACGAGTGGAAAGCCCAGTACAAAGTGGCTCTCGAGGCTTATAAGCCCTTCGCTGTGGCTATGAATGAGGCTACTCCCGCCGAATTCGATGAAATCACCAAGAAATACGCCGACTTCCCCACACTTATCAAGGATTTTGCCGCTACTGCCATGCAGACAGAGGGTGGTAAGGCTATCGACAATGAGTGGATTCAGAAAACGATGGAAGAGATGGGTATTCCCCATCTGTAAATCCTTGTAAAACAATCGTTTGGAATATTAAAAACAAGTGAGCCCCACCCTTTCGCGGTGAGGCTCATTTTTGTGTGTGTGGAGCTGGAGGGAGTCGAACCCTCGTCCAAACAGGGAAACCATACGCTTTCTACATGCT
>Ga0310696_10002794_pt1 | contig 22521 bp, 18 predicted proteins | sample AusTroGonzalo_MG_4_FD_203885 | JGI IMG/M metagenome (GOLD analysis project Ga0310696, IMG submission 203885) | Bovine rumen microbial communities from tropical cattle in Woodstock, Queensland, Australia - Gonzalo_02 (v2) (version 2) | ecosystem: Host-associated > Mammals > Digestive system >...
CGCCGTCCTTGAGGTTAGAGAGGGCAGGGGTGCCTTTCAGATAATTCTCGAAATCGCCTCTCAGACGCGCCAGAACGATGCTGAAACTGGTTAGTTGCACATCTTGAGGCACTATTTTGTTCACCAAACCGAACACTTGCGAATCGGTGACAACCAATGCTGGCTTCGGATTGTTATCGAAATATTGCTGCAAGGCGGTCTCTTTCAGCACCACGCAGATGCAGTCGTTGTCGAGCACGTCGCGGATTGCCATCACCTGCGGCAGAATCATCCTGCCTTCTGGTGCCTCGTCGTCGATAGGGGTCACCAAAACGATGGTCTGTCCAGGTTTGATAATCCCTCCGAGCAGCGATGGACGTTTGAAAGCACTTTCAGGAATCGATTGTTTCAAAGCCTCTACAATAGCTGTTGGCGCATCTTGTAACGCGCTAAATTCTATTGTATTAACATTATAATCTTCAAGTAATGCTTGAAATTCGTGTTTTTCGAGTTTTTCGATGTCGGATTTATTATGAACGACAATAAAAGGTGTCTCATGTTTCCTAAATTCCTCAATCAGTTTCCTTTCCGGCTCGCCGAAAACATTCCCTGCAATCACTAAAATCGCGCAGTCTATTTCCTTTATCGTTTGATAAGTCTTCTCGACCCTCTGTTTGCCGAGTTCGCTCATATCGTCGATGCCAGCGGTGTCGATCAGCACCACTGGACCGATGCCGAAAATCTCGATAGCTTTCTTCACCGGGTCGGTGGTCGTTCCCGCCTGGTCTGACACAATCGCCATCGGCTGTCCTGTTAACTTGTTGATTATCGAGCTTTTACCATTGTTCATCCGCCCGAAAATCCCGATATGAGGTTTTAAATCTTTTGCCATAATTTTCTAATAATTCAGCATGCAAAGATAAGATTAATTTTGTATCTTTGCAACCTAAAATATCAGATTTTAAATGACTTTTCTCTACCCCAATATCCTCTGGTGCCTGTTTGCGTTGGCAATCCCAATCATCATCCACCTTTTTAACTTCAGAAGGCATAAGGTGGTGTATTTCAGCAACACCGCCACGCTGAAGACGATAGAGCAGGAGAATGCCAAGACGAAGAAGCTGAAATACATTATCGCATTGATAATGAGGATGTTATTTGTCGCAGCACTCGTCTTCGCTTTCGCATATCCTTACAATCCTGACCAGAAACTGAAGACCGACGATGCAGATAATCTGGTGGCGGTGTATATCGACAATTCAATGTCGATGCAGAGCCAGTCGTCGGAAATATCGTTGATTGAGGATGCGAGAGTATCAGCACGCAAAATCGTCAGCAATATCAGTCCTTCACAGAGGTTTGTGCTGCTCACCAATAGTCGTCGGCCCGACAACGAATACCCTATGAACCAAGATGAGATGCTGATGAGCATCGATGCGATGCAAATTGAGGCTTCTCCAATGAGTATCAATGCTTTGTACGAGAATCTCCAGATGATAATGCGCCGAAACGGCTTCAAATCGGCATCATTGTTCATATATTCCGACTTTCAGGACAACATGATGAATCTCGATGGTATCGTCGCCGACTCGGCAATCCAAATCGTTGCCATGCCGTTAAAGTCTGATTATCAACAGAATATCTATATCGACACGGTTTGGTTGTCGTCGCCGATACTGCAAAAAGACCTCGCAAACGAGATCAACGTGCGCGTCGTCAACGAGAGCGGCAAGGAGATAAAAGGCCTCCCTGTGAATTTCGAAATCGACGGTAAAGCGGTGGCATTCAACACAATAGATGTGCCTGCAAATGGCAGAAACGACGTCTCAATGCAATTCGTTTTGAATGATAATGGGATGGGAACAGTGTCAATCAACGATTTCCCAATCTCATTTGATGATGAGTATTATTTCACATTGAACGTGCGACCAATCATCAAAATTGTGGAATTGTCATCTGATGTAAAGACGCGCCATGGCACGTCTCTACAAGCGCAATCACCAACGGCAACATTGTTTTCCAACGATTCGTTGTTTAATTATACCCGCATCGACCCTCGCCGCATCGATCAGCAGTATCTCTCTGATTGTCAGATGATTATCATCGATGGCGACGATATCATCAACGAAACAATGATGCAATCAATCCTTGATCTTGCAAAAGACGGCTGTAGCGTGGTTCTGTTACCTTCGGAAGAAGATGAGATATTGAATGACACATTGAGTGTCAGCATGATTTCTTCCCAGCATCCTTTCTTTGATGACATCTTTGTCAACATTCCAAACAATGCCGACCTACCCAAGGTGTACAAGCATGTTCAAATTGACAAATCACGTTTTTATAACTCATTATCCCTCATTTCTTTACAAAACGGCACTTCATTTTTTACTTTAAGTAAAATAGGAACGGGCAATGTCTTCAGTTTCGCCTCAAAATTTGATAAAGACTGGACCAATTTCACCGAAAACTCGCTATTTGTGCCGATAATGTACAAAATCGCTATGCTAGGCGGTCAGGTGAATAGACTTTCATATACCATTGGCATTGATATAGAACTGACAATCAATGATTTGACAGCATTCTCAGAAGGCGATATTCGCATTCGTGACATTGAAAACACCTTAGAGATGATTCCGATGGTCGAATTGCGTAACAATAGAGCACTGATAAGGCTTTACGACGAGCTTCCTGGTGCCGGTTTCTATACCATTAACCACGGTGAAGAAGTTGTTGCGACAACAGCTTGGAACGATAGCCGACTTGAGTCGAAAATGAAGTTTTTCGATAGGGAAGAAGTCGATAAATTATTGAAAGACAAAGGTTTGAATGTCCTCGCTGTGATGAAGGCCGATGACATCCGCTCCAACGATGTGATGGAGATGATGGTGCGCCGCTCAATGATGTGGAAATCGCTCATAATCATGGCTTTATGCGCATTATTGATAGAAATTTTGGTTTTAAGGTTTTGGAAATAAAAAATTTTGTATTTTTGTAGGTTAACAATGAATTTTGAGACAGATGGCAGATTTTGACGACGAAAATATTGATAATCAGGAACTTGAAGAGATAACTGAGATTGGTGAAGATGTCACGCAGGTGCTCGACGGCTTCGATCCAACGGCGGAAGAAGAGTCGGGAATGCTTGTGCAGTCGGGCGACGGCTACCGTGTGGTGCCGCTGAAGGGCATGTTCGAGAACTGGTTCTTGGACTACTCCTCGTATGTCATCCTCGACCGCGCTGTGCCTGAGATCGACGACGGTCTGAAGCCTGTGCAGCGCCGCATCCTGCATTCCATGAAGGAGATCGACGACGGTCGCTACAACAAGGTGGCGAATATCGTGGGAAACACCATGAAATATCACCCTCATGGTGACGCCTCCATCGGTGACGCACTCGTGAATCTTGGCCAGAAAGACCTGCTTATCGACTGTCAGGGTAACTGGGGCAATATCCTCACTGGCGACGGTGCGGCAGCTCCACGTTACATCGAAGCGCGTCTGTCGAAATTCGCTCTTGACGTTGTTTTTAACCCGAAAACTACCGATTGGACATTCTCATACGACGGTCGTAACAAAGAGCCGATTTCGCTGCCGATAAAGTTTCCATTGCTGCTTTTCCAAGGCGCCATGGGCATCGCGGTGGGTCTGAAATCTGAGATACTGCCACATAACTTCAACGAACTGCTCGATGCGTCAATCGCTTACCTCAAAGACGAGCCTTTCGAACTTTATCCTGACTTCCAAACAGGCGGTCTGATTGATGTTCGCGGCTACAACGACGGCGGTCGCGGCTCGAGAGTGCAGGTGAGAGCAAAAATTTCGCAACTCGACAAAAAGACATTGGTAATCACTGAGATACCTTACGGAACGACGACCGAGACGCTTATCCAGTCGATTACACAGGCAGGCGAGAAGGGCAAGATCAAAATCCGTCGAGTTGATGATAACACGTCTAAAACTGCTGAAATCGTTATACATCTGGCTCCAGGCGTGTCACCCGACCAGACAATCGACGCACTTTATGCCTTCACGAAGTGCCAAGTCAAGCTGAACAGCCTCTGCACATGTGTGATTCATAACGATAAACCCGAATTTACGACCATTTCAGCCATTTTAAGGCACAATACCGACCATACACTAGATCTGTTGAGCTGGGAGCTGCAAAACACCTTAGACGAGCTGGAAGGCCAATGGCATTGGATTTCGTTGGAGAAGATATTCTTCGAGAAACGTCTTTACAAGATTTTGGAAAAAGACGCTCCAAGCTTTGACGCTCAAGTCGATGCCATCGAGAAGGCGTTCGACCCGTATCGCGAGCAGCTGAAGAAGGAGATTACTCGCGACGACGTGCTCAAGCTTTGCGAGAAGCCGGTTCGAAAAATTTCAAAATTCGATATCAAAAAGGCAGAGGATCAATTACTTGACATCGAGAAACAGATTGAGCAGGTGAAATACGACCTCGACCATATCGTAGATTACACCATCCATTATTTCGAGGAAATCAAACGTAAATACGGCAAAGGACGCGAGCGTAAGACCGAAATCCGCAACTTCGACAACATTTCGGCAGTGGCAGTGGCGGCTAACAACGAGAAGCTGTACGTCAACAAGGAGGAAGGCTTCATCTGCACCGGCACTGGCCTCAAGAAAGAGCAAAACAAAGACGCTTACGGCTATGTGTGCGACTGCTCCGACATCGATGATGTCATCGTTTTTCGCGAAAATGGCACGTTCTCGGTGGTCAAGCTGCAGCAGAAGCTGTTTGTCGGACCAGAGAAGATTATCTATGCCAACATCTATCATAAAGGCGACAAACGCACCATCTACAACATGGCGTATCGCAATGGAAAGCCAGGAAATCCTTACTATGTCAAGCGTTTCTATGTCGATGGCATCACACACGACAAGATTTACGACCTGACGATGGGCGAGGCTGGCTCGAAAGTGGCGTATTTCTCAGCAAATCCTAATGGAGAGGCGGAAGTCATCAAGGTGCAGTTGCGTCCAGCTCCAAAGCTGAAAAAACTCTCGTTTGACTACGATTTCGCTACTTTGGACATCAAAGGACGCGCGAGTAGGGGAAACAAGCTCACAAACCACTCTGTCAGTCGTATTTTCAAGCGCGAGGAAGGCGTTTCGACCCTCTCGGCACGCGAGATTTGGTACGACGACACCGTGAAACGCCTCAATGCCGACGGTCGCGGCACCTCGATAGGCCGTTATTCGGGCAACGACAGGATAATGCAGATACACGCGAACGGCGAGTTCCGTCTCACCAACTTCGACCTCTCGACGCATTTCGACGACGACATGACGATGATTTTCAAGTTTGAACCAGAGACGATTTTCACTGTTTTGTACATCGAATCGGAGACTAAGTTGATGTATATCAAGAGGTTCACTATCGAGGAAGACACTCCTTTGAACAAACGAATCTCGTTCATCGGCGAGGGCGAGGATGCCAAACTGATAGCTGTCAACATGGATGTTTTGCCAAGATTGCTGCTGAAATTCAACGACGGTGTTAGCGGCAAACACTTTGAGGATGAGGAAGTTAACGTTGACGAATACATCGGCGTGAAGAGTTACAAGGCTAAAGGCAAGCGCCTTTCGGTCCACGACGTGAATTATTATGAGTTCCTCGAGCCGTTCGAAGTGCCTGAACCTCCAGCGGAAGAGGAGCCTGTAGCAGAGGAAAATAATCCTCAGGCAGATAACGCAGAAACCGCAGAAGTTACTGAGAATCAAGAAGAACAGCAACAATCAGAGAACTCGGAAAACTCAAATGATTTGGATGGAGATTCAGATAATAAAGACGGCCAATTAACGTTATTCTAATATGAAAAACAAACTCTTAATCATAGCTTCAGCGCTGATCTTGCTGCTTGTGGCCTGCTCCGAACAGCACAGCATCGCACGGCGTTTTGTGAAAAACAACAAAAACACCGTCGTCGCCCTGTACATGCCCGAACGCCTGGTTAAGAGAAACCTCCGCAACGACTCAATTCCGGAACATCTCGCCGATTCATCGCTTCAAATGCAGATTGAACACCTTGAGAAACAAGTTAAAGTGATTGATAAAGTAAACGATGATAAATTTTTGGATATCATTTACTTAACGATGCAAAAAACTCTGAAAGATTACGGCTTGACAGTAGAGTATTGGGAGGATGAGACCTCACAGCCCGACTCTACGCATTGGGTGATTGAGATCCCTCGCATCGAGGTGACGGAGATGTGTGAGCTTCAGCAGTTTTGCGAGTGGGTCGACTATCATCGTTACTGCATGGATGTGCCAGTCGATGTGGTGAATGTTGCCGCATGGTTCGACCTCGCTAACGACACCACTTACACGATGACGTTTACCGAGCAGAACTACTTCAACGACACTGATGTCGACTTTGAAATTGATTATCAAGCAAATAAGATTGTTGCAAGGACGACATGCGACACTATCAATATCGACGGTTTTTATCATTTTGCGAAGATTTTAGGCAAGCTCTATGCCGGCTATTGTTATGACTTTATGATGAACAAATACATTGATAGTCGGCAAGATGGGCGTATCGACACCATCAATCGTTTCCGTTACGACCCATATGAGCGCTATTTCTACCAGACTCAACGTGATTATCTGATTGAGATAAAATGATTGAGTATCATCCACTTAAGCCATTTCTTCCTACCAACGCAAAGGTGTTGTTTCTTGGCAGTTTCCCGCCGCCGAAGAAGCGCTGGTGCATGGACTTTTTCTACCCGAATTTCATCAACGACCACTGGCGCATTGAAGGGGCAATATGGTTTGATGACAAGAACCATTTCGTTGATTTGGAGCGTAAATGCTTCAAAATGAATGAGATAATAGCATTTTTAAACGATAAAGGGATAGCTTTGTATGATACAGCTTCAGCTGTTAACCGCTTGAAAGACAATGCCTCAGATGCCTTCTTGGAAATCGTCGAGCCCACCGATATTGATGATTTGTTAAAGCAAATACCCCAATGCAAAGCTATTGCCACTACAGGCGAAAAAGCCACGATTGAAGTCTGTAACTATTTCAATATCAGTGAAATACCATCCCCAAACAACAATATTTTATTAAGAGAAAACCTTAAATTATACCGATTGCCATCCTCCTCACGTGCCTATCCGTTGCCCTTCGACAAAAAAGTGGAGGCATACAGGAGAATGTTTGAAGAAATTTTCTAAAAATTGAGGAAGAAAGATTCTTGTCAATCTTATAAATCCTGTCTAAAAAACTAATGGCTAATAACTAATGGCTAATGGCTAATAGCTAATGGCTAATAGCTAATGGCTAAAGTCTTTTTCTACTCTGGATCTCCTTGATTTTAGCCTTCATCTCGCGAGGTTTCACGTCATAGACCTTGCCGTCGAAGACAATGCGGATGCTTCCTGTCTCCTCTGAAACCACAACGACGATGCAGTCGTGAGTCTCGGAAACACCAATACCAGCGCGGTGTCGTAGACCGTAGCTGCCGGGAAGGCGCGTCTGCTGCGTGATAGGAAGGATGCAGCGTGCCGCCACGATTTTGTTGTTGGTGATGACCATGGCACCGTCGTGCAACGGGCTGTTTTTGAAGAAAATATTCTCAATCAGAGGCTTGCTGACGATAGCGTCAATGACCACGCCTGTGTCGATAATGTCTTGTAAATCATTTTCTTGTGTGAGAAGAATCAGTGCGCCGACCTTGTCGCTGCCCATCGAGATGCATGCATCGCAGATGGGGTCGAGGTCTGTGTCGTCGGCTTCTTTGTATTTCACGCCAAAACGCGCGAAAAACTTACGGAACCCGATGGCGAACTTAGATGTTCCGATACTTAGCAGAAACCGTCGGATCTCAGGTTGGAAGATGATAATCAACGCGATAAAACCTACGTTGACGAAAGCGCCGAGGATGTAGGTGAGGAGCTCCATGTGCAGCAAAGTCACGATTTTCAGACCGATAATCACCGCCACGATGCCGATGAAAATGTTGATTGCCGTGCTTCCTTTCACCAGCGTGTAAAGGAAATACAGCAATAACCCCACCAGGATTATGTCCAGGATATCCAGAAAACGAATCTGAATGAAGGCGCTTATCATCAAATCAACCATAACGTTCGAAATAACTCACAAAAATACAAAAAGTTTTTTATTTAGGTCGCCTTCGGCTCAAAATCTTTCAAAATCTTTTTAAAAATCTTTCAAAATAATCTTACGAAGAACATTTTGTTTGATTTTTTAATAGATTTTGTTTGATTTCTGCCCGAAGGGCACCGCATAATTATCAACGCAGTTGATAAGTTTTACAGCTTCGACGGCTTCTTTTACGTCATGAACACGAAGGATGTCGGCGCCATTTAGCAAAGCTATTGTATTTAAAGTAGTAGTTCCGTTGAGTGCTTCTTTTGGACTGATATTCAATGTTTTATAAATCAATGATTTTCTCGAAATTCCAATCAGAACAGGCAAGTCGTTGATGCGATATTTGTCGATGTCTTTCAATAGTCCAAAGTTGCATTCAATGGTCTTGTTGAAGCCGATTCCAGGGTCTAAAATGATCTGCTGCTCACCAAATTCCAAGAGCTTATTCACTTGTTTCTCAAAGAATTGACGCACCTTTTCGTGGACGTTCTCGCTGATAATCTCTTCTTTATGCATTCCTTCGAGCGTGCCAGTGATATGCATCAAAACATATGGAATGTGATTTTTCCCGATATAAGGAATCATTTTTTCATCGAAAATTCCGCCAGAGATGTCGTTGATGATGTCGGCACCTTCTTCAATGCATTGATTAGCAACACTTTGGCGGAATGTGTCGATAGATATCAGAATGTCGGGAAACTCTTTTCTGATGGCTTTCAAAGCTGGAATAATCCTCTCGATTTCCTCCTTGTCGGAAATGCGTGCACTGCCCGGTCGGGTTGAAAAAGCCCCAATATCGATGATGTCGGCACCCTCTGAAACCATCTTGTGGCAATGCTCCAAAACCGCCGTAAGTCCTTGATACTTACCGCCATCGAAGAACGAATCTGGCGTGACGTTCATGATTCCCATCACAACAGGATGGTCGAACGAAAAAAAATGTCCTCTACTAGTCAATCGTAACATAAAAATGTGTATTTTTACAAACGCAAAATTATAAAAAATTTTTCAATGAAGAAGAATACTACAGAAGAATATCAGCAAGTTGTTGCGCAGTGCCGCGATATTTTCGATAAAAAGATGAAAGACTACGGCGCAGCGTGGCGAATCATGCGCACGGAGTCGCTCACCGACCAGATTTATATCAAGGCAAACCGTATCAGAAGTCTGCAGAGAAAGAAAGAACACCTTGTAAATGAAGGCATTGAGCCAGAATTCATCGGCATCATCAACTATTCGGCGATGGCGATAATACAGCTGCAACTCGGCGTTGTGGAACAGCCTGATTTGGACTTTGAGAAGGCTTCAAGTCTCTATAAAAAGGTCCTTGACGATGCTTTCGACCTCATGATGAAGAAAAATCACGACTACGACGAGGCTTGGCGCAGCATGAGAATCAGCTCGATGACCGATTTGATTTTGATGAAGATATTGAGAGTCAAGGAGATAGAGGATAACAACGGCAAGACTTTGATTTCGGAAGGTCTCGACGCCAACTATTTCGACATGATAAACTATGCTGTTTTCTGCATGATATTGATTAACGAAGGCAAGAAAGAATAATGACAAAATCCGTTAAGAATCTGATAGTTACGATTTGTAGGCTGCTTGTCGGGGCTTTGTTTATCTTCAGCAGCTTCACCAAGGGTGTCGATCCGCTCGGGACAAAATACAAGATGCTCGAGTACTTCAGTGCGTATGGAATAGAGTGGATGAACGACGCTGCTCTTGTACTTGCCGTGGTGATGATTCTGGCGGAGTTTATTGTTGGTATATGTTTGATTACCAACGTTTTGCCGCGCCTCGCTACGCTCGGCGCGACCCTCCTCATGATCTTTTTCACCATCACCACGTTCTTCGACGCTATTTACGACCTTGTGCCAGACTGCGGATGCTTCGGAACGGCGATAAAACTCACAAACTGGCAGACTTTTGGCAAAAATATAGTAATCGATTTGGTGCTTTTACCAGTGATTATCAACAATAAGTCGTTGAAAAACAAGCGATTGTCGTTGTTGGCACAGTGGATTCTGGCAATCATTTATATGGCGATTTTCACTGGATTTGAGATTTACAACATTCGCCATCTGCCAGTCGTCGATTTCATGGACTGGAAAGTGGGGAAGGATATGAGCCCTAAAGGCTACGACGCTGGCAAGATTTACGTGACGTATCGCAATAACGAAACCGGTGATACTCAAGAGTTTGAGTCGCCAAACTACCCTTGGAACGACAGCGTCTGGATGAGCCAGTGGACCTTCGTGTCGCAACGCATTGTAGGCGGCTCCGATACATTTGGATTTGAGATAACTGACGCGGAAGGCGAAGACTTTACCCATATTTTGTTCGAGACGGAGAATTTGTATGTCTTTATTTCCACTCATCTTGAAGAATTGACGGAAAAAGACTTCGAGAACTGTGCTAAAATGACGGAAGTGGCATATAATCAAGGGTTTGACTATATCTGGCTGACTGCGTCTTTACCTGAATATGTTGAGGAATTAAACAAAGAATATCTGATTTTCAACGATGTTTATTATGGCGACGAGCTGGAACTGAAGACGATGGTGCGCTCCAACCCGGGCTTGATGCTGATTGATAACGGAGTCATTAAGAATAAGTGGTCGAAAATCGATTTTCCGCTGGTGAGATAGTATGTTTGCGTACATCATAAGAAAAATACTATACGGAATCCTCGTCTTGTGGGGCGTGGCGACCTTGGTGTTTTTCCTGTTCACCATAGTGCCCGGTGACCCTGTGCGCATGATGCTCGGCCAACGTGCCGACGAAAACGACGTGCAGGCTATCCGTCACGAGCTTGGGCTCGACCAAAGCATTGGAAAACAATACGTTGACTATCTCAACGACCTCTCAATCATATCATTTTACAACAAAGAAAAGGACTTTTCGAAATACGAGCCATACGCAAAAATTGCAACGATTGGAAACACTAAAATCATCTTAAAAACGCCGTATCTGCGCTATTCGTATCAGAGCAAAAGGCCAGTGGGGACAATACTTTCCGAGGCTTTCCCAAACACTTTGATACTCGCTTTTGTGTCGATTATATTCGCTTTTGTGATTGGCGTGCTTCTCGGAGTGCTCACTGCCGTCGTGAACTCCAACTTTCTGAACCGTTTGACGTTGTTTATCACCACGATAGGCATGTCGCTGCCTTCGTTTTTCGCCGCAATCCTCATCGCGTGGCTTTTCGGCTTTGTCCTTGAGTCGTGGACGGGCTTGAGCATGACAGGAAGCCTATTCTCCGTTGACGATTACGGCAATGGAGCCTATCTCGACCTGAAAAACCTCATTTTGCCAGCGTTGACGCTCGGTTTGAGGCCGCTGGCGGTAATCACTGAACTTACAAGAACTACATTGCTTGAGGTTATGTCGATGGATTACATCCGAACCGCAAAAGCCAAGGGTTTGAAACGATTCCGAGTTATTGGAGTACACGCATTGAGAAACGCCATGACACCAGTGGTTACTGCCGTTTCGGGATGGTTTGCGAGCCTCTTGGCAGGAGCAGTCTTCGTCGAATACGTCTTCGACTGGAAAGGCATTGGCGTGGTCATCGTCGATGCCCTCGACAAGTTCGACTTCCCCGTCGTGATGGGCTCGGTATTATTAATAGGAGTGATGCTCATCATCATCAACATCGTGGTGGATATTATTTATGGCGTTTTAGATCCGAGAGTAAGGATAAAATAATTGCAATTTCTTGTAATAAAATGACGATTTCGTTGTCTAAAAAGGCGTAATTTAATTAGATTATGACTGAAAAAGAACGACAATTTGAACTATTGGTGAGGGAGCACAAACGCACGATCTACACGGTATGTTACATGTTCTCGAAGAACTCCGACGAGGTCGACGACCTGTTTCAGGAGATCCTGATCCGACTGTGGAAAGGCTTCGACAGCTTCGCCGAACGCAGCAGCGCACGCACCTGGATCTACCGCGTGGCACTTAACGCAGCCATCAACAACGACCGCAAGGAACGCCGCCGCATCAGCACCGTGCCGCTGACCATCGACATCGACCCGTACGAGGCCGACGATCCGTCGACACAGCAAATCCGACAGCTCTACGACCGCATCAACCAGCTCGATTTAATCGACCGAAGCCTGATTTTACTCTGGCTTGAAGGCATTAACTACGATGAAATAGGCGCCATCATCGGGATAACGCCCAACAACGTGGGGGTGCGACTGCTCCGCATCAAGGACAAATTGGTGAAAATGTCAAACAAAAAATGAAAGGAATCGTCATGGAAAACAATGAGAAAAACAATCTTAACGAGCTTGAACAACTTAAAGCCCAATACGAAACGCTCAAACAGCAGTTCGACCAGCAGGAAATCGTCAACGACCGTCTGATGAAGTCGGCAATCAAAAACGAAGTCGATTTTTTCGCGAGATACAGGAAAACCGTCATGATTTCTTATCCGATCATGGCAGCGTTGCTCATAGCAATCTATGCTTGGCAAGGTCTGACATGGCCTTTCGGACTCGCATTTTTGCTGGTACCAAACCTCAGTTTGCTTTGGTTCGGCGGACTTGCCTTGTTCCTGATTTTGGCTGTCTTTTACGAGCTTTGGCTTACGCGGAACGTGAAACGCAAGGTGATGGAAAACTCCGACCTGCTTACGCTTTCTAAAAATATGCAGAAACTCAAGACTGGCTACGCCATATATATCGGTTTCCTCTTCCTAATCAGCTACTTGCTTGTCAGTTTGGTGTTGATTAATAGATATGATATGACTCAAAACATTGCGGATATCAATACGCAACAATATTATAATGCAATCTGGTGTTTCTTTGCTGTTGGAGTGGTGCTTCTGGTTGTATTCGCTATGCTTTACCGCAATTTTGTGGGACATTGCAACAATGTGATTCAGCATATCGACGCCATAGAAGGCAAGACATCGTCACGATGGGACAAATCGTTTAGAATCTTCATTTATACTATGGCCATTGCGTTTGGTGTATGCTTCTACCTTTTCTACGCCTTCGTACATCCTTCAATTTATAAACGTGCCGATGGCGACATGTCAACAGAAGGCAAATTGGCAATTTGGGAATATTATGCCGACACATTGGTCCCAACTAGCGATGTTTCTACAGTTATGAATTGGTGGCAACATAATGATTCTCTTGTTGTTATGAAAGAGAACTGGGTTAAAGATGGACAGCAGAGAATTTATGCTTTGAAAAAGACCACACCCGAAGGCCCAGCCATCAGTTCGGCTGTAATCGGCGGTAAGCCACTTGTTCATGGGGTTGTGCATGAATCATATAGAAACGCCACGCCGATGTCGGTGCACATGACTCCCGAAGCTGCCAAACTTTGGCTTGATTTGACCAAAAAAGCAGAACAAAACGGCCCGTTCAGATGCGTGCTGAGCTACGACGGAATCGTCTATCAGGACTGGAAAGTCATGTGTGGAATCCCCGGCGGCTCGTTCTTTATCCTAAAACATTGGTCATCTAAAAAGGAGTTTAAGAATTTTTGCAAAGATTTGATAAAACAATAATCAAAAATTTATTTATTTTTGCAAAAATTTAACCCTATGAAAAAAACTCTAATAGTCATAGCAGGCTTATTAGCTTTATTGGTATTTCCATTGAGAGCTATAGCTCAAGATAATCCTTATTCGATATCAGGCCTCGTCCTCGATGAGCGTTCAAAACCCATCCAAAATGTCGGAATCTACAGAATCGACTCGACATTTCTCACTATCACCAACCAAAACGGTGTGTTTAATCTGAAAAATGTGAAAACAGGCGACACCATCTATACCCGACACTTGTCGTACAAAAGTGTGATGCATATCATTGATACTCTTGATTTTAGCAAGAAAATTGTGCTTAAAATGGAGTTCGACGAGAAATCGTTGCCCGAAGTGGAGATCTATGCCGGAAAACCGCATGTCGCCTATAGTAATAAGGTGATGAGCGTGGTTGATTATGAGATAAACGACAAAGGTATCTATCTCATCGCGAAAAAACGCCGTGGGACCTCGCTTCTGCATCTCAATTTCACCTTCGACACCTTGACAGATATGAAAATCAGCGACGATTATTACAATATTTATAAGGATGTGTACGGCGAGATGCAGCTCGTTTCCAACACCGACGTATGGCAAATCGGGCATAAGACCTACAAAGACCGCGTTTATGAGATGGAGCTGATGTATCGAACGTCGCTTGAAAATTTTTTGCAGTTATTCAGGGGTATAGTGTGCGTCACCGACAGCATCCTGGTAGGCGGCAAGTATTTCTTCTTCGGCCAGGAGATTTATTACTATTACTTCAATATCGGCGGCGACCAGCAGGCTCACGAGTTCCATCATTGCGTCAACGAGGAGAACCGCGACCTCATGAAAAACCTGCTCAATCCACGGTTCGGGACGTTTTACATGTCGGGCGGTTATCTTGACCCCAAGCCGACTTACGACCCGTGTTTTGCCTTCGACAACAAGCTCTATCTTTTCTCTTTCGATGAAGATAAGTTATTTATTTACAATAACAAAATGGAGGTAATCCAAGAATATCCGCTCACTTTCCATAAATATAAGCATTGGAGCGGCAAGATGAAAGTGATAAAGAAATGGGATAACAAAGTGATTCTCGACTGGGCGACAGGCAAGTTTTACACCACCTTCACCGACGGCGGCGTCACCACCATAAAACGCTGCAACCTTGAGGATGGCACAGCCGATGTTGTAGCAGTCTTCGGCGGCTTCCCATTCATCGAGAGCCTCAGAATCTTCAATGGGAAAGCTTATTTCCTATTCAAAAACGACAACACCCACTTCAACCGCCTTTATTCAGTCGCTATAGAATAAAAAAGCTTCCAACAATCTGTGGAAATCCGTGAGCGTTAGCGAACTTAATCCCTGCGGAAGATTAATTCGGTGGAAAAAATCTGTGATATCTGTGTAATCTGTGAGAGATTTTATTATCTTTGCATTTTTAAAGGATAATTAAAAAATTCATAGCTATGAAAAGAAATAAAATCGTTGCCGGAAACTGGAAAATGAACCTCGATTTCGAGGAAGCACAATGCCTTATCGAAGACCTTGAAAACCTCCTCGACGAGAAACAGCCGTCGTGCGAAGTGATAATCTGCCCGCCGTTCCCGTACCTCGAACTCGCCACCGACGAAGCTTCGGAACATGAGCTGTTTGAAGTGGGTGCTCAGAACCTATCTGCTTGGGACTCAGGAGCTTACACTGGCGAGGTGTCAGCTAAGATGCTCGACTCGATAGGCGTTAGCTGCTGCATCATCGGTCACAGCGAGCGCAGAAAATACTTCGGTGAGGACAACAAGACTCTTGCCGCGAAGGTCAATCAGGCACTGAAATATGAAATCGTCCCGATTTTCTGTGTGGGCGAGGTGCTCGAAGAACGTGAAGCCAACAAGCATTTCGATGTTATCCGTAAACAAGTGGAGGAGGGGCTGTTCCATCTCGACATCGCTGATATTGAGAATGTTATCATCGCCTACGAACCAGTATGGGCTATCGGGACAGGCAAGACCGCAACCCCAGCTCAGGCTCAGGAAGTGCACGCTTTCATCCGTGGTCTCGTGAAAGAGAAATACGGCGACGACATCGCAAGCCAGATACATATCCTCTACGGCGGCAGCTGCAACGCCAAAAACGCATCGGAACTCTTTGCCCAGCCTGACGTTGACGGTGGTCTCATCGGCGGCGCGTCACTCAAAGCCGAGGATTTTGCAAGCATCTGCGAACAGGCATCTAAGTAATTGACAATGAACTATATAGCATATACATTCTCGAATCCGCAGAACGAAGCACTGAAGGATATGTTCACCGAGCTGCTCGGCAACGTCGGCTTTGACAGCTTCATGGACGTTGACGAGGGTTTCACTGCCTATTGCGCCGAAAACGCCTTCAATAAAGACGCTCTCGACGGCATACTTGTGATGGAGCAACTCGCTGATGTTCAGGTAGTTAAACGTGAGATAATCCCCGACCAGGACTGGAACGCCACCTGGGAGTCATCGTACGAGCCTGTCGTCATCGACGGCATCTGCCGTATCCGCGCGCCATTCCATGAGGCCGACAACAGCTACAAATTTGACCTTTGTATCGAGCCGAAAATGTCGTTCGGAACTGCTCATCATGAGACGACGGCTCAGATCATAAAACTGATGCTTCCCGAAGATTTCAAAGGCAAAGACGTGCTCGACATGGGCTCAGGAACAGGCGTTTTGGCAATCTTGGCTAAGAAACTCGGCTCTGCGAAGACTGTAGCCATCGACAACGACGAGTGGGCTTACCGCAACGCCCTTGACAATGTGAAACTCAACGATGAGAATGATATCATTGTTGAACTTGGGGATGCTAACTCGTTGAATAACAGGCAATTCGATATAATTATCGCCAACATAAACCGCAATATTTTGTTGCGCGACATGCACGAATATGTCAAATGCCTGAAAAAAGGTGGCAAAATCTTCTTCAGCGGATTCTACGAGGCTGATTTACAGTTGATTAGAAACGAAGCTGAGCGTCTGGGACTTTCATACCTTAATCATATCAAGGAAAACGACTGGACGGCGGCTGTTTTTATCAATAAATAAAAAATTTTTTAAAAAAGTGGCTGTAATTCAAGAAAAAGTTGTAATTTAGCAGTTTGAAAAATATTAGGAAGTTATGAAGTTTATTCTCTCGAGTTTAAAGCTTTTAAAAGCGATTCAAGCCCTCAGCGGCGTTATAAATTCAAGCAACACGTTGCCGATCCTCGACGATTTCCTCTTCGACATTGCTGAAGATGAACTCAAGATCACGGCATCTGACCTTGAGACCACGATGACTGTCTCCATCAAGCCTGACATGGCGGAAGGCAAGGGACAGGTCACCATTCCGGCACGTCTTCTCATCGACGTGATGAAGAATTTTCCTGACATCCCAGTGTCATTCAATATCGACGAAGCTACTCTCGCTATCGAAATCACAACAGGCGAGGGCCGCTACAAAATGGTAGGCCATAAGAGCGACGAATTCCCGCAAGTGCCAGTCATCGCTGAGCCTTCAGTGTGGGACATCCCAGCCGACGTGCTCGCATGCGGCTTCGAGAAGACCATTTTCGCGACAGGCAACGACGAGATCCGTCCTATCATGACAGGTGTGTTCATGGCGATGAGCGACACATGCCTCACATTTGTGGCTACCGACGCTCACAAGCTGGTGCGCTACAGAAGAATGGATGTCAAGTCAGATGTGGCCGCTTCGTTCATAGTGCCGAAGAAGCCTATCAACCAGCTGAAGAACATCTTGGCAGGCCGTGCCGACGAGCCGGTGCATGTCGAGTTCAACAATACCAACGCATCGTTCACTTTCGGTGAATACAAGCTGATTTGCCGCCTCATCGAGGGTCGTTACCCGAACTACGAGGCTGTTATCCCGACAACAAATCCTAACAAGCTTGTCGTTGACCGTCAGCTGCTTAACGCTGCAATCAAGCGCGTGGCTATCTTCTCAAGCAAGGCTACACACCAGATCCGTTTCAAGATCAGCGGACAGGAACTCGTACTCACAGCCGAAGACCTCGACTACTCGAACGAAGCCAAGGAACGCCTCACTTGCAACTACTCAGGTGAAGACATGGAAATCGGCTTCAGCTCGAAGTTCTTCCAGGAGATGCTTGCCAACCTCAGCCAGACTGAGATACAGCTCGAGATGTCGGCACCAAACCGCGCAGGAATCATCACCCCAGTCGACAACCAGAACGCCGACGAGGACATCCTGATGCTTCTCATGCCAGTGATGCTGAACTAAATAATTGACAACTCAATAAAAAACGACCGGGAATAAATCTCGGTCGTTTTCATTTTATACCAACGGGCAATTATTTCTCTTCCACAGAAATAGTTGTGGTTCCGCTAACCGTCATCGGGATCGTCATTCCTTGTTCGGTAATCGTCATCGAAATCTTGTTTTTGATGCTGCTGCTCATCACCAAGCCTGTCTGCTGGCTGATGGTCGAGGTGCCTTCGTATGTGCCTGTAATGTCTTTAGCATCAACGGTTCCGGTGAAACTGATATCAATATCTTTCTTCGTGATTTTGGTGACTGTCACTTTCATCGCCACAGTCATCTCGATGTCGCTGACTTCCTGTGTCTTGGTGTAAGTCCACTCGCTGCCGACGCTGATTTCATCTTCAGGAAGCTCGATGATGACGTTGCTGATCTGGCTCATCTCAAAATCTGTCGTCTCCTCAAGGTGGCCGAGATTGTCGTATGTCACATTGACAGGATTCTTTAATAATTTTTCAAACTCGCCAGCTTGGGCTGCTATCAGTGGACTCGTGTTTTGCGGGTTTTCCGAATCATACGTTAATGACATTCCCATCTGTGAAATGGTGATTTTCATCGCATCAATCTGAGTCTCAAACACATTTTTTGAGTCCGAAACTTCTTTTGCGGTCAACGACTGTGTCGTTTCAAAAGTCTGAGTCGAACTCATCGACTGGCCTTGGATTTTCATGCTGTTCATCTGCGTGGTTTTTGACTTGATCACGTAAACCTTGTCCTTTTGCGGATGCAGTCTTAATGTCACGCCTTTCCCGGCAGAGAATGACATCGCTGTTATAGCGAAAATCGTTACAATTGCTATTAAAGATATTCTTTTCATGGTTATATAAAAATAGTTTGTTAATTAATAAAGGCCCCAGACTAATGTCTAAAGTCTAATTAAAGTTGTGGACCCGCTTTCACCAAAGCCTTACCAGCTTCGTTCGTCGTGAACTTACCGAAGTTCTTGATGAATCTGCCAGCCAGGTCTTCAGCTTTCTTGTTCCATTCTTCGACGTTGGCGTAGGTGTCGCGTGGGTCGAGGATCTTCGGGTCGACACCCGGCAATGCTGTAGGAACCTCAAAGTCGAAATATGGTATCTTCTTGGTTGGAGCCTTCTCGATTGAGCCGTCCAAGATGGCGTCGATGATGCCACGTGTGTCGCGGATCGAGATACGCTTGCCTGTGCCGTTCCATCCTGTATTCACTAAGTATGCCTTGGCGTTGCTCTTCTCCATACGTTTCACGAGTTCCTCTGCATATTTCGTTGGATGCAGCTCGAGGAATGCCTGACCGAAGCATGCGCTGAAGGTTGGGGTAGGCTCGGTGATGCCGCGCTCTGTACCTGCCAATTTAGCGGTGAAGCCGCTCAAGAAGTAATATTTGCATTGGTCTGGAGTCAAGATTGACACTGGAGGCAACACTCCGAAAGCGTCGGCTGAAAGGAAGATGACGTTCTTTGCTGTTGGACCAGCTGAAACTGGACGCACGTTCTTCACGATCTTCTCGATGTGCTCGATAGGATAGCTGACACGTGTGTTTTCGGTCACGCTCTTGTCCTTGAAGTCGATCTTGCCCTTTGCGTCGACAGTGACGTTTTCGAGCAATGCGTTGCGTTTGATGGCGTTGTAGATGTCTGGCTCGCTGTCTTTGTCGAGGTTGATGACCTTGGCGTAGCAGCCGCCTTCGAAGTTGAACACACCCTCGTCATCCCAGCCGTGCTCGTCGTCACCAATGAGGAGACGTTTCGGGTCGGTTGAAAGGGTGGTCTTTCCTGTGCCTGACAGACCGAAGAAGATAGCGGTGTTTTCGCCCTTCATGTCAGTGTTTGCTGAGCAGTGCATAGATGCGATACCCTTCAACGGCAGGTAGTAGTTCATCATCGAGAACATACCTTTCTTCATCTCGCCGCCGTACCAGGTGTTCAAAATGACCTGCTCGCGTGATGTAACGTTGAATGCCACGCAGGTGTCGCTGTTCAGACCTAACTCTTTGTAATTCTCGACTTTAGCCTTCGAAGCTGTGTACACTGTGAAGTTTGGCCTGAAGGTCTTCAGCTCTTCTTCAGTAGGTTTGATGAACATGTTGAGCACGAAATGTGCCTGCCATGCCACTTCCATGATGAAACGGACGGCCATGCGGGTGTCTTTGTTAGCGCCGCAGAAAGCGTCAACGACGTAAAGATTCTTGCCCGAAAGCTGTTTCTTTGCAAGGTTTTTCACTTCTTCCCACACTTTTTCGCTCATCTCGTGGTTGTCGTTCGGGTAAACCGGAGTGTTCCACCAAACGGTATCCTTCGAGTTCTTGTCCATCACGATGTATTTGTCTTTAGGCGAGCGGCCTGTGTAGATACCTGTCATCACATTGACTGCCTTGAGCTCTGTCTCCACGCCTTTCTCAAAACCTGTCAAAGCAGGGTTCATCTCGGCCTTGTAAAGCTCTTCGTATGATGGATTATAGTAAATTTCCTTGACATCCTTGATGCCGTAAGAAGCCAAAGCCTCTCTGATTTCGTTGATGTTGTTCGCCATATCTTTTAAATTAAAAATTGTCCTAAATAAAATGCAAAGTTCGTAATAAAATCTTTAATAAACAAACATTTTGAAAAAATAAATTTTTTTGGCCTTTGAAAAAGAGAAAATGTGTAATTTTACGGCCTAAAATTTTAAAAATGACGTATTTTTTATTCTATTTCATATTATATCCGCTTTCGATATTGCCTTTGGCGCTTCTTTACGTGATTTTTATACCTTTTTATATATTAATGGCATTTGTGATAAGGTATCGACGGAAGATTATCGACGACAATTTCGCAAAATCGTTTCCGGAATGGAGCAGGCGAGAGGTGAGGAGAGCGAGAAACAAGTATTATTGGCACTTCATGCAGCTTGCCGCTGAGATGCTTAAAATGTTGACAATGAGTCGCAAAAACGTGATGCGCCGTTATCATTGCTCGAATCCTGAAGTTGTGAACAAATATTTCGACCAGGGCAAGAGCGTCGTTCTGATGTCGAGCCATCACAACAACTGGGAATGGATGGTTTTGAGTGTCGACATGCAGTTCAAGCATCACGGAATAGGGGTGGGGGCGCACAACACCAACAAGGTCTTCGAAAAGCTAATCAACAGAGCCAGAAGGCGTTACGGTGACCAGGTAGTCTTTCACGACAATGTCCGCGAGGTGATGGCTTATCACGAGGATAACCATATCCCAGCGGCCTATATGATTCTCTCCGACCAGAACCCGAGCAATCCAGAGCGCTGCTATGTCACTGATTTCCTGCATCGTCGCACTGGTTTCATCCGCGGCTCTGAGGGCTTTGCGCGCAAATACAATCTCCCTGTTCTATATTACGAAGTAATCAAAGAGCGCATCGGCAAATATCGCCTCGATGTCCACGAAATCTGCGAAAATCCAAACGACCTCCCCGAAGGCGCCATCATGCAGAAATACGTGGAATTACTGGAACAGACGATAAAGAACCACCCGTATTACTGGCTGTGGTCACATAGAAGGTGGAAACATAAATTTGATTAATATAAAACACGTAGAGACGCGCCATGGCACGTCTCTACTAATGTCTAATGTCTAACGTCTAAAGACTACTTTCTGCTAGCCTTAATCGCTGCCTGTGCCGCAGCCAATCTCGCAACCGGCACGCGGAACGGTGAGCATGAAACGTAGTTCAAACCGCAGCTGTAGAAGAACTCTACTGATGCTGGGTCACCACCGTGCTCGCCGCAGACACCGCACTTCAGGTTGTCTCTTGTCGAACGACCGCGTTCAACACCAAGCTTCACCAGCTGGCCAACGCCTTCCTGATCCAATGTGTTGAATGGATCGGCAGGGATGATCTTCTGGTCGATATAAGCGTGAACGATTGAGTTGACGTCGTCGCGTGAGAAACCGAATGTCATCTGAGTCAAGTCGTTGGTACCGAATGAGAAGAACTGTGCCACCTCAGCGATCTTGTCTGCCACCAATGTAGCGCGTGGGATCTCAATCATTGTGCCGTACATGTACTCAATGTTGACTTTGTATTTCTTTTCCATCTCAGCCTTGACGCGTTCAGCGATAGCTTTCTGATTCTCAAGCTCTTTCACGTTGATTGTGAGAGGAACCATGATCTCGAGATGAGGGTGCTTCTTCTCCTTCATCAACTGTGCTGTAGCCTCAAACAAAGCACGGAACTGTGTCTCTGAAATCTCTGGATAAACGATACCGAGACGTACGCCGCGGAGACCCATCATCGGGTTGACTTCCTTAAGCTCTTCGATACGTTTCTGAAGCTTCTTCAGAGTGATGTTGTACTCAGGATCTGCAGCAACAGCTTTCTGCTTGTCGAGTGTATGAGGCACGAACTCGTGTAATGGTGGATCCATCAAACGGAATGTCACCGGTTTGCCGTCCAAAACCTTCATTGTGGCCTTCACTGACTCGAGGATGTATGGCTCGAGCTCTGCCAAAGCAGCCTTACGTGCTTCTGTGGTGTCAGCAATGATCATCTTGCGGAGTTTTGCAAGAGGTTTCTCGCTGTTCTTGCCGTAGAACATGTGCTCGATACG
>Ga0310696_10002795_pt1 | contig 22520 bp, 34 predicted proteins | sample AusTroGonzalo_MG_4_FD_203885 | JGI IMG/M metagenome (GOLD analysis project Ga0310696, IMG submission 203885) | Bovine rumen microbial communities from tropical cattle in Woodstock, Queensland, Australia - Gonzalo_02 (v2) (version 2) | ecosystem: Host-associated > Mammals > Digestive system >...
TGGCTTTGCTCCGCTGGTCGCAGCAAAAGACCTCACAGCCACCGGCATTGAGAAGGCCGTGTACGCACTGTCCGGCCAGAAAATCGACAGGACAAAAGCGTTTGGCAAAGGCTTTGCGGATCGGCTGCAGGCGGCGTGGGGCGACTATGAGAACGTGGCCGACGTCATCAAGGGCGAGGGCAAGTACGAAGAGGGCGGCACCAACGTCAACAAGATCATACGGGACTCCAGGCACATCTGGGACAACACCGGCAAGAAATGGTGGGACACCACCGTCGGCAAAGGACTGGAGAAAGCCACCAGATTCAACGGCGAGATGCTGGACAAAGAGGACGCATGGTTTGGCAGACCGCATTACGCCTTTGCGCTGGCACAGTATTGCGCTGCCAACGGCATTACACCGGATCAGATCAAATCCGGAAAGGGCTTGGACGCCGCCAGAAAGTACGCGATTTCCGAGGCGCAGAAGGCAACCTACCGAGACGCCAGCGACTTTGCCATGTTCGTCAGCAGACTGGGCCGCGACAACAACCAGAAGGCCCCCGTCAACAAAGCGGTCGGTATTGTACTGGAAGGCATTCTGCCGTTCCGCAAAACCCCGGCAAACATCCTTGTGAGAGGTCTGGAATACTCCCCGCTGGGTCTGGTAAAGTCCATGGCCGTGGATCTGAAGAAGGTCCAGAACGGCGACATGACCGCAGCGGATATGATCGACCATCTGTCCGCTGGACTGGTGGGTACCGGTCTCATGGCTCTTGGCATACTGCTGTCCCGACTTGGACTGGTCAGAGGCAGAGGCGACGACGACGATGACAAGAAGAAGTTTGAGGAGCTGCAGGGCCATCAGGGTTATGCTCTTGAACTGCCCAACGGCACCAGCATTACCCTGGACTGGCTGGCACCAGAGTCCCTTCCGTTCTTCGTCGGCGTAAACCTCTATGAGCAGATCGCAGACGAGAGTGAAGGCTTTACCATGGACGATATCCTGTCCGCCGTTGGCAACATCACGGAGCCTATGCTGGAACTGTCCTGCCTGCAGGGAGTCAACGACGTACTGGAATCCGTCAGCTATGCCCGTGAGGGCGACCTGAGCGCAATCGCCGCAACGATGGCCAGCGCCGCCACCAGCTACATCACGCAGATGGAGCCGACGATCCTGGGCCAGCTGGAGCGCACTCTGGAAGACAAGAGATATACCACCTACACGCAGAAGGGTAAATTCCTTACTTCCAACCAGCAGTACGCCCTTGGCAGGGCCAGCGCCCGGTTCCCCGGTCTGGACTATAGCCAGATCCCGTATATCGACGCATGGGGCCGTGAGGAGCTGACCGGCAGACCTATCGTGCGCGTGGTCAACAATTTCCTCAACCCGGCGTATACGTCTAAGGTCAACGAGTCCGACATGGAGACGGAACTGCTGAGAGTGTACGACGAGACCGGCGAAAGCGTGTTCCCGCAGAGGCCGGGCAAATCCATCAAGGTCAACGGCGAACAAAAGGATCTGACGGCAGAGGAGTATGTTGAGTATGCCACCTACAAAGGACAGACTGCGTGGCAGCTGCTGACCAAGATAGTCAACGACCCGACCTACAAATCCTTGAGCGACCAAGGCAAAGCCGAGGCCATCAAATACGCATACCAGTATGCAGACCAGATGGGCAAGAAGCAGATCGCGGACGACTTCACGCTGACCGGCTGGATCAAGAAGGCGCAGGACAGCGGCGACCCAGTGGAAGCCATCGTGCAGAAAGCCCTTGGCGGTGACAATGACACCGGCGCTGCTATGGCCAGAGCAGGATTCAATAACACGCAGATCGAAAAGCTGAATAACGCACTTGACGCCTTGCCCGTTCCCAAAGGCCAGAGCGAGCCTACAACGGGCGCAAAGTACCGGGCGGTGTGCAACACCTTTACATCGGAAAAAGACCGGTACAACGCTATGGCAGCCGTCACAACCAAAGATTGGGAGCGGTATTCTGTCGTTGCCGCCGGCGACATCGGCGTCCCGTCGCAGATTTATACGTCCGCTATGGAGGCAATGCCGCAGTATGACGCGGATCAAAACGGAAGTTATAAACAGGCGGAAATCAAAGCTATGCTGGACAACCGGATTGCGTCCGGGCAAATTGACCGCAACACTGCGGCCGCCATTTGGCAGTTGCTGGCAGGCACAAAGAGTACGAAGAACAATCCGTACAACAAAGGCATAGGACAGACTGCGGTCAACGCTATGGCCGACGCTGGAAAGACCTGGTCATAAAAAAATAATATGTGAGGACAACAGAATATGAAGCACATTCTCGACGACTTAACTAATTCCGAGATCGAGCGCCTTATCAACGAACGAATCCACTCAGAACGAGATCGTCAAATGTTGAAACGACGGCTGATAGACGGATTGCTGTTCCGGGGACTGGAAGAAGAGTTTGACTTGTCTTACCGTCAATGTCAGCGAATTGTCGCCAACTGTATGTGCAAACTTGAGGACGGGCCGTAGTACACGGCCTGTCCTTTTTTGTCGTGCAATCGGCTGAGCAACCGCTCCTACGGCAACTCCAATCGGTCTTATCGCTCCAGAGGCAACCGGCGTGACAGCATGGGCCGCTATGCCGGTGACTATGCCCGCGCCGCAGAAGACATGGCAAGCCGGCTTCATTCCATGGCCGCTGACGCCCCGGATGAAAAAATGCGTCGGGATATCGAGCGGCTGGCGGAGAAGTGTGAACAGATGTAATCCATGGCAAAGGCCCGGAGAAATCCGGGCCTTTTTCGTGGCCATTTTCGTGGCCATTCCGGCGAAAAAATTTGGCCACAAACGAAAAAATATTTTCGCAGGCGAAAAAATTCTTTCGCAGAGAATCGTTAAAATACAAAGGAAAAACCCTCAAACCGTTGCGGTTCAAGGGTTTCTCAAATGGAGCTGGAAGGGGGATTCGAACCCCCGCGAAATGTTCAATTTTTCTTAGAGCCGCAAGGGGTTTACGCCTTGCCGTGGCTGTTTCGTGGCTGTTGTCCGGAGAAGAACACTCGCAGGAGGTCTGCGCCTTCCTTTTTATCCGCTTCCGACAAATGAGTGTAAATACGCTGCATAGTCTCGATGTTTCCGTGGCCGGTCAGGGCTATCGTCTGCAACGGCGACAATCCCGCGTGCCAGCACAGGGAAACAAAACTGTGCCTTAGTCCATGCACTCCCGGCTCCGGGAGACCGGCTGATTTGCACACCCGGTTGATCGCACGGTACAAAGTGTTTGGCTTGAATTGATACAGTTTCCCATCTGGAGCTGCGTCCGCCAATTCCTGCAGGCGCGGTATCATCACCGGCACTGCCCGTCTGGAGGCGGTGTTCTTGTTCTCCGGTTTCTCCACCAGCCCGTCCGGTCCGTCCACCACTGCGCCCCGGACGTAGATGGTGCCGCCCCAGATACTGCCCTTGTCCAACGCCAGCAGTTCAGACCGCCGCAGTCCGTGGAGCGCCAGCAGGGCGCCGAGCTCATGGGGATTCCCGTAGATTGCGTCCAGGAACACCGGGATCTGCTCCGCCGTGAGCCAGGCGTGCTCTTCCCGGACGATCTGTGGCAGCCTCAGCGTGGGCATCTGCAATCCGGCGTACCGCACCACGGAGGACCAGAACCCGAAATCGTTCTTCACCGTTTTCGGTTTGTACTTCTTGGCGGCAAGGTTGACTTCCGCCTGCCACCGGACGGAGGCTGGCTGCCGGTTGTGGAGATGAGGATACCTTTTTATGATCTTCTTATACCCCGCCACGGTGGACGGCGACAGCACCGCTTCACGGTCTGCCACGTATCTGTCCGCCAGGAGCTTCATGGTGGCCCCACACGCAACGCTGGCCCTCTCCCCGGCCAGATAGTCCGCCTTGACCTGCCGCGCCTTAGCGAGGCACTCTCGCTCTGTGGGAGCGGTAATGCTGATTTCCTCGCCTCCAAGCCTGAGACGACACCGATACGTGCCGGATGGGAGGCGGCGTACTTTCGGCACTTTCATGTCGTGTTCCTCCTGAGATATTTCAAGTTTAGCCGGGAGATATTTGATATCTTGCCGTGAGATATTGCATTTTTTGCAACAACTGAACTTGTAAAATGGAATATCACACCGGGGCGAACTCAACGCGCACAACGAGGCCCAACACGTTGCAAGCGTTGGTGACGGCGTCCAACACGATAGGCTGGTGCGTTGGATTGGTGGACTGAGGGGACAGGGTGATGGTCCTGCCGTCCTGACGGAAGCGTTTGAGGGTGGCGTCCTCGCCGTCGATCAGAACCACGGCGATCTGGCCGTTGTCCACCACGTCCTGCCTGCGGACGATGACGATGTCGCCGTCGTTGATCCTGGCGGCGTTCATGGAATCGCCCTTGACGCGCAGGGCGAAATACTCAGCGCCGCCGTTGAGGTCGGTGTAGGTATACCCCTCTATATTCTCCACGGCCATGACGGGCCGTCCTGCGGCTATACGGCCAAGGATGGCAATGCGCTTCAGTTTGCTCAGGTCCAGGGGCGTGACGTTGGATGGGAGGTTGTCTTCCCAGCCCATGAGTTCCGCCGGCGTCGTCAGCAGCACGGTGGCAAGCTGTTCCAGTATGGTGGTCGGCAGTTTCTCGATCTCGCTGCTTTCATATCTGTATATGGTGGCACGATGCTTGCCGAGACGCCGCGCCACATCATCCACGGACAGGCCGAGTTCTTCCCGACGCTTTCGGATGCGTTCACCGATAGACATTTGTATGTAACTCCCTTCGTTTGTGTAGGCACATCTTACAACAGATTTCGCAAAAATGCAATAGTAAAACTGTGGAAAGAAAAAATTTTCTCAAAAAACGCGAAAAAGCACTTGACAGTTTTTGATGTGTGTGGTACTATGATTGTGTCGCAGAAATGCGACACACAAATGAAGAGGAGGTGAGGACGAGTGGTCGATGTTGACAAGCTGAGAGGCAAGATCACGGAGCGTCGGCTGAACGCTGAAGCGGTGGCGGAAGCAGCAGGTATCAACAAAGCTACCTTTTATCGGCGCATAAACACTGGCGGCGGGTCGTTCACCGTAGACGAGGCGTACAAGGTTTCCCGCCTGCTGGGTCTGACTCTGCAGGAGGTCAACCAGATTTTTTTTGCTTCCTATGTCGCATAAATGCGACGAATCCACTTTGTTATTGTATTAAAAGCAAAGGAAAAATAACAAAGTATGTGGCATCTGCCACTTGCCAGATGCCACATAAAGAAGGGATCAACACCAGCGAGGGCGTGATGCGCGGGGGCAGGAGAAAAGCAAAGGCACCCGTGGGAAAATCACGGATGCTTTTGCCCGATTTGTTTGCCAGAGCGCGTTGAACGGGAGGATATATGTATCAAGCTTAGCGATGACTTCATACAGGAAATCCGCCCGGCGCATATTTCCCTGCGCTTCTGCGGCGCGCCGTTCACTTCGAGCAGTTCGGCTCTGCTCCTGCCCCTACGCATCACGCCCGCATTTCGGTCCGGCACGTCAGGGCAAAAAGAGCGCCTCGCCAAAACTGGCGCACGGCAATCACCCCTTTCTGCCACAGAAGGGACAGACCAAGCATACCACAGGAGGATTACAAATGGCAAATGTTTGACTGTGGCAGGCAGGGCCCGGGTGAGGGGAGGCAGCCCCGATCAGAACCTTAGCGGTGGTCCTCACTGAATCCTTTGCCAATGGCGGACGGGAACGGTCATATCCGGGCCCTGCCTGCCACAGTCAAGAGAAGAGGTCGTGAGACAAATGGCAAGGACAAAACCGAAGGACGCAATGACCCGCCTGCTGATGGGCTACGGTCTGGACTCCGTGACGCTGGCCGGTGTGCTGGGGTGCTCTCGCCCCACGGCGAAGAGCAGACTGCAAGACCCCGGCAGGCTGACGCTGGCGGAGCTCCGTGACATCTGCATAAGAGGCGGGGTCCCGGCGGACGAGATCAGGCAGGCGGTGAGGCTGGGAAGATGAGAGGCTTCGGAGAGAGATTGAGAGAGGCCACGGCGGATAAGGGGATGTATCTGAGCGAACTGGCAGACGCCGTGGGGGTGGGCCGCTGGACGGTCTACCACTGGGCGGATGAAAAATTCTTTCCAAACGCTATAAAGCTATACCAGATATGCCGGGTGCTGGACGTATCAGCGGACTGGCTGCTGGGATTGGAGGTATCCGATGACGCTGAACAATGAACAGACCCGCTCCCAGCTGCGGGAGATCCGGCAGCACCTGCTGGAGTACGGCACCATAGACAAGCCCACGGCGCTGGAACTGTGCGACTGTGACCGGCTGGGGGCGAGAGTGTACGACCTTAGAGCACAGGGGATGCCGATTAAGACTGTACTTAAAACAAAGAAAAATCGCTTTGGCCATTTAACGACTTATGCGGTCTATAAGTATGAGGGGGCGACAGATGGGCAAACCGATTGACATGACTGGCGAAAGACACGGCAGTATCGTCGTGAAGAAATATCTTGGCGATAGCAAGTGGCTGTGCGTTTGCGACTGTGGGAAGGAGCTCACGCTGAAAAGCTGGGCAATTCGGCGCATATCTTCCGATTCTTGCAGGTGCAAATCCCGTGAGTTAGCGACTCAGCGTGCGCTGGCCGGTGTTATGGGCACATCTACACAATTTCACAAGTTACACGGCAAAACAAATACCCGCCTGTATGGTGTATGGCGGCACATGATTAGCAGATGCCAAAATGCAAATGTCAAACAGTACAAGCACTACGGCGGACGCGGTATTGAAATCTGCAGCGACTGGCTTGGAGCAAACGGGTTTCAGAATTTTTATGTGTGGGCTTATGGCAACGGGTACGACGAGACCGCACCAAAAGGACAATGCACGATTGACCGCATAGACGTTGACGGTGATTACTGCCCGGAAAACTGCCGTTGGATTACCCACGCCGAACAGATGAGCAACACACGGAGGAACCGGTTGATTGAGTTTCGCGGCGAAACACACACGCTGGCGGAGTGGTCCAGAGTTTTGGATATGCCCTATGCCCGGTTGATCTCCAGACTTAATAAGTATCACTGGCCTGTTGAAAGGGCTTTTTCCGAAGGGAAGAGAGTAAATAAGTATCTATAACGAAGGAGGATTACACCATGGATAAGAATCTTATTGCCATCGAAGACTGGGACGAGGCGCTGTCCCAACTGACGGAAACCGAGGAGATGGAGCGCCGGAGGGCCGAGCGCAGGAGAGCGCACCGGCGCGAGAAGCGGCTGCAGGCCGGTATCGACGCGGCGTGGATCACGATTCTGTGCGGATGCTGCTTTATCATTGGCCTCTGCGTTGGGGGGTGGACGCTGTGAGGGGAACGATTGTAATCAATATCAGCGACGAGAAGGACGGCTGTCTGAAAACTTCGATTGACATGGACATAAATGGCGTGAGCGAGATTGAGGCGCTTACCGTTGTCAGCAACCTGGCCGGCACCTTTGGCTTCCCGCCCGATGTTCTCCCGGACGCCTTAATTGTTTTAAATGCGCTGAATACCGTCTCCGAGAGAACCACGATTGACAGGGCGCTGATTAAGCAGGCGGTGGATGAGATAGGTGATTGAGCGTGAGGCGATTCATCGACCACACCGGTGAGGTGTGGGGCAACCGGGAGATCACGGGCCGCGGCGAGTGGAAGCGATACGGCAAGGGCCACGGATTTTGGACCTGGCGCTGGAAGTGCCTCGACTGCGGCGCCACCGGAACGGCAAACCAGTATCTTGAGATAAAGCGGCACAGCCACACCTGTCCCGGCAAGAAGACGAGCCAAGGGCGGCCGCCGTTATCGCTTACCGATATGGTAGAGCGGTACGTGCCACCGACGAGGGTGACGGACAAGAGCAAGCTGTGCGCCAAGCAGTGCCGGTCCTGCGGACACTACTCACCGGATGTCCACGGGTGCTGCTACATACTGGACACGGGCCACGTCCGTCCGAAGGTGGACCTCCGGACGGAGAACTGCCCGGTACGGGACACGAAATTCAAAAGACAAACCCCCGCCATGAAGGTGGGGGTGGTGATCGGAGAAGGGTGGGACAAGCATGATACCTGAGCATCCTGTTATCAGCAATCTGATCCGGACGGGATACCCGGACGGTAAGGAACCGGAGTACCCCATCTGCCCTGTGTGCTTTGAGGAGTGCGAGGACGTCTATGAGGACAAGTACGGTGACGTGTTCGGGTGCGACCGATGCGTCCGGTGCAGGGACGCGTGGACGCTGATGGATTAAAAAGGGCCGCCCGGATATACCGGAACGGCCCCCACGAAAAAGGATTACCCCAATATTATAAACCGAAAAAGGAGAAATGTCAAATGATTTTCAAACCGAGCGAGATGACCTTTTCCGACAAGAAGGTCCGTATGCTGATCGCCGGGTATCCCGGCATCGGCAAGACCACGCTGGCGCTGTCTGCGCCGAAGCCCCTGTACATCGACGTCGATCTGTCCGCCGAGCGGATCGAGCGGTCCGTGCTGGACATGGCCGTCGGCGTGACACAGCCCAAGGACTACAAGGAGCTCAAGGCCGACCTTGGCATGGGCATGGCCGGGAACGCCGCCGAGAACGCCAAGCGGGAACTGGCTGACGTGGAGACCATCGTAATCGATACGGGCGGGAAACTCCTCACCATCATGGGCCAGTACGGGCTGACACTTGATCCCAAGTACGGCCAGCGTGACGGGTCCCTGTCACTCAAGGGCTACGGTTGGCTTGGCAAGGAATTCCAGCGGTTCCTGGACCACATCATCTACACGCTGGACAAGCACGTGGTCATCGTGTTTCACACCGTGGAGGAGAAGGACGGCGACGAGACCCACCTGCGGATCAAGGCGGAGGGCTCCACCAAGAACAACGTCTGGGAGGTCATGGACTTGGGGGGGTTCATGGAGATGCGCGGCAAGGACAGGGTGATCGGTTTTTCCAACTGTGAGCGTTACTTCGCCAAGGGCACGAAGTCCGTCCACGGCGTGTACACTATCCCGGAACTGAAGCCCGGCGACAAGAACGACTTCCTGACCAAGCTGTTCGCCGAGTACAACGCGGGCAGCGCCGCAGAGGCCGCACAGGCGGCGCAGGAGCGCAAGGCATACGACAAGGCCATGGCCATTGGCGCCACTATCCTGGACGGCGTACAGGACGCTGAGAGCGCCAACAGCGCCATGGCTGACTTCAAGGCCATCACCCACGCGCTGACCAGCCAAAAGGAGCTGGGCGCCGCGTGGAACGCACGGATCAAGGAGCTGAGTCTGGTCTATGACAAGGCGGCGAAGCAATACGTCACGGCCGCCACGAAGGAGGAAGAGGGGGCGGAGTAATGGACCGCTATTTGATAACTCATTCACTTTTGTATTCATGGAAACGGGCGATCAGCCCGAATCCCTATGAATCCATGGACTCTGTGGACCCGATGGAGGATATGCTCACCGTCCTCCGTCGGGAGCCCACGGAGGTCACGCAGGCCATGCAGAACGGCATCGACTTTGAGGACCTTGTGACAGATATCGTCATGGGCCGGGCCGACCCGGATCACAAGTGGTTTCTGGCTGCCGCCAACGTGGCCAGCCGGGTCAAGGGCGGTGCCTTGCAATGCAAGGCCGCCAAGGAGATCGAGGTGGACGGCGTGCCGCTCCTCCTGTACGGCAGGCTCGACTGCCTAAAGGCCGGGGAGATCATCGACATCAAATTCTCCGGCGTGTATGAGCGGGGCAAGTATTTCTACTTCACCCAGCACCCGGTGTACATGGAGCTGATCCCGGAGGCAAAGCAGTTTACCTACGTCGTTTCCAACGGCGCCAACGTCTGGACGGAGACCTACCGGCGGGACGAGACACGGAGCGTCTATCCCCTTATCCGGGACTTCCTCAACTGGCTGGTCGCCATGGGATTGACGGACCTCTACATGGCAAACTGGGGGAGCCGAAAATGAGAGGCCGTCTGGTGGACATGAGCGTTGGGATGAACCGGAAGCAGCGGATCGTGGTGGAGCTGGACGGGGACTTCCGTGGCCAGTACGACGAGCTCAACGGCCAGGAGCTGGACGTGACCGTCAAACGCCACCGGGAGCGGCGGAGCCTTGACGCCAACGCCTACGCCTGGGTGCTGATAGACAAGATCGCCTCCGTTCTGTCACAGGACAAGGAGACCATCTACCGCACGGCGATCCGTAGTATCGGCGGCGTCTCCGAGACGGTCTGCGTCCCGACTCCTGCCGTTGAGAGACTGCGGAGCGGCTGGGAGCACAACGGCATCGGGTGGTGCATGGACACCTACCCCAGCAAGATAGATGGCTGCACCAACGCCGTGCTCTACTACGGCTCCTCCACCTACGACACCCAGCAGATGAGCAGGCTGATAGATCATCTGGTCGAGGACGCGAAGGATCTTGGCATCGAGACCATGACACCCAACGAACTTGCAAGATTAACAGCATAAATATACAGACAAAGGAGAAGAATCATGCTCAACAGAATCGTACTTATGGGTCGTCTGACCCGTGACCCGGAGCTGCGGCAGACACAGAGCGGCACGCCGGTGGCGTCGTTCACGCTGGCCTGTGACCGTGACTTTAAGGACAAGGCCACCGGCGAGAAGCAGACGGATTTCATTGTCGTGGTTGTCTGGCGCAATACGGCGGAATACGTGGCCAAGTACTTTACCAAGGGCCGGTTGGCCATTGCGGAGGGACGGCTCCAGATCCTGGAGTGGACCGACAAGGAGGGCCACAAGCGGCGGAGCGCCGAGGTCGTGGCGGACAACGTGTACTTTGGGGACAGCAAGAGAGAAGACACGGTGCAGGCTGGACCGATGCAGGAACTGAAAGAGCCAGATGGAGACTTGCCGTTCTGAGTGGCGGAGGTGTGACCGTGGAAGGATTTACGTTCTGGCGAGGGTATCTGAACACCATTAAAATCGCGTCTCCGGAGGACGTGAAGTCCGTCCTGATCGCCATGGGCGAGTATGTCCTTGACGACCAGGAACCGGAGCTTGACGGCACGGCCGCGATCATATTTGAGGCGTTTCGCGCCAATCTTGACAAGTCAAAAAAACGAGCAACCGCAGGGAAAACAGGCGGTGAGAAAGCAAACGCAAGCAAAACGAAGCAAACTAAATCAAACGCAAGCAAACGCAAGCAAACGGAAGCAAATGAGAAAAACCGTGAAGCAATAATAACAAATAACAAAAAACAAAAAACAAATAACAAAGAACAAACAACAAATAACGGGGGGTACGGGGGGATGCCTTCGGCACCCGGCACGGCGTTGGAGGTGTTTGCCGAGTTTGCTGGAGAGAATGCCGACCTCATGTCAGCCCTCCGGGGGTTTGCGGAGATGAGGCAGAAGATCAAGAAACCGCTCACGCCCAGGGCGGCGCAGATGATCGTGAACGGATTGACCAAGATCACCGCCGACCCCGGAGAACAGGCCGCCATCCTGGACCAGTCCACGGTTCATGGCTGGCAGACGGTGTACCCTCTGCACAAGGACGAACCGAAGAAGGCAAAGAACGGTCCGACCATGGAGGCCGTCACGCCGAGGCCATCCAACGCATGGATGGACGACATAGACCCGGAGACGGGTCTGCCGTGGGTGAACGATGGTTAAGATCACGCTATACGGAGATCCCCGGACGAAGAAAAATTCCCAGCGGATCTGCGTGAAGGGGAACGGACAGCGGTTCGTTAAGCCTTCGGCCCAGTACGAGCAGTACGAACGGGACTGCCTCAAGCAGCTATACGGGAAGGCTCTGCACATGACCGGGCCGCTGAACGTGTGCTGTGTGTACTACATGGGCACCCGAAGGAAGGTTGACTTGTGCAACCTACTCGAAGCGACGAACGACATCCTCGTGAAAGCCGGAGTGCTGGAGGATGACAATTCGACGGTGGTGGCCTCGCACGATGGGAGCCGGGTGCTGTACGACAAGGCGAGGCCGAGGGTTGAGATCAGGATCACAGAGATGGAGGAGAGGACATGACTGTATGGATCAATGCGAGAGATAATCTGCCGGACAAATCTGGTCTGTTCCTTGTATACATTCGGGTACCAGACGGTTGGGATCGCGACGAATATGACACCAGTTTCTTGGAAACGGCAAGCTACGACGAGCGGGACGGACTCTGGAGGGTTAACGACAGCGCAGACTTTACGTTCAACGCCTATCTGGAACACGTTGATACGAAAGAAGCCTACTACGTTTCGCACTGGATGCCGATGCCGGAACCGCCGGATCTGGAGGGAGAGACGTTATGAGCAGATACATCAACCTTGAGGACCTTGTAATTGCGTATAGTGGCCACACACCAGATGATGAGTTTTCGCAAGGCGTGGATTTTGTGTTGGACAAGATTTACTCGATGGGAAAAGCAGACGTGCGGCCTGTGGTTCGTGGAAAATGGGAACTCGATAACGATGGCCTACCAGTTTGTTCTGTATGCGGCGAAATTGCTTTGCAACGGGTTTTTGTCAAGGTTCCGCAACTGATTAATGATACGCGGATGGTCAAATCGAACTTCTGCCCGGACTGCGGCGCTGACCTGCGGAAGGAGGACGAAGATGCAGGAAGATGTCATGACTGAACTGAAGCCGTGCCCCGGAGACGGGGCAAAGCTGAGAGTGAGGCGCACAGGGCTGGACCTGTTTGCGTGGATTGAAGCGATTGTTGGTGAGAAAACAATGCTGACGGCGCATCTCCTGTCGGAAGTCGCGGTGCAGATTACACTACGGCGTGAGGAACTTGGTATGACCCAGCGGGAATTTGCGGACAAGATGGGCGTAAGCGCAAAGACCGTAAAACGATGGGAAGACGGTGCCTGCGACTTTAAGCTGTCCACACTGGCTCATCTCATGTACGAAATAGGAGTGCCCGATTTGCAATCCTTGGTGAGAACAGAGGAGGACAAAGGATGAAACGAATTATCACGGCGGTGGTCGCCGTTATCATGGCGCTGACCATCGGTTCCACGGCAGGAGCCTACTTGCTGGAGCCGCAGATCAACCGCCAGATTGCTGCCCACACGGTGGCAGAGACGGCCCGGAGCGTGGGCTATGCCGAGACCAGCGCAATCATCCAGACGGCACAGGCCGATTGGTGGGCGGCACAGAGCGAGATCGAAAGCCAGCTTGATTTGCTCACAAGGGTGGTCTGGTTTGAGGCTGGGTCGAATTGGATAAGCGACCGCCAGCAGCAGCTTGTGGCGGCGGTGGTCTGCAACAGGGTTGCCGACAGTAGGTTCCCCGGAACGCTTAAAGGCGTGGTATACCAAAGCGGGCAGTATAGTTGCTCTGGGCGGCTGTACAGTATCAGCGCCAGCGCAATCCCTGCGAGGGTGAGAGCCAACGCAAGGGCGGCGGCGTATGGACAGGTGGAATGTCCGGCTAATGTGGTCTTTCAAGCCGGGTTCCGACAGGGCCGGGGCGTGTATGAGAAGGGGTACAACACCTACTTCTGCTACGGGTGAAGAAGGGAGAAAAGATAATGGATAAGAAGTACATCATTCGGTGCGACAGAGCGGGCGTTTTTTTCGCCAGCATCAAAGAACGTAGAGGAGACGAGGCAGACCTGACGGATTGTAGAAGACTGTGGTACTGGTCAGGAGCGGCAAGTCTGTCGCAGTTGGCAGTGGATGGCGTCACAGATCCAGAAGACTGCAAATTCACGGTAACGGTGCCGGAAATGACAGTAATGGGGGTTATCGAGATTATTCCCTGCACGCAAGAAGCCGTTGAGAGCATCGACGGGGTGAGAGAATGGAAAATGTAACGGGAAAGATTACGGCGTTTCTTTCTACCACATCCAGCTACGGCTCCGGCTACGGCTCCGGCTCCGGCGACGGCTCTGGCTACGGCTACGGCTACGGCTCCGGCTACGGCTCCGGCTCCGGCGACGGCTCTGGCTACGGCTACGGCTACGGCTCCGGCTCTGGCTACGGCTCCGGCTCCGGCTACGGCTCCGGCTCCGGCTCCGGCTCCGGTATTAAAGCGTTTTTTTCGACGCCGGTTTGGGACGTGGACGGAATACAGACGCTAATCTACGCCGTCCACCATGGATTTGCTAAGGGCGCAATCCTTAACGGCGACCTCACGGTGACGCCGTGCTTTATTGCAAAGGGCGGTAACAAATTTGCACACGGCGAGACTTTAAGAGCCGCTGTAGCAGCACTGCAAGATAAGCTGTTTGAGGAGATGCCGACTGGCGAACGGATTTCGGCGTTTCTGGAAGCGCACCCGGACAGAGATGCAAAAGTCCCGGCAAGGGAACTGTGGACGTGGCACAACCGACTGACAGGCTCTTGCGAGATGGGCAGAAACCAGTTTGCCCGTAACCGTGGCATCGAAATCGACAATGACAGTTTTACCCCGATGGAGTTTTGCGAGATGTGCAAGGACGATTACGGTGGGGCAGTTATTAAGGCGCTGATGGCGGCGTATGAGGAGGCATAGACATGGACGATTTATACACCCGGAAGCTCCGGGCGGAGATGGAGGCGGTGCCGGATCAGACGGCGAAGCGCGACGCGGGCAAGATACGGCCGAGCCTGGTGCCACCTGAAGCGATAAGGGCGATTGCGAGGGTGAGAGGCTACGGCATCACCAAATACACCGATCCGGACAACTGGAGGCGGGTGGAGCCGGAGAGGTATGTGGACGCGGCATTGCGGCATATGCTGGACGTGGTGGAGGATATGCACAGCACCGACCCGGAGAGCGGTCTCCTCCACGCGGAGCACGCGCTGACAAATCTTGCGTTCTTGTGTGCGCTGCTCAAGGGGGAAACAAAATGACCTGCTGGCTGTGCGGACGGAACGGGTCACAGGACCCTCTGGACACCCACCACATTTTCGGCGCGGCGAACCGAAAAAAATCTGACAAGATGGGCCTGACGGTGAGGCTGTGCCACAGCAGATGCCATCTTTACGGACCGGAGGCGGTCCACAACAACGCCGAAACAAGGAAGCGGCTCCACGAATACGGACAGCGGAAGGCCATGGAAGAGAACGGGTGGACCGTGGCGGATTTCCGCAGGGAGTTTGGCAAGAATTATCTGGAGGGCGATGTATGAAGATCGCAGTCTACGCAATCGCAAAGAATGAGGAGCAGAACGTAAAGCGGTTCCTGGACTCCGCAAAAGACGCGGACTATATCTGCATCTTGGACACAGGCAGCACGGACGGCACCATGGACGAGATCGCACGGTGGTCGTCCCTGTACCAGCGGGTGTTTGTCACGGCCAGCCAGAGAGAGTATGAACCCTGGTGCTGCGTTGACGAGTACGACGAGATAGGCGCGGGCGGCGGCAGACCCTTCCGGTTCGACGAGGCCCGGAACGAGTCCATGCGGTTGATCCCAACGGACACCGACGTCTGCGTCTGCCTGGATCTGGACGAGGTGCTCTGTCCCGGCTGGCGGGAGGCCATCGAAAGAGTCTGGAACGAGCTGGACACCACCGGGCGGTATGAGTACGTGTGGAACTTCCGGGAGGACGGCAGCGACGGCGTGAAGTTCCTGGGGGAAAAAGTCCACCGATACGGCGGCTGCCGGTGGGTGGGGGCCGTCCACGAGGTGCTGCAGTACGAGGGGGACAGGGTGGATATCCAGATCCCGGGCCTGCGGATCGAGCACCACGCAGACGACAGCAAGAGCAGAGGCAGCTATCTGCCCATGCTGGAGCTGGCGGTACGGGAGAATCCGCAGAACGACAGGAACGTCCATTACCTGGGCCGAGAGTATTACTTCCGGGGCAAATATGCAGACGCGATACAGACGCTGACACGGCATTTGAAGTTGCCCACGGCGACGTGGAACGAGGAGCGTGCAGCCAGTATGCGGTACATCGGTCTGTGCTGTGAGGCTATAGGGCTGCAGGAGGCGGCCGCTGACTGGTATGAGAGAGCCCACGCTGAGGCGCCGGGACAGAGGGAGCCGCTGATCAGTCTGGCAAAACTCAGACTGCGTGAGCACCGGTGGCAGGACGTGGTTGAGTGCTGCAACAGGGCCATCTTTATCCGGGAGCGGCCCATGACGTATATGTCAGACCCCTACGCATGGAACGAGGGGCCGTATGATCTGTCCAGCGTGGCGCTGTGGTATCTGGGCAAAACGGAGAGCGCGAAGGCCTGCTGCATGAAGGCGGTGGAGTATAACCCGGCAGACAAGAGGATCGCAGGGAATTTCAGAATGATGGAGGGATCGTGATGGGTTACGCCAGAAAACACGACGAGATGATGGACTGCACCATGGGAGGGTGCGGGACGCTGTGGTATCCAGGCGCCTGTAAGAGGTGCGGCTTCAACTGGGATGAGGCGGAGCGGCGGAAGAAACTACCGTTGGTGGAAGACGAACGGGACGGCCTGCGTCGGAAGCACGTCGGGAGGCGGTAGCCGTGTTCAGGTTCAAGAGGAGTATACCGCTGCCCTATGTCAGACAGGGGTATATCTACTTCATCTCACGAAAATACAACGAGCTGACACAGCGACAGAGGGAAAGGATCGACGGGCTCTGCGCGGAGGCCGGCGGCGAGTATGCCGCCGCCCTGCTGGAGTTCGTCACCACGGACAAGGGCGAGGTGGCTATCTGCCTGAAGCACCACGTCTCAGACCAGACCCTTCGCCGCTGTGTTCGGCGTTACTATCTGGCGTTCCCGGAGAGGCTGTGAGACGATGAAGATGACAGAACAGGAGAAGGCCCTGGTCAGGTGGGCGGAGGAGCTGGCCGCCACCACCAACGACGCCTTCCTGCCGCTGTTCGGAGACGAGCACCGGTATCTCATCCTGAAGGGCGGCGGCGGCTCCGGCAAGTCCATCTTCGCCGGCAGAAAAATACTGGAGCGTGCCGCCACGGAGGAGGGACACCGGATGCTGGTGGTCCGGAAGGTGGCCAAGACCCTGCGGGAAAGCTGCTTCGAGCAGCTGAAGGCCCAGGCGTATGAATACTACGCCGACGCCGTGGAGTATATCCCCAAGGGAAAGGGCAGCGATATGTACATCCGGATGCGGAACGGATCGGAGATCCTCTTCGCCGGTCTGGACGACGTGGAGAAGCTCAAAAGTATCTACGACATCACCGGGATCTGGATCGAGGAGGCCAGCGAGATCGAGGAGGCGGACTTCAATCAGCTGGACATCCGCCTGCGTACCGACACCCAGTGGTACCTGCAGATGATCCTGACCTTCAACCCCATCTCCATCACCCACTGGCTGAAAAGGCGGTTCTTCGACGAGCGTGATCCGCGAGCATTGACCCATGAGACCACGTACAAGGACAACCGGTTCCTCACCCCGGAGGCCGTGGAGACCCTGGAGAACTTCAAGGACACCGACGAGTACTACTACCAGGTGTATTGCCTGGGCGAGTGGGGCGTGACAGGTAAGACCGTGTTCGACGCCAAGGCCGTCACCCTGAGACTGGTGGAGGCCCGGAAGGAGACACCGGAGCGGGGTATCTTCGACATCACCCTGGCGTCCGACGAGGTGCGGGTGGCAAAGTGGCAATGGACCGAGGACCACACAGGGCCCATCTCCGTGTGGAAGAAGCCGGAGAGCGGAAGGCCCTACGTCATCGGGGCGGACACCGCCGGCGAGGGATCGGACTGGTTCGTGGCCCACGTTCTGGACAACGTCACCGGGGAGCAGGTGGCTGTATTGCGCTGCCGCTACGACGAGGACGTATTCACCCGGCAGCTCTACGCCCTTGGCCTGTGGTACAACGAGGCCCTGATCGGGGTGGAGTGCAATCTCTCCACCTACCCCACCAAGCTGCTGGCCATGATGCACTACCCGAAGCAGTACGTCCGGGAGGCCGAGGACACCTACACCGGCGCCATCCGGAAATCCTACGGGGTACGCACGGACAGGAACACCCGGCCCGTGATGATCTGGGATCTGGTGCGGATCATGCGGGACCACGTACGCTGCGTCCATCACCCGGAGACCCTGGAGGAGATGCTGACCTTCGTCCGCAACGAGGAACAGAGGCCGGAGGCGGAACCCGGCGCCCACGACGACTGCGTCATGTCCCTGGCCATCAGCTACTACATCCGTCCCCAGCAGACCGCCATCATCAAGGCACCGGAGCAGGAGAGCAGAGTGTGGACGCCGGATATGTGGGAGGACTGGCACCGGGCATCCAAGCGTGAGCGAGAATACCTGCTGAAGAAGTGGGGTAGACCAAAGAAGAAATGACCCCAAAATGTTTCAAATATCTGGAGAAAACCGCAACCCTTAGAGCCGCAAGGGATTGCGGTTTTTAATTTGGCAAAAAGTTGGCAGGTGGGCGACGAAAGTTAGGTGTATCCTGTATACAGGAGTGTTGCATTTGCAACAAAACAACGAGAGGAGGATGCCGGATGGGAGCCGGAAGGCCGAAGGGATCGAAGAAGTACACACCGGCGACACTGGCAAAGGCCGTTGACAAATACTTCCTGTCCAGGGGCTGCACGTCCCCGGTGCTGGATGACGAGGGGAACCCGGTCACGACGGACGAAGGCGTGCCCCTGACCAGGACGGTGTACCCCATCGGCATCAGCCTGGAGGATCTGGAGTGCGAGCTGGATATCTCTCCGGACACCTGGGCGAACTACTGCAAGGACCCGAATTTTTCTGAAACGACAACGCGGGTCAAGCTGGAAATGAAGAATTACCTGATCCGGGAAGTGCTGACGCGGGAAGGGAAAGACGTCAAGGGGCCGCAGTTCATCCTGCAGTGCGGCTACGGCATGAACCCGCAGACGAAGACGGAAGTGGAGCTGGGGCCGAGAGCCACGGCGGCGACGGCTGCGGCCAGCCTGCCGCTGGCGGAGAAGCTGGACCTGCTGAAGAAACTGACGGGGAGGATGAGCGATGAGTAAGCTGACCCTGCGAGAGTGGCAGGATCGTTTGACACGGGCGCAGAGCGACTGGGAGGCCGAGCGGGCGCAGATGGATCGGCGGGAGGCCCTATATAGAGGAGATCGTGAGCTCACCCCGATGGTGCCGGCTGATTATAAGCGGGTCGCACCGCATATCCGCAACATCTGCATGGAGCTCATCGAGTCACAGGTGGACTCCAACATACCCGCACCCAAGGTCACCCCCAGGCGGGAGGAGGACGAGAGGCTGGCCGAAATCATCGAGGACATGATCAGAGACGAGCTCGATCGCTTGCCCATGGAGGAAATCAACGACCGCCTGTCGCGCACCGTACCGATCCAGGGCGGCGCGGCGCTGCTGGTCGAATGGGATAACACACAGCGCACCCCGCGCACCGTGGGGGAACTGGTGGTGTCTGCGATTCATCCGAAGCAGCTCATCCCCCAGGACGGTGTGTACTCCGTGGAGGATATGGACTTTATCATCCTGGCGCTGCCCCAGACCAAGGAATACATCAAGAGGCGCTACGGCAAGAATATGGAGCAGGAGAGCGAGGATGAGCCGGAGGTCAGAGGGGCTGACGGAGAGTCCACCGCCGACGATCTGGTCACCCAGTACGTGGCCTATTACCGCAACGAAAAGGGCGGGATCGGGCTCTACTCCTGGGCCGGTGATACCGAGCTCGAGGACCTGCCCGACTACCAAGCCCGGAGACTGCGCAGATGCGCCTCCTGCGGCGCGGCGGAGCAGATGGGGGAGGATGCCACCGCGATCCCCCAGGCACTGCTGGAGGCCCCAGACGGCCCTCTGACAAAGGACAAGCTGCGGGATAGTGACAAGGTCTGCCCCCACTGTGGCGGCACAGAGTGGACGGAGGTCGAGGAGGAGTTTGAAGAAGTATACCTTCCCATCTCCCGCACCGACGGCTCACAGATACCGGGAGCGCGGATGGTAACGGAGGCCACCGGTGATCTGGACCCGTTCGGTACGCCGGTCGTGATGTCCCATCTGGAGCCGACCAAGGTGCCGTTCTATAAGCCGGATATTTACCCCGTGTTGATTATTCGCAACACATCCCAGCACGGCAAGCTGCTGGGCGGATCGGACATCGACGCCATTGCCGACCAGCAGAACACTACGAACAGGATATCGGCCAAGATCATCGACAAGCTGCTCAAATCTGGTAGCTATATGAGCCTGCCGGACGATTGCTCTATAGAGGTATCGGCGGAGGATATGAAGGTGATCAGGCCCCAGACGGCGGCGGCCTCCTCCATGATCCACGTCTACGATCTTCAGGGCGACGTCAGCCAGGATATGGAGTACCTGGCGGAGGTGTACGAAGAGGCCCGGCAGGTGATCGGTATCACCGACTCCTTCCAGGGCAGAAAAGACACCACGGCCACCAGCGGCAAGGCCAAGGAGTTCAGCGCGGCGCAGTCTGCGGGCAGGCTGGAATCAAAGCGCGTGATGAAGAACGCAGCGTGGTCGAATCTATTTGAGGCGATGTTCAAGTTCAAATTGGCATACGCCGACGAACCCCGGCCAGTGCCGGGTGTGGACGCAAACGGTGACCGCACCTATTCCATGTTCAATAAGTATGACTTCCTCGAACAGGACGAGAGCGGCGCGTGGTGGTGGAACGACCTGTTCCTGTTCAGCTGTGACACGTCTGCTCCGCTGGCCAACAACCGGGAGGCCATGTGGCAGGAGTGCAGAATGAACCTGCAGACGGGTGCTTTCGGCGATCCAGCCGCATTGGAGACGCTGATCATCTTCTGGAAGCGGATGGAGCAGCTGCACTATCCCGGCGCCGGTGACACAAGGAAGGTACTGGAGGAACGTCTCCAGCAGCAGATCGAGCAGGCGCAGATGCAGATGGCCATGGAGCAGCAGATGCAGCAGGAGGCCATGGCCCAGCAGGCGGTGGCCCGTGGCGTGGCAGAGGGCGTCAGCGAGGCCCAGCTTAGGGAGGGCGTACTGCCGGACATTCCTGCCGCTGACAGCCCCGTACAGTACCCACAGCGGCCCAGAGAGACCATCAATTCCGAGACCATGATGCCTCAACCAAAGTGATCCAACGCCGAGAGGCTGGATATATCGCACGGGAACGCGGAAAAATCCCAAGTCTGAAATGGAGGTGAACACATGGACGGCAAGAAGTTCGCGCCGTATGCGGGAAAGATCAGCAACAGCGGCGCACAGTCTGTCGAAGCCCCTCTGAAGAAGCAGGCCAACAAGGGCAATGCGTCCGTGAAGAAGGGCACCGATCTCCGGGCCGGTAAGTAAGGCCCACGATTTCGCATGGGAACAGCGGAAAAATCCCGACTATGACAGGAGGATAAATGCCTGACATTGATTACTACAAGGCTCTGGGAATGGAATCCCCGGAGGAAGCGGGCAGTCAGCCCGGAGCCGAGCCGGAAAAGGTGGAGGCCGAAAGTGACCCTGAAAAAGAGCCGGAGGTCGAAACGGAAGAAGTAGAGGCGGAAACGGGAGTAAAAGCTGATGCGGAAGACGAGGAGACCCCGGAGCCTGCACAGGACGGCGAGCCTGCCGTGGACGAGCATCAGAAGAGAAAGCAGTCCAAAAAGGAGAACGCCAAGTACGCTGCCGCCCGGAGGAAGGCGGAGATGGACGAGGCGATCCGCAAGGCGGTGCAGGCAGAACGAGAGCGGGCGAAGGCAGAGCAGGACGCTCTGATCGCAGGCGCTCATTTAGACAACCCCTACACCGGGGAACCGGTACGGAATCGCGAGGAGTTTGAAGCGTGGCAGGCGCGGCACCGTGAGGAACAGCGCAAGGAGATGCAGGCCAGAGCCGGATTGACCGACGAAGACATGGCCGAATTCATCTCACATTTGCCGGAGGTAGAGCAGGCCCGCGAAGCCCGACAGAGGGCCGAGCAGGTACTGGATCAGACCAGGCAGGAGCGCACCGCTGCGCTCATTGAGGGCGAGCTTGCCAAGATCCGTGAGTACGACGCCAGTGTGCAGAGCCTTGACGATATCGAGAAGACAGCGGAGAATCCACAGATCCTGGATATGGTGCAGAGAGGATACAGTCTCTCTGACGCATGGCTCCTGACTCACTACTCTGAAGTCATCAAGGCCCAGACACAGGCCGCCAGACAGGCCGCCGTTGCCACAGCGAGGAGCAAGGACCACCTGAGTGCCACCAAGAGCAGGGGCACGACGGGCATGGAATCCGTGCCCCACGACGTTCGCGAGATGTACAAGGTCATGAATCCCGGTATCTCCGATGACGAGATCACCAAGGATTACAACCGATATTTAAGAAAATAAGGCCGCCAAGAGCGGCCGGAAGGGAGCAAAAACAGAAATGGCTTTTCTTATCCATAGTGTGGAGCATGGCCGCGTTCCCGCCTGGGAATATCTTCCCTGCTCCGCTATTACCCCCAAGGTCGGCATGGCGATGACCCAGACCAGCGGAAATCTTGCCGTTGCCACCGGCACCACCAAGCCCACCTACATCTGTATGTGTGAGCGCAGCGCCGCCGTAACGGCCGGCGAAATCATTCCGGTGATCCGGGTCAACGAGGACATTATCTTTGAGACGACCTTCTCCGCTTCTGCGTCCAGCATCAAGCTGGGCGACAAGGTGACCCTGCACGCCAGCAGCGGCCTGCAGGTGACCGCCACTACTT
>Ga0310696_10002796_pt1 | contig 22520 bp, 5 predicted proteins | sample AusTroGonzalo_MG_4_FD_203885 | JGI IMG/M metagenome (GOLD analysis project Ga0310696, IMG submission 203885) | Bovine rumen microbial communities from tropical cattle in Woodstock, Queensland, Australia - Gonzalo_02 (v2) (version 2) | ecosystem: Host-associated > Mammals > Digestive system >...
AACAGATCCGTTTGAAACGGCACCGATAGACAAGCTGTGAGCCGGTTGCGGCACGACTACCACTTCCGCACTTCCATTGATGGTGCCCAAGTTACCACCGCCATACACATCGCCCTTGATGGTGACAGGGGTAGCCGAAGCCCCTGTTGTTCCGTCGCCAACAATCACCATTGGATTGCTGGTGACATGACCTTCATTGCCACCGCCATAGACATGACCTGCAAAGCTCAAAGAATTGCCGTTGAAGGTATGTTCCATTCCCAAGGTGCCTTTCAGGATTTCCACTTGAGGCGTTGGAGCAGTGGTGGATTTAGGTTCATAAAACGCTCTGTTGCTGGCACCATAGACGTTGCCAACCGACAAGGGGCAAGTTCCGTTTCCGGCATCTGCTATGATGACATTGATTTCGCCTTCCACATTGCCGTTGACATTGCAACCGCCAATCACGTTGCCGATGGTGCCGCCGTTGACAACAAGCGTGACATTGCCACCTTGACCCGCACGCTCGGGATGCGCCTGCATGTAGGCCCTCAATTCGTCGGAATACTTATGGGGAATCGCAACGTCTGCCGCAATTTCCTCAGCAGTAGGATACTTCCTGATATCGGCGCTGAATTGCTCATAACCTTGCGATCCGCCGAACAGGTTCATGATTTCACCGCCACCCACCGTAAGCTTCACGTCGCCGTAGATGATGGCCCAACGGCTACCTGCATAAACGTTGGTGTAATGAAATAGTGCAGCCTCTTCGCAGGTGATGGTGTTTTCCAACACATCCACATAGATTTCGGCTTGGTTGGCACCGAAGAAGTGGGACTCAACGAACGCTCCACCGCAGTCCACATATTCTCCAGCGGGTACTCCATCAGGTGGCCAACCAGGATTGAAATTAATGGTTCCCGAAACCGTACCCCACTTGTTACTTTCTGTATAAGTATAGCTGTAATGTCCTCCATGGAAGTTCATGACAATGCCTCCTGCACCAATGTTGGCAGGAACCAACAGACCGTTGCCGCCGCCATACGCTTCCCAGAAACGACCACCTTCAACAACGATTTCCACCCCGTAGGCATCCGCAGCGTTACCGCCGGCATAGAGGAATTCCGACGTGTTGTCGCAACCGTGGACATACACATGGGTTTTATGGGGACCATCAGGAGCATAGTGGGCTCTGTTGCCACCGCCAAACACATTTTGAATGGCGTATTCAGCATCCAATCCAGAGTAACCAACCATTTCTTTCGGCTCACGATGCGTGCTGTACACATCCACATATACTTCGTCTTGCGGCGAACCGTTCACGTTGTTGCAACCATAGATGTCGCAATTGTGAAGTGTGGCCTCTCCGCTAAAGGTGGGCTCGGTCGCAGGAGCAACCGGAGCAATCATCTTACCGATTTTGACATACACCTTGCCATAGACTTTGGCAGGAATGCCAACCTCACCCAAGCCGCCACCAAACACACTGCCAACAATGGTGCCGTTATAGACGGTGACGGTTGTTGTTTTCGTATTGCCGTCATTGACATCACCCAAAGCCGAGCCACCATAAAGGCCGCCATAGAGTATAGGATAATCATTTTGTGCTCCGTCTACACCAAAGGTGACGGTGACATTGCCCTTGACCTTGGTAAGGTGTCCGTAGCCGCCACCGTGAATGTTGGTCGTTTGGTAACTACTGGCGCCGATGGTACCACCGTTGATAGTGACAACGCTGTTGCCGACGACGTAGCCTTTGGTGTTGCAGCCACCATAGATGCCGCCCAGGACGGTACCACCCGTCATCAAAACATTGCTGCCGCCCACGCCCTTGTTGTCGATGGTGATATTATTGCCGCCACCAAACACCATATTATTAATGGTGCCATTCTGGATGTACACATCGGGCGTTCCGTCATAGTAGGCCACGTTGCCGCCGCCATACACGTTGCCGCCGATGTCCATGCCGCCTGGCGTGGTCTCATTGATATAAACCTTTACGGTGCTTGTAGGCTGTCCATTGGTGTTGTTGCAACCGAACACATTGTCGACACTACCACCATTGACGTACACTTCCACTTGGCCATTGACTTGACCATAAGTGTCGTGACCATCTTCGCCCATACCGCCGCCGTATAGGTTGCCAGTGATGGTACCACTCTTGAGCCATGTCTTGGTGAGTTGAGAGCTTCCGCTATTGACTTGGCCAAAAGCTGAACCGCCGTAAACATCACGCCCAACCGTAGAACCTTCCACAGTGACGGTGATATTTCCGTCGGTTTCGGTGGCGTTACCCTTTCCACCGCCAAACACATCGTTTTCAACCGTGCCGCCCGTCAAGTTCACAGCGATGGCACCCGTAACGACGCCATCCTGGTTACATCCACCGTAGATGTCGGTGTGCACTGTGCCGTTTCGCATGTTGATTACCGGATTGCCCGTCACACCCAGGCTGGCCCCTGTGATGTTGTTGCCGCCGCCGAAGACGTTGCCGGTGACGTAAGCGCGAAGATTGGAAATCGTATAGCCTGTAGGAATCTGACTTGACATCAGGGTCTCATCGTATAAAACAGCGTCAGCCACATAGCCGATATTGACTTGCGGACAAGCCGTGACTGCAGCCAAGTTGCCGCCGCCAAACACATCGCCCTTGATGCCATCGTTTTGTTTGATATGCATCACGTTGACGATGGGGCTAACCAAGGTCGTATTGGTTGGTGCATAAGCCGTCTGATTGCTGGCACCGTAGATATTGGTAACATCCAGCCCGCAATCTCCTTCATAGTCGAGCACATTGACAATGATGCGACCGGTGATGTTGCCGTTTTGGTCAGAGCCGCCAAAGGCATCAACCATGGTGCCGCCATAGAGATTGAGATTCACATTGCCATAGATGGGGGCATCCGTGCCTCCACTCACACCCTTCGAACCCGCGAAGACCTTGTTATAGTGTCCACCATAAACATTAAGTGTGACGGTAGCGGAATTACTTCCATCATTGACGCCAATATGAGCCTTGTTGGAGCCACCATAGAGTTCGCCAATATCGCCCACACCGCAACCGATAGTGGTGGTGATGCTGTGGTTATATGGGGCTTCGTTGGCGCAACCGAACACCTTGCCGAAAACCTCAGTGGTGCAATCGCCCTCCTCATGGAGAACATTAAGGTTGATGGTGTTGATGGTTCCGCTGATGTTTGCACCGCCAAAAATCTCGTCGATAAGACCCGCCTTGACCGTGGTAGTGGCCGTTCCGTAGATGTTGGCCGCGCTAGTTTGGCCGTTACCGCCGCCAATCACGCGCTGGATGCGTCCGCCATCAATGATGACATTGGTATTGGCATTGACACCTTCGTCAACGCCCACATCAGCCGCATTGCCGCCACCAAACACAGTTTCAATGGTGTTGGAACAGCCATGGACATGAACTGTGGTACTCTTTGTCTCTGTTGGGGTGTAGGCCGCTAAGTTGCCACCGCCATAAACCGCCTTGATGGCATAGTCCTGAGATTCAGCATTTGCGGCAAGGGCATCAAGCGTCCATGATGGATACGGTGAAGGAGGCGTGGTCGGATAATAGTCGTGGTCGGTAGCATAGATATGCACTTCTACATTGCCCAAAGGCTTGCCGTTTACGTTGTTGCAGCCATAGATGGAACCGCCGTCAGCCGTTCCTGTGGAGCTATTGAATACGCCGCCATAAATATTGACCTCAACGTCGCCTGAGACCTCGGCAGCGTAATCGTTGTTGCCAAGACCGCCGCCATAGACGTCGCCGTTGACGGTGCCTTTGTAGAAGTTCACTTGGGTAAGCTTGTCGCTGGCGCTTACCTCGCCGAGAGCCGAGCCGCCATAGATGTCACCGTAGATGATGGCAGTGCCGGAATAGGTTGGAGGGACTGCCCCATTAGTCGCACCGATGTTCACCGTGACATCGCCCGAGGTTTCGGTAGCAGCACCATAGCCGCCGCCGTGGACGTTGGCACGTGATGAGGTGCTGACACCAATGGTGCCGTCCAGCACATCGACTTCAATATCACCCGCGATATTGCCCCTAGTGTTGCAGCCGCCATAAACGCCAGAATTAACCGAGCCGCCATTCACGATAACGGAGCTGTTGCCCGTGGTGGTTACGGTAGTGGTACTCGTATGAGAGACATGATTACCGTCAAAAGTGGTGGTGGTAAGGTCATAACTCGTCGTCGAGCCTGCCTCATTGCCGCCGCCGAAGACACTACCCGTCACCAAGCCGCCATCAACGGTCATTGTGGTTTCACCGCATTCACCAGCATAACCGCCTGCATAAAGGTTGGCTACCTGTCCATCAAGCATAATGACGCGCGAATCACGGCAGTAAGGCGGTGTCAATCCATCGTATGGGCCTGAATCGTAGGTATAATTGCCGTTGCCGCCACCAAAGACATCGTTCACAACACCGTTATATGTGCTGGTTCCAACGTCGTAGCTGCCATTGACCACCACATATGAAGTACCCGACACATCGCCGCTGATGTCGCTGCCACCGAAGATGTTCGCTGTGCTGTGGTTGCCGCCTTCCACAATGACCATGCTGTTGCTGGTCACGCCGTTCATGCGGCAGCCACCGTATACGGCATCCTTGACTACAGCAGTGGGTGTGACAGGTTCTGATCCTCCTTCACCATCCCCGTCGTATGAGCTAAGCAGACGCACATAACTGCCAATATTATTATAGGGAGTGCCACCAATGGTGAAAGATTTGGTATTCCCATCCACTGCAGCCATGGCGCCTGAGTTGCAACCACCATACACTGTTTGCACATTGCCCTTCAGCAAGATAATCTCAGGCACGACATTCTCCATATCACCCATGTTGTTGCCACCATAGATAGTGCCCACATGGGCTTGAGTATCTCCAGATTGGTTTTTAACATTGAGGAACACTTTGACGAAACCTTGTGCACGCACGCCGTTGCCACCGCCAAAGACGTTGGCGATGTAACCCGTACCGTTGGCGCCAGCATTACCGTCAATGGCAATGTCAACGAAGACGTTGGATTGGATGGGCAGGTCGGAGGCATCGCAGTATTGCATGTCCGCGCCTGGACCCGTATAGGTATAGGCACCGTTGCCGCCGCCATAGACCGTATTGATGGTCGGACTGCCTGAGACACCGACGTAGGTGTTCACTCTTTCATTTGGGCTTCCAGACAACAAAGGAGTAATATGGTCAGAAGCCGTATTGTAAATATCCGGCAGAACGCGGTTGGACATACCGCCAGCCTTGCCCAAACGGTCGTTGCCGCCATAGAGGGCGCCGCCGGTAGGTGTATCGCCATCGTAACCAATACTACCCCCCGTCACTCTCACTTCATTGTTGCCTGAGATGGAGGCCATACGGCCGCCACCGTACACACTGCCTTTCACCGTGCCGCCAATCATGCGCACCGAGGCCAAGCCTACAAGTCGAGGATAAGCGTAAGGCGTATAACTAATGTAGATGGACGTGAAACCCACAGGAGCCATGTTGCCGCCAGCATACACATTATTATTAATGACCGCTGTCCCGCTGATGACCACATGTGTCTCGTTATGCGTGGGAACCTTCATGCCCACATAGGAATGCCCTGCCGGGTCGTAAGTGATACCTTCTACGTATGAGATGCCGTAAGCATCCACACAGTGATAGAAACCGTTGCTGCCTGCGAAAACGTCCTTATGGACTGTGCCGCCCGAGACCTCTACGTTGGTGGTTCCATACACCTCTTGATAATGTCCATCAGTGTTGTTTGGATCCGCATCCAAATGAACACGAGTACTGCCCACATCGCCGCTAATGTTGCAGCCGCCATACACGGTGCCCACATGACCATCCTGGACTTGCACCCAAGTGCTGTAGCCCACATCGCTCATCTGGCAGCCACCGTAAAGATTATCCACCAGCATCGTGGCACTGTTCATCACCACTTTGGTGCTGTAATCAAAACTGAAATCATATAAGTCTAAACCAGTATCGAAATGGATGAGACCACCCGTGGTCTGTGCCATCATATTGCCAGCGTTGCCACCGCCATACACGGTGCCCACGCTACCGGAAGTCAGGGTGACGGTGGGCAGGCAGGTCATCATGGCTCGATTGTTGCCACCAAAGAGCGTGCGCACGTTATAGACACCCGTGCCGTCCCAGGTATAGCCGTCGTTCATAGTTAGTGTCGGAGGAGTGCCCGCAGTAAATCCTGTAATGGCATTGGTATAAACACTCCCGAAAGTGCTGCCCGAGCCTGTAGACATCGGGCAATTCATGGTGACGTTAGCCGCATACACGCTGGCCGCGTTGCCACCCGCAAAGACGGTGTCGCACTGGCCGCCCGTGATGAAGATTTCGGTGGTGGAACCATAGACCTTGTTGCCGCCGCCGAAGAGATAGCCGATGCCAAAGCTGCGGCCAAAGCCCGTGGTGGTAGTGAGATTGGTTTTGGTGTTGACAACGTCGATGTGATGCTTGCCGTGGCCTTGACCACCACCAATGTTGTTGCCGCCAAAGACAGCATAGGCCGTACCACCGTTGAAGGTGATGGCGGAGCCGTTACCACTTTCAGTAGTGATGAAGGCGTTTTTGGCACCGCCGAAGAGGGAATCCACCTTGACTTGGTCGTTGGTCACCGTGATGGTTGCGCTGGCAATCTTCGGGAATTCCAAAGTGACAGCGCTGGTACCCGTGTTGGTCCACACCACCTCGCCCACTTGGTTCGTTTGCGTCATGACCCTCACCACACCGTTTACATCCACCTCCTGCTCGTAATATTCACTTGAGGCCGCCGTAAATGAAGTGCCGTTGTAGGCATAATAGCCGTTGCCGCCGCCATAGACATCAAATACCCTGACTTTAGTGGAAGCATTGCCATTGTTGTATGCCGTGGCATTGGCGTCGCTCGCATTGGCACCCAATGTGATGGTAGAACTGCCACTCACTATACCCGCAATGTCGTTGCCGCCATACACGGCATTGACGCTGTCGCAATCGATGACGACCACCTCGGTGCTGCCATTCACATTCGCCATGCGACCGCCGCCATATACGGAACCGAAAATAAAGAGTCCCGGTTCCGCAAAGGTGGTGAAATGGTAAATCAAACCTGATTGTTCATCAGGATAGTCCAAGTAACCGGAGCTGCAGTAGGCACTGACTCGATAATCGTAGGATTGGCCATATCCCAAAGCGGTGAAATCACTACCCGTAAAGGTATAACTGTCTGCCGTGATGCCTGTAACCTCGGTCACTGCAGACCAATCCCCACCACTCGCCTGCCATTGCAGTCTATATTGCTCGGCAGTAGGAACCCACGACAAAGTAACATTATCATAAGTTACTACTGGTGCCGAAGCCTGTATGGGATTCTGGCACTGCGCCTTCACCGTAACGGTAACCGTGCGCACCTGCTTGACGTCGCCTTCGTAGGTGGCGGTCAGCGTCAGCGTGGCCATCTTGTGGCTCGTCGTGGTGTTCTCTGTATGGTAAGTCAGCGTTGGATCGGGAACATCGTCCGCACTCAGCGAGAGATACTGTGCACCTTCGCCCGTAAGTGTCCAAGAATAACTAACAGGAGTAGCACCTGAAAGCGTACTGGTACCTGGAATATTTGTGCCATTGTCGGTATTATTATAATAGTTGTGTGTGCCTCCTTCGAATACGTAGGTCGTATAGGCAGGCCTATAGGTACATGAGAATGGAGTAGCCATGCCGTCAAGTGCATGAGTGGCAAGAGGATCGGCACTATAGGTCATGGCGAAATCAGCTATGGTAGGCAGACCACCCGTAGGAACAGGCGTGACTAAGATTTCGACAGGATGCTCGGTTTTCGCAACACTCTTATATCGAGCTGCATAAGTGGTCGGGTTATAACCGTATTCGGACGACATCTGCCATCTCATATTCCCTTGATACTCCTCATACGAGACCCAAACGACTTTCCAACACTCATCTTTGATAGGGTCGTAACCATTATACGAGCTTGTGCATTGTTCGGAAGTAAGGCCCGTAATCTCCTCACCACGAGCCACGCCGTGGTCCCAGTCATAGAAATATTGTCCCGAAGAAGCCATGTTGAGCACCACGGTTCCAGGGTGCGTAGGGGTCAGATAGAGTTCACCATTTAGTTCTAACGGAGCCGAAAGGTATCGGTAGTTGCCTGCTTCGTCGATGAAGTAATAGTTGTATTCTACATTGGGGCCTGAATACCAGAGACAGTTAGGGCTGAAAGTGGTAGCATCCACAATCGCGGCAGAAGGTCCACTCCCCGTATGTGACAAATAATGAGGGGTTAAACCATCCATATACTTGATCACATACAGCGGGGCATTGCTTTGCGCCATCACACTTCCTGCAAAACACAAAAACAGCAAGCCACACAGCGCCATTCGCCGCCATGTTGACTTCTTTTCATATATGTTGTTTCTACTCATCTTTCGTATGAAATTTGGTATTCTTTTAATTCGTTTGTTGTCCATTGAGAATCACTTTCGGGTTGCCATTCACTACTCCTCTATTGCCGCCTCCATAGACGTCGCCGAGTATGAAGGCCTTGTTCTTCAGTTGTATTTGCGGGTTGCCAGTAACTTGGGCTTCCAGGGCACCGCCAAACACGTTCTTCACTGTCGCGTTCTTGATGTTCACTTCGGGGTAGTTTTGGCGAGGGCCGCTTGTGCCGCTCACAAAAGGAGCTTCATAGTTCGCCAAGTTGCCGCCGCCATAGACATCGGCCGTAGACACGTCAAGAGCGCAAGCGTCATCAGGATATTTGTCTTCCACATTGACAATAATCGTGCCGCCGATACTGCCATTGATATGGCTACCGCCATAAATGGCGTTGGCAATGGTGCCTCCATAGATGTCGAGTTGGACGTTACCGGCGATGTTGGCAGGCATGTCTGAATGGCCCGATCCTATGGCGGCCAGGTCGCCCTTGGATCCGCCGTAGACATTTTGATAGGTGCCACCCTCCACGGTGAGATGCACGTTGCCACCTGTACCAGCATATTGGCTAGCATACGTTTCAGGGTTTTGATTGTATAAATCCATCACAGAGGGCGGATAAAAGCCTTCAGGTTGATTTTGGATCTCCTCAACAGTGGGGTACGGCAAAACATCAGCCTTATTACAGCCGCCATAAAGGTTTCTGACATTCATTCCGCCTGCGCATGTAATCACAGTGGTAAGATTACCATAAACAGTAGAGAGGTTACCACCACAGAAGTGATCTTCTACGGTGACGTCACCGCAACCATCATTGTTAATGGTAATGGTTGCAGTACCTGTAACGTTACCATTTTGGTTACTGACGGAGAAGGATTGTCCAATAATACCGCCGTGGATGCCGAGCGTGATGTTACCGTAAATGTCGGCCGCACTCACTTCACCATTTCCGCCACCGAAGGCTTCATGGATACGACCGCCTTTGATATCAGTGATGACGCTGTTGGTCGCAGCCGCATTGCCGCCACCAAAGGTGCGATTGATGGTATTGTCGCAATTGAAGACATTCACGGTGGCGGTTTTCCCGTCAACCCTGAAGTCAGCCTCATTGCCGCCACCGAAGACGTTGGCAAGGGCATAACCGGATTCGCCAAAATTCGTACCTGAAGGATGCGCCGTTTGATAAATATTCACGGTGACATTTTCCTGCGGCGAACCGTAGGTGTTATTGCATCCATAAACATTGCCCATAATGGTAGCGTTGCCCGAATAGGCATTGCCGGTATGATCGCCCTGATTAGGATCAGCGCCATCAGGAGTACATGCGCCGATGTTGACCGTCACCACGCCGTTAACCAATGCCGCAATGGCAGGATTACCTCCCTCTGCTTTCCGTCCCAAGCCGCCACCATAGACATTGCCGCCATTGTATATGGGGAAGCCTCCGGATGATGTCGTTTCGATGGTATTCAGAGTGCCGTCCGTGACATTGACAATGGTGGTGTTACCAGAACCTGCATTGACACTGCCGAGGGCCGAGCCACCATACACATCGCCATTGACAGTACCGTTGGTAATGTTAACTTCTACATCGCCACTGGTGGTGGTGCTCTGACCGAAACCGCCACCGAACACATTGGCGAGGGTGTTGACATTGGTTAAAGCACCAATAGTACCGCCATTGACGTTCACGGTAACCTTGCCACCGATGTTGCCACTACTGTTGCAGCCACCGTATATGCCTGACAAAATCTTGCCGGAGGTAAGGGTGACAGTGGCCGTGCTGCTGACGCCAGCCGCATTGCCGCCGCCGAAGAGGTTGCCCACCGTGCTGGAAGCGTTGTTGTCGTTATAGGTCACCGTGGTGTAGCCCTCGACAGCTGCTGCATCGCCGCCGCCATAGACATCACCGCTGACAATAGCCACATGGTCAGCGTTATTGTCGCCAATGGTCACTACAGGGTTACCCGTAACGGTGGCTGAACCACCTTTGCCGCCACCATAGACATTGTTGTCAATCGTGCCGTGATTGATGTTCACGACCGGACTGCCAGTATAGGAAGCCAAATTGCCAGCACCGTAAACATTATAAAGATGCATGCATTCATCGGCTGTTACATTCACCGTGATAGTGCCGCTGATGGTGCCACTAGTGTTATTGCCGCCGAAGACGTTTTTGATGGTACCTTTCGTGACATTAAGGGCGATGTTACCTGTGACCGTGGCTTGGTTGGCGCCGCCATATAGATACTCAATGCCTTCATAATGGTCCCAGTCAGTGAATGTTCCCGTGCAGTTGACGGTGATGTTGCCTACTTGGCTCGCCGCAAAGTTGCCGCCGCCATAGACCTCCGTGATATGCATATCACAAGATCCTTCAGTCTTATTGACAGTCACGCCTATATCACCGCCAATAGTGCCCTTGCTGTTCGAGCCGCCAAAGACCTGGTTGATGGTGCCACCGTTAATGAGAACGTTGGTGTTGCCCGTGACATTGGCCTCAAGAGGTGTCGGCGTTGCATCCTTGTCGCCGTGACCGCCGCCAAAGACGGAACCTGTGACGGTGCCACCCGTGACGGTGACGCTAGTGGCTGGTACATTGGCAGCGTTGCCTCCACCATACGCATAGCCCACGCTGGTGTTGCACTTCTGAATCAGCACCACGGGAATACCAGTATTTACATTGGCTGCATCGCCGCCGCCATATACATCACCAGTAACAGCGGCCTCGTAATCCTCATGGCCTACCGTCAGGTCGCCCACAGTGACTTGCGGCGTACCCGTGACCACAGCCGAACTACCCTTGCCGCCGCCATAAACGTTTTGGCTCACGGTGCCATTCTTGATGTTCACTGCAGGATTGCCCGTATAAGCGGCCAAGTTGCCGCCACCGAAAACGTTGCCAACGTACCAATCACAGCTCTCGCTGTTCTTCTCGATATTCACTACAATGTCACCGTAAATCGTTCCACTGGTATTGTTGCCGCCGAACACGTTGGCCACAATACCACTATGGATGTTGACGGTAATATCGGAATGATTCTCTTCTGTGCCAATATTGGCTTGGTTGGCGCCGCCATAGACGGTGCCGACACCCTCAAGGGTGACGCCGATGTTCTCGGGATGGGCCGCATGGCCATTTTCTCCATCGACAATGTCTCCCGTACAGCCAACGGTGACAGTGCCGGCAGCACTAGGGGCCAAGTTGCCGCCGCTATAGACCTCGCCGACAATCATGTCGCACGTGCTGGTCTTGTTCACATTCACCGAAATGTCGCCCGTGATGGTGCCACTGGAGTTGTTGCCGCCAAAGACCTTGCCAATTTTTCCGCCACGTATCTTCACGTCCGTGCCGTCAGTGGTGACATTGGCTCCAAAACAACCACCGTAGACCTCACCGATGGCATTGCCACCAGTGATGGTGACATCGGTGGAAGGCACAGTGGCCGCATTGCCACCACCGTAGACATAGCCCGCTTGCGTGTTGCACTTCTGCACCAACACTATTGGTTCCTGCGTGACTTCAGCCGCATCGCCTCCACCAAAAACCGAACCCGTGACAATGGCCTGATAGTCACTATGTTCTGGTGTCACGTCACCGACAGTGACGTGCGGGGCACCGGTGACCACAGCCGTTTCACCCTTGCCGCCGCCATACACGTTTTGGCTGACAGTGCCTCGAAGGATGTTGACACTCGGTGAGCCAGTATAAGGGGCCAAGTTGCCAGCACCATACACATTGCCCAAGGAATGGGTGGTGCAAGCGCTGCCGTCCATATCCACATTGACGGTGATGGTGCCGGAAATCGTGCCCGATGCATTGTTGCCGCCAAAGGCATTGTTGACGCGACCACCAGTGATGTTGAGTACAATATTGCCTGTCACATCGGCTTGGTTGGCACCGCCATATAGATAATCAATCACATCGTTTTCATCCATGCAGCCCAAGGTAATAACACCCGGTTGGCTAGGAGCCATGTTACCGCCTCCGTAAAGATCGCCTACCTGGATGGCACAAGTACCGACTTTGCTAACGCTAACACCCATAGTTTCACGTATCACGCCGTTGGCATTACTGCCAGAGAAGACCTGGTTGATCGTGCCTCCATGAATGGTGGCCGATGCTGTACCTACACCGTAACTATCCGTTGAAGGAGCAGCAGCGGTATTCTTCCATCCCACATGGGCAGGTGTACCGCTCACACCGTTACCGCCCGCAAAAACGCGGTTGATGACGCCGCCGTTGATGGTGACATCCGTAGCAGTTACCGCTGCGGCATTGCCGCCACCGAAGACATCCTCAATGCTTGATGAGCAACCGTTAATGACTACAACAGGATTGTTACTGTCGTCAGTCGGTTCATAGTGAGCGAGGTTGCCGCCGCCATAGACGCCGCCGATGGCGTAGCCTGAGGCGGGCGTATCTGTACCGTTGACGGTCACAGCCACCGTGCTTTGGGGCGTGCCGTTGACATCGTTGCAGCCGAATACCGCACCCGTCACCGTACCGGTATTGACGGTGACGGTTACCGCTCCAGTAACCAAAGCCGCAATGGCGGGCTGAGACTCGTCTTCGGGAGTGTTCGGGTCGTCTTCCACAGCCAGCTGCCCCAAGCCGCCACCGAAAACATTACCTGTCACGGTAGCGCCGGATTGGTTCAGCGTCACCGTGCTGGTGCCCCCCACGTTGGCCAGAGCGCCACCGCCATAGACGCTACCGCCCACGGTGACCTGTGCCTGCGCCGCACTGCCCAGCAGCAGCATTGCTGCCACGGCAAAACTTCCGCGAATCCATTGCCCAAGGGCGTTTTTAAACCTTATATGTGTAAATCTCTTATTCATGAAGTTGGATTGTTTCATCGTTGTAGTCGTTATTATGGTGCTGTAGGTCGAATAGTTACTGAGGTGTTGCCGCTGACGGCGCCACGGTTGCCACCGCCAAACACGTTGCCAAGCACGTTGGTATCGCCTTCAAGGAAGACCGAGGTGTTGCCTTGAACTTCACTCTGGTCACCGCCGCCATAGACGTTGCCTGTGCCATCCATGAGGGTCTGTGACCCCGGCTCTCCTTCAAGGGTACCCACCGTGGTGGTGCCTTTGAGGGTGAGGTTTGCAGTGCCACTGACAACACCCAGGTCGGCCGTGTTCGTATTAGTAAGGATATGGGTTCCATCAAACTCACTTCCTGCACTTATGGTACTGGTTGTATATTCCCATGTGTATTCTACGGCAACTGGATATATGGGTTGGATGTAAATACCAACTTCGGTATTATATTCCGGTATTTGTATGAAAGAAGACTTAGGCATCACCTTCACCGGATCCACTGAAGCAGAGAAACCGCCCCCAAACACATTCCCAAGCACGGTGCAATTCTCCAAAACAGATTCAATGGTGCCTGTCACCTTGCCCAAACTACCACCGCCGTAGAAGTTGCGGGTGATTTCGCATCCAGTCAAGGTAGAGGTCACATCCCTTGTTTCGGCCAAGGAAAGGTCGGCGTATTTGACATAGAAACGCGCTGCATTGGCTTTGTTACCACCTCCTGAACGAGCCATCAGTTCGCCTTCAAACTCAGTGGCAATTCCATGATAGGTGGAACTATACTGCCTGGTATAATCAGCGGTCACCCAGTCATTAAAGGGGTAGTTGGTTTCATCATATAGGTTTTTCGTTCGGTTACGGTTGAATGAAGTACCGCCATAGCCAGCACCAAAGAAATCACCGAAAACGCAGTCGTCGGCTATTGTCGTAACCGTTTTTTCATTTACCATATCGCCAAACTTGGGACCGCCGCAGAAGGTGGTTACATGACTGTTTTTGATGTCGATACTAATATTGCCAGTCACCGCTTTGTCGTAATTGATGCCACCGCCATAGAAACTGGTGATGTCGGCATTGTTGATGAGCCAAGTCACATTGCCGTCAATCTGCTCCATGCCACCGCTGGCCACTTCGCCAAAACGGCCACCGTCAATATAGCATTCAGCATTCTTGTCATCATCATTGGCACTTGTACCATTGTTTGCTTTTGGGTTAAACATTCCGCTGAGGTAGAACTCTTCAAAATCGCCGCCACTAACGGAAATGGGTCGCTTAGGCGTAAAATAGCTTCTATCGCCGTGTGTGCCAACGTTAAACATCTTGAACCATGCTGTTCCACCTAAAATCATATAGGAAGTATGATTAGGTTGCGTACCACTACTTTCATCGTTAGTGGATACAATTTGGTCATAAATTCCACCTAACAAGATAAGCGGTGCAAGTGCCTTGCTCTTGAAGTCATACTCAAACTGTCCAAATTCGATAAGGCAAGTGTTGCTCACCTCAAACCAGCCCGTAGGACGCAGAATACCTATTTCAGGCATTGGGATGGAGCCCGTCACCTTTTGTGTCATACCCATGCCTGGCAAGGGAAGAAAATCAAGGCGAATGCTACTGACATTCGAACGCTGTGTGGACTGTACGATGAAACAATTGTCCGGTTCGTTGTCATGATCCAAATCAGCCGACATAACCGTATAGTGATAGGCCGATTGATAAGTGAATGGAGAGGCTTGATAATTTGAGGATCCACCTGCATATTTGTGATAGTTGCCCACCAAGACGATGGCATGGTCATAGACGTTGTGCGCACTATTCATATCACAATTACTTACAGCATTGCTAAAAGTTGTATACACAACCTGTTCGCTACCATCAATGGTGATTTTGCCATCGCTAAACCGTTCCCCTGGTGCGATAAAGCCAGTCGGATTGGAATAGGTATGATCACTATTGAAATCATAAGTAACATCATAGTACTCATCGCAGAGATAGGTGCAAAGGGCCCAATAAGGCTCAATGGTGATGCCTGTTACACCATCGGGCACATCGAAATAGGCACCTTGCGAGAAGACGCGTCCACTCACGCTATAGAGGTCTTTGGCGTAATGCTCACGGTCAGCATAGTTGTAATTGGGCGCATCGTAGTCGGTTGTGGTGAAAGTACCTTGTTCGCCGTCCACGAAAGCCACTATCTTCCAGCCTGTCACCACACGGTTTCCCGTGTAGTTCTTGGTGCCCACTTCATTGTAGTAAGGCAGTTGCACCATACGATAGTTGTAGGTAAAATGTGTCGTGTCCTTGTCAATGATGTTGAGGATAATGCCAGTGGTGGCGTACGTTGCATCCTTGAGGTCTGCACCATCAGGGGCAGCATATTCAGCTCCGCCAGAGCCCATCTGGATTTTCACCGTCAACGTACCCAACTTGCCACCTTGGTTGCGGGGCTTGCCTACAACAGCATTGGCCGCATCAGGGTTCATGATGGAGGGATACGTGTCTTGGACTTTCAAGATGGGATAAGGATGCTCGGTCCCGATGTTTTCGAGCGGCAGCACCCATTTCATCATCTCACTATCATTGGCGGCGCTCCCCGTAGCATACCAAGCGGCCAACTTACGGTTCGAGTTGAGAATACTACGGTAGAACTCCCAACGTTGCAGATACTTATCCTCAGCAGCCAAAGCGCAATTGTAAACCTTGGTGCCCGTAAGCGTTACCGCTTCGTAACTGTAATAGTTGTAGTTGTTCATACCCGTGTTGTCGGTAGCATTGGTTCGGCAGTTGCTGATGATATTGCCGCCATACACTGGCGAAACCTTTGTAGAACCCGTCACATCGCCGTAGACCATACAGTTCATCACCATGGTCGTAACGTTGCCACTGGTGGAATTTTCGTTATTGTAGCCCACGATGCCGCCGGCATGAGTGCCAGACACGCTGGCATAGTTGTAGCAATTGACCACGCGAGCTAAACCCGTCAGTTCGCCCACCAAGCCTCCACAATAATTATCATTGCTTGCCACGGAACCATCAAGGATGCCGATGTTGTAGATACTGCTGTTGCCCGTGGCGGTGCCAGCGATGGCGCCCGCTTTGCCGTCCTGCGCAATCGTAACGTTTTCAACGACCAGATTCTTGATGACCGTGGAGAAGACAGAGACATCCCCAACAGAAGTGAAAAGAGGCGCGCTCAGTGTCCCAATCTTATGGCCGTCGAAATCGAGATAGCCCGTAAAACTGGCCAAGCACGTGCTCGAGACCGATTCGATGTCGGCGATAAGCTTATATTTGCCATCAGTTGTAATTCCATCCAACGTCGTAATCTCATGCAAAACGCGGAAATCCACATACAAAGAGCTCACCTCCGAATGCTCCAAAACACCGCCAACCGTTTTGTAAGCAATAGCCTTAACCATCAATTGGTTGTCGCCAATAATTACCTCTGTAGGGCTAGTAGTGCCTGTACCATCATAGTGGGTATTACTAGGGTCGGAGCCGTCCAATGTATAATAAACCGTGACATCCGTTTGAGGCCACGAAAGTATCACCTTCTGATTCACCTCATCCGGTGTAATGACCGGTGCGGCCACAGGAGAAGCAGACTCGAAACGCCATCTGGAGTTAGGGTCTCCACTATTACCAGACTGGCTATCCTTATTGTACAAGCCAATCAAGCCGCCAAAATAAAGATTACTCGTTTGACCATTGTTGTAAGGTTGGTTTCTGTTGCCAATATTAAAAAACCTATGGTCACTAGTAACGTTTTTAGGTCGTATTGTGATATCATTATTAGGGGTTTTATAGATTTCGAATTTGTATTTATTAGCCTCGGTTTCACCTAAATCATCGGGAGTTGTTGCGCAAGCCTGAAGGTGAAAGCACTTACGACGAGCATCGTTACCACTCAAACAAGGTTCGTATTTCACATACTTGCCCGTACCCACATGAATGAGGTAATAATAATCGTCGCTGGTTTTCACAATCTTCCACAAGGCAATATCCACATCATGCCCTGTTTTGTTGGTCGTCAGGAAAGGCTTTTCAGAATCATTGCCCGCAGGATTTCCAACCGGATACCAATAGGCATCAATATTATTCGTCTGCTGAGGATCGGCTGCCGGCCTAAGGTAATAGTTCGTCTCAGGAGTATTAGGATTGTATCCGTATGAAGTATTATTACCATTTATTTCGGTGCCGTTGCTGGCAATATACCAATAACCAACAAAAGGATCTGTTTGTCCCCACCCCATCATCGGCATCAGCAGTGCCGCCATCACCGCAAAAACAAGGCAAAACAGCGGCCTGTGAACTTCATGCTTCATACTACCTTCATTCTTGCTTTGGGAGCCCTTATCGGTTGGTGTGTTCAGGTTCGGTTTCATATCGTGTGTGTTTTATATATATTATAAATAATTCGCGCCTGCGCGCCTATATGCGCACAATTCGGCGGCAAAATTACGAAAAATCTTGAATTGCAATGGCTCAAGGGCATTTTTTGAGAGAGAAAAAAGGGCGGTTTAGGGGGCTGGTTGGGAAAAAAAAGCCGAAAATTGTTAATTTTGAGTCCAAAAAAAACTCGATCAGCTTCTGCGTGGCGCGCCCCTCAGTGGCTGATGCCGTTTTCGAGCATCCACTCGTAGGCCGGGAGGATTTGAACGGTCTTCCCTTCTTGTTGGACCGTGTCTCTATGGAAATCCGTGATTAGGAACAAGTTTTCGCACTTTGTTTCCTTCGCGGCCGTCAGCAAGCCTCGAAGCTCCCTTTTTAAGGTCTTTTCCGAACTTATGTTGTAACACACCTGATAGATTTCAAGCACCTTGTTGCCCTTACAGACCACGAAATCAGCCTCATAGCCGTTCACGTTTTTGTAATAATAGAGGTCTTGCCCAAGCGGGCGGTTGCGCCTAAGCAACTCGATATAGACTAACGTCTCAAGCCGCCAGCCCAAGTTTTCGCCCACAAAAGCATCCGCGCGCCCATTCATTAGCGCAACATCGACGGCATACATCTTACGGTCGTAAATCCGCGTCTTGCTTTTGGGTGAATATTTCTGCAACTCAACGAGAAGACAGGCCTCGGCCAAGTAATTGATGTAGTTATCAACGGTGTGGCTCGATTTGATGTCAAGCAGCCGCGCCAAGTCGGAAGAAACAATCGTGACAGGTGCCACATTGAGCAAATACTGGGCAAGTCGCTCGAATGCCCGACCATATCTAATACTATGGCGTTGCTCAATATCCCTTTTTAAGATGTTCTCTACCAACGTATTGACATAGCCCGTCTTGGTCTTTCGGCGAAGCAGTTCGGGAAAGCCGCCTTGCTTGAGATATAGGTCAAAAGCATCGCGCCTAAATGCCTCATTCTTGGTCGTCAAAACATCCACGTCCACGTTCTTCGCAACACAAAAGTCGCGAAACGAAAAAGGGAACAATTCAATCTCGTCGTGTCGCCCCGTCAGGTGGGTGGCCAACTCTCCGCTGAGCAAATTGGCATTGGAACCCGTTATCACTATGTGCTTCTTAGTTCGCAGCAGGCGGTTCACGAAAAGGTACCAGCCTTCCACGTTTTGGATTTCATCAATAAACAGGTAGTTGAAATCGCCGTAGATTTTATAAAGCACCTCCAACAGCGAATTAAGGTCATCGCTTTGCAATGACGCCAAACGCTCGTCGTCGAAATTGACATAGGCGAACTTCACCTTCTGCGAGTGGAGCATGTTGTAACACAAAGTCGATTTTCCAGAACGGCGCACTCCGATAATGCATTGCGCCATATTACTCTCTAAATCAATCAGTTTTTCCTCTTTCCTTGAACACAAACGAGCCGAAGACAGGGCCTTCATCTCCTGGCGTTGTTCTGTCAAGGCTTCTTCCATTATCCTCTTGTCCATGACTTATTTTTGCGGCAAAAATACATTTTTTTCGAAACCAACTGCAATACTTCGTACAAATTTAGCATTTGAAGTGCAATACTTCGTACAAATTTAGCATTTGAAGTGCAATACTTCGTATAAATTTAGTATCTGAATTGCAATGCTTCGTACAAATCCAGTCTTAAAACTGCAATGCTTCGTATATATTTAAGTAACTGCTCAAAATTAAACTGCATATTGTTTTGACACGGGACGCGGGACTTCGGGACGACAGGCCGTCATTGCGAGCGAAGCGAAAACGCTTCGCTCGCAATAGCCGATAAACTCACTTAACGTCTTTCTTTCGCCGCTTGCCCAACAGATAGGCACAGCCCATGCCGCCCAACAGCAGCCAGCCGCTGCCTATGGGAGAATAGTCAATCCAGTCAGTATTGCCGCCTTGGGAAAGGATGGCCACCACGTCGCCTTCATTGACAGCACCACGGTTGAGGTTCATGTACTCCTCGTCATTCAGGATAAAGAACTGCGCCTCGGCCTGACTGATTCCCTTGGGGCTCACCAAGAGACCAGCCATGGCAGCGACAACAACAAACCTTTTAGCTATAGAGCTGATTCTATGTAATCTATGCTGTTTCATTTCTTTCTCCTTTCTTAATACATGACGATTTTCTGGATTCTCGCCTTGTCGCTGTTCCAGAGGCGCAAGGTATAGACGCCCTTGGCGAAGCGACTGAGGTTGACATGGTTCTGATCATTGTACAAGTCCTCGGTATGGAGGATGCGACCGGTCACGTCGACGACTTCGAGGCGGCCTGTGCCGTTCACCACCAACGAACCGTTCCCGTTGAAGAAGGCGAAGGTGTTGAGGTCTTCATTCTCCTCCACATCCGTCACGTTGAAGACGATGACGAAGCGCGAGAGGTAGTCCTGGCTCGACGCGCTGAACAGGTAGCTGTTGTTGCGCGTCATGTCGTAGGTCACGCCGGTCATGTTGTCAATCAGGTAGAGACTGTGGAAATAACCGTTCTGCGTGTCCCAGCGGAGCGTGTAGGTCTTGGTTCCCTCCTCAAAGGTCCTGAAGCGGATGGGCACCCTTTCGGTGCCTTCCTCGGCGAAGAAAGCGCCGTAGTCGGTGTTGCCGTTGTGGGCGTATATCAGGTGGTTGCCGCTGCGCAGCGACTTCACCTTCTTGCCGCCGCCGTTCTCCGGACGGTTGAACTCGACCACGACCACATCGCTGCGGCCATTCTCGTCGTAGGCGAACAGGTTGACCAAAGGATAGGCCGGCCTGTCGTAACGGAAGGCCGAAGAACTGGCTTCCGATTGTGTCACGCCCATGGTGGGTTGGAAGGTGATGGTCTTTTCGTCAGCTGTACCCGCCTGGATGAAGAAGCCCTGATGCGGATGCAGGTACTGACCTGCGTATGCTCCACCCATTGAGCCACTGATGGGATAAATGCAATAACCGCCCGTCTCCCCATAGGTGGCATCATAGACATAGTAACCAGTATACGCACTATTCGCCGCATAGAACTTCTCGAGATCCAAGTAAGAGTGATATGGGTTGCCGATGAGGTTATTGCCCGTATATTGCTCACCCAACCCCCAAACACCAGAGGTGGTCTTCGTCACCTCGAATTGCACGGTCCCGTTGTTCAACTGGCCGTGTGACTGCAAGTAAGTGTCGTCTTGGATGGACATCATGTAGCCCTTGCCAGGAACGAGAATGGTCTCGTTTATGTTTTCGGGAGCATCAGCCGCCTCATCAACACCGAAATACGCCTTGTAGTCGATATGGGGGTGGGTAGTGTGATCAGCATCATGGTCGAAGTGCCAGTGGCTTGGGCCGTTGCGCTTGAAGTTGATCCACTGCCAGTCGGGCTCGTACCAAGAGTAGAAGTCATACTCGTAGCCATAATGACCGTTCAATCCTACAACTTGAGAAGATGAATATGGGAAGTAGCCATCACTCGTACTCGCTTGGGTGAAACCATAGACGGGCAAACTAGGATCGATCAAATTACCCGCCCCCCATGCATTGGGCTTGTAAACCACATCTGGGTTGTTTGGAACATTTTCGTCTCCATTTTCAGTTGTCACATAATTTATCCCCAACGGTGCATCGCTCAGCGGCGTGCTGAACATGTGCCAGTCGCGGCCCAAGACATTGCCGTAATGGTCGAGGGCTTGGCGCGAAGGATTGTCGAAGGTGACACCCACGTAGGTCTCGCCGTGCGAGGCCAACGTGCCAGGCGCAAGGATGGAGGCATCCTCGTGGATGGCAATCTTTGCAGCCGCTGGAGGTGCCACTGACGGGGCAACGGTGATATCGCCGTAGATGAACAACTCGTCCGAAGCGGTCATACGGCGGATGGCTTCGTCAAGCTCGACGGGGGTGTCTTTGTCCGAAGTGATGTCGCGCACAGGACCGCCATACTGCAAGGCAGGACCTCCAGCATAAGTGGCCAAACTGCGGAAGCCGCCAAGGCCGATGTGGTCGCTGCCGTCGTAGTTGTCGAGCATCAGCACGGGATAGTCGCCGTTGATGCCGCCCAGCGTCGGGCGGGCCCAGCGGGCGTACTTGTGCGTGGCTTCGGGGTCGTTGAGGACTCCAGCTGCAAGGATGTCACGGTTGAGCCTGAGGAACAGGGCATCGTTGAGCTTCTCCCAGTCGCCGCCGCTCTTGTTGTAGAGCTGGTTGTCCAAATACAGGTAGCCGTAGGTGTCGGAAGAAGCAACGGGATCGTAATAGTAACAGGCTGACACATCGGAACCACCTTGGGTCAGCGGGAACTCGGTGCTATACGGAGCTGGAGCTGCATCGCCGTAGGGCTTGAATCCATAGCTGTTCTTCACCGTGGCACTGTTGGTGTACACGAGTTGGCCATAATTTTCAGTGCTCAGGCCTGTCGAGCTTTGCAGCATCGAGTAGCAGTTTTGCACAGTACCGTCCCCGTGGTTACCCACCAAGCCGCCCATCTTGACCGTACTTGAGCCTGTAATAGTGAACTTCGGGACAGCAAACGAGTTGCTCACTTTCAGTGTGGTGCTGGTGACGGTCTTACCCACCAAGCCGCCGATAGCCTCAGACTGCGTGGCATGGATGTCAGGCATGGCCATCGAGGAACGGATTTCGCCGTCCGACATCCTGCCCACCAAGCCGCCTGCGGCATAGTCTCCCGTAGTCGCGGCGCAATGGATCTGCACCGCTGCCTCGCTGTTGGAAACGACTGCCGTCGCGCCGTCCATACGACCCACCAAACCGCCGATGTCGGCCTTGCCCTCGGGACGGACCATGCCACTCACGACGAAGGTGCGGTCTATGATACCGTCGTTCACGTCGCCGAACAGACCGAAGTCGTCGTACTCATACACGCGGTCGCCCTCGCC
>Ga0310696_10002798_pt1 | contig 22518 bp, 14 predicted proteins | sample AusTroGonzalo_MG_4_FD_203885 | JGI IMG/M metagenome (GOLD analysis project Ga0310696, IMG submission 203885) | Bovine rumen microbial communities from tropical cattle in Woodstock, Queensland, Australia - Gonzalo_02 (v2) (version 2) | ecosystem: Host-associated > Mammals > Digestive system >...
TGCCAGCTGTTCAGCATCAGTGATATAGCCGAACGAATCGAGCAGCCACAGCACAGCAGCACCACCGATGGCACCACCAAACTTCTGTGCCATCGACGACGACGAGAAGATAAGACCTGTGGAGGCCGTATGGAATTCAAGCTCGGCATAGTCGCTGACGTCGGCATACATCGACCATACGAGGGGCGACATGATACCCGTCAGGATGGAGATGAGCACCTGGAAGACCAGCATCGTCCAATAACCGCTTGGCGTGCAGGGAATGAAATAGAAAGCAATGCTGAGTACCACCAGCGAGGCGTTGACCATAATAAAGGTCGTCTTCTTACCCAGCTTATTAGAAATAGGTACGCACGAGGCTACACCGACCATGTTGCTGACCTCGCCGACGCCCAGGAAGAGACCGGCGTAGAAGGCAAAGACGAGTCCGAAGAATACCAGACTGACATTGACGCCGATGATGTCCTGGAAGAAGTAGGCCACCGTGGCACCGCGAACGGTGTTAAATAGGTTAAAGCACAGGGCGGCACCGATGAGCAGCCACCAGGGCTTGTTGCTGAGCAGGGCCTTGAAGTCGCTTCCCACAGAGACGGTCGAGACGGTCTTCAGGTGTTCACGGGTCATCGTGAAGCAGATGAGGAACATGACGAAGCAGGCAGCGGCAATGACCACCATGGCCCAGAACCAACCTGCGGGGGTGTTGTAGCCACCCATCATGTTGGTCAGCGGTTCCCAGAGGAACAGCGAGATGAACGAGCCGCCATAGGCGAAGAACATACGGAAGCTGGAGAACACGGTCTTCTCGTTCGTGTCGTCGGTCATCACACCCAACATAGCGCCATAAGGCACGTTGATGCCCGTATAGACGGTCATCATCATGATGTAGGTCACGTAAGCCCAAATGAGTTTGCCACCATAGTTGAGGTCAGGGGTGGTAAACAGCAGGATGCCCGCAATGGAGAAGAACGGAGCCACCCAGAGCAGGTAGGGGCGATACTTTCCCCAACGCGTGTTGGTACGGTCGGCAATGATACCCATCATGGGGTCGCTGACGGCATCCCAGATACGGGTCACCAGCACCAGGACACCGGCGTCCATGAGCGACAGGCCGAAAATGTTACTGTAAAAGAATGGCAGATAGTAGGAGAAAATCTTCCAGAACATGCTGGACGACATATCACCAAAGCCATAAGCGATTTTTTCTTTAAGATTGCTCATCATAAGTTACGGTTTTTTGCAATTAGTTTCTTTATGGTTTCCACACTGGCGGCCGTGCGAAGGCCATCCTCGGGGGTATTCATGCAGTAGTCGACAAGACGGTCGACGGTCGATGTGGCCACATGCATCCGCGTGTCGGCAGAGGCGTAGTAGATAAACACACGGCCATCGTCATCGGCTATCCAGCCATTGGCAAAGGCTACGTTCATGACGTCGCCCAGATACTCGTCGCCCTCAGGCACGAGGATGAATCCACCAGGCTGGGCAATGACTCTTGTGGGGTCGTCCAGCGCGGTCATATACATATAGAGCACATAGCGCAATCCGTCGGCTGTGGCACGAACGCCATGAGCCAGGTGCAGCCAGCCCTTGGGGGTCTTGATGGGGTGCGGGCCCTCGCCGTTCTTTACCTCCGTAATGGTGTGATAATGGCGGGCATTGATGATTTTCTCGTCCTTCACCTCAGCATGAGTGATGTCGTCGACCAGTGCCCAGCCGATGCCACCACCTGACCCGGTATCGATGAAACCATCCTGCGGACGGGTGTAGAAGGCATACTTGCCGTTGACAAACTCAGGATGCAGCACCACGTTACGCTGTTGCGACTTTGTTTTCAGATCGGGCAAACGCTCCCAGGTCTTCAGGTCCTTGGTGCGGGCGATACCAGCCGTAGCAGTTGCCGCACTGAGGTTGCCGGGCTGCGAGTCGTCGTGACGCTCGGCACAGAACACACCGTAAATCCAGCCATCCTCATGCTGCGTGATGCGCATGTCGTAGATGTTCGTAGCAGGAATCACGTCGTCGGGCATGGTAATGGGTTCCTCCCAGAAACGGAAGTTGTCGACACCGTTGGGCGATTCGGCCACCGCGAAGAACGACTTGCGATCGGCACCCTCAACACGTACCACCAGACAGTATTTACCCTGCCACTTGATGGCACCGCTGTTCAGCGTGGCATTCATCATGATGCGCTGCATCAGATAAGGATTGTCCTGTTCGCAAAAGTCGTACTTCCACTCCAGAGGGGTATGCTCGGCAGTGAGAATGGGATATTTCCATTTCTCATAGATGCCGTTTCCCCACTCCAGAGGTTCGTTCTTGCGCGTCAGCAACTGTTCGTGGTGAGCACGCAACGCTTTTACTCTTTCTTGGAAATTGCTCATATTATTTTTTTATTTGATGTTTTTCAGGAACAAGACGTTCTCCGCCTCGTAGAGCTTCTTGAAGTCTGCGGCACAGGGAAGATTGGGCGATGGGCCGAAATACTCTTCCTTATAGTTACGCCACAAGAGGAAATAGCTCAAGGGGTACTGGTCCATGATGGGTTTCAGCACACGCGTCCACCATGTAGCGTCGGGCATGTTCTTCAAGCCACACTCGGTCATGGCCAGCAACTTGCCGTTCTTCTGGGCAAAATCGCTCAGGAACTTCAGGTCGGCAGTAAGGGCCGTCTTGAATTCCTCCTCCGTGCCCCACTGGTAGGCGTCCTCGCCAATGAGCGTCACACGTTCGTTACCCGGATAGCGAGCCAAGAAACGTTCCTCGGTCCAGCTACCATCGAGATTCGGCGAATAGCTCCACAACAGATTAGAGAGTCCGCGGCTGTTCAAATGGTCTTGCAACAAGCACCAAAGCCCATGAAATTCGTTGTCGGAGCAGAGTTTCTGTCCCCACCAGAACCACGAGCCGTTGTTTTCGTGCCAGGGGCGGAAGATGACGGGTACGGGCTGGCCGTCTTTCGTCTTCAGCGTCAGCAGGAAATCGCCCACACGTTGTATCCACGTCTGGAATTTCTCAAACTGACTGCCGCCAGGCAGTATGCTGCTCACCACGGTGGTATCGGAAACGTCCCAAGCCGTACCGTCTGTCAACGGATTGCGCGGGTGCCACGAAATGGTCACGATGCCGCCACGCTCATGGTGGGCAATAATCTCGTCGTGAATGCGCGTAAAAGGTACGCTGTCTAGATTCTTGGCGTCGCCCATCTCAATGCCGCCGAGGTCAAAACCCATCACGGCAGGATAGTCGCCACAGACATTCTTCACATCACTGCTATCGGGCTGGTACTCCCACGTCAGGCCATAGAACGGATCGTCCTGATGACCCATCATGTAACCTTTCTGTTGCAAGGCCTGCAGACGCTCGGCCAACTGTTCGGCAACGGTCATCTCCTTCACTTCCTTCTGGCCACAGGCTACCATCATCATGGCTACACCCATTACTATATATAATGTTTTCTTCATACTTCTACTATCTTACTTCTTACATCTTACTTCTTACATCCCAGTTCCTTAAGCAGCCAGTTTTCCCACTCGTCCCACTGCTCTTGATGCCAGAAATGCCACGTGGCCTGATAGGGAGATATTTCCTTCGGCCCCATTACGATGTTGTATGTAGCCCATGCTGTGGTGGGAGGCACCACGTCGTCGTTATAGCCAAACGAAAACCATCCTTTCTGCTTGTCTGTAATCAGACGGGCAAAATTGACGCCGTCGTAGTAACGCGAGGTCTCAATCTGCCGTTCCTGACCTTTACCCTTGTTCCAATAAAAGTAGTGCGGCCAGCCACAGGCTACACCTTTCAATGATGCCGTATGGTCGCAGAGTGCCGCATGGACAGGGGCATAGCAGGTAATGCGCTTGTCGAGTCCTGCTGTAGCCAACGAGAGAAAACCGCCTTGGCTGGAACCTGAGACAGCCAGCTGCCGACCATTCCAAGGGGTAAACTGTTCGATATAGTCGAGGGCACGAATGCAACCGATGATGACGCGTTTGTAATAGCTGTCGTCACGATTGTCCATACCCCAGTTCCAGTAGTTCATCAGGGCACCGTTGAACACATCGTCGTAGACTTTCTGGTCCATCGTTACGGAGATGCCATGAATGCCTATCTCTAATGTGATGGCACCCTGCGAGGCGGTATAGATGTCACCGCCATAGGGGCGCACTCCCGCTCCGGGAACACGCAACAAAGCCGGATAGCGGCCCTCTTTCACAGGAACGCTGAGAATGCCATAGGTACGGAAATTGGGTTGTATGTTCTGGAAAGAGACTTCATAAACATTCACGTCGTTGGTGCAACGCTCGGGCAACAAGCGCTTCGTAGGATTCAAAGGAACCTGGCGTGCCTCAGTGATAGCATGCTGCCAGAATTCGCAGAAGTCCTGAGGCATTACGGTAGTTGGTTGCAGCAATTCCGGTGAAAAGGCTGCAGAACAGGCTCCTTTATACGTCTTGCCGTCGATAGTCGTCGTCACGTCAACACGATAGAAGCCAGGCTTCGTCATCTTACCTTTCAGCGTCAACGTACCATCCTTGAGTACCACACCCTGTTTCTTCACTTCCGGATACATTTCAGGACCAGCCTCATAGTCGATGGTCACATTACTTAGTAAAATATGCTCACGTGTAATCCTTATCGTAAATTGAGCAGTCTGCCCAACGTCATAGCGCCAGTCTTGATGGTCGGGTATCACATCGACACTGATACTGTTGCCACGAATCTGAGCACTCATCGGTAACAGTCCGATCAGCACTAACAACAGGATGACAAAGCCAGTTTTCTTCATTTCTGATGGTCTTTAGTCGTTCGTTTTCTAAACACGTTGCAAAGTTAACACTATTTTTTTAAAAACCACTATACTATTTTGATAAACTTACATACTTTCCGTAAAATTGCATCTTAAAAAAACTTAACCAGCTAATACTGATTCGGAAAAAAATCCTTATTTTTGCAGTGATAATAAACAAAGGAATATGATTGGACACCGATTAGCAATGGCTGTATTGTTGTTGACAGCCGTTTCATACACGACAAAAGGACGAGACTATAACATAGTAGACTATGGTGCGAAAGCAGATACCACAATGCTTTCGACAACAGCACTGCAAAAGGCTATCGACGATTGTTCAGCTGCAGGAGGCGGCAGGGTGATTGTGCCTGTGGGAAACTATAAGACGGGCAGTATCAGGCTAAAATCAGGCGTGCACCTCTACATAGAGCATGGTGCGACGCTTTATGGCAGTACGGACCTGAAGGACTACACGCCCATGAAGTCGGACTACGTGTCGCTACGTACACAGACAACGACCATCCAGTTGATTTATGCCGACGGCGTAAAGAACGTGGTGATTGACGGCTATGGAACCATTGACGGCCGAGGACGAGCATTTAAAAAGCTCTCGTGGAACGACGAGGGAATCACACGTCCCCACCTGATTCGTTTTATTCAGAGTGAAGACATTGTCGTCAGGAACATCACACTGAAAAACTCAGGCTGTTGGATGCAGCACTATCTGGCCTGCGATCGATTAAGAATTGAAGGCATCAAGGTGATGAACCGTAACAACTATAATAACGATGCGCTGGATATAGACGGCTGTCACGATGTGGTGGTGCAAGGCATGATTGCCGACTCCGACGACGACGGCATCACGCTGAAGTCGACTTCGCCCAGACTCTGCGAGAATGTCCGCATTACGGACTGCGTGGTGTCGAGCCACTGTAATGCCGTCAAGCTGGGCACAGAGACGAACGGCGGATTCCGCAATATCAACATCGCGGGAATCGTGGTGAAACCAAGTAGTAATCAGCAGGAAAAGTTCTTCGGCCAATGGATAGGAACATCTGCTATCTCGCTGGAAATCGTAGATGGCGGAACCATGGAGAATGTCAGCGTATCGGACTTCACCGTCGAGGGTACGGAGTCGCCTATTTTCATCCGACTGGGTAATCGCGGTCGGGGCTACAAACTGAGAAGCGAACAGAAGACACTGAGCGGGAAAGGTAATGACGATACGATAGCCGAGTTAATCCCCATTGACCACGTGGGCAGCATCGACGGCATAAGGATAGACAACTTCCAAATACACAACGCAGGAGCTACGGGCTGTTCGATAACGGGACTGCCTGGCCATCCCGTGCGTAACGTTTGGCTGTCGGACATCTTGATTCACCATAAAGGCGGCGTAAAAGCCGAAGACCTCAGGCTTATCAACGACACCATAGTCTATGAGAAAGAGAAGGAATATCCGGAAGCGACCATGTGGGGTAACCTGCCAGCCAAGGGGCTCTTCGTGCGCCACGCCCGTAACATCCACTTCAGCAATATCGATATCAGAACGGAATACCCCGACGTGCGTCCGGAGTTCGTAAACATCGACACCGAGGGTTGGGGCGACCAGGGCAACGGCACATACACAAACCCTGTCATCAATGCAGATTTCTCTGATCCTGACGTCATCCGTGTCGGACAGAAATACTATATGGTAGCCTCAGATTTCCACTTCATGGGCATGCAGGTGCTGGAGTCGGAGGACATGGTCAACTGGCGCTATATCAGTCAGATATACGACAAGATAAACGAACCTGGATGGGACCAGAACCAGCACTATGCCGGCGGATCGTGGGCTCCAGCCATCCGATACCACGACGGATTGTTCTATGTTTTTTTCTGCACCCCCGACGAAGGGCTGTTTATGAGTACCGCCCAAGATCCGCATGGTCCCTGGGCACCCCTGCACCTGGTGAAGCGTGTGAAAAAATGGGAAGACCCCTGTCCTTTCTGGGAAGACGATGGTGAGGACCAATCGTCAGACGGACAAGCCTATCTGGGACGTAGCCGTCATGGGGCAGGCCCCATCATCGTGCATAAGATGTCGCCCGACGGCAAGCAACTGCTCGACGAGGGTGTCACCGTCTATGAAGGTCCTGTGGCAGAAGGAACGAAATTCATGAAACGCAACGGCTGGTACTATCTGATTATTCCCGAAGGTGGCGTAGGCACAGGGTGGCAGACGGTGTTGCGATCCAAGAACATTTATGGTCCCTACGAACGGAGAATCGTGCTTGAGAAAGGTTCCACCAAGGTGAACGGCCCCCATCAGGGCGCCTTGGTCGATGCGCCTGATGGAAGTTGGTGGTTCTATCACTTCCAAGAGACACCCGTGTTGGGACGTGTCGTACACTTGCAACCCGTCCGATGGCAGGACGACTGGCCACTGATGGGCATCGATTATGATGGAAACGGTATCGGAGAGCCCGTCCACACATGGCAGAAACCTATCATGCAGACATCGGAAGGCTACCAGTTGCAGACAGATGACGACTTCTCCGGACCAGCCTTGGGACTGCAATGGCAGTGGAACCACAACCCGGAAGACAGCCATTGGACGCTGAAAGAGCGTAATGGCTGGCTAACCCTGAAAGCTCAGCCTGCCGACAGTCTGAAGGCAAGCCGGAACATGCTCACCCAAAAAGTAATTGGTTACCAGAGCGAGAGCACTACCCTACTCACTACACAAGGCGACTGCTATGCGGGACTATTCTGTTCGGGAAAGGAGTTTCGGGGAATCGGTCTGTGCAAGGAAGGTGTCTTCATGGAATCGCACGGCAAGCGTCAAATTGTAGCAAAGGGGAAATACAAGCAACTCTGGTTACGCGTCAGCAACGACTGCACAGCCAACAGGCATCAGTTCTCCTATAGTACCGACGGTCAGCACTTTGTCAACATAGCCAATGCCTTCCCCATGCGCTCAGGTTATTGGAAAGGTATCCGTGTCGGATTATTCTGTTACGGGAACGGCGGCAAGGCCCAGTTCGACTGGTTTACGCAGAAATATCAATGAGAAGTCAGTTGCCAAGCGACACCTAGCATCACATTGAAATAATCGCTGACATGTCGGAGACAAATGTCAGAAGCGATTCCCAATTCCACACGCGGATGGACCTGATAAGAAACGGTCCATGATACCCATGTCTGAAATTTCTCATCCTTATCAGGACCATAATAATAGTTATCCTCCTCCAATGACAAGGTGAGTTTGTCAGAGAGCTTAAAGTCCAGATAAGCTCCCCCAAACGCAGTCGGATGAGGGGCGTCATCCCAAATAATACTCCCCATATATCCCAAGTCACACCAGGAGGTGAGCTGGTTGCGGAAGATAAGGTCAAGCCGAAAACCGAAATTGTCGGGAAGGAACGAATGATTCTCACCGCCGGGAATATAGAGTAGACCTCGCAAGGCAATGGACGGCACAGCTTTCCAACCATCAAAGAGCTTGGTCTTGAAGCCGACGGCGAGGTCGGAAAAACCCGTATAGTTTGTTCCTTCGTCAGTGGTATGGAGCCAAGCGCCCTGCACCATTAGTTCTGTATCTTTACGAATGCCGTAACGCAGAACGGAAACATTGGGCGACCAAGTATCGGCCTCGACGCCAAACATCGTGGTATGTTCATACATGGCATAAGTCTCCCATTGCAGACGGCCCTTGGGTAAAATGTCCGTCCCAGTGATACCGCCAAAGAGGTCAGAAGTGAATTCTGCCGTCTCAGTCTCCTGCGCCATCAGACAAACAGGTGTCAGGGCAATCATCAGGAACAATTGTCGCAACCCTCGCATCACAGTAGTTTTGCTTTGTTTTAGTATTTATATGAAATATACCTTGCTACGACAGACTTCAATATCATCAGCTTTCGTAATGCGTACACAATATACGTTGTCACCAATCTTTTCGCGAAAGAAACTGAGCTGGTCGCCAGCATGTGCCTCAGCCACATAGGCAATCTCGAAGCGCTTAATCTGATGTTCACGATACCACTCCAAGTCCCACAAGTCGAGCACATGCTCGATATACTTGACACTATTGATATGACCATTAATATCAACATCATTATAATAGGTGTCTATGGTGCGCACATGTTGAGCGTCGTCAGACATTTTCACGCGCCCACCCTTGTCGATAGGACACTCCTTATCCTTCACAATCCAGTTGTTGATGGCACCATTGTCAATCGCAAAGATATCAGTGGGCTGCCTGCTCTCCGTGTCGATCATAGCCCAAATGCTACGCCCATAGCCGTATGTGTGGCCGTCGGTTCCAACAACAGCAAAATTACGAGATGTAAAAAAACGCATGGCCGACTCTACCCACGTTTCCACATTAAACTTGGTGTACTGCTGAGGCATTTCGTTCATCTCAATAGCCAGACGCGAAAGCACCCACGAACGATTGATCGTCATCAGATACTTCATGCCAAAGCCACGTGCCGATGAATGGAAGTCAGCAGCGTTGAGCATGTGGTTGCCCAAATGTCCCATAAAAAGTCGTCCGCTGAAGTCGCAATGAAACGGTTCAGCCATGAATTCGTAACATCCTATTTTGTCCATTGATTATTGATTTTTGTCAATTGCTGCTGCAAAGATACGGAAAAATGAGGAAAAAATGAAAATTTTTATTGAAAAACGGATCATTATCAAAACAAAAGTATTAATTTTGCACCCAGTTTTTTGAGACTAAATTAAATTAACAAACAAAACTTAACAATTATGAGAAAAGCAAAGTCTTACTTATTCTTGCTGTTTGCAGTAATAACTCTTTGGAGTTGTCACTCACATGACATGTATGACCCCGATTTCGGAAAAGTTGAGGAAGAGGGAGAAGCGAACACTTTCAATTTTTCTACGACTCAGTCCGTAAATCTTTCTGTTGACTATTCTGCATGTGGAGCCGGTGCTGTGTTTTTCAGCATTTATGACGAATATCCCATGACAGATGATGATGACCCGGTATTGAGGAAAGACATCCAACCTATATTCGAGTCTTACACGAACCGTTCTGGTATTTACAATTCTGTCGTCACACTTCCCGCATTCGCAGAACACCTATTTATATATACAGGTAACTTCTTTGTGAAAGAGCAGTTGATTGAGTGCGATGTGCAGAATGGTTCAGCCAGAGTGAATGCTACGAGTTCACTCGCAATGACCCGTAGTGCATTTGCCACTACTCGCGGCGACGATGGAAACCAGACAATCAGTCTGGAGACACTTTACCAGCTGAGCTTCCTTGTGGACTGGAAAACAGGCGATAAAACTAACTCCAGAATCTACAAAGATTGGGTGACACCGCTTGGATCATGGAACAAGAATACAGGAGAGCCCTCATACCTGATGCAAAGCAGTGACGCGAACTATAGCAAGCTGGCATTCTCAGCAGAAGAAATGAATGGCATCAAGCAGACCATCGGTAACGTGCTAGCCAACAAGGAGACGTGCGACCCAAGATTCATACAGCCAACAGACCTTGTTTTGACTGAAAGTAGTGAAGTAGCCGTTACCGTTGTGGGAGGTAATACCACCTGGAATAGCACAATGGGCTATTATTATTATAAAGAAGGTGAGAAGCCGACAAGCCGTGAGGACCTGAACATCATCATGCTGTTCCCCAACACACAAGACGGCAATTCGACGTATATCAATGATAAATATCCCAACAACGCAAACAGATATAACGGAAACGTTGCACTCCACCCCGGCGACGTCGTTCAGCTAAAGTATTATCCCAACATTGCCAACGGCGACCTCGAAACTGCCACCACCGTATTCCCCAAAGGAATGAGAATCGGTTTCATCCTGAAATCAAATGCCTGGGGCATGCAGAAAACTGTAGGCGACAAGAAGTACTATAACATTTATAAAGGTGGTCTGAAAAATTCCGATATCGGACGCCAGTATAATGCATGGGCATCCAGTTCGGAGGGTATGTCGTATTGTAGTGGCGATGAAGAACAAAACAGAGAAGATAAGGGAACGTATGGTATACTCAACCCAGACGGTCAGGCACGCACAGCCAAATTCGCCTATGAGAACGCTGAGGGCAAGCAATATGCCATCATATCGTTTGAGGATGCCTGCAATGATGAAGATTATGACGACATTATCCTTGCACTGAAGCCTGTAGGTGTCTTTGAGCCACTTCCCACACCACCAGCCGAAAATGTGACTAAGACGACTGGTGTATATGCTTTCGAGGATCTTTGGCCCAACAAGGGTGACTATGACATGAACGATGCCGTGGTAGACTTCTCTCATGAATTTAGATGGAGTACTCAAAATGTAGCTACCGAAGATCCAACCATCTATAAGGAGACTGTGAGGCTGACCACCTATCAGAACTACGTCCAATTGAAGAATGGTCTCGCAGTGACGATTAAGAATCAGGTAGCTCCTACCAGTGTCACAATGAAAGTTATCAAAGGTACTGAAGAAGAAGAAGTGACCTTTGAAAAGGAGGATGAAGGAGAGAAGGGAATCGTCTATCTCCTGACCGACAATATTACAGGAAATCTTGGCACGCAGTACGTCATAGAGTTTGAATATAAAAACGGCGGCATTACTGATGCACAACAAAGCGTAGTCAAGCCATTTATCTATAGAAATGAAGGTAACGGCGGCCGTTGGGAAGTTCATATTCCGTTTGAGGAACCAACCAACAAGATAAATATGTCATATTTTCGTGCTAAAGGAAGTGATGACCGGTCTGACCCCAATAATGGCATATATTATGTCAGAGAAGGAAACTATCCATTTGCCTTCTTCCTCAGTGGTGTAACGGTTGAACCATTCATGAGCACCATTTTGGAAAGAACTAATGAGAGCATTAAGATTGACGAAATGTATCTAGAATTCCTGTTATGGTCTACTACAAAAGGTGAAGAAGGTAAGGATTGGTATAAGAATCCACAGTAAATGTTCATACATCAATAAAGCCCCGCTGAAAAGCGAGGCTTTATTTTTAATGCTTCTGTTCACGTTCTTCTAAGAATTCACTCACCTGTTCCTGCTTGGCTCGTGTAACGGCAATACGACCTGAGCGAGTGTACTGGAATACACAGTCAAACTCGTTGAGTGCATAATAAAGGTTCAGGATATCCTCCGTCTTGCCGTTCTTCATCACCACCGTGTAAGTAGGATTTACCTCCATGATAGACGCTTCATGGCGACGGATGGTACGCGAGATGTCTGGATTCTGAAGCACTTTCTCAGTAGACAGTTTGTAAAGTCCTGATTCACGGATAAACAACTGTTCATCCGTAAAATAGTTGGCTTTCACCACATCAATTTTCTTCTCAATCTGACGGGTAATCTTCTCTATCTGATCAGCATCACTCCAAGCCGTGATGGTATACTTGTGAACACCCTCAATACTGGATGCCGATACGTTCAGACTCTCGATATTCACCTGACGGCGGGTAAACACAGCGGTAATCTGGTTTAGAATACCGGCAATGTTCTCTGAATAAACCAGCAAGGTATATAGTTTCTTTGTTTCTTCCTTCATTTTACTTCTTTCTTCACACATCATTATATCTCCAACATCATATCGTTGACATTCATGCCCGGAGGCGTCATCGGCAAAACGTTATCTTCTTCCATGATGGCACACTCAAGAATGTAAGGACCTTTTGTCGCGAGCATCTTCTCGATAGCCTGTTTCAGGTCCTTGCGATCGGTCACAGCCTGATAGGGAATACCATAACCTTGCGCAATGAGTTCGTAGTTGGGGTTCATCATCTTGGTGAACGACTTACGGCGCATCCAGAACATGTCCTGCCATTGGCGGACATTACCCAGATAGTGATTGTTCATCAGAATCATCTTCACAGGAGCCTGCTGTTCCATGATGGTACCCAATTCCTCGATACACATCTGGAAACCGCCATCGCCCATGAAACAACATACCGTGCGGTCAGTGGCAAACGTGGCACCAATAGCGGCAGGCATACCGTAACCCATCGTGCCAAGGCCTCCACTGGTACAAATGCTTCGCTTTTCTGGATATTTGAAATAGCGTGTAGCAAACAACTGATTCTGCCCTACATCGGTCACCAGAACAGTACCACGGGGAGCCTTCTCGGCAACAGCATTGACCACCTCACCCATGCGCAACGGGCCTTCCGTCGGATGGATGGCAGGTTCTATCACTTTCTCGCGCTCCTTCTGGTCGAGGTCCTTGAACGATTCGCGCCATTCACTATGTTTCGTCGTATTCAAGAGAGCAGTAAGTACAGGAAGCGATTCCTTACAGTCAGCAATCACAGCTACATCCGTCTTCACACACTTGTCAATCTCACTACGGTCAATATCAAGATGGATAATCTTTGCCTGCTTGGCATAAGTCTTCAGATTACCTGTAACGCGGTCGCTGAAACGCATACCAATGGCGATAAGCACGTCGCACTCCTGTTCCTTCAGGTTGACGGCGTAATTGCCGTGCATGCCCAGCATACCCATATTCAACGGATGATCAGAAGGCAATGCTGAGAGTCCCAGCATGGTACGTCCGGCAGGGATATCGGCTTTCTCCAAGAAGGTCTTCAGTTCTTCCTGGGCATTACCCAGCTCTACTCCCTGCCCTACCAATGCCAGTGGACGCTTGGCGTTGTTAATCAGTTCTGCTGCCTGACGGACAGCCTCATTATCGAGTTTCGGATAAGGTACATAGGAGCGCACGAAATCCACCTTCTTCGGTTCCCAGTCAATCTCTTCAACTTGTGCATTACGGGGGAAGTCGAGTACCACAGGACCAGGACGACCTGTACGGGCTATATAAAACGCACGGCTCACAGCCCAGGCTACGTCATCAGCATGACGAATCTGATACGACCATTTCGAGATTGGCTGCGCCACACCCACGAGGTCGACCTCTTGGAAAGCATCCGTACCCAAAGCACCGATAGCCACCTGTCCGGCAATGACAACGATGGGCGTAGAATCCAACATAGCATCAGCAACACCGGTTAGCGTGTTTGTAGCACCAGGGCCGCTGGTAACAAGGGCTACGCCCACCTCACCGCTAACACGGGCATAGCCCTCAGCAGCATGGACGGCACCTTGCTCATGACGCACCAGGATGTGGTCAAAGCATTTTTTCTCACCGCGTGTATAGTCGAACAGCGCATCATAAGTAGGCATGATGCTGCCTCCAGGGTAGCCAAAGATAGTCTTCACCCCTTCAGCCTGTAACGCCCTCATCAGCGCCTTCGCTCCTGTTATTCTATCTCTCATCTTTCTTTGTTTTTTCTGGTTATACTAGTTGTACTAGTGAGACTAGTCCTACTAGTCAATAATCCTCACGCCTCCCTTGTCGGCACTGCTCACACTCTGGGCGTAGGCTCTAAGTGCCTTGCTCACCACACGGTTACGCTTCAGGGGTTGCTGAGGACGTGCTGCCAACTCCTCATCGCTGAGCTTCACATTAATAGAACGTGAAGGAATATCAATCACGATGATGTCACCATCCTTGATCTTGCCGATGTTACCGCCATTGGCAGCCTCAGGCGAGATATGACCGATACTCAAGCCGCTGGTACCACCAGAGAAACGTCCATCAGTAATCAGAGCGCACTCCTTACCAAGGTGCATACTCTTGATATAAGAGGTTGGATAGAGCATCTCTTGCATACCAGGACCGCCCTTTGGACCCTCGTGGGTAATCACCACGCAGTCGCCGCTCTTCACTTGACCACCCAGAATGCCCTCGCAGGCATCTTCCTGAGAATCGAAGACCACGGCCGGGCCCTCAAAATGCCACAGGCTTTCATCGACGCCGGCAGTCTTCACGACGCAACCGTCCTGAGCGATGTTACCGAAGAGCACGGCGAGACCGCCATCCTTTGTGTAGGCATGTTCAAGATCGCGGATACAACCATTGGCACGATCCGTATCGAGTGAAGGCCATTGCTCGCTTTGCGATCCCATTTTCGTGGAGAAGCGGTTACCTGGAGCGGAGTAGTAGATACTAGTTTGACTAGTCTGACTAGTTTGACAAGTAATATCATAAGCAGCCATGGCCTCAGCCAATGTCATACCATCCACACGGATAGCCGAGCCATCAATCAGTCCGCCTTTGTTCAGTTCGTTCAAAATACCTAAGATACCGCCAGCACGTCCGCATTCCTGAACACTGTATTTCTGGGTGTTCGGGGCGAGTTTGCAGAGACAAGGCACACGGCGCGAAAGTTCGTCAATATCCTTCATCGTGAAATCAGCACCAGCCTCTTGAGCCACAGCCAACAGATGGAGTACGGTATTCGTCGAGCCACCCATTGCAATATCGAGAGCCATAGCGTTCATAAAGGCTTTGCGGGTGGCAATATTGCGAGGCAATACACTCTCATCGCCATCCTCATAGTATGCAAAGGCATTCTTCACTACCTGACGGGCAGCGGCCTTAAAGAGTTCCACACGATTGGTATGCGTAGCCAGGATTGTGCCGTTACCAGGCAACGAAAGACCGATAGCTTCCGTCAGCGAGTTCATCGAGTTAGCGGTAAACATGCCTGAGCACGAGCCGCAACCGGGACAAGCGCAACCTTCCAGTTTCTTGATTTCCTCGTCGGATACCGAGGGGTCGGCGCCCTTGACCATAGCCGTAATCAGATCGGCATTCTCACCGCGCCAACGTCCAGCCTCCATCGGGCCTCCGCTACAGAAAACGGTAGGAATGTTCAATCGCATCGAAGCCATCAGCATGCCAGGCGTCACCTTGTCGCAGTTCGAGATGCAAATCATGGCGTCGGCCTTATGTGCGTTTACCATATACTCCACGCTATCGGCAATGATGTCGCGCGAGGGCAGCGAATACAGCATTCCATCATGCCCCATCGCAATACCGTCGTCAATGGCAATGGTATTGAACTCAGCGGCATAGCAGCCCATCTTCTCAATCTCTTCACGGACTATCTGTCCAATCTCATGCAGATGAGTATGACCCGGTACAAACTGCGTGAACGAATTGACAACAGCAATAATCGGTTTGCCAAACTGCTCGTGTTTCATACCCGTGGCCACCCAGAGCGCTCTGGCTCCAGCCATACGTCTTCCCTCTGTGCATACTGCACTACGCAACTGATGTTTCATCTCAAATATCTCAGTAATTGTTCGATTTAGCTTGCAAAATTAAGCATTTTCTGCCTAACCACCAACAAAAAAGCGGAAATTCTTTGTTTCCGCTTACTTGTTGTCATGTATTTCATTTCTGTGACGCCTCAGTAAAGGCATCCATAATCTCGGTAGGTCGGTTATTTTGAAATGCCCCCAGCTTATAGAATCTGTCTGTCTCAGGAGCCCAATAGAACACACCCTGACAATGTCCACCCACCTGATTCTTGGCCATATCAATGATGGCTGCAATGATTTCTTTGCCTTCGACAGGCTTGCTGGCCTCGACACCAGTTTCAACCACCAGCATGGGCTTATGATATTTCGTCCATAGGCGATTGATATTGGCAGTGGCCTTCTCCACCGTCTCCTGCCACGATAGGGTATGGTTTCCCTTCATGTCCCAATAGGGATAGACACTCAGGCCTATCATATCGTATCGGGCCTTGTACTTCTCCAGTCCATCAAAGATAAAATCGTAACGATAAGGGTCAAAAGCACCATCAAGGTGGATAATGACCTCAGCCTGAGGGAACACCTGCTTGACGGCCTCATAGCCCGCGTCCGTCAAACCGGCATACTGGTCCATATTTTCCTGCGCACGCCCCATAGGCCAGAGGAAGCCGTTAGTGGTTTCGTTGCCCACCTGCACCCAGCGAACGTCTACCCCAGCCTGTTTAATCGCTTGCAGCACATTACGGGTATGGTCAGCCAACGCCTGTTTCATCTGCTCATAGTTCATATCCTTCCATGCAGCAGGAATGTTCTGCTGCCCGGGGTCGGCCCACCAGTCACTGTAGTGGAAGTCTATCATCACAGCCATTCCCCACTTCTTGGCTCTCAGAGCCATCTTCACCACATCGTCCTTATTACACAATCCGCCTTTCGGATTCACCCACACCCGCAAGCGGACGGCATTAAGTCCCAGTTCGTGCATCAGTTCCGTACACTCTCGAGGTTCACCTTTGGCATTGAATAACTGCACCTTTCGAGCCTCCAAATCAGTAGCACCGCTAATGTCTGCACCCAACCAGAAAGTTGATATTTCCGGCTTTTGAGTTTCAATGGTCAACACAGCAGGTTTCAGCCTGCCCTTTTGGTCCTTAACCGTTAGTGTGGCTTTTCCTGCCTTCGTCGTAGGACGCAGAATAACCACCAGTTCGCCATTAAACAGTTTCATTCGTGGTTGCTTGAAGGATTCCAGCGATGTTGCATCACCATTGCATGCCGCCTCAAAGTTAGCCTCTCCCGAAACACTGAATGTCAGCTGTTCCTGACATGTGGGCACAGGTACACCATTCTTATCCTCCACCGACACACGGACATAGATTAAGTCCTCACCATCGGCCTGATGTTCGGCGGTTTCAGCCTGAGCCACCAGTTGCACAGCCTTACATGCCGTCTGACGCACATCCTCACCAATTACGTTACCTTGCTCGTCGTAAGCCACCACCCGGATTTCCCCTGGCTCGTACTTCACATCATTCCAACGCAGACGATAGCGATCCAGACGTTCCTTAGGATTCTTACGAATACGTCCCTGACTTTTACCATTGACGAAGAGTTCTCCCTCGACCCCATCGGTATAGCAGTAGACTGGCGTTACCTTTCCTTTACGGTCTGGCCACGTCCAATGTGGCAATAGATGAATGGTATGTTCCTGCTTGTTCCACCTGCTCTTATATAACCAATAGCGATCCTTGGGTAGCCCGCCCAAATCACAGATGCCGAAATAGCTGCTGCGCGAGGGCCAGTATTCATCATAGGGCGTAGGCTCGCCCAAATAGTCATAGCCCGTCCACACAAACTCACCGATGACCCAGTCGTAGTCATCCTGCCAGACCCAGTCATCGTCAGGCAGATTACTCCACGAGCAAAACTCCGTATCATAGCTCGAGCACTGCCCGTCAGCCTTCATAATAGCTGTCGGGTCATAGTTGGGAGACCACGAGGCATACTGCGAGTTGTCGGTAATCTCAACGGGAAACTTATACACGCCTCGACTGCTTACCGTAGATGCCGTCTCAGAACCCAACAAGAAACCCTGCGACAACTGCTTGATATTATTGGCATATTTATGTACACGATAGTTAAATCCCGGCACCTCCATAACCTGTGCGAAACCACTGGCAAAAGCCTCATCAGCCCTGTCCATACCTTGCGTAACTGGGCGCGTGGGGTCAAGTGAATAGCAGAGTCCCTGCAACTGAATACTGATCTGGCGTCCTTCCTTAGAATTCTGTTCCGGAATCTCGTTGCCTATTGACCACATCACAATGCAGGGATGGTTACGGTGATTCAGAATGAGGTTTGTCATATCTTTCACGGCCCACTCCTTGAAGAAGCGCGCATAGCCGTTCTTACACTTCGGATAGATCCACATATCAAACGACTCGGCCATCACCATCATACCCAGCGAGTCACAAACATCCATTTGCCACGTGGAAGGCATATTGTGAGAGGTGCGAATGGCATCGCATCCCATCTGTTTCAGCATCTTAATCTGACGAATCAGGGCAGACTTGTTAATAGCAGCGCCAAGCGGTCCTAAGTCATGGTGCAGACAGACACCCTTTATTTTTCGGGTAATGCCATTCAGTTGGAAACCGTGCTCACGAGATACTCGTACCGTGCGAATACCAGTCTTAATTTCCTTCGTGTCTAAAATCTCGTGATGGTCCGTAAACACCTGTGTCTTTAACTGATATAAATGAGGCGTCTCTGGCGACCACAGCTGAGGATAATTGATGATAAACCGACCATATATCTTGCCGTCGTTTTCGATGCGTAAATCACCGCTGCTGATTTCTCTGCCGTCAGGTCCTGTCAATATCATCCTGGCTGTTCCTTCGACAGCATTCACGACCTTGGCCTCTGTCTCGACGATAGCACTGTCGTTCTTAATGTCCACCGTACGGACAAAGATGCTCCAGTCGTCGATGTATGTCTGCTGCTTCAACACCAGCGTTACAGGGCGATAGAGTCCTGCACCGGGATACCAACGTGAACTTTCCTCAACATTCTGCAAGTGGACGTTAATGTCCAGTTTCCCTGCCTTCAGAAAGCGCGACACATCCACACGGAAGGCGTTATAACCGTAGGCCCAATGACCTGCCTCTTCACCGTTGATGCTGACACGAGGCTCCGACATGGCTCCGTCGAACACAAGCTCTGCCGATTCATAGCCCTCAGGAACAGCAATACTCGTACGATACCAACCTTCGCCAATCCAAGGCAGCGCACCACTACGGCCACTCTTCTCGGTAGGCTCCGTCTCACCATTCTGTGTAATTGCCACTCGCTGCAGATCCCACTTCTTATCGAAAGGTCCGGCAATAGCCCAGTCGTGGGGAATGTTCACTTGTGTCCATGTCGCTGCGTCGCGCGAGAATTCCCAAGTCTTCAGGTTTACCTCACGTCGCGATTGTGCAGCTACTATCTGGCACAAAACCAGCAATACCATCAATACTTTTAGCCTTGTCATCGTCGTCTTGTTAGTAATTTGGTGACAAAGTTACAAAATAGTGAGGACAACGCCAAACAATCACAAAAAAAATTCCCGTAGAACTCAATCTACGGGAACTTTCTTATCTAATGTTTCAATGATTACTTAGTAGTATCGATGAACATTGCAACGCGGTTGAAGTCGATCTCGTCAGACAGCTTGTCAGTTGCGCCAAGACCCTCAGTAGTGATGCGGTCAGCAGCAATCTTATACTTCTTGATCAGAGCATTCTTCACAACCTCAGCACGCTGTACAGACAGCTTCTGGTTCAGCTCAGCAGGACCCTCGGGAGAAGCATAACCCTGAACCTTCACATTAGCCTCAGGATGATTCTTCATGTACTTGGCAATCATCTCGATGCTTGCATACTGTGCAGGATCGATCACGCTCTTGCCCTGACGGAAGATAACGATGGGCTGCAGGGTCTCAACCTTCTTCTCCTCAACAATAGTCTGAGTAGGACGAGCCTCGCAAGCAGCGAGCTTAGCCTTCAGGTCAGCAATAGTCTGAGCATCAGCAGCAATCTGACCGTCCTTAGCGTTCACGTCAGCACGGAGCTCGTTGATCTTGGCATTCAGGCCATCGATTTCAGCCTGATCGCGCAGAGCAGCCTTAGCGAAGTTGTGAGTACCGTTAGAAGTACCGAATTTGTAGTTCAGACCAGCCTTGACAGAAAGCACTGCCTTGTTGATATCATACATGAAACCAGGCTCGTTCACACCTAAGAGAGCATAGGCAACAGATCCGTCAACACCGTCAATCCAATCATGGAGACAATAAGTCAGAGCGGGCTCGATGTAGAACTGCCAAGCCTTGTTTGCACCCAGATTGAATGCGAAGTCAAGAGCAACCTTAGAGTTCAGACCATTAACTCTGGGCAGGTGATTGAAATCATGCTCCCAACCGAAACCGCCAAGGGCAATCACCTCGAAAGCACGGGGCTCACCAGGATAACCGCCAAACAGGTTGCTCAGGTTGAAAGTACCCAGCAGGTTTACATCAAGAGCTTCAATGAAAGTCTTGCTACCAGCATAGAACTTGTCGTTAGTCTTGAAAAATACCTCAGCATCAGCAGCCAGACCGAATACGGTAGTCAGGTTCTTACCAAGACGAAGACCAACTGTAGGAGCGATAGACTTGAACAGACCGTCACCAGCGTCCTTGTAGCTTTCCTTTACACGAGTAGTAACTCCAGCATTAATACCGAAGTACCAGTTATCACCAGCCTTGTTAGCAGTGATTGCAGTGTTGTCCTGTGCACTCACTGAAGCTGCCATCATAGCGGCAGCAAACATCAAAAATAACTTTTTCATTGTTTAATCAACTATATTAAGTTTATAAATAAAAAAATTCTTTCTCAATCATTTTCGGCTGCAAAGTAAGTAAAAAAAACGATAAGTTCCAAAAAAAATTAAAAAAAAGTGCAAAAATTGCTATATTTTCTGACTAATAGCATCATTTTATAGTAAAAAATGCACTAAATTTGCAACATAAATGAAAAAAATCATACTGATAACCGGCGGCCAGCGCTCTGGCAAAAGTGAGCATGCCGAACGCATGGCATTGACACTCAGCGACAATCCCGTTTATATGGCTACGGCCCATATTTGGGACGAAGAGTTCCGGCAGCGTGTGCTCCGCCATCAGGAACGTCGCGGTCCGCAATGGACCAACATCGAAGAGGAGCGTCTGCTGAGCCGTCACCAACTGACGGGTCGCGTGGTGCTCGTCGACTGTCTCACGCTGTGGTGTACCAACTTCTTTTTCGATAGCAGCAAACCGGATTCCAGCCAGCCCACAGCTGAAGAAGCCTTACAGGCAGTAAAACAAGAATTCGACCGTTTCACGTCACAGAATGCCACCTTCATCTTTGTCACCAACGAGATAGGCTCTGGCGGAGTGAGTGCCGATGCCGTCCAGCGCAGGTTCACCGACCTGATGGGCTGGATGAATCAGTATGTGGCCTCGCGCGCCGATGAAGTCATCTTGATGGTCAGTGGCATTCCTGTAAAAATAAAATGAGCCATGCAAATATCTATCGACACCACCAGATGGTATGACCGCATTTGGGCATCCTTTATCTTTTTCACCCGACTGCCCTTCTGGCGACTACGCCAGCCGCCGAAAGAGGCTTACCAGACCGTTGTCGAACACTGGCCACTCGTGGGTTGGCTCACGGGCTCGGTCATGGGAGCTGTCATCTATTTCGGTTGCCACCTGTTTTCCTACGAGATTGCCATCCTGCTGGCTATCCTGACGCGTCTGCTGATGACGGGAGCCCTGCACGAAGACGGGCTGGCCGACTTCATGGACGGCTTCGGCGGAGGGGGCAAGGACCGCCAGCGCATTCTCGACATCATGAAGGACTCCCACATAGGCACCTATGGCGTCATCAGCCTCATCGTCTACTTCCTGCTCCTGTTCTTTGCCCTCCACGCGCTGTCACCCCTGCATGCCGCCCTTACCATCGCCATGGCCGACCCCTATGCCAAGATGCTTTCGGCACAACTCATTCAGATGATGCCCTATGCACGCAACGAACAGACAGCTAAAAACAAGGTTGTTTATCGTAAGTTCAACATCGCCGCAGGCATCAGCCTGGCTATTCAGGGACTGCTCCCCGTGGCAGCCTATTTATATATAATGTACGCGAGCATCGACTGGCAATGGCTGCTGTTCGCCCCTGCCATCGTCATGTATTTCCTCTATCTGCTCATCTGGAACCGGCTCAGAGGCTACACGGGAGACTGCTGCGGGGCACTTTGTCTCATCATCGAACTCACCACCCTACTCGTTGTCTCCGTGAACGTATTGTTCTAATTCCACAACAGTTTTGTAAAGTGGACCTTGCATTATGGCATGCAGTTCGTAAAAAAGACTTAAATTTTCGCTTCCCGCCTTTCGCTTTTCGCTGAAAAGTAGTACCTTTGCAAACCGTAAAAACGAAGTTTTTCACATTATTAATAATAACACAATTATGACAATCAACGAATTCAACTTTGCCGGTAAGAAGGCAATCGTACGTGTAGACTTCAACGTACCCCTCGATGAGAATGGTAAGATTACTGACGAC